>Ga0070739_10007632_pt1 | contig 11385 bp, 8 predicted proteins | sample Coa_R1_7_FD_66445 | JGI IMG/M metagenome (GOLD analysis project Ga0070739, IMG submission 66445) | Surface soil microbial communities from Centralia Pennsylvania, which are recovering from an underground coalmine fire - Coalmine... | ecosystem: Environmental > Terrestrial > Soil > Unclassified ... | reverse complement strand
GTAAATCGCTCCGCCATCGAGGGACGAGTTCCTATAGAAGGTGCTATCCAAGACGCTCACGGTTCCCTGGTTGAGAATCGCTCCGCCGCCGGCACTGCTCGAGTTGCCGGAGAAGGTGGTATCGGAGACGGTCACCGTGCCAAGGTTATAAACCGCTCCGCCGTAACCCCCGGAGACTGAACCGTTGGCAAGTGTCAGCGAGATCAGACCGAAGCTCACGCCGGAATTGACGGAGAACAGTTCGGTGTTGCCCCCACCGTCGAAGGTGATCGTCCCGGTCGAGCGGCTGGCGTCCAGGGTCACGCTCTGATCGATCGTGATGGTCGCTGTGAAGGGGATGGTCGCCGGACTGGAGCAGGCAAACTGCACCGTTCCCCCTGGTCCCGCGTCAAGGATATCCGCTTGAACCTGGCTCTCGGTCGCGGGGCAGGGGTACTGAATAGGTGCCGCCAGAGCGGGGGCCACGGCCGTCAGCGAGACGAAGACACCGAGGATCAGAAGAATACCAGGGACGACACGCAGGAATCGCAGGCAGCCTCTCACCATCTCACTCCTTGGTCCGGTCCGGCTGCCAGACGTCTATTCAGTTGCACTCGTTACTTTACGCGGGACATTCAGCACTGTCAAGCGGAAATCGGTCGTGCTTTCTCTAACCTGACCTAGACGGCCTGCCCCCATCCAGGTGGTCACGCGATTAAGATTGGCCGAGACACAACATGCCAGACGTCGCTCGATTACTGCCGATTACCCACCTGAAGGCCAACGCGGCGCGGAGCGCCGACGCGCTGGCGATCTACGACTCCGGCTCATGGTTGACATTCGCTGGGCTACTGAAGCTGGTTCAAGAGCTGGCCGTGGTGCTGCAGGAACAAGGCCTGGGCGACGGCGATGTCGTGGGGGTTCAGCTTCCTAATGTGTGGGAATATATAGGCCTGGAGCTGGCGATTCCCTACGCCGGTGGAATTATCCTACCCCTGCCGCCAAGTCTGGGCAGGAGGGAGCTGGCCGACGTAGTGCGGCGATCGGGGATGTCATACGCGGTTATCGGGCACGGGTGTGGCGACGAGCTGGCTTGCTTGGCTCCATCGTTTCCAAGGTTGCGGGCGGTGTATTCCGTTGACGAGCTGTTCGGTCTCCCCCTCGCACGCGCGCGGGAGAGGGGGACGGGGTGTGAGGGGACGACCGAGCGGACAGAGACGGAGCTACAGTCCTCACGGACGCAGGTTCGGGGGTCCGAGTGTAGCTTCGTCGAGGAGCCGGATCCGGATCGCATTGTCGAGATCGCCCTGACATCGGGGACGACCGGGATGCCGAAGCTGGCGACGCTGTCGGCCGGACTGAAGCAGGCGACGTTCGAGGCGTTTACCGAGCGGCTCGAAATTACTCCCGACGATCGAATCCTTATTATGTCGCCGGTCACCCAGGGAATCGGGGGGATGTGCCTCTACTGCCTGCGTCGCGGCGCGGCTCTGGTCATGCTCCACGAGCCGCACTTCTCGCCGGAGCACACGCTCAAGGTCGCGGAGCGGAGCCGGGCGACGTTCATGGTCGGCGTGCCGACAAATATCACGCGGCTGCTGGCGTCGGACGCGCTGGACAGCGCCGATCTCTCCGCCCTTCGCGCCACGGCGGTTGCCGGCGCGCCGATGCCACCGGAGGTCTGCCGGGAATGGGAAGAGCGGACGGGCGCGCGGGTCGTCATCTTCTACGGCTCGATGGACACCGGCCAGCTCTCCGTCGGCCGGCCGACCGATACCGCCGAGCACCGGTGGAACTCGGTGGGGAAGCCGCACGACGTGGCCGAGCTGCGCATCGTCGATGCGGACGGGAACGAGGTCCCGCCGGGCGAGATGGGCGAAATCTGCATGCGCGGCCCAACGGTTCAGGAGCGTTACTGGGGCGAGGATGTCGGACCGTTCTCCGACGACGGCTGGGCGCACATGGGCGATCTCGGCTATCTCGACGCCGAGGGCTACCTTCATATAGCGGGCCGGATCAAGGACATCATCATCCGCGGCGGGACCAACATCAATCCGCACGAGGTCGAGACGATCCTGCAGTCACACCCGGCGATCGCCGAGGCGGCCGTCGTCGGCCGGCCCGATCCCGATCTTGGCGAGCGGGCGGTGGCGTTTGTCGTTTCGCGGAACGGAGACACGATCGCTCTGGACGACGTTCGGACATTTCTCGCCGATCAGGGTGTCGCCCGCTACAAGTGGCCGGAGTTTATCGTGACGGTTCCGGCTCTGCCGCTGAGCGGGCCGGGTAAGCTGAATCGGCGCGCGCTGCGCGAGCAGGCGCGGGCGCTTCCAGAAGGAGATCGAGGTGCGAGCGGCAACCGGTGATATCGAGACCGCCTGGTTCGAGGTCGGACGCGGCGACCCGATCGTCCTGATCCACGGCCTGGCCGACGACCACCGCGCCTGGCGGAAGGTGCTTCCGCGGCTGATGATGACCAACCGCGTCATCCTGTACGATCTTCGGGGCCACGGCGAATCGACGCTCGGCGAAGCAAACGGCACGCTGCGCCAGCTCAGCGGTGACCTGGTGGTGCTCCTCGACACGCTGGGAATCGAACGCGCGGTGCTGGGCGGCTTCTCGCTCGGCGGCACGATCGCGATGCGAACGGCAATCGATCACCCCGATCGCGTGACAGCGCTCGGATTGATCTCGACGTCGAGTCGCGTCGGTTCGGCGGCTGCCGAGTGGTACCGCGAGCGGGAGCGAATGGTGCGTGAGGGCGATCCGGAGCTCCGCGCGACGCTGGATGCCGACACGCGCGACGTCTACCGTATGGCGCCGGAGGAGATTGCCGATGGGCTGACGATACGCCGTCAATCGACCGCCGATCCACGAGGGTTCGCCAACGCCTGCCATGCCATGGCATCCCTGCGCGAGCATCCTCTCGATCCGGAGTTGGGAGCAATCACCGCCCCGACGGCAATCCTGACCGGTGAGGCCGACCAGCATTGCCCGCCGAAGGCGGCGCAAATCATTGCCTCCGGGATCGCGCAGGCATCGGTCGAGATCGTGCCCGGACGAGGCCACGCCCTGCCGGTGGAAGAACCCGAGAAGGTTGCGACGGTTCTCGTCGGGCTGAGCGCCACAACCCGAGCCGATGCAAATGCCTGACGAATCGCTGCTGATCGGGCGGCGCGGAAAGGTGCTGTACCTGACCCTGAACCGGCCCGACCGGCACAACGCGCTGGATTTCGGGTTGTTGGAACAGCTGACGGAAGTTCTGAGGAGTGTGTCCTCTGACACCCCCGACTTGGACGATATCCGTAATGCCCCCGATCTGGACAATATCCGTAGGGGCGGATTGCGTACGCCCGCGCCTCCCAGCGGATCGGTTCGACCTTTGGAGAGACCACCCAGGGCGGACAGAGACGGAGCTACAGTCCCTACGGAGATATCGCCGGAATTTCCCCCTCGCTCGCGCACGGGAGAGGGGGCAGGGGGTGAGGGCAATCCCGCAGTCATCGTCCTACGCGGCGCCGGGGAACGCGCCTTTAGCGCCGGTTTTGACGTGAACCTACTCACCGGAACCGTAGCCGACCTGGACGCCGACGACGCGGTGGGCGTCGCCGCGTCGGCTATACAAACCTGCCCGGTTCCGGTTATTGCCTGTATTCGCGGCTACTGCTTCGGCGCCGGTTTCGACCTGGCCATGGCCTGTGACCTGCGTGTCGCGTCCGACGATTCGCAGTTCGCCTTGCCCGCTGTGCGTCTGGGCGTTGTCTACCGGTACGATCTGATCGCCGATCTTATTTCGATGTGCGGTCTCGGCCGCACGCGCGATCTCCTCCTCGCGATGCCGACACTTACCGCCGCCGAGGCGCGATCGTGGGGGCTCCTGACCGACGTCGTCCCGATAAGCGATCTCTCGGCGCGGGTTGAGGAGTTGGCGGCCGCGCTGGCAGCAGCGCCGGAGAGCGCGGTTCATGGAACCAAGGAAACCATCCGGCTGCTGGCCACCGATAGCGCCGAGGGCGAAGAACTGGAGGATCTGCGACGGGTGGCTGCGGTCGCGCCGGAGCGACAACGCGCGCTGCAGGCGCTGCGCGAACGGCTAGGCATCGAATGAGGTATAGCGTCAGCCTGGGCATCAGCCCGCGGCAGCCGCTGACCGGCTGGGTCGATCTGGCAGTCCAGCTCGAGCAACGGGGTGTCGAGCGTATCTGGCTGATCGACTCACAACTGGCAATGAAAGACGTGTATGTGGGCCTCGCGCTCGCGGCACAAGCAACGAGCCGGATCGAACTCGGAACCGGCGTAACGAACATTCTGACCCGCCATCCCACGGTCACCGCCGATGCCATTGCCTCGGTCGCCGAGGTCGCGCCGGGCCGAACGCTGCTCGGTCTGGGCGCCGGCGATTCGGCGGTCTACGGTTTGGGCTGGAAGCCGGCACGCATCGCAGCGATGGAGGAGGCGAGCCGGTTTTTCCGGGCCGTCTTCGGCGGCAACGCGGGATCCTGGGAAGGACGCGAGTACCGGTTTCCCTTTGTCCCGACGCCGATTCCGCTCTATCTAGCGGTCAGTCAGCGACGGATGTGCGAGCTGGCCGGCCGGGTGGCGGACGGCGCGATCGTCATGGGCGCGGCCGAACCGGACTTCGTGCGACGGCAGGTTGAATGGATCGAGGTAGGAATCCGAGCTGCGGGCCGGCAGAGGTCCGAGGTCGAAATATCGCTGATGACGACGATGTCGGCACGCGAGAATCCGGCCGAAGCGCTCGACGATGTTCGATCCTGGGCGAGCACCGAGGCGCGGCTGATGGCCGATTTCGCCGACCTACCGGCGGCATTCGACCGCTTCCGCGCTGAGATCCAGCATGCCAGGGATAGCTACGATTACAGCCAGCACCTCTCCACCCACGCGGAGCACCAGTTAGGCGTGAGCGATGACCTAGCCCGCGCGCTGGCGGTCGCTGGAACCGCGGCGGAATGCGCCGCCCGGCTGTATGAGCTGCGTGCAACCGGTATCGACAGTTTTATCTTCCCATTGCTCGGAGGCGGGAGGCTGGAGCGCCTGGCCGTTATTCAAAACGAGGTTCTGCCGAGAATTCACCGCTAAACTACGGAACTCGTGTCATGCCCGACGATGAGATGTGTGCGGGCACAGCGGTGATTGCGGATGCCTCGTCCGGATGGACGAACTCCGCGTAGAGCCGGCGACTGGCGGCAAGAACGGCGTCCACCGATACATCCTCGACATAGGAGACGGGATGGCGGCACGGAGCCGTAATCTGGTTCGCGCCGCATTCGGAACAGTAGGTGTTCCAGGAAATCAGCGGGAAGTGCCGGGCGCGCGTCGTCGGGCCGCCGTTGATCAGGTTCACGCACCAGAAGATGCCTACCGTCGCCGCGCCGACTGCGCCCGCCAGATGCAGCGGGCCAGTGTCGTTGGCCACCACTAGCGACGCCCGTTCCAGCAGTCCCGCCAGGCCGCAGATGGATAGCGCTCCGGCTGTCGGCTCGGCCGGCTCGGCCATCGCGCGGCACACCGTCGCGACAAGCTCCGTCTCGTCGGATGAGCCCGTAACGACGATACGTGCCCCCTCCCGCGCCAGCGCATCGCCCACCGCCGCGAACCGTCGTGCCGGCCACCGGCGGTCCGGGGAACCGACACCGGGATGGAGGACCACCAGCGGCCTTCCATCCGGCGGACGTACCCGCGCTGCCTCGCGGCGATCGCGCTCGACGACGCACAACCGCGGCTCGATCGTCACCGGGCGCGCCCCGGCCAGCGACACAACCTCCAGGAACCGCAGAACCTCCTTCTGGAAGTACAAATATGGGATCGTGCGATCGAGGGCGATTGCGTTCTGAGAACGGGTCCCGATCGTCAGACCGGCGCCGAGCCGGGCAATAAACGGGTTCGAGTTGCCGCCACCGCCGTGGATCTGAATGGCGATGTCGAAGCGCTCCTCGCGCATGCGGGCGAAGAACGGATCGACCGCAACGTGGTCGATCGGAGTCCCATCAGGCGTGGATACTCCCGGGTACGGCGGCACCACGATCACGCGATCGATCGGACCCGGGCGACCGGCAAGGAATTCGGCGTGCCACGGCAAGCCGAGGAGGGTCATCTCGGCGTCCGGATAGGCGGGACGTAGAGAGTCGAGCGCCGGCAAGGCAAAGATAAAATCCCCCAGAGCATTCGCCCGCAACACGGCGATCTTCCGTACTCCCGGTACGATGTTCACAGCGTTCGCGTCTCCTGTCCGTATTGCCCTCCCCACTTCGATTATCCACAACCCGAGGGCGACCGCGAACACATGAGACGTAGCGGAGCCCTCCGTGGCTACGCAGTCTCCTCGAAACGGGTCAAGGACCGGATACTGCGCACGCACAGAGGCGTCCGCTACATCATTTCCCCCTCGCCCGCGCACGGGCGAGGGGGTTGGGGGCGAGGGCACACCCGCGGCCGGCGGCCGCGCCGCAGGGACGGAGCCCTGCGCTACAGATTGACGGGCCGTGCGGAGGCGATGAAGGCGCGGATTTTCGCGGCGTCTTTGCGGCCGGCGCTCTCGACACCGCTGCTCACATCGACGCCCCAGGGCCGCACGGTTGCGATCGCTCCGGCAACATTTTCGGGATGCAAGCCTCCGGCCAGGAGGACGGGGCGATCGAGTACCGGTAGGCGGGACCAATCGAACGTTTCACCCGTCCCACCACGCGATCCCGGGACCGCGGTATCGAGCAGGATTAGCTCTCCCGGCGCCGATACCAGGCGTTCCCGGAGGCGATCGTCATCGTCCCCAACATGAATGGCGCGGATCACCGGCCGCTCCAGAGACGCGACGATCTCATCCGGCTCGTCGCCGCTGAGCTGGATGTAGTCGAGGTCGCAGTACGCCGCAATGCGGTTCATCGTATCGGCCGTCTCGTCGACGAACACACCCGCCGCCGCGAAGCTACCCTCCGGCCGCAACGCCGCAATGATGTCCCGCGCGACATCGAGTTCGACGCGGCGCCGGCTCGGCGCGAACACGAAGCCGAGCATGGCGGCGCCGCCCTCCACCGCGACCCGACCGTGTTCCAGCTCGCGCAGCCCGCAAATCTTGACCCGCGTCACGACAGCAGCTCGGCGATTGTTCCCGCCGGGTCAGAGGAGCGCATCAGCGTCTCGCCCACCAGGATCGCGGTTGCTCCCGCCGCGACGACCCGCCGCACGTCGTCCTGGGTCGCGATCCCACTTTCGCTGACGATCGTCGTGCCGTCCGGTACCAGTGGGGCGAGATACTCGGTGGTAACCAGGTCAACCGAGAAATCGGTCAGATCGCGATTGTTGATACCGATAAGATCGGCTTCGGCGGCGATAGCCCGGGCGAGGTCGTGCTGGTCGTGCACCTCGACCAGCGGCGTCATCCCGATCTCCCGAGTCAAAGCGAGGAGATCATGCAAGTCCGCGTCGTCCAGCGCGGCGACGATCAGCAGCAGGAGATCGGCGTCATATGCCCGCGCCTCCCACACCTGATACGGAGTCAGAATGAAATCCTTGCATAGGACCGGAATGGACACGGCAGCGCGGACGGAAGCCAGGTCGTCGAGGCTGCCACCAAAGAACTTCTCGTCGGCGAGAACGGAGATCGCGGCAGCGCCGGCCGATTCGTAGGCGCGCGCCTGTGCCACCGGATCCACCGCCTCGGCCAGCGTCCCGGCGCTGGGCGAGCGCCGCTTGACCTCGGCAATGAGGGAGACCGGGCGGAAGTCCGGTTTGCGCACCGCGGGCGCTTTTTGAGCACGCGCGCAAACGTTCTCCAACGGCGTCCGCCCCTCGCGCCTTTCTACCTCCGCGCGGGTATTGGCAACAATATCGTCGAGGATCACCTCAGGCCGCGCTGTTTGCATCCATGCGCGCTCCCTGCGAGACAACGCGCAGCCGCTCGAGGACCGCGCGCGCCGCGCCGGAGTCGATCGCCCGCGACGCCACGGTCACGCCCTCGCGCAGATCGGACGCACGCCCACTTATATAGAGTGCAGCGGCGGCATTCATGAGTGTAGCGTCGCGCGGGCCGCCGGCGGCGCCGTCGAGAACCGCGCGTAACATCGAGGCATTGATATCCGGATCGCCGCCGACGATCGAAGACGGATCCGAGGCGGGCAGGCCGAAGTCGGCCGGCGTTACCTCATACGCCTGAACCGCCCCGTCGCAGACCTCGCGCACCGACGTCGGGCCGCTGACGCTGATCTCGTCCAGTCCATCTTCACTATGGACGACCAGCGCCGCCTCGACGCCGAGTTTGAGCAACGACTCGGCGATGAGGTCGAGAAGGTCGGCGCTGCTGACGCCGACGAGCTGGTAGCGGGGCCGTGCCGGATTGGTGAGCGGACCGAGCAGGTTGAAGACCGTTCGCACCCCAAGCTCCCGCCGCGGCTGGCCGGCGTACTTCGTGGCCGGGTGGAACGCCGGGGCAAAGAGGAAACCGATGCCGGCCTCGGCGATGCAGCGCGCCACGCCTTCCGGCGGCAGTGCGACATCCACGCCAACCGCTTCCAGGACATCGGCGCTGCCGCATTTCCCGCTGGCGGCGCGGTTGCCATGCTTGGCGACCGGCTGGCCCGCGGCAGCCAGAACCAGCGCGGCAGCGGTCGAGATATTGAACGTCCCGCGACCGTCGCCGCCCGTGCCGCAGGTATCGGCGACCGCGCCCGGGACGTCGATCTCGCGGGCACGCTCGCGCATGGTGGTCGCGAAGCCGACAACCTCGTCCGGGGTCTCCCCCTTGGCACGCAGGGCGGTGAGAATGCCGGCAAGCTGGATAGGCGTCATCTCCTCATCCATGATCTGGCGCATGATCTCCCGCGCCTCGCCGACATCCAACGATTGACCGGCCAGAAGCCGGTTCAACACATCCCGAACCACCATGACCTCCACGATTATGATGCCAGTTCGCGACCCTCGATCGAGGCAAGCGCCTCTTCGGTGCGCTGGAGGTAGGGCCTGGCGCCGAGTCCTATAAACGTGGTACGCGCTTCGGAGAGGCGGCGGCGGGCGTCGTCCATCTGTCCCTGGGCCGCGGCCGCGCGACCCAATTCATACAGAGCGAGGCCCTCGGCATAGGGGTACTGGACCTGACGCGCCAGAGAGAGTGTCTGGTCAAAGTGCTCCGACGCCGCCTTCCACAGTCCCAGCCGGGCGGCCACCATTCCGGCCACTCGCTGGGCGGCGACAAGGTCAATAGTGGCGTGCTCGGCCACCGCCTTGTTTATGCCGAGACGGGCAAGCTCCGCGGAACGTTCCGCATCGCCGGTTTCCAGATAGGCCCAGGCGATATAGGGAAGGCTCGTGGTCAAGGTCGCATCGGCCTCATCCAGCTTCGAGAGATCGATCGCCTCGCCGAATCGGCGCAGCACGCTTTCCGCATCTCCCCGGACAATATCCAGCTTGGCAAAGCAGTTGAGAATCGTCAGGACGCCGATGTGCTGGTCGTTTTCCTGCGCGGTAGCGAGAGCCTTCTCGAGGTATGCTTCCGCCTCGGCGACGTCGCCCCGTGCCACGGAAAGCTCGGCTAGCAGGAGCAGCGGGAAGTAATAAAACCAGGAAGCTCCCAGCCGCTCCATGAGCGCGGCGGCGCGCTTGCCGTACGATTCGGTGGTCGCCCAGTCGCCACGAAGAAATGCGACCTCTCCAACGCTCGTGAGGGCAAACGCATGCTGCGCCATATCGCCGATCTGTTCGAAGACCCGCGCGCTGCGCTCCCGATACTCGCTGCTGCGCTCGAGCTCGCCGCCTTCTTGGTAGATCATCGCGATGTTGTTGAGGAGGATCGCCAGTACTTCGAATTGACCGGCAGCTTCGGCGACGCCGACCGCGTCCTGCATCGTTCCCAGCGCATCCTCGGTTTGGCCGAGATGGTAGAGGGCGATACCGAGGGCGGACTGTGCGTCGGCCAGAGTTCTCCTGTCGCCCACCACCGCTGCTATCTTGCCGCCCCGCCTGGCAGCCTCGGCGACGTCGGCAACGCGACCGGTTGTGAAGTAAAGCTTGGCGAGGGCGATATGCAGCTCGGCCAGCCCGGACGACGGGGCGGCGTCATCCTGCCAGGAGAGGAAGTGTTCGAGGCGGCTGACGCCCTCTTCGGTCGCTCCCTGCACGCGAAGTACACGTCCGATCTCTGCGATCGTTCGACGCTCACCCTCGACCTCGTCCACCGCTCGGTAGGCGCGTGCCGCACGCTCGAGATGTTCGAGCGCCTCGTCATAGAGGCCGCTGGTTCGGAGAATCGGCCCCAACTTCTCGTCGACGCGCGCGCGGTCTACCAGCGGCGCGTCGATGAGATCCTGCCGCCGCCGGGTCTCCCGGTACTGCTCGATCGCCGCATCATTGGCAAATACCGACACCGCGCGATCTGCCGCTCGCTCGAGCCATTGCGCCGCTTCCCGATGCTCGTCGGTTTGGGCGAAGTGATAGGCGATGGTCTCGACGTGCTCGTCTGCCGGGTACAGGTCGATGACCGCTCGCGCTACCGCCCCATGAAGCGCCTGCCGCCGTCTCTTGAGCAAGGTCTGGTAGGCGGTCTCTTGCACTGTTGCGTGCTTGAAGAGATACGCTCTTTCTGCTTCCATTTGGACCGGATCATCTGGCGCCGGCAGCGCGATGTCCGCTCGGTGGAGCGCCTCCAACGGCCGGTCCAGCGTTTCTTCTTGCGTCTCCATCGTCCCGGCCAGGAGCCGCACCGCGAAGGTGCGGCCGATCACCGCTCCCACCTGGGCCACGGTCCGTGGCACGCGCTCCAGCCGATCCAACCGGCTGAGCAGGAGCTCGTGCAGGCTGGAGGGAAGTTTCTCTTTGGCGCCCGGTCGCAGCTGCATCACGCCGTCGACCGCTTCGAGGGCATCGGCTTCCCGCAGCTCCCGCAGGAGCTCCTCCACGAAGAACGGGTTGCCGCCCGAGCGCTCGGCAATGGCCTGACGCAAGGAGTCTGCTAGAGGTGCCTCGCCGAAAATGGCGCCGGCCAGCGCTAGCGCATCGTCGGTCGGGAGCGGTTCCAGGTAGAGTGGTCGCGACCAGAGGGCATCGTCAAAGACCGCTTCTCCCTCCGGACGGCGGGTGGTGATGACCAGCAGGGGGATCGCGGGTAGCTCCGCAAGGGCTTCACCCAGCACCTCCCGGCTGGCGCCGTCGATCCAATGCACATCCTCCAGGATCAAAAGCGTCGGGGTCTGGCGGGCAAGAGCGTTCAGCAGTTGACGGATACTCTGCACGAGCCCATGCCGCCGTACCTGCGCCGAGGCGCCGGCCAGGATCGATCCGCCCGGCGCCAATCCCAGCGCCTCGCCGAACACGTCGATTGCGACGGCTCGCTCTTCGTCACCGGCCGTCGTGAGCACTCGTTTGACTCCCGTCCGGAGCGACGGGAGCATATCCGACGCC
>Ga0070739_10007629_pt1 | contig 11388 bp, 13 predicted proteins | sample Coa_R1_7_FD_66445 | JGI IMG/M metagenome (GOLD analysis project Ga0070739, IMG submission 66445) | Surface soil microbial communities from Centralia Pennsylvania, which are recovering from an underground coalmine fire - Coalmine... | ecosystem: Environmental > Terrestrial > Soil > Unclassified ... | reverse complement strand
GGCCTCAACGACGCGGACGCGCTCGCCGGTCTGCGCCCTGGCATCTGCAACGTCCGCACCGCCGGTGTGGGGCACTTCAACCAGCTGCTCGCCGCCGATGAGGTGAACCGCTTGATCGACGCGTTCGTGGCCGACGTCGCGCCGGCCGAACCCGAGCCCTCAGCCGACGGTTCGTGACGGCGCCGCCTCCCCGGCGTCTGGTGGTCATGGGCGTCGCCGGATCGGGCAAGACCACGGTGGGCCGCGCCCTGGCCGGGCGGCTCGGGGCCGAGTTCCTCGAGGGTGACGACTTCCACCCCCCGACCAACGTGGCCAAGATGGCCGCCGGCATCGCCCTCGACGACGAGGACCGTGCCCCGTGGCTGGCGGAGCTCGTCGGCGCGCTGTCGGCGCGCACCGACGTGGTCCTCGCCTGCTCCGCGCTCCGCCGCTCCTACCGCGACGTGCTGCGCGGCGCCGGGCACGTGACGTTCCTCTACCTGGCGGTGTCGCCCGAGGAGGCCGAGCACCGGGTGGCGCACCGCCGCGGCCACTACATGGGACCGGACATGGTGGCGAGCCAGTTCGCCACCTTGGAGGCGCCCGCCGCCGACGAGACCGACGTGCGCACCGTCGACGCAAGCGGGCCGGCGGATGAGGTCCTCGAACGGCTCCTCGCCGCCTACTCCTCGATGTCGTAGGGACCGAGGCGCCGGCGACGCCGGGCCCGCCGCCAGCTGCGGAGCGGGTGGAGGACAGCGGCGAACCAGGCCCGGTCCACCGGTCCGAACTGGCCGGCCGGCAGCGGCAGTCCGCCGACGGAGCGCGCCGGTCGCACCTCCTCGCCCCATGCGAAGCCGAGGAACCGGCGGGATTCTGGTCGGTCGGTCACGGGCCCGATATCGACGCTAGCGAGTCGATGGCCTCTGCCTCCGCGCCTCGCCGGGCCGTATGGTGAGGCCGTGACCTCCTCCCGGGCGCGCCGTCTGGTCCTCGTGGCCTTCGTCCTCGCCGGAGGGACCGTGCTCGCCCGCCGGCTCGGCTACAAGATCGGCGGCGACGTGGTGGTGCGTTGCCGCCGGGGCCACCTCTTCACCACGCTGTGGATCCCGGGCGCTTCGGTGAAGGCGATCCGTCTCGGGTGGGCGCGGGTCCAACGGTGCCCCGTGGGCCACCACTGGACCATCGTCACCCCGGTACGCGACGCCGATCTCGGCGAAGACGAGCGCGCCCGGGCCGCTGCCGTCCACGACGTCCGCATTCCCTAGCGCCGGGCATCGCCGGCGCGACCCGCGAGCGATCAGCCCTTCGCGTAGTCGGTCATCCCCTGCCAGTCGACGACCACGCAGGGCTCGTCGCCGACCGTCCAGGCGTCGTGACCCGGCGCCGCCGTCATGAAGTCACCGGGCCCCACTTCGGTCGCCTCCCCGTCGTCCATGACGATGTGCATGCGCCCGGACACGACGTAGCCGGCGTGGGCGACCTCGCAGCTGTCGGTGCCGGCCATCGGCTTGACGTGTTCCGACCACCGCCAGCCGGGCTCGAAGGTGACCCGCGCCACCAGCCCGGCCCCCAGATCGACGAGCTCCAGCCGGCCTTTGCCGTCTTTCATCTGCCGGACCTCGTCGGGTGCTCCGGCGTTCTTCTTGTAGAGACCGGCCATCGTGCTCCCTCCCGCCCACCGCCGTCGGCGGGCTGTTCGAGGGCGTCGTCTCCGGCGGCGCCGCCAAGAGCCTTGCACCTGCGGGCGCCTGTTGCCCGGGGCTTCCCGTCAGTCGGGCTCGTACCCGTCGACCACGTACATACGGGCGACCGCCGCTGCCTGTCGCAGCTCTCTGGCGCCCCGGTACTGCTCACCCTCGTACCAGGCGACGGCGCTGGCACGATCGGGGAAGGCGAGCACGACGGTCCGGCCGGCCGGCGGCTCGCCCTCGAGGACGAGCGGCTCGCCGCCGCGCACGACGTAACGACCACCGGCGGCCGCGATGCTGGCGGCGGCGCGCACCTTGTAGGCCTCGTAGGCCTCCGGGTCGGTCACCTCACCGAGATAGATCACGTACGCCGTCACAGCTCTCGCACCACCTTCGCCGGATTGCCGACAGCGAGTACGCGGGGCGGGAGATCCTTCGCCACCACCGCCCCGGCCCCGACCACCGTATCGGCGCCGATGGTCACGCCGGGCAGCACCACCACGCCGCCGCCGAGCCATGCGTTGGCGCCGACGACGATCGGTTCCCCCGCTTCCCATTTCGCCCGGCGAAGATCGGCGTCGAGCGGGTGGGTAGGGGTGAGCAGTTGCACGTTCGGCCCGATCTGCACGTCGTCGCCGATGTGGATGGTGGCCACGTCGAGTGCCACGAGCCCGAAGTTGGCGAACACGCGCGCTCCAACGAAGATGTGGGCGCCGAAGTCGCAGTAGAAGGGCGGCCGGATGATGGTGTCGTCCCCGAGGGCGCCGAGCAGGGCCGTGAGCAGACGGCGCCTCCCGTCGGGATCGTCGGCGGGGCTCGCGTTGTAGGCGTCCTGCAGCTGCATGGCCCGGCGCGACCGGGCCGAGATCTCGGGGTCGTCGGCCAGGTAGAGGTCCCCGGCCAGCATGCGCTCGAGCATGGAGCGGCCGTCGTCGTCGGGCGGGCGGGCGGAACCGGGGCCGGAGCTGGTCATGGGCGCCGGTGCAGCACGACGGGCATGTGCTTCACCCCTGCGTGCTTGTTCGTGCGGAAGCGCTCCACCGGCCCGGTGAGCTCGAAGCCGTCGTAGCGGGCGCGGAGCTCCTCGAGCACGATGCGGATCTCCAGCCGTGCCAGGTTGGCGCCGAGGCAGAAGTGGCTGCGGTAGCCGAAGGCGAGGTGCGGATTCGGCCGGCGTCCCACGTCGAAGCGGAAGGGATCGTCGAAGATGCGCTCGTCGCGGTTGGCCGAGGCCCACCACAGCGTGACCTTGTCCCCCGCCGCGACCGGTACACCGGCGAGCTCGGTGTCGCGTGTGGCCGTACGCCGGTTGTAGAGCGTGGGACTCGTCCAGCGCAGGATCTCCTCGGTCGCGCTCTCCACGAGAGCCGGCTCCCGCTGCAAGCGGCGCCATTGGTCCTCGTGGACGACGAGCGCTTCGAGACCGAGGGCGATGGCGTTGCGCGTCGTCTCGCTCCCGGCCGCGATCATGAGGCTGTAGGACATGAACAGCTCGAGCTCCGACAGCTGGCCGTCGCCGAGCTCGGCGGCGGCGAGCACGCTCAGCATGTCGGTGCCGCCCTCGGCGCGCCGTCGGGCCACGAGCCGCGAGCCGTAGTCGGCGGACGCCGCCGCGGCCGCCTCTGCCGCCGGTGACGACTCGCCCAGCTCGCGGTCCTCGTAGTCGAGGGTGGCGTTCGACCACGCCATGAGATCGTGGCGGTCCTCCTGGGGCACACCGAGCAGCGTCGCGGTCGCCTGCAGCGGGAGCTCCACGGCCACATCGGTCAGGAAGTCGCAGCGGCCGTCGACGTCGACGGCGTCGAAGAGCGCTGCCGCCCGGCGGCGCAGTTCAGGCTCGAGAGCAGCGAGGGCGCGGGGCGCCACCGAAGGGGTGACCACTCGCCGCACCTCCTGATGACGCGGGTCGTCGGTCATGTTGAGCAGCACGCCGGCGGCGAAGCCGTGGGGCAGATCCTGGATGAGGGTGCCGCCGCCCGCCGCGCCCGGTGCCCGCTCGGAGGAGAAGGTGGCGGCGTCGGCCACCGCCGCGAGCACCTCGGGCGCGCCGCTCACGACCCAGAAACCGACGCCGTCGGGAGTGTGGGTCGTCGGCTCGTGCCACCACACCGGGGCACGGCGCCGCAGGTCGGTGAAGACGTCGTGCGGGAATCCGTCGACGAAGACGTCGAGGTCGGTGAGATCCACTCCGGTGACATCGGCGGCGCCCACGGTGTGCCGACGGTACCCCGCGCCCCATCGTGGATGGAATGGGTCGATGATGGGCACACCGTGGAGGTGGGGATGCCGGCGGAACCGGATGGCGTTTCGAGCCCGCCACACCGACCGCCGGTCTTCCCCTCCCGGGGCGCATCAGCTGCTGCGCCCCGCTCCACCTCGGTCCCGACCGGTTAGGACGCTTCTGTCTGGCGGTCCCCGACCATGCGCGACAGGCGCTGGCTCAGCTCGCGGGCCACGTGGCGCTCCATGGCGTCGGCCAGCACGGCGCCGACCGCCTCGCCGGCGAGCGGACGCAGTCGGCGGACCACGTCGGCCAGGCGGGGCACCTCCGCCACCGGGATGGGCTCGCCGACGGGATCGAAGACGTGCTCGGTCACGAGGTCGACGAAACGGCGGGCGACCACGTCGAGGTCGGCGGTCAGATGGCGCCCGAGCTCGAGGACGGCCTCGATGGGGATGCCGGCGCCGACCAGGTCGGCGGCGATGGCGAGCAGCCGGGGACGGCGCAACAGGTAGCGCCCGTCGTCCTGCTCCTCGAGGAGCCCAGCGGCCACGGCCTCGGACAGGACGGCCGGCTCGGCTGTCTGCCCGCCGAAAGCGGCGGCCAGGTCGTCCAGGTCGAGGACGACCGGCGTGTCCTCCGACCACGGCGCCGACAGGGCGGCCTCGAGGCCGAGCAACTCGCCGACGTTCTGCCCGCTCTCCCAGGCGTCGACCAGTTCGTGGATGTTGGCCAGCGTGTAGCCGCGCTCGAGGAGCTGGGCGATGAGCCGGAGCCGGGCCAGATGGGACTCGGAATAGAAGGCCACCCGGCCCTCGCGTCGGGGCGGCGGCAGCAGGCCCCGGTCCTGGTAGGCCCGGACGTTGCGGACGGTCGTGCCGGCGAGCCGGGCCAGGTCGTCGATGCGGTACTCGACCATGACATCGACAACTGTACCATGAGGAGTTGTCATTTACATCGCACAATGGTACGGTATGCGATGTGAAGGACAAGGGCGGCATCCGGACGATCGACGCGGGCGTCCCGCGCCTGCTGCGCCGGTGGGCGACCGCCGAGGACCCGACAGCCGGGGCCCCGCTCGACGACCTGACCGACCTGTCGCCGGCGGAGTCCACTCTCACGACCCCCGACGGCGCGGCCCTGGCGCTGAGCGAGGCCGGCCCCCGGGACGGCGCCCTCTTCGTCCTCGCCCACTGCTGGACGGGCGACCGCCGGGTGTGGGGACCCGTCGCGCGTCGCCTGGTGCAGGCCGGCCACCGGGTCGTGCGCTACGACCACCGGGGGCACGGCCGCTCCACCGTGGGCTCGGCGCCCCTCGCGCTCGAGACACTCGCCGACGACCTCGCCCTGGTCCTCGACCGGGTGGCCGGGGACGACCGCGCCGTCGTCGCCGGGCACTCCATGGGCGGCATGACCATCCAGGCGCTCGCCGGTTCCCGTCCCGATGTGCTCGCCGGTCGCGCCGGGTCGGCGGTGCTCGTGTCCACCTCGTCGGCCGCCGTGCTCCACGGTACGCGCGGCCGGTTCGGGCCCCGCGTGGTGGCCCATCCCCGGGTCGGCGCAATGCTCGGCCGCTCCGTGCTCGGACCGTGGACCGTGCGCAGCTTCGTCGGGCGGCGGCCGTGCCTTGCGCACCTGCAGGCGGTGACCGAGACCTTCACCGCCACCGACGGCGCCGTGCGGGGCCGGTTGCTCCAGGGGATGACCACCATGGACCTGGCGCCGGGCCTGGCCCGGCTGGCCATGCCGGTCACGGTGGTGGTGGGTGGGCGCGACCGCCACACCCCGCCCGCCGCGGCGCGTCGCATCGCCGGGGCCGTCCCCGGCTCCAAGCTCGTCGAAGTCCCCGACGCCGGCCACATGCTCCCCTTCGAGGCACCCGATCTCCTCGCCCGGGAGCTGCTCGTCGCCGCCGGCGCCGCACGTCTCGTGACCTCTTCCGAATCCGCACCCGCGGGTGAAAGGAGCCTCTGATGTCGCTCACCACCGACCGCGTCTCGACCACCGACCGCGTCTCGACCACCGAGTCGTCGGCGACCACCGACGTGTTCACCAGCATGGTGGAGCGCCTGAGCCGTCAGTCGGTCGACAAGCACTTCGACGCCTACGAGGACGTCGCCTGGGACGACCCCGAGCTCGCCATCGTGGCGACCGACCCGCGCTTCGCCAGCTGGCACTTCGATCCCGTCGGCCAGACGGCGTGGTACCGCACCCAGTCGCCGGACATGCAGGCCCGCTTCGGCCTGCACCGGGTGGCCACGGCCATGCGCATCGGGTGGGAGTTCGAGAACATCCTGCAGCGGGGGCTCCTCGAGTACGCCTTCTGGCTGCCGAACTTCCGTCCCGAGTTCCGCTACATCCACCACGAGATCGCCGAAGAGTCCCAGCACACCATGATGTTCCAGGAGTTCATCAACCGGTCCGGCGTCGACGTCGACGGCATGCCGGTCGCCATGAAGGTGCTGTCGCGCGTGGTGGTCTGGTTCAGCCGGGTCTTCCCCGAGCTCTTCTTCCTGTTCGTCCTCGGCGGTGAGGACCCGGTCGACTACCTGCAGCGGCGCCAGCTACGCGGCGGCGACCCGCACCCGCTCGTGGAGCGCATCATGCGCATCCACGTCACCGAGGAGGCCCGTCACCTCTCCTTCGCCCGCCAGTACCTGAAGCGATCGGTGCCGAAGCTCGGCGTCGTGCGCCGGCGCATCCTCGCCGACGTCGCTCCGCTGCTGTTCGGCTCCATGGCACGGCTCATGGTGTTCCCCACCAAACAGACGGTGAAGGCGTTCGGCATCCCCCGTCGCGAGCTGCGTGCCGCGCTCGGCAGTGCCGAATCGAAGCAGCTGCTCGTGCAGTCGGTGGCGAAGCCCAGGAAGCTCTGCGCCGAGCTCGGTCTCATGACCGCCCCGGCCAAGGCCCTGTGGAAGCTCATGGGCGTGTGGGACGACGACGCTGCGACGGCCGGGAACGAGGACGTCGCCGCCTGACCCGGTCCGGCCGAGGCTCAGCTCACGGTGGAACGGGCCAACCGGCGCGCCCGTCGAGCCGTGTGCACCACGAGCAGGACGGCGGCGAGCACGCCGCTCAGGGCGTGCCAGCGGACCTGACTCCGATGGCCCGCGAGCCAGTCCCAGAGGCCTGAGGCCAGCATCACCACCGTGGTGAGGGCGAGCACGCCGTCGACGAGGGCCAACCGGCCGACGCGACCCGACAGCTCTCTGCGTCCGATACGCCGTACGAGGATGGCCGACGTGCGGCGACGTTGTCCGAGGTGCACGACGACGAGCGCCACGAAGGCCAGACCGAACACGACGTGCAGCGCCAGCACGGGCTCGAAGACGAGCGACACCGTCACCGTGGCGAGCAGCGCCACGTGGACCGGTGCGGCGCGCGGAGCGACCCCGGAGAACGGTGGGCGGCGAGAGCACAGGCTCCAGCGTGGGCCACGCGTCGTATCCCCACCATCGGGGATGACCCTGGACGGACCCGGACTTCTAGCGCACGGGATGCCGCCGGCGTCCCCGCAGGAACGCTCCCAAGAACACGAAGTCCAAGAGGAAACCGGACCACCGGAAATTGCCCAAAAGGCCGGGGGGCTACGCACTTCGAAGACGGCGAGCGCCGCCTCCCCCGCTAGCCCAGGGTGTGGGTCAGGAACGCGAGCGTCCCCGCCAACTGGCTTCGGGTGTAGCCCAGCGCATGCCCGCACACGCCGGTGTGGACCACGTCGACCGACCCGCCCACGCTGCGCAGAGCGTTGGCCATGAGGTCGGTCTGGATGGGATCGACGATCTCGCAGAACGGCCCGTAGCGCTCGGAGGTGACGAGCAGTGCCGGAGGCACGCCCGGACGCGCCACCCGGTCGGGGGATGCGGCCATCTCCTCGGCCACGCACGGGGTCGAGTCGACCCCGCCTCCACAGCCGACGAAGGCGGCCATGTCGTTGCGGAGCATGGCGGCGGTGCCCGACAGCACGCCGACGTCCGGACGCCACGAGACGAGGTCGTAGGGGCCCGACCAACCGACGACGGCCTCCACCGGCTCGGCCGGCCGGACGAGCGTCGGATCGACGGCAGCGAGCAGCGCCAGATGGGCGCCGGCCGAGTCGCCCATCATGCCGATGGCACCGGGATCGACGCCCCAGGCGCCGGCATGGTGCCGCACATAGGCGACGGCGTCGAGCACCTCTTCGGCCGCGAGCGGGAACGTGGCCCGGTCCCCCCGGGCCAGGGTGTAGTCGACGCTCACGGCCACGAGCCCGGCGCGCGCCATGGCGGGGGCGACGACGCCGTAGTTGGCCCGGCCTCCGCTCACCCAGCCGCCCCCGTGGACGAGGACGACGGCGGGCACGGGCCGGTCGTGCGCCGGCAGGTAGACGTCGAGGTGCAGCGGCGCACCGTCGGCCACGTCGTAGACGAGACCGCGCTCGACCGTCAGCGCCCCGGGCGCCCCCGACGCCGGCCACGCCCAACTGGCGACGGCGCCGGCGACAGCGGCGAGGACGGCGCCGCCCACGGCCAGATGGGAAAGACGGCGCGTCGACATGGTTCTCCCGGGACTGCACGCGCGGACGCCACCGGATCGGCGCCCGTTCCTCCGCGTAGACGATGATACGGGGATGCTCGACCCTGAGCTGGCCAAGGTCGTCGACGCCCTGCCTGCCGAAGCGTTGCGGGCGCGCTTCGACGATCCGGCCGTGATGGCGGCCATGCGCGATACACGGGCGTTGCTGGCGCACGCCGGCGCGCGCCTGCCCGTGCGCGACGGAGTCACCACCGAGAACATCGAGGTGCCCGGACCTGCAGGAATGCTGCCGGCCCGGGTGTACCGGCCGGCGGAACCCGCCGGTGTGCTCGTGTTCTTCCACGGAGGCGGCTATGTGATCGGCGACGTGTACAGCGAGGAGCAGCGCTGTCTGCATCTCGCTGACGCCGGGCACGGCATCGTCGTGTCGGTGGGCTATGCGCTCGCCCCCGAACATCCCTATCCGGCGGCGCTCGACGATGCGGTGGCGGCCACCAGGTGGGTGGCCGAGCACGTCATCGATCTCGGCGGGGCGCCCGGACGCCTCGCCGTCGGGGGGTCGAGCGCCGGCGCCGGACTGGCGGCCGCCACCGCGCTCGCCCTACGTGACCGCGGCGGACCGGCACTCGCACTGCAACTGCTCGTCTATCCGATGCTCGACGACCGCATGGACTCGCCGTCCATGCTCGCCTCCGACGACATGCCGCTCCTCACGCGCCACGCACTCGCCGACGCGTGGGGCCACTACCTCGCGGGGCGCGACGCCGACTGCTACGCCGCCCCGGCGCGGGCGGCGGACTTGCGTGGCCTTCCCTCCGCCTTCGTCCTCGTGGCCGAGCAGGACCCGCTGCGCGACGAGGGCCTCGAGTACGCCGGGCGGCTCACCCGCGCCGGCGTTCCCACCGAGCTGCATCTCGTTCCCGGCGCCTTCCACGGTTTCGACATCGTCGGACTGCGGGCCGAAGTGAGCAGGCTCGCACTCGACCTACAGGCCGGCGCCCTGCGCCGAGCCTGGTAGGCGCCGGCTCGCGGCCGGCGGCGCCCGGCCCAGGCGATTCGCCGGTGGACACACCGGCATGGGACGATGTGCGGCGTGCGAGTGCGCCGCACGTTCGCCTTCCTCGATCTGTCCGGCTTCACCGCGCTGACCGCCACGGAGGGCGACGAGCGCTCGGTGGCCGTGCTCGAGGTCTTCCGTGGCGCCCTGCGCCGGGTGTGCTCCCGGCGAGGCGTGCGCATCGCCAAGTGGCTCGGCGACGGCGCCATGATCGTCGGCACCGAGTCGACGCCGGTGCTCGCCGTCGTCCTCGAGATGCAGTGCGCCGTCGACCTGCTGGCCGAGCACATCGACCTGAAGTGCGGCGTCACGACGGGCCCCGTCATCCTGCTCGAGGGCGACGACTACATCGGCCACGCCGTCAACCTGGCAGCCCGTCTGTGCGACCTGGCCTGCGCCGGCGAGGTGCTCGCCGACCTCGCGCTGCAGAGCAGCCTGCCGCTGTGGACGCGTGTCCTCGACCAGCGCTCGGTGGCCGTGCGGGGCGTGGACGTACCGGTCCCCGTGCTCAACCTCGCCCTCCCCCTCGCCGGACCGGGCATGTGCCTCGACCCGATCTGCGGCATCCCGCTCACGGCCGACACCGCCGTCGCCTCGCGCGCCGCCGGAGGAGCCGGGACCTGGCTCTTCTGCTCCGACAGCTGCCTCGACACGTGGGAGAGCCGCCCCGGCATCGCGGCACCTGCGCCGGAGGCCTTCGTCCGCGACGGGATCGTGTAGCCGGGCCGGACCGTGGGTCCGCCGGAGCCGGTCAGCGCTTGCCGCTGATCCCCGGGGTGAGCAGATCGGTGGCCCGGGTGTGCTTGCGCTCGGCCTTGGCGCCGTTCGCCGCCCGGGGCGTCACGTCGACGTCCTTGGCCCCGGCCCGCAGCGCTCCCACCGTGCACTGCTCGCGGGGCCGGTGCGCGAAGGGATCGAAGCGGAAGTGGCGCATGGCGTTCAGGTGCGTGATCTTGTCGACCTCGTCGTCGGGGACGCCGCCGAGCGAGGCCATGAGCATCTCCGGCGAGACCGGCCACGTCGAGTCCGAGTGGGGATAGTCCGCCTCCCAGCAGATGGCGTCGAGCCCCACCCGCTCGCGCAGCACCACGCCTGAGGGGTCGTCGATGAAACAGGTCACGATGCGCTCGCCGAACACCTCGCTCGGGAGCTTGTCGCCGAAGTCCTGACCGGTCCACGCGTGATGGCGCTTGTAGGTCCAGTCCATTCGCTCGAGGAAGTACGGGATCCAGCCGATGCCGCCCTCGGACAGCGAGATGCGCAGGTCCGGGAACTTGCGCAGCACCGGGGAGAACAGGAGATCGGCCGCGCACTGGATGATGTTCACCGGTTGCAGGCCCATGAGCACGTCGATGGGCGCATCGGGCGCGGTGACGACGAGCGACGACGACGACCCGATGTGCAGAGAGACGATCGTGCCCTCGTCCGAACACGCCGTCCAGAACGGGTCCCAGTGGTCACTGTGGAAGCTCGGCAGCTTCAGCTTGGAGGGGTTCTCCGAGAAGGACACGGCGTGGCAACCCTTGGCCGCCACCCGTCGCACCTCGTCGGCCATCGCCTGCGGATCCCAGATCGGCGGAAGTGCGAGCGGGATGAAGCGGCCCGGGTAGGCGCCGCACCAGTCGTCGATGTGCCAGTCGTTGTACGCCCGGAGCACGGCCAGCCCGAGCTCGGGATCCTTGGCCTTGGCGAAGAGCTGGCCGCACAGCTGCGGGAACGAGGGGAAGCACATGGAACCGAGCACGCCGTTCGCGTCCATGTCGCGGATGCGGTCGTGGATGTCGTAGCAACCCGACCGGATCTCCGCGAACGACGTGGGCTCGATGCCGTACTCCTCCACCGGCCGGCCGGCCACCGCGTTGAGCCCGATGTTGGTCGCTTCGCGGCCGTCGAAGCGCCAGATCTCGGTGCCGTCGTCGCGC
>Ga0070739_10007628_pt1 | contig 11388 bp, 7 predicted proteins | sample Coa_R1_7_FD_66445 | JGI IMG/M metagenome (GOLD analysis project Ga0070739, IMG submission 66445) | Surface soil microbial communities from Centralia Pennsylvania, which are recovering from an underground coalmine fire - Coalmine... | ecosystem: Environmental > Terrestrial > Soil > Unclassified ... | reverse complement strand
GCTTTGGCGCGTCTTTCAGAGAGTCCCATGTTGTATTGGGGCGTCCCTTTATTGTCAGTAAAGCCATCCACTTCCAGCTTCAGATCAGGATAAGCCAGAATAATGCCTGAAACTTTCGCCAGCCGCAGCTTGGCGCCCGGCTTCAGCGTGGCTTGATTGAAATCAAACAGAACGTCAGACATATTCACGATCAATCCTCGCGCAGTGTCGCGGGTCTGCAAGACCTGATTCAACTGCGTAAGCAGGCGCTGGCGTTGCTGCTCCGCTTGCTGGATGGCCTGTGCGCGGGCCTGATCCGCCTGCTGTGCCTGTAAACGGGCCTGCTCGGCTTGTTGTGAAAGTGCCTGTTGCTGCTGCAATGCGGCCTGGCGCGCAGCTTCTGATTGCTGCAACTGCTGTTCAGCGGCCGCCCTTTCCTGTGCCGCTTGTTGCGCGGCTTGTTCCGCCTGCAACCGGGCCTGTTCCGCAGCCTGCCGTTCCTGATCGGCCAGCTCACGCTGTTCTCTCTGGCGCTCTGCTTCCTGGCGGGCTGCATCCGCGCGGGCCGCCTGTGATTCTGCCTGCGATTGCGCCTGCTGGATGCGGTCCTGTGCGCGCTGTCTTTCCGCCGCAGCTTCTTCTTCCTGCTTTTTCTGGAGCGTGAGCAGGCGGGCGTCTTCCGCCGCCTGGGTGGCCGCGCGTGCTACCGCGCCGATGGGAGTAATGCTTTGCTTGCGTCGTAAATAGTCCTGCCCTTGCGCCAGATAAGCTTTTGCCTTGCCCAGAGTGTCCGCGGCATATTGATCAGCTCCCGCAGCCTGAGCAATGGCGATGGCGTTTTCAGCTTCCATCAATTCAACCGGGGTCTTTTTATCGGCGGTGGTTGCGGGTAGCTGGTCAGCAGCTACATTCACCGTGTATTGGCCTCTTTGCAGCAGATCAAAACGTGCTGAAATCGGATGAATGCCGCCGGCGGTATCCTGGCGCACAATATTTTCCGCCACTACCAGATCGCTTGGGCGAGTCACAGCAAAATACGGCTCTGCGGTGACAATCAACCCGAACTCCTGCAATCCGCTGGTAACCTGCAGGCGTGAGCTGCCGTCATCATTGGGTCTCACCTCACCCAGATTGATTGGACGACCTTCCGGCGTGATTGCCCAGAGCACATAGGTCAGGTACTCAGGACCAATGCTGCGCGGGGGAGCCAGATGATGCAGGGTCGCGTCAATGGCCAGCCTGCCGGTGTGGCCGGTGACTTTGGCATTGCCATCTACCGCCGGCATCAGTGACGTGCCCTTGAAATCAACCTGCGTTGTGCCGCCGCGATCACGATAATCCACCGCCTGGGTGGTGCGTTCAACCACGCTTACCCGATAAACAGGCACTTTCTGATCGGCCTGATCATCAGAGCTGCTCGTTTGAGCTTGATTTTGGGTTGAGCTCGTATTGTCAGGAGCGCTGGTTGCTGGTGGAGGCGTGGAGTTCTGCTGGTCGCTGCCGGAAGGCGTGGAGCTTTGCTGCGCGTTCAGCGACAGTGTAAGAGCTGCAAGTACAAGCAGGAAAAGAAGTTTTTTCATACGCAAGTCTCGATTTTGGACGCAAATTGTCTTCGTATGTATAGATGAGGCACACAGCCTCAACGTTTTCCAGCACATTAGAACAGCCCCAGAAATAACTGTTACTGGATCAGGCGGCCCTGAGCGGCTTTTCTTTGAATGGAGACGGGAACAGGCTCTGAGGTGAGAGCCTGCACGGCCTGGTCATAATCAGAGGTCACAAGCTGAAGGCTGCCATTTTTGAGCACCAGCAGCAGGTCACAATTCCGCACCGTGCTGAGGCGATGGGCAATAATGAAAGTCGTGCAGCTCTGGATCAACTGCTCGGTGGCTTCCATGATTTCCTGCTCTGTGTGAATGTCCACCGCGCTGGTAGGCTCGTCAAAAATCAACACCGGAGCATCTTTCAGGAAAGCGCGCGCAATGGCAAGGCGCTGGCGCTGTCCTCCGGAAAGGCGGCACCCACCTTCGCCGATGACGGTGTCATAGGCCGCCGGAAGCGCCATGATGAAATCATGCGCCATGGCTGCCTGCGCCGCACGCATAACTTCTTCACGGGAAGCTTCAGGCCGCGCATACGCAATATTTTCCGCGACGGTAGCGGAGAAAACCACAGGCTCCTGCAGGATGATGGAGAACTGCCGCCGCAGGTCTTTTAACCTGTAACTGCGCAGGTCGCGACCATCCAGAAGAATTTCTCCGCTGGTGGGATCGTAAAAACGCGTGAGTAAATTAACCAGAGTGCTTTTTCCCGAGCCGCTGGCGCCAATCACCCCCACCCGCGCTCCCGCCGGTACGTTAAAAGAAATCTGCTCCAACGCCTTGCCAGAGGATGGATATTCAAAGCTGACGTTGTTGAAAATTACGTTCCCTTCAATGCGGTCCAGCGATGGCGCATGGCTGTCTTCCACCAGTTCCGGGGCTTCTTCCAGCAATGCCAGCGCGCGCTGCACGCTCACCAGCCATGATTGCAATTCCGGCAGCTTGCTGCTGATGACCCGCAGCGGCTCATACAACTGCCCCATATAAGCCATCACCAGCAGCAGTTCACCCAGCGTCAACAGGCCAATAGAAACATGATGCACGCCCACCCACATGGCGGCCGCCGTGCCCACGGCAATGGTGGTTGCAATCAACACGTGAAAGGCGGCTTGCGTGGAAGCGACTTTCACCTGCTCCATCATGCGCTGGCGTGACCGAATTTTGAAGCGCTCATCTTCAAACCGTTCCTGTCCAAACGCTTTTACCACGCGGATGGAAGAGAGGGCTTCATGCAGGACGAGCATGGCGGAGCTATCAAGCTTCTTGATTCCATCCCAGCCCGCGCGTGCACGCCTGCCGGATTTGCGCGCCAGCAAGAAGAGCACCGGCGAAACAGCAATGGCGATCATCGCCATCTCCCAATCCAGCCGCGCCGTGACATAAAGAAGCACGGTAAAGCTCAGCACGGCGCTCACCACCGGGACCATTCCCTGCAAGAAAATGTATTGAATGGCAGGAGCATCATGCTGGATGCGGTAGGCCACTTCGTTGGTGCCGCGACGGTCATGAAAAAGCAAGTCCATCCGCTGCACGTGCCAGAACAACAGTGTGCGGAAATCCAGGACGAGTTTTTCTCCCGTATATGTCTGGAGCAGCCACGAAGCAAACGCTTGCAGATTGAGGACCAGGCTCAGCACCAGCAGAAGCGCGACAGCCAGAAACAGCTCAGCGCTTTTGGATGTCTGCAAAGAGGCCGGTAGAAACATGCTGAGAATGTGCGGCAATGGCCGGTTGCCGATCACATTGTCCACAGCAATTTTTAATGGGAATGCCAGCAGCAGAGAAATGGGGGCCGCAATGATGCTGAGCGCCGCAATGCCCGCCAAATGCCGCCAGTATGGACGGGCCAACCGCAATAGCGGACGATAATACTTATTAAACTTTTCCGTACGCACTTCTACTGCACGACTCCAGAGCAGGGACTTCAGGGGAAAATTCAGTGTAGCAGCCGTAATTTGAGAGTAAGTTCTCTTTTCACCTTAGAAGGAAGGTGAGAATGTAACCTAGAAGCTTCTAGCATCCATAAGGTCTGCAAAACCACGCAGTTGAAGACCGCGAAATGTTATTGCGGCTGGTTGAGAGTAGCCAGAAATTCGCGCGCTTCGCGCTGGTTATAAGTTTTGTTGTAGATGGGCGAATCCGGCTCTTGCAGGCGTCCGCCATCATGCAGTGATCCGGTATCCACGGGAGCAAATCCAATTTCTTCAATCAATTTTGACACCACTTTTTTTGCTTCCTCATCGTCTCCGGCAACATAAATGGTATGCCGCTCTTCCAGCGGCAGGTCTTTGCGACCGCGGTTTGACAGATGGACGTAATAAATCGTATTGAAGGCTTTTACCAGCCGCGCTCCGGGCACACGCTTCAATACGATCTCTGAAGAAGTAGAGCCTTCCAGATCATAAAAGCCGCCATCCGGGCGGTAAGGATTCATGGCATCAATCACGATCTTGCCTTGCAGCAGCTCAGGGCGTGGCAAGGCTTCCGGCGTGCGCCAGGGAATGGCCAGAAGTACGACCTCGCCAAATAGGGCGGCGTCTGAAATTGTCAGGGCGCGAGCCTGCGGCCCCAATTCTTTCACCAGCTCGTGCAGCGAGTCCGGTCCGCGTGAATTGCTGACTGCCACTTCATGTCCCGCGCCAATAAATAAGCGCGCAGCCGTTGCGCCAATGTTTCCCGCACCCAGAATTCCTATCTTCATATCCGCTTTCCCTATGGAATTTGCGCCAAACCAGACCACGAAAGCAGCCCTGGAAATTATAAATCCCTCAGCGCCAGAATCAGCGGCTTGGCCCAAGAGTGCATTCCCAAAGTGGCATTACAAAACAAAGCCCGCGCAGCGCGGGCCTGGACAAGGGAGGAATAGTTTTATTGAATATTTACGATCTAATATTTGCGCAGCACGCCAATCACGCGGCCCTGCAACTGCACGGATTTGGCCGGAACAATGATCGGCTTTATGGCGGCGTTAGAAGGCTGCAGGCGAATATTCGCGCCTTCGCGATAAAGCCGCTTGAGCGTGGCGTCAGTGCCATCCACCAGGGCAACTACAATTTCGCCATCGCGGGCATTGTTGGTCTTCTCCACCAGCACATAATCGCCATCCACAATGTGCTCATCTTTCATGCTCTCGCCTTTTACCTGGAGCACAAAGACATCCTTGGAGCGGGTGATATCGCCCAGGGAGATTGTCTCCGGGTTCTCCACGGCTTCAATAGGATGGCCGGCGGCGATGCGTCCCATTAAAGGCAGGGCAATTTCCTTGGACGGCTGGCGCTTGAAGATGCCGCGTACCGGCAGCACATCAATGGAGCGGCTGCGGTTATAGTCCCGCTTGAGCAGGCCTTTTTTCTCCAGATTGGAGATGTGCTTGTGCACCGTTGCCAGTGAACTTAACCCCATGCCGTCGCCAATTTCTTCAAAGAGGGCGAGTATCCATTGCGCTGGATAAAATCATGGAGGAAGTCGTAAACCTGCCGTTGTCGCTTTGTAATCGCCATAGCGAAATATTAACGAACCAAAGGCGAACCGGTCAACAGAAATTGTGCAATGTACCAAAATAGGCACCGGCGGCTTTTCTTTCCATGAGGAGATAAATTTATTTTCCTGCCGCCACGCCCATGCTTGCTAGGATCTCATCCACGGTCTGGATGGCCCGTTCAATCTCTTCCATGGTGTTGTAAAAATGTGGTGAGAAACGCACACCGGCCTTTGGACGCCAGTCCACCAGCACGTCACGCCGCAACAGCTCCTGGCAAACTTCTTTGGAATTGGGCATGTCAATGGCGACGGTGCCGCCGCGCCGCTCAGGATCGCGCGGAGCGTTGACGCGCCAGCCGCGCTGGTCCGCCAGCTCAATTAATCGGGCCGTCATCTTTTTTGATTTCTCGCGAAAGCGCGCAACGCCGGCTTCACGAATAATCTTCAGCCCCGGCATAGCTGTATAAAATCCCGGCACGTTTGAGGTCCCCTGCATGAAGCGGAAGGGCGCTTCACCATATTTATTTTCGCCAATTTCAAAAGCGAAAGGATTTTCATGCGCAAACCAGCCCGTAAGCTTGGGCTCCAGCTTCCTGCCCAAGTCCGGACGGACATATAAATACGATGTGCCAGGCCCGCCGCATAGCCACTTGAGCACGCCACCCACGGCAAAATCCACGTTAAGAGCCTGCACATCCACCGGCACATTGCCCAGCGATTGAAAACAATCCAGCACCACATGCGCGCCCACGCTGTGGGCTTTTTCAATGATGGCTTTCACGTCCTTGATGTAAGAACTGCGAAACACCACATGGGAAATGGGCACAATCAAGGTTTCTTCATCAATGGCCGCGATGATACGCTCCGTGGGCACATGGATGCCGTCATCTGTCCGGACCATCTCCACGCGCGCTCCACGGCTGCGCTGCGCCTCCCAGAAATACATCACGGAAGGAAAGTTCATGTCACTATAAACAACCTTGTTGCGCTTGCCGCTGAAGTCAAAGCAACTGGCCACCACGGCCTGGCAGCTTGTCACATTCAAGTGGACGCTCACCGAACTCGGCTCGGCATTCATCAGAACGCCCACGGCATCGCCCACCTCGCGCGCCATCATCCACCATTTTTCTTCCCATGCGCGGACGCCGCGCGTGGCCCAGATATCACAGTATGAATGTACCGAGTCATACACGCCTTTGGGCATGGCGCCCAGCGAATTGCTGATCATGTAGGTGGTGCGTTCAAGAATAGGAAACTCAGAGCGAAAGCGCAGCAGATCATCAGACATAAGCCAATCATTTTGCCTTAAATTGTTCAAGTTTGCACCGTATTGGCCCGATGTGGTGTTTAAACGGCTTCAAAACCGCTGATTTGGATCAAGCCCGGACAGATGAAATCCCCGGCTTCATTACTATTGAGTTAAGAACTTTCACTTAAGTTCCCGCGCACTGCGCCGATGTTCACCGATGGAAGGTGAACTCATGCAGGCTCCTTTAACGGCCCTTTTGTTGTGTAACGAAGCCCAATCTCTCAAGACCATTGAAAGCACCTTTGCGGAATACAGCGTTGAAACCCACTATTGCCAGGACAGCCTGGCCGCGCAGGTTGCAGCCAGGCAGCAGAAATTTGACCTGTTGATGATTGATTTTGACGAGCCCGGCACGGCGGAGTTGCTCGATTTTCATCCAACCGATCTCTGGGGATATCCCAGCATAGTGGTGGCAATCTCCAGCAATCCGGCAACGATCAAGCAAGCCCTGAGCAAGCGCATCCACTTTACTTTGCAAAAGCCTTTCAGTCCTGATCTGGTGGCAAGGACTTTGAAAGCCGGTTACAGCCTGATTGTGAACGCAAAGCGCACGGCGTTCCGCCATTCCGTACACATTCCAGCCAGCGGCACTTTTCTGGAGCAAGATCTGCGCCATCCGCTGGAAAATGTTACGTTGCAGGACATCAGCCAGACCGGCTTGTGCCTGCAAGCTGAAAACAATGTTCCCAAGGACGCCACCATCTTCGTGGATTTTGGATTGCCGGAAGCCGATGCATCCATCAGCGTGATTGGAAAAGTAATGTGGAGTGACGCCAAAGGCCGCGTTGGAGTCCAGTTCCGATTTATTCCTCCGCTTGAGCACAAGCAATTGCGTGACTGGCTGAGCGAATGTTGCCCGTGGGACGTGGAGCTCACGCCGAAAGCGCACGCCATGGATACCGCCCAGAACTGGCTGCAATAGCTAGGCGCTAAAAATATTTTCTCCGCCCAAAGTCTCCGCTCATTTATGCGGCGCAGGATGCTATATTGCATTTCACTAAAATGCAAAAAAACACCTCTGGCCCGCGCCGCAAGCTGACAGTATTGTCTCTGGCGGCGGCAACTTATTTCATGGTTTCCGGCGGCCCGTACGGCATGGAGGAGCTTGTCCAGGATGCCGGGTACAAGCTCGCCATCTTTATTCTTTTTCTCACGCCTTTGATCTGGAGCCTGCCCACGGGGCTGATGGTGGGGGAACTTGCGGCCGCGCTTCCGGCGGAAGGCGGCTTTTACGTCTGGGTGCGCCGCGCCATGGGACCTTTCTGGGGATTTCAGGAAGCTTGGCTTTCCCTAACTGCCAGCATCTTTGATATGGCGATTTATCCCACGGTGTTTGTTTCCTACCTTGGAAATTTGTGGCCTGACCTGGTTGCAGGAAATCGCGGACTCATTTTGAAGTTCGCTGTTGTTACGGCATGTCTGCTCTGGAACCTTTTAGGCGCAAAGGCCGTGGGCGATGGTTCAATCCTGCTTGGCGCACTCATGCTCAGCCCATTTGTGCTGATCACCGCATTTGCTTTCTTCCGCCACATTCCACTTAGTGCTACTCCGCCCGCACAAGGTAGCCTGCTAACGGGCGTGCTGGTCGCGATGTGGAACTATATGGGCTGGGACAACGCTTCCACGGTGGCCAATGAAGTGGAGAACCCGCAGAAAACCTATCCGCGCGTGATGCTGCTGGCGCTGGCGGCAATCTTTCTTTCTTATGTAATTCCGGTGCTCGCCGTGTGGCATCTGCACGTGCAGGCAGAAGTCTGGTCCACCGGAAGCTGGGCCAGCATCGCTTCTATGGTGGTGGGGCCATGGCTGGGCGTGATACTGGTGGGCGCGGCCATGATCAGCGAGTTCGGAACATTTAACTCATTGGTGATGTCTTACTCGCGCCTGCCTGTGGCGATGGCGGACGACGGCCACCTGCCGCCGCTCTTTGCGCGCAAGCTGAAAAATGGAGCGCCGTGGGTCGCGATCATAGTTCTTGGCATTGCGTGGGCAGCTTCGCTGGGGCTGAGCTTTGACAAGCTCATCATGCTCGACATTCTTCTTTACGGCGCAAGCCTGGTGCTGGAATTCCTGGCGTTGATTGTTCTGCGCATCCGCGAACCGGAATTGCCGCGCCCCTTCCGCGTTCCCGGCGGCATGTTTGGCGCGATTGCCGTTGCCGTGGGACCCACGGCGCTGCTGATCATTGCGCTGATCAAAAATCGCGGCGAGCAGTTGGATTTAGGCCGATTGGGCAGCGTGAGCCAGTTGGGCTTTGGCCTGGCGCTGATGGCACTGGGAGTGGTGTATTACTTTGTGCTGGGAAGAGTGCCCGCGAAAGTTCCGGGTGAAGCTGTTTCTGAAATTCAGGAGTGAAGTTGTTCTGAAATCCCGAAGCCAGGATTACTGTGAGTTATGGTCAAACCGTATATTTACTAACCGGCTGGGCGAGCCGGGAGCGGTGAAGTTAGGAACTTAATGAACCCACCCTTTGCTACGCAAGGAGTGGGGGCCCACCTTTATAGGTGGGAAAGATGAACCACCGCTTTTTACTCGAATCCATATATGAAAGTGATAGGGATCTCTCGCTAGGCTCGAGATTTCAGAAAAAAGCTCCACACTTAAAAACTCAAACCATGGTAGCTTTTTTTTTCCTTATCAAGAAATACGCCAGGCTCAGCACCACCAGATAAATTCCGGCGCTCTGGGCCGCCACGCTGGATTCGGACACCCACCAGGTGCAGGCGATTGCGGCGACAATAGCAATAAAACCCAGGATAGAGCCTGTGGCTCCCAGCGGAGAATACAATCCGGTTTCCCTGATCTGCTGCGCGGGAACTACGCGGCGAAAGCGCACATGGGCCAGCAAGGAGATCAGCCATGCCAGCATTCCTCCCACCAGCGCGGCGTTGATGATGTAAAGATAAGCATTGGCGGTGCGCAGTTGCAGCAGAATGGCGGCGACAATGCCCAGCATGGAAGCCAGCAGAGCGCCCATGGGCACTCCGTGGTGGTTCAGCAGGCCCATGCGTTTAGGCGCATAGCCTGAGCGCGCCAGCGAAAACAGCATGCGCGAGGTGACATAAAGACTGGCGTTTGCCCCGGAAAGCGCTGCGGTGAGCACAACAAAGTTCATGATGAAGCCGGCGGCGGGAATTCCCGCAACTTTAAACACGGTGACAAATGGGCTTTCAGAAACACCGGCATTTTGCCACGGCATTACGCCAACCAGCACGGCCATGGCGCCCACATAGATAAATGCCAGCATGGCAAAGGCGATGCGCGTGGCCCGCGCCACTTCTTTACTGGACCGCGCCTCGCCGGAAGAGATGGCGACCATCTCAATGCCGAGGAAGCTATAGAGGCCAAAAGAAATTGCCATCAGCGGGGCGGGCCATCCTTGTGGAGCAAAGCCGCCATTGGCCAGATATTGGGCATGGACTTTGCCGGCAAACAGCAATGCCGCGCCCATCAGGATGAAGACAAAAATGGTAACTACTTTGAGCAGGGCAAACCAATATTCAAATGTCCCATAATGTCCCACGGAGAATAGATTGATGGCCAGAAGAAAAAGCCCGAACGTGATCATCCATACCAGCGGATGAACACCGGGGAACCATTGCCGCATATAGGTTGCCGCCGCCACAACTTCAGAGCCAATGGCAATGACCACGGAAAACCAGTAACCATAGCGGGCAACAAAGCCCGCCCAGCGATTGACATAGAGTTCCGCATAGACTCCAAACGATCCTGCTGCCGGATGCACGGCCGACATTTCGCCCAGCGCCATGGCAACAGTCCAGGAGATGAGCGCGCTTAAAACAAAGGTGAGCACCACGGCTGGCCCGGCGCGATGAATGGCTGCTCCGGATCCCAGCAATAATCCCGTTCCAATAGAGCCGCCCACGGCCACCATGGCCATTTGGCTGGCGGTCAACTCCCTTTTAAGGCCCTGCTCCTGGTTTGTCATTGGGGAAGTTATATCGATTGTGAGGGAGGATTGCTACTGCTAGATGATTACGCTAGTTTGCTGGTCTTACTAGAAGTCCTTATAACAAGGATTGAGTGCTCCCGCAATTCCGCATAGAATTGCATATTCAGCCTCAAAAGCGGCCCGGCCCAGCCTGTTCGGGAGCAGTTTGAGGAAGTTGACCCAATGGCCGATATCTCCAAGCGACTGGAAAAAGCGGAAAAGTACCTGCAAAGAGGCAAGCCTGAAGCCGCTTTGGAGGAATATCTGGAAATTCTGCAGGAAGATTCCAGAAATGACCAGGTGCGGCAGGCCGCTGCCGATCTTTGTATTGCGCTGGACCGGCGTCCGCAGGCGGCTGAATTGCTCAGCTCTCTTTTTGACCAGGAATTTGAAGCCGGTGAGACCGCCAAAGGCTCGGTCACTTATAAAAAGCTCTCCAAGGTCACTGCACCCACGCCGCTCCAGACCTTCCGCTATGCCCAGCTGATTGAAAAGCGTGATCGCAAAGAAGCGCTGGAAGCCTACCAGTCCGCTCTCCAGGGTTTTGATCGCCAGAAAAAAGATAAACAGGCGCTGGCTGCCTGCAAGCGCATTGTGGAGCTTTCGCCCACCATTGAAAATCTTCAACTCACGGCGGAAAAAGCCGCAGCACTGGGAGAAGGCAAGACCGCAGCGGCAAACTTTGTCCAGCTTGGCCTTTTGCAGGATCAGGAAACGCCGGGCTCCGGCTTTCAGTCTTATGAACGCGCGTACAACTTTGATCCACTGAATTTTCAGGCCATCTTTCTTTATGCCCGCGGACTATTTGCCCATAACGCGGTGAAAGAATGCCTGACCGTTCTGGAAACCGTGGTCACGAAAGTAAAGGGACTGCCAGAATTGCGGGAGCTTTATGCGCATGCGCTGATGGCAGCAAAACGCCCTGCTGAAGCCGAACCTTATACCTGGGAGCTGTTTGAAAAAGACCCGCAGCAACTGGAAGAAGTGGCTTCACTGGTGGGCGTTTATCTTGACGTGAGTGATACGCGCGGCGCATTGCAACTGGCCAAAAAGCTGGAAGAACATGA
>Ga0070739_10007626_pt1 | contig 11389 bp, 10 predicted proteins | sample Coa_R1_7_FD_66445 | JGI IMG/M metagenome (GOLD analysis project Ga0070739, IMG submission 66445) | Surface soil microbial communities from Centralia Pennsylvania, which are recovering from an underground coalmine fire - Coalmine... | ecosystem: Environmental > Terrestrial > Soil > Unclassified ... | reverse complement strand
GACGGGAGCGGCGGTGATGTCAACTAAGACCCAGTTCGCAAACCGGGAAGAAGTGGGGACCCACTCAGGCTCACAGCAGCGGGTGACCGTTGTCACGGCGGCAACGTACAAAGGCTTCCAGAATGACCGCGGGGGCAATTATGCCGATCCTGTTCATGGCTCTACTCGCGCTTTTGGCGTTCCTGGTGATTGGGGCGCTGTTGTGTGGGGCGGTGATATCGGAATCGCGACAACGAGAGAAGATGGAGAGGCAAGGGACGTCGGCGCCGAGTACGACACAAGAACGGGTTGATGATGTGGAGTTGGTACACCGTTGAGTGATGTCGTCCTACGTCTTACAGATTTCGTCCCAACCCTCCCAGATTTTCGGTGAGTACCGATAGAGCTAGCCGTCCGAAACGGCCTGGGCGAGCGGGTGGCGGTGGAAGGCTTTGCCGCGATGCTCCGATCCCAGCGCGACGGTCACGCCGAGCAACACGATCACCGTTAACTCGAACGCGGTGAGCGCCCAGGGATATCCGAGCTTTTCCTGCAGGGCAAACTCAATTGTGTTGGTTGGCGCGGCGAAGAGAATTCCTATCTGATAAGAAAAGCCTGGCATGAGGCCGCGCGCGGCATCAGGCGCGAGTTCGTTCAGGTGCGCGGGAATCACGCCCCACGCGCCTTGCACGCCGACCTGGATGAGAAATGCGCCGAGCGTGAGCAGCGCGAGCGTCGTGCCAAACGCCCACAGCGGAATCACACAAATGGTGAGCACGAGCGCCAGCATGATGGCCCGGCGACGGCCAATTTTTTCCGACAGTTGTCCGAAGCTGAGGCCGCCGATGATCGCGCCCACCATGGAAATCATGGTTACGTACGACACGGTGGAGCGCGGGACGTGCAGCGCGGAAATCAGGAAGTCAGGATAGAGATCCTGGGTTCCATGGGAGAGGCAGTTGAACAGCGCCATCATCAGCACGAGATAGGAGAAGAGCTTCCAATGCCCGCTGACGGTTTTGACAATCGCGCCAACTGTGGGCGCGCGGTGCTGCTTCCAGGCCTCCGATTCTTTCACCTTGGTGCGAATGTAGAAGGCGAGCAGAGCGGGAGCGCCGCCGACAAAGAACATGGCCCGCCATCCCCAGAACGGAAGCACAAAGCGCGCGGCGATGGCTGCGAGCAGGTAGCCGATGGGATATCCGCCTTGCAGCAATCCTGAAAGTATGCCGCGAGCTTTGGGTGGTGCGCTTTCGAGCGCAAGCGAGGCGCCCACGCCCCATTCGCCGCCCATGCCGATGCCATACAGCGCGCGCAGAATGAGGAAGAAGGTGTAATTGGGCGCGAGTCCGCAGAGCAGCTCGATCGCGGAGAAAAAAATGATGTTGCCCATGAGCGGCTTGCGGCGGCCGTAGCGGTCGGCGAGCAGGCCGAAGACGAGCGCGCCCACAGGGCGAAAGGCGAGAGTGGCGGTGAGCGTGAGGACGATGGCTTTCTTGGGCACGCCGAACTGGTGCGCCAGAATATCCATCATGAAGACGAGGATGAAGAAATCGAAGGCGTCGAGCATCCAGCCGAGGAAGCTGGCAGTCACCGCGTGATATTGATCGGCGCGGGTGAGGGTGGTCGTTGCCGGGGGCTCAGTCGCCATGGTGGTGCGGCATTGTAATCCTTCGTGAGATGCGGGAGATAGCGACCGCGGAAGCCACCTCGAATCATGGATCCGACTTAACCGTTCAGTACACGGTTACGAGAGGAAGTTGCGTTTGGCTTGAATGCGGTTAACATCTTTCGCGTGAGTATCCGGGCCAAACGTGCGTCCTTTTTGTTCGTGGCACTCGCTTTGATGTCGGCAGGTTCACTGGCTGGCCAGGAAGTCGCATCCCGAGACTTATCCACCCAAATTGTTCCCAAACAGTCTGCAGTAGAGAATTTGTTCAGCTACAACAAGCAACATTGTCCAGGCGGTGGAAGGGTCATGGAGAGCGACGGCTTTCTTGCGCAGATGCCGCCGTCGTTTCTGAAATTGACGATCGTCAGCATAGATCCAACCAAGGTAGCGGTGGACGGTACGGTAAAGCTCATCCTCGAGCTGCAGAACACGGGCCCGGACACGATCCGAATTCCGTGGAATACCGAAGAAAAGTCCTACGATTCATTGGTGAAAGCTGATGACGAGCATTTCTTTGCGGATTTGGACGTGCGCATTTCTGACCGTGAGGCTTCGCGGGAGCCGGAAGAGCTCGCCTCCGCGAAGGAGGTTAAAGGACGGTTGTTCGCCGTTAAGGGGGACAACAGTTCCTTTCAGGAAATAGCGCCTGGGCAGTGGGTGACACTAATTACGACCGCAAATCTTGAGTGCTGGCCCGCTTACAGTGGTATATGCAAACAAGTCGAACACGGCGGCCAGTTCTGGCTGTCCGCCGTCTGGGATGAAAACGTCCTCAGCGTCAGCCATGAGCCGTGCTACGTCGGAACGCAACAACTCCCTGTGCGGTTCGCAATTTCAGATCCGGTACTCATCACCATCCTCGCCGACGAGGACGACGACTGACGCTAGCGTGCGGGCGCGGTGGCGGCGGCGACGAGCGAACGCCCCTGCATGGCGCTGGGAACTTCATACCCGGCGGCATCAAGCAAGGTAGGAGCGATGTCGAGCAACCGAGCGCCCTGGAACTCGCCGCGCGCGGGTACGCCGGGAGCCGCCAACAAAAACATCCCGTACTGCGCGTGATTGCAGGCGTCGGGACCAGTGTCGTTTTCCTGCACGTGCAGGCGACCGTAACCCACGCTGCCGATGGAACGCCAGAACAGACGTCCGAAGTGCACGATCAAATCCGGCGGAACATTGCGCGCCGTGCGATACAGCTCTTTGGGTTTGAAGACGAGCGAATTCATTGGCTTGCCCTTATCGTCGGTCAGCGCCTCGAACTTCGCTTTCATCTCATCCTGGAAGCGCTCGTAGTCGGCGGCGGGAATCACGCCCTGTGGCTCGCGTCCCTGGACGTTGAAGAACACGCGCGCGTAGTAGCCGCCCTCGCTCCACACCTTGGTCTTTGCCCAGTTCACTTTCAGCTTGTTGAACGGCGTGACTTCTTTGGGCTGCTCATCGAGCACGAGCAAACCTTCGTTCATGAGCCACTCATTGACAACGAAGCCGCCATCGAGCCGCTGCGCCCCATGGTCGGAAACCACCAGCACGACGGTGTCTTTGGGGAGCAACTCGAGCACGCTGCCGATCTGTGAATCGAGCCAGCGGTAGTACTCGGGAATCAGGTCCTGATAGGGATTATTCGGTTTGTACTGCACGTGCTGCTTGTCCCAGCAATCCCAGAAGCCGTGATGCATGCGGTCCATGCCGATATCGACGAAATGAAAGTAATCCCACTCCTGCTCGCGAATGAGCCAGCGCACCACTTCCCACTGCTTACGCGACATCTCAAAAATTTCTTTTTTCAGCCAGTCTTTGTCGTCGGTGCGGAAGCCCTTTACGTCGGTGGGATACTCGCCGACGAGTTCGGTGATCTTTTGCTTAATGGCGGGCGGATGTGTGAACTCCCCCTTCACGGTGTCGGGCGTGAGGAAGCACCCGATGCTGATGCCATTAATTTTGCGCGGGGGATATCCCGGGGGCAGGCCGACGATGATGGACTTCTTCCCCTCCGCAGCGAGCGCGTCCCACATCGCCGGCGTCTTGATGGAATTCGAGGTAACGAAGCCGAGGCCGCTGTAGGAATGGTCGGTGCGGTTGCGGAACCCGTACACGCCGAGCGACCCCGGGTCCTGGCTGGTGACCATACACATCCACGCCGGGACGGTGATGGGGGGAATGACGCTCTCGAGGCGGCCCCAAGTTCCTTGCGACATCAGGCGTTGAATGTTCTTCAGGCTCTTGTCGTTGAAAATGATTTCGGGGGCGGCGCAGTCCAGGCCCAGGACGCAGATCTTACGTTTCATTGCTTCTCCTGAATGATGGCGTGAAACAAACGTTTAAAGTCGCAGGTACGAGGTGAAAAAGCTAGATTACCGTGGAGGAGCGGTGGCGTCGAGGGCTGTCCCCCGGGAGTGAAATAATTTTCACATTCCCGTACCCACCCTGGCTGTGGACGTAGCCAATTTAACGAAGCATTGTATAATCAGCTACTTACAGTTGCACGGGCTGGCGGCGCGTGGTATCTGAATTGCTTTTCAAGGGCTGTAACCCAATTTCAAATCACTATGGCAAACAAACTCAATAATTCTCGACGAACCATTGCGGTTGACTTCGACGGAGTGATCGCCGAATACGATGGCTGGAAGGGTCCCACGGTGCTGGGCACGCCCCGCACGGACGTGATCGACGCACTCAGGGAGCTGAAGGGAGAAGGGTGGAAGATCGTGATCCACACCACCCGCAGCGAACAGGAAATCCGAGATTACATCCGGCAGCATGGCGTTCCCTGCGACGAGATCAATCGCAACTCCGATTACAAAAACAACGGCCCCAAACCAGTCGCCGATGTGTACTGGGATGATCGGGCGATTTGCTACTCCGGGGACGCGCGCAAGGACATAGAAATTATCCGCGCATTCAAGACGTACAGCGGGCGCGACTAGCCGGGGGTAAGTGGCCGAAACGAAAGCTTTTGAGGGCAAATGTGAAAGGCTTTTCACTGGCTGCGGTTTCTGGCCCGGAGAAGGTTGTTAAGCTGCTGAAAACAAAGGTGCTCTAGTGACGAGAAAAGGGCACGGCTGGCGGTCCAATTGCATGTAGCCAGAGTGGAGTTCTATCTCGGAGAAAGCAATGCAACGTAGGGTCCTGTTTTTAGCGCTTTTATTTATCGTTCTCGGGTGCCTGATATCGGTCCCGCAAGTATTCGCTGAATCCACCATCCACGTGGGTCCGGGCGGAACCACCGGGTGCGCCTTGGGCGGATGCCCTCTTTACGATCACGAAGTCAATCCGTTTGGAAACACTCTCGACCTGTATCAGAACTCAGGCGGCGCTCCGGCATTAGACAGTCCGGTGTGGTTGATTTTTGCCGTTCCTAACGACACCAGCAGCGGCACGGCGCTTAGCCTGGCCAACATGACGGCAGCGTTTTTGAACGATAAGGAAAACGGTTACGCGGCAACCCCGATTACGTTCGGGTTCATGGGCTTCCAGGGCCTGATGGGACCGGGGCAGAACGTGTACAGCTTCCTGGGCAAGGACGTGAACAAGTCGAACAGCTTCACGAACTATGCTCTTTGGGATCAGGTGGTCAATCACATTACCGCGACGAATTTCGGAATTTACGTGTTCACGCTGAACACGACCGATTTCGATGCGCAGGATTTCCTGAACGTGAACCTGCAAGGCATTCCGCTGGGGACGTTCGCCATCGGTTGGGGCGAAGCGACCACCATGGATAAGAAGCACCACAAGCATGTGACGCAATACGGAACGCCGTTCACGGAAGCAGGCCTGGAAACCAACTCGCCGCCGAGCAACGTGCCCGAGCCCGCGAGCCTGATTTTGCTGGGGTCAGGATTGCTGGGAGCAGGCACCTGGATGCGGCGGAAGTTTAACGCTTAATTTAACTTGGAATTATCCTCGTCTCGCGCAAAGGGGAGCTTCGGCTCCCCTTATTTATTGCCTACGTAATTTGTTGCGGGCGATCTCAGCCGTGCACCTTAGAGCATCCGGGTTAGTCCTTTCGGTACTCGGTAATCCACAGCGCCAGCGGATATAGTGGCTTACCGCCTCTCGTCAATCCCCTTTAATCCGAGGTCCATGGTGTTTCTTCTCCGTCCCCGAAATCTGGTAGTCGTTCTTTTGTTGGCAACGCTAGGCTGCGGCGCCCGAACCGTGTCTTCCGGCAGCGCGCAAAACCCGGTACAGAGTGCGGATCAGCTCGCAGTAACCAATGTCGCAGCTGCGGCGAGCGATTCGCAATCCGCCACGGTGACCTGGGCTACCAACCTGCCTGCAACTTCACAGGTCGAGTATGGAACGACCACAGCCTACGGAACCGCAACATCAATTTCGCCTGAGATGGTCACAGCTCATTCGGCTGTGATGACCGGACTGGCGCCCAATACTGAGTATCACTACCGCGTACACTCCAAGACCGCGAGCAACGACGAAGCCGTGAGTCCCGATGGAGTGGTGACGACCACGGGGCAATCGAACTCAGGATCGGGCCCGTTTGCCACGCTGTGCTCAACACCGCCGACGGGCAGGACCTTGAATGCGAATCCCTCGAACTACCGCAAGATGCTGTCGACGCTTCAGCCAGGCGACACGTTGGTGCTCGCGGCGGGAAATTACTCGCTTCTGACGATCAATCATCTGAACGGCATTGCGAGCAATTGCATCACGATCACGGGGCCGAGCTCGGGGCCACCGGCGGTGATTCAGGGAGCAAGCGGGAACAATACGGTTGAAATTTCGAGTTCCAGTTATCTCACGATCAAAAACCTGGTGATCGACAGTTTGGGAATTGATGGAGCGTTCGGAATCAGCGCGCACGGTGATTCCTCGACGCCGACGCACCACATCCTGATTCAAGGCAACACTCTGGTGGGACAGAACTCAGGCCAGCAAACGGACGGGATTTCGACCAAGATTCCAACCTGGGGCTGGGTGATCCGGCAGAACATTATTAACGGGGCCGGCACCGGAATTTACCTGGGAAAATCCGACGGCACCGATCCATTTGTCGCGGGCGTGATCGAGGACAATTTGATCGAAAATCCGATCGGGTACTGCATGGAAATCAAATACCAGGTGTCGCGACCGAACATACCCGGCATGCCGATGACGCCGAGCGCAACCCTCATCCGCAACAACGTATTCATCAAGAACGACCAGTCCAGCCCCGACGGCGATCGCCCGAACCTGCTGGTGGGCGGATTCCCCGATTCCGGCGCGGGCTCGATGGATATGTATGAGATTTACGGAAACTTCTTCTACCACAATCCGCGCGAGGCGCTGTTCCAGGGCTCCGGGCGGATCAGCTTCCACGACAATGTTCTGGTTGACGGGCAGTACACGGCGGCGATTTTCCGCGATCACGATCTGCCCCTGAAGCTCGCTTACGTGTACAACAACACTGTGTACAGCACGCAGGCGGGAATCACTATTGGAAGTGCGGCGCCGCAAGGGGAGGCGGTCATTGGGAACGCGGTATTTGCGGCGAAACCGCTGAGTGGGAGCATCAGCAACCAACAGGACAACGTGACGGACACCATGGCCAATGCGGCGCTCTACGTGACTGCGCCGTCGTTCACGCTCGGCAAGATGAAATTTTATCCGCTGCCCGGAAAGCTGCAAGGGACGGCGCTGCCGCTGCTGCAGTTTGCTTCCGATCCTGATTACAACCTCGACTTCAACCGCACGGCGAAAGGAAGCATGACTTTCCGCGGCGCCTACGCCGGATCAGGAATGAATCCGGGATGGCAGTTGCAGGCGGGGATCAAAGTCGTACATTGATACTGTTCCTGCGGGATGAGAAAAGGGCCGCCGGCATGTAACTGATGCGCATCATGCAGACGGCCCACCTGACCGATGCGCTGATCACATTGTCAGGACGACGCGAAACTCCGCTTTGCCGCTCATCATGCGCGCGTAAGCCTCGGCTGCTTTTTCCAGCGGAAACGTTTCAATCATGGGACGCACGCCGCTGAGTTCAGCGAACCGCAGAGTGTCCTCGGAGTCGGCCGGTGTTCCCGAGGCCCAGCCCTGAATGTTGCGACTGCCAGTGATGAGCTGTACGGGAGTAACTTCAATCGGATCGAAGGCCGCGCCGACGACCATGAGCGTTCCGTTCGGGCCCAGCCCATCAATCAATTCGGACATGGCTTTCGAACTTGGCGCAGTGGCGAGAATCACTCGCGCTCCACCGAGTTTCTGCAATTCCTCGGCTGCATTGGTGGCTTTGCTGTCGATGTACGCCTTGGCGCCAAGCTTCTTTGCCAAGGTAGCGTTTTCCGGCCCTCGCCCGATCCCCACGACGTTGTAGCCAAACTTGTTGGCGAATTGAATTCCCAGGTGACCCAGCCCGCCGATCCCCTGCACGGCAACCAGGTCGCCGGGGAGGGCACCGCTGTGACGAAGCGCGTTATAGGTGGTGATTCCCGCGCACAGCAACGGTGCTGCTTCCACGTCGCTGAGACTCTGTGGAATCGCTACCAGTGCCTCAATGGGAGCGACCATGTACTGCTCGTATCCTCCGTCATAGCTGATCCCACAAACTTTCACGTTGCGACAATTACGGAAATCGCCGCGCCGGCACTCCCGGCACGTATTGTCGTGGCCGCCATGCCAGCCCACACCCACACGCTGACCCTTTTTCCATGCGGAGACGCCCTCGCCCACTTCATCGATGACGCCCGCCACCTCATGTCCCGGAACCCGCGGATACTGAATGCCAGGCCACCCACCCTCCACCGTGAGCACGTCGCTGTGACAGACACCACACGCCTGCACCTTGATCCGCACTTCTCCTGGACCGGGCTCAGGAACCTCACGCTCGACGATCTGGAAACCTGCTCCCGGTTTTGAAATCTGCGCGACCTTCATCAGCGCCAATCCCGGTCTTGACGCTACTCTCAGCGTTGCCATAAATCCTCCAAATTTATATGGGTGAAAATTGGTTGAGGCTCGCAGATGGCCGCCCAGAATCTGAATCCGTTCGGCGATCGCATCCACAAATTCGACTTGCTCGCGGTACTGCTTATCGAAGAGCAGTTGCAACTGATAGGAGGAGACGCAGGAAGAAACGATTCAGATTTTTGTCGGCGTTATAGGTCGCAACGATATCGCGGGATACCAGTTCTCGCGAGCTTGCAATTCGTCCCGAAGGCACAATCCAGCCGTTATGTCGCTGCGTGAATCCGTATAGGGATCACACGTCGGGGTTCGCCACTGCCGAACGGCAGTAAGCAGATCTATTTCGGCGTGGCAGTGTCCTCCGATGCCTCATGCTTCTCGTGCTCGGTTTTCTTGCGGTCGATCTTAGATTTCGTTTTATCCTTCGCGTTCACGACGTTGGACTTCGTCCCCTCGCCGACTGCCTTGCCTGCCTCGCCGATTCCCTTCCCCATGTCCTTGGCTGCCGCGATCGGGTGCTTGCCCTTGAGGTCGTGCCCCGCCGCCTTCGCGCCGCTTTTGAGGTCACCGGGCGCCGTTGCCATCGTCTGGTTGCCGCCCACGTTGAGTTTCGACAACGTGCTCTCATCCAGTATGCCGCTCTCCTTGAGCCCGTTGTCCTGCTGGTATTTGCGAATGGCCGCGCGGGTCTGCGGGCCCATCACCCCGTCCGGCGTTCCCGACTTGTAGCCTGCATCATCCAGCTTCTGCTGCGCTGCTCGCACCACACTGCGCGTCACATGGATCTTCGCCGGTGCTGTCGTAGCCGTTGACGCTGTGGATGTCTGCTCGGTTGTCGTCTGAGTAGTCGTTGATGTCTGATCCGTTTGCGCCCACGCCGCTCCACACAGCCCGATGGCGATCATGGCCGCCACGGCGAAATGCTTGTTCATAGCCCCTCCTAAACCCACTCCGAGTGTGATGCCAGCTCTCAATAGCATGGGTGCCCGGACATTTTGCTGGCTTCAGAAACCCTATAACCTAATGTTGCTTTGAGTCGGAAGTGACTTTGCCCATGAGCGCGAGATGCACCTGAAACCGGGACAGAAGACTGCCGCGCTGATCAAAGCCCACGAAGTGATGATTCTCCCGCGTTTAGCTCCAAGCCCCTAGCTCTTACCCAGAACGTACCGGATTGCGGTTACGCAGCCGCACGGCCTTCGTTGATGCGGCGCAACTTTTGTTCGTGCTGCTCGCGTTTTTCAATCGCACGGCCGATCTCGGAATTAATTTCGCCGCCGAGAAGAATCACGTAGCCGGTGATGTAGAGCCAGACGAGAAGAATGATCACGGCACCGAGCGATCCGTAGGTCTTGCTGTACGAATTGAAGAAGTGCAGATAGATCTTGAAACCGATGGAGGCAGCGAGCCAAGCGATCAGGCCGAGGGCGGAGCCGGGCGAGATCCAGTGCCACTCGGGCTCTTTCAAATTCGGCGCCGCGTAGTACGTCAAGGCGAAGGCGGCGAACATGAGCGCGAGCACGACCGGCCACTGCACAACTTTCCACGCAATCACGAGCGCGTTACCGAGGCCGACGTGTGATCCGACAAAATCAGCAGCCATGCCGCCGAAAAGGGTGATTGCCAGTGCCGCGATGACGAGGACCGCAAGCGCGAACGTCAGCCCAATGGCGATGGCTTTTTGTTTCCACCACGGGCGCGTTTCTTTCACCGCGTACGCGACATTCAGGCTACCCATCACGGCGGTCACCCCGCTCGACGCAGCCCACAGCGCGCCCAGGATTCCGGCCACCATCTTCCAGGTTCCGCTGCCAACGCTGACCTGCTCGATGGTCTTGTGCACCAAGTCAGCGGCTGATCCCGGCAGCATGCGCGACATGTTGGTAAACAGCTCCTGTTGGAATTGCCCATTCACGGCGGCGAAGAATCCGACTATGGAAATGACGAACAGCAGTGCGGGAAAGACGGCGAGTATGAAGTAGTAGGCGAGCGAAGCCGCGCGCACCGAGACTTCGTCCTTGCTCAGCTGGTTGTTCACGCGCTTGCCGAGTTGCAGGGGCGTGAGTCCCCCGAATTTCCATAGCGATGGCTTGGTGCTCACGCGGCCCTCCGTTCGCGCACACCGGGAATGCGCTGCGGCTCAAATTCGGTAAGGGCGGTCGCCCCCGCAATCACTGCCGATTGCATGCGGAAGAAGCCTTTCTCCTTCTCCTCTTCAAAGGCGAGGAACTCGGGCATGGTTGCGGCCATGCTGGATAGACCAAAGTCGATCTTGCGATGCAGTGGAAAGCTGATGGCATGCTTGATGCCACCGGGATAATCGGTAAGCGCCGCGACCGCAGTTTCCGCAGCTCCGCAAATGAGGCAAGCCACCGCTGCGCGTTTGCTCTGCTTCCAGAACAGGCCGGCGCCGACCAGGAACAGAGCTGCGGTTGCGTAATCGGCAACGGCGTGGGCTTCCGGCGAAATGACTTTGGGCAGCGATTTGCCCACAAATTTTATGGCACTACTAATGACTGGCATGCGCCCCTCCCGTTCTCGATGTGATGCCGAGACGCACGCACGGGTGCAACTCTGGGAAAGCAAAAAGTCAAGGAAGGATGCGCCGGAGCTCACATGTCGTTCTGCTGATTTGTGTGCACCCGGCGTGCACGTGCGAGGACAACACGCGAACTGGAGGTCGAATCAATTCCGTCCAGGAGAGACAAAATGAGGAACTTCCTGATCGGGCTGGGTCTAGGAATCGCAGGGGGCACGATGATCGCGCCTGCGAGCGGCGACGAGTCTCGCGCGAGAGTGCGCGGCAGGGCACAACAGATCTTCCACAGAGTGCGG
>Ga0070739_10007624_pt1 | contig 11390 bp, 6 predicted proteins | sample Coa_R1_7_FD_66445 | JGI IMG/M metagenome (GOLD analysis project Ga0070739, IMG submission 66445) | Surface soil microbial communities from Centralia Pennsylvania, which are recovering from an underground coalmine fire - Coalmine... | ecosystem: Environmental > Terrestrial > Soil > Unclassified ... | reverse complement strand
GGGCAGAGCGGGATGAATTTGCGCTCTGGCTCGCGCGTAAGCTTCTCCAGCCGGAAGTTCTCGATCCAGGACGCAATCGAAGCTGTAGAAGGCCGGCCGCACATAGTTTTCATTCGGGGGCGCCCTGCTCCCGTAGCAGAGTCACCGTTCTCCGCTGGCTGGCGCCGCCAAACAGCAGTGCATATCCGAGTGCCGTGCACTCGACAAACTCACCAGGCCGCTCGTAATGCCCCGGGAGCTTCGCGCGAACGGTAAGGTCGGCGCCACGCTGAAGCAGCAACTGCGTTACCGGCAAACCGGCGTCATCGAACTGCGTCACTGCATGGAAAATTGCAGTCTGCCCACCAACGCCAGCAGCATCGATTGTGGCGCGGGCATTGACGTCGGCCCCACGGTCAAGGAGCAAAGTGACCGCTTCGACGTTGCCGTATTCCGCAGCCACATGGAGGAGTGTTCCTCCCTCAAGTGTGAGGCGCCGCCCGCCGGTCATGCCGAAATCGAGGTCAGCGAAACGCCTGTTTACCACCGTGCGATCGGTGTCAATCTGTTCAGCCAGATCATCAAGCCGGCCGCGGAGCAGTGCCAGAACAGGCGGCGCGTCGTACTTGGTCTCACCGCCGGCTTGGAAAAGGATTCCGATGCAAGCGCTGAGTTGTTCTACCGAGCGCGCATAACTCGCAATGAGGTAATCAAGGGCCGTGCCTGGAAATCGCTGGCCTATCGCGCTCTGCCGTGGGTCGCGGCAGTTCGGATTTGCCCCGTGATCGAGAAGCCATTGAAGCGCGGCTGGATCCCATGACTCGCAAGGGGCAAAGATAATTGGGAAATGTCCGTGCCACAAAGCGTTTACATTCGCACCGTGGGACACGAGAAGCTCCATCATATGGATGCGATATCCGTTGAGCGCGGCTCGCATGAGGGGTCCGTCGCCGCCTTGGTGCACATCCGATCCATGCGCGATCATCCATTCCGCCATCGCTAGTCTGAGAGGACTCGGTGGTTCCCACGGCACGCGGCATTCAGCAACCCACGTGAGAGGGCCATCTTTGCCGTAACCAAGAGGCGCACGGTGCAGCGCCGGGTTGCGCGTCATCAACATCCTGACGCGAGCGATGTCGTTGGTATCGATAGCTTGCTTAAGCTGCCCGATCTCCTCGAAGGATTCGACATGAGCCTTGAGCATCGGCCAGCTCGCAAATCCGTAGAGACGCGCGATCTTGAACTGCGCCTCGCTGATCGATGTCGCCTCGCCGATCCTGACGAGATCCTTAGCTTGGTCCTTCAGATGGCGGAGATTGGGACGTTCGGGAAGTGGGCGTTTCCCCGGTTGCGGATTGGTCGACATTGCGACCTCCTTTCATCGAAGCGCCCGGTATCCGCACAATCGGGCTGAAAGAAGGTTGCTGAGGCTCGAAACCGAAAGGTGGGCTTCTACCCTTTCCGCGGACAGGATGCGTCCTTTTACGCTTAGGCAATCCTATCATGTAGCTCCGAATCGGCCAGAGTTTGTCAACAGCATCGCTGGTTGGGCAACGGAACTCGTAAAGAAGGTAGCTGTGGCTTCTGACATTCCTGTGCAAAGCCGCCTGCCCCCCATAATTTCAACCGTAAGAGAATAGTGCGCATGTGGCGCGATATTCGTTATGGAGTTCGCCGTTTGGGGCGTCAAAAGCTATTCAGCATTTCGGTGATTCTGCTTTTGGCGATCGGGATTGGCTCCAACACGGTAATTTTTAGCTTCTTGAATGCGCTGGTATTGAAGCCGCTGCCGGTGCGTGACCCGGAGAATCTGTATTTGCTTCAGCAGATGAGAAAACGACAGGTTCGTCCCGAAACGGCTTTCTTCTATCGCCAATTTGAACTTGTCCAGCAAGATAGGAAGATTTTCGCCGCCGCCGTAGCCGAGCAAGGTTGGGCCGGCAACAGTTTTCAAGCGTTATCGCTGAGCGATGGCGTGCACCTGGTTTCGACGCAGATCGTGTCGCCGAATTATTTCTCCGAACTCGGTGTGAAGGCCGTTGTGGGACGCGTCCTTGATGAGGCAGACGCCGTTGTCCCCGGTGAAGTGCCGGTGGTCATCAGTGAACAATGCTGGAGGCGACACTTCGTTCGGGATAAGCACATTCTTAATCGAGTGATTCGCATTCGAAACGTGCCGTTTGTGGTTGTAGGTGTTTTGCCGCAAGGATTTCATGGAATTGATGCGGACCGGGTGCCGGATATTCGATTGCCGATTTCGGCAGCCCCGCTGCTTACCGGGAATCCGGTGACGGAACCAGGCGGTGATTATCCACTTCAGTTCCAAATTGTGGCTCGGCTTGCGCCGGGAGTAAATGCGATCGCGGCGGCTAGCGCTATGACCCCTGTGCTAACTCAGATGGAAGAGTCACTTTGGCGCGCTTGGTATGCGCGAAGCCCCAAGCCATTTCCGATTTCTCGATTACCTGGAGAAATAGCTTACTGGCGTTCTTATCGCATCTCACTTGTCGCTGCAGGGCAGGGTGTTTCTCGATTACGAGAGCAGTTTTCGCAATCCGTTGTCCTATTGATGGCCGCGGTGGCGCTCCTGCTCTTGGTGGACTGCGCCAATTTGGCCGGGTTATTTTTGGCAAAGTCCGCCGAGCGAAATCACGAGATCGGGGTTAGGTTGTCTCTTGGCGCGAGTCGCTGGCTTTTGGTCCGGCAACTCTACTCGGAGAACTTGTTGCTGGTTATACCTGGCGCAACGATCGGGATCTTTTTCGCTTCGAGTATGTCGCCTTTGCTGCTGAGATTTTTGCCCATTCTCGGCGTAGGCCCTTACTCGCCCCCAGCGGTGCTCGACGTGCAGCCCGATCTCCGAGTGTTCGCTTTCGCCTCAATAGTTTCGCTGGGGACTGCGGCACTCTTCGGATTCGTTCCCGTGCGGCGCGCGTGGCGGCATGACCTGAACCAGCAGATGGCTGTGAACAGCAGAAGTGTATCAAGTGTATCGGCCAATGGCGTGATCGCGTTCCAGATCGGTTTGACTGTGCTGCTCGTGATCGCGTCGGTACTTATTCTCAAGACATTCTGGAATCTAACTCATCTGAACCCCGGCTTTGATCAGGACCATGTCGTCGAGGCCGTTATTGACCCGTGGGATGCTGGCTTCCCGGAATCTAAAGCAACAGCGCTTCTGGTCAACATACGGCAGAGGGCGGTACAGATTCCCGGTGTGCGAGCCGTCAGTTTTGCCGGCGGTGAATTGATGCGCGGAATTGGAACGAAAACGACCGTGGTACCGGCCGGAAGCCATGTTCCGAACGGAACGTTTCTCAACACCAGTCTAAACCGCGTCACGCCTGATTACTTCGACAGCTTGGGCATTCCTCTGATCGCCGGTAGGAATCTTGATGCGCGAGATGTCGCGATGAAACCCGCACACATTGTTGTCAATCGTGCGTTTGCTGATTATTTTTTCTCAGGTCAAAATCCAGTGGGAAAGGAAATCGTTCAGGGCGTGGATGGAACGAAACCTCCCACGGCGGTGATTGTCGGCCTCGTTGGAACAGCAAAGTACCGTTCGATGCGCGAGATAGACCCGCCAATCTACTATGCGGCTTCCGACATGACGCATGCGGGCGGCGTAATTTACGTTCGCACGAGCGGCGATCCGGGAGCAGTGATTCGTGCTATGAGAGCTATTGTTCGTGAGCTTGCGCCGACTTTGCCGCTCGCAACAATCCATACCTTGCGGCAAGAAGTAGAGGCATCACTTTGGCAGGAACACTTGATTGCTTTGTTATGCGTGTACTTCGGGTGTTCGGCGCTGGTGCTCTCTGGGATCGGCGTTTACAGCGCGCTAGCCTATTCGGTGGGACGGCGTTTTCGGGAATTCGGCATTCGCATGGCGCTAGGGGCACAGGAGGCCGACATCGTGCGGACGGTATCGGGCCGGCTCGCTGTTGCGATTGCGTTAGGGCTTGCCGGAGGATTAGCTGCGTCGGCTGTGCTCCTGAGGCTTATGAAGAATTTTCTGTTCCAAGTAGACCCCTTCGACGTATCATCTTTTACTCTCGCCGCTATCATTCTTTTGTTCTGCAGTGTGATTGCCGCTGTCATTCCGACTTGGCGAGCTATCAGGGTTGAACCTGCCGTGGCCTTACGGCAGGAATGAGGGAGTCGTGATCCGGTGCGGGAGATGCGAACAGGCAACGGCGCGTGCGTCTCGAGATCGTTGAGGACAATCTGCCGTGTGCCGGCTTCCCCGATGAGCGTCGAGAATCGCCCTAAAATGGTGCGGTATGACAAGAACGCACACGAAATTGCCGTTGCTCTTTTCGATGGGTATATTTGCCGCCACACTCCATGCGCAAGACGCGAACGGTTTGTACCGTTCTCTCCCAGAGGCGTTGAAGGAACCCGAAAAGGTAACGGTGATTCTTTTAGACCACGTGAAAATGGATACACTACCCGATGAAATAAATCGCTTGAAAAACCTGCAAACTCTGTTGCTGAATCGCAATGAGCTCACCCATTTGCCAAACTCAATCGTTGAGCTGAAGAACCTGCGTGCGATTTATATCGGCGGCAGCCCGAAGCTCAATTTTCATGACGTGGTGGAAACATTAGCGAAGCTGCCACGTTTGGAAGGAGTCGGGCTCGATGACAACGATATGGGCCAGGTCCCGGACAACATCGGATTGCTGGTAAACTGCCACCGCCTCGGGCTAAGTTCGAATCGGCTCACGGGACTGCCCGCTTCATTGAGCAAACTGCAAAAACTGGAATCGCTGGACCTCTATAACAATCAGATCACGCGCTTTCCCTACGAGATCAAGCTTCCACAATTGAAGAAGTTATTTGTGAAGGATTCCGGACTTTCAGAACACGAAATACAACGGATCAAGCAAGCAATGCCGGCTGTTGAAATTAATGCCGAGGTTCCACGGGAGCTGTACCTGCAGTTGAAATAGCGGTTCCCGCAAAAATATACGTTGAATATTTTGGGATCCTCTGCTATGCAAACTTCAGTGCGGCTTACCAGATCGGGTTCAAACGCAGCCAGGATGCCGGAAGATCGGACAATCCAGGTATAGACGGTCGACAGCACTGACGGCCAAGTGACAATTCAAAGGTGACAAACACCGGCCTGCCGCTGATATTGTGTTATCCGATGCCATTAAACCGCCGTGGATTCTGCACGTCGCTTGCTGCGTCCGCCGTGTCCGTGCGGTCGCGAGCCGCAACTCGGGATCGCGCTCTGAAGTCCAGCGACATTGTGAATGGCCCGACGAACATCCATGCGTTCACCGAAAACGAAACGCTGGAGCTGAAGCGAGACCGGACATCGTGGTCGGCTCAGGACATCCTGGTGAGCACAGAAGCCGGTGCGAATCAAACGTCATTGCGGGTTTCGGTGTCAAGCCCAAGGCAGCGTCTGCTTCGCCTGCGTCTTCAGTGGCAGGGAAGTTTGCCAAACACAGAGCGGGTTTCAGGAGACGCGTGGGAGAGAAGTTATGGTGACCTGGGCTGGCATCCGCTCGAACCAGACCGAATCCTTCCGTGGTATTTTCTTGCGGGCAGCCGGGACAGTTATACCGGCCTGGGAGTGCAAACCGGTGCAGGCGCTCTCTGTTTCTGGCAAACAACTCCGTCGGAAATTGTCTTGTGGCTGGATGTCCGAAACGGCGGCCGGGGAGTCGAACTGGGCAACAGGACGCTAACGGCTGCCACCATTGTCTTGGAAGACTATGCGCGGCACAGTGCATTCGATGCTGCTCGAAAGCTGTGCCGGAGAATGGCGCAAAGCGGCGTTTTCATGCCCGCTCCGATTTACGGCGGAAACAATTGGTATTACGCTTACGGCCACAGCTCGGCGGAGGACATACGAGCCGATACCGGGCGCATTGCGTCCTGGGCTCCGCCGGGGCCTAATCGTCCTTTTATGGTCATCGATGATGGATGGTCTCCATACCCCACGACAGGACCCTGGAGCGAGGGAAATGCACGATTTCCAGACATGGCACGGCTTGCGTCAGACATACTTGGAATGGGCGTTAGACCCGGACTCTGGTTTCGGCCCCTTACCACGAGGGCCGCTGTTTCCGAAACTCTGTTGCTCAAGAGTAAGTTTGCGGAATCCCGGTACGCACGCGGGCAGTTGCGTACACTTGATCCGACGGTGGAGGGCGCAGCGGAGCAGATCACAACCGACGTTAAGCGACTTTGCGGCTGGGGATTTCGACTTATCAAACACGATTATTCGACTTACGATCTGCTAGGCCGTTGGGGTTTTCAGATGGGATCGGAAATCACCGACGCCCAATGGAGTTTTGCTGATCGAACGCGTACCACTGCTGAGATCATCCGAGCGTTTTACCAGACACTGCGTGAAGCCGCGGGCGCGACAGCTTTGCTGGGCTGCAACACGATAGGGCATCTATCCGCCGGGTTGTTCGAGGTCCAGCGCACAGGTGACGACACCAGCGGGCGGGATTGGTCGCGAACGAGAAAAATGGGAGTTAACACTCTGGCATTCCGCTCACCTCAGCAAGGCACATTCTTTGACGTCGATGCCGACTGTGTCGGACTCACTAACGACATCCCGTGGTCGCTCAACCGGAGATGGCTCGACTTGTTGGCTCGAAGCGGCACTGCTTTGTTTGTCTCCGCAGCGCCGGATGCGGTCAAACAGGAGCAGCGGGATGCACTGCGGCAAGCCTTCTCGCACGCTGCCGTTCGGCAACCGGTTTGTGAGCCGCTCGATTGGTTTGAGACCAACCAACCAGAGCGTTGGCGGGTGGGTAGCAAAGTGTCGGATTTCGACTGGTACTCCGAAGACATCTCGTTACCCATTTAACTCGCGGGGTGGAGAGCGTCGCGCTGCGACTGGGCCTTGGCTCGCGTTTGGCGCCAAACATGAATTAATGCGGCTCTACCAGATCAGCGCAAACGTCGGCTGCTGCGATCATTCCTCAAACCCGAGATCTACCGGCGGCAGTCTGTCTCCCGCACGCGCGATCCAGACATAGATTGTCGGCAGAACAAAGATGCTCATAACAAGGGTCGCGCTCAGGCCGCCGACAATGACGATCGCGAATGGTCTTTGCGAATCTGAGCCGATACCACGAGAGAGGGCGGCCGGCAAGAGCCCCAACGTTGCCACCAGCATGGTCATCATGATGGGCCGCAATCTAAGCACCGCGCCTTCAACTGCTGCATCCTCAACTGCATGGCCACGAGCGCGCAACTGGTTGATGTATTCAATCATAATGACGCCCGTCTGCACGGAGACGCCAAAGAGAGCAAGCATTCCGATTCCCGATGACACGCTAAAATGCGTTCCCGAAAAGTACAAGGCCAGCAAGCCCCCAATAGGCGCCAGGAAAACGGTAACCATCACCAACCCTGCCCATTTGAACGAGGAAAACATCGAGTACAACAGCATAAAGATGACAGCGACCGTGATTGGCACGATCAGCTCCAACCTTTTATTGGCGCGTTGTTCGCTTGCGTATTCACCCGCCCAGTCCAGACTGTAGCCGGTAGGAAGTTTTACCTTCTGGTTCACTTCCCGGATCGCCTGTTCGACTGTGCTGCCCAAATCACGTCCTCGCACGCTGTACTTCAGAGCAACATAACGCGAGTTGGCTTCCCGATAGATTTCCGAGGCTCCATCCTGCGTTTTAATCGTGCATAACTGTGCCAGGGAAACACGCTCGCCGGAAGGCGCCAAGAGGCGGATATTTGCGATAGCTTCCGGTGTATTCCGATATGGCTGCAAATAGCGAGTTACCAGATCGTAAACCTGCTCGCCTTGGAGCACCTTGCTAACCGCTTTACCTCCAATAGCTGTTTCGACGGCATCCTGCACGTCGGCGACGTTGAGTTGATAGCGAGCCACTTCTTCCCGGTTCACAATTAAGTTCAGGTTGGGTTGGCCGAGCACCCGAAACAGGCCCAAATCGGCAATGCCGGGGATATGGCTCATCACGTTTACAATCTGTTCCCCTTTATCCTCCAGAACGTGCAGATCGGGCCCAAATACCTTAACGGCTAATTCTCCCTTTACGCCGCTCACCGCTTCCTCAACGTTGTCGGCAATTGGTTGTGAAAAATTCCAGAGCACGCCGGGAAACCTGGAAACTTCACGATCCATCGCGGCTATCAGCTCGTCTTTGTTTTCCCGGAATACGGGGCGCCATTGTTCTTTGGGCTTCAGATCAACGAAATACTCGGTATTGAAGAATCCAGTTGTATCCGTTCCGTCGTCGGGCCGGCCCACCTGCGAAACAACCTGAGTCACTTCAGGAAAGGATGCAAACACGAGTCTGGCCTTGCGCATCAATTCGGCGCCCTCCTCTGGACCGGTGCTGGGCGCCAGTGTGCCGCGCGCCCAGATTGCGCCTTCGTCCAGGTGCGGAAGAAACTCACTTCCGATTTGTCCGCTCACAAACAGCCAACTGGAAAAAACAAACAGCACAGCAACGGGCGCCAGCACAATGATGCGCCAGCGAATCGAGCGCCGCAGCGCTTTTCTGTAATTGCGAATGAGGAAGGCCATAACGGGGTTCCGCCATTCCCTGGCGCTATGCCGGAATAGAACGCTTGAAAGTACGGGCGCGATGATGATTGAGAACAAAAGCGCCCCTAACAATGCGAATGCAACCGTCAGAGCCATGGGCCGAAACAGGCGGCCCTCGACCGACTGCAGCGTAAAGATCGGTAGATACGCAGTGATGATGATCGCGATGGCATAAAAGACCGGACGCTGCACCTCATGTGCGGCCTCGCGAATCTGTTCGAGAACCGTCTTTTCGCCATGTGCGTGGCCCATATGGCGCACGATGTTTTCCACCATCACGACTGCGCCGTCCACTACCATTCCAAAGTCCAATGCGCCGAGGGAAAGCAAATTGGCCGGCACCTTATCCAGATCGAGGCATATAGAGGCAAACAAGAGCGCAAAGGGAATGGTCAGCGCGACAATGAGCGCCCCACGCACGTTGCCGAGAAACAGGAACAGAATAATAGCAACGAGACCGATCCCTTCACCCAGATTGTGTAGAACCGTGTGTGTCGTGTAATGAACCAGATCACTGCGGTCGAGAAAGGGAACCACCTTCACGCCCGGCGGAAGCAAATGTTCGTTCAGTTGCTTGACCTTTTCATGGATGCCCTTTAGCGTGGAGTCCGACTCCGCTCCTTTTCGCAATAGTCCGATACCTTCGACCACGTCCGGACTGTCGACAATGCGGCCGTCGGGAAGATGAACGGCCTTACCGATTTGACCAAGGCGGATTTTGGGCCCTTGCGCGACGACTGCTACGTCCCTTACCCGTATCGGCGTGCCGTGTTGAGTCGTAAGGACGATATCGCCTATGTCCTGGCTACGGTCTACTAATCCCAGTTCCCGAATATTGACCTGCTGCCGGCCCTCCTCAATAAAGCTACCGCCGGAGTTTTCGTTGTTAGAAGAAAGCTGCTGTTCTACCTGGCTGATGCTCAGCCCGTAGTCGATCAGCTTGTCCGGATCGATGCGCACCTGATATTCACGTGTGGGGCCGCCGAAGCTCGATACGTCCACGACGTTCGGGACCGACTTCAACTGCTTTTCCATCGTCCAGTCTTCGATGGATTTCAGCTCCATCAAGTCATACTGGGGATTAGTGCTCTTTAGCGTGTACCAATAGATCTGGCCAACAGGACTCCAGTCCGTGCCCATCTGCGGCTGCAAACTATCCGGCAAATTGACCTGCGACAATCGTTCCAGAACCTTCTGACGGTTCCAATCATTCACCGATTCGTCATCAAAGATCAACATCACGCTCGATAGGCCAAAGAGCGATACGGAGCGCAAATGTTCCAGATGCGGGATTCCGTTCATCTGGATTTCAATCGGAATCGTGACCTGCTGCTCTACTTCTTCGGCCGCACGGCCCGGCCATTGAGCAATGACCTGTACGTAATTATTGGCCACATCCGGATACGCCTCGATAGGCAAATTGTGAAACGAAATGGCGCCCCAGACCAGCAAGACAATGGCTACCGCCAGTACAAGTAACCTGTTGCGAAGAGCAAAATCGACTACAGCTCGAATCATCTGATTTACCGCTTATTGCTCGCCTTCCGCTGAAAGGGCGAGCGCATCGCTGACGACCTTCTGGCCCGGTGAGAGGCCCGAGAGAATAATCTGCCGGCCCTCAAGAAATTTTCCGCCCTGTACCTCTGTCCTTCGAAACTGCCCGCTGCCTGCCGGCACAAAGACCCAGTCGCGGTCGTGTAGATGCAGCACAGCATCACTCGGAACCGTGGCGTAAATGCGCCCGCGCAAGCCGTAGAACGTGGCAGTCACGAACATCCCCACGCGCATGATGCCGGGATTCGCTAACTCAATGCGGACTTTTGCCGCCCGCGTGTTCGGATCGAGAATCTTTCCGATGTTGCTGACGCGCCCGTGAAAAACCCGGTTCGGATAGGCATTCAATTGCACGTCTGCAATATCGCCCACGCGCACGGCCGGAAGATCGTTTTCGTACACGTCGCAGATCACCCAAACTGTCGAAAGATTCGCAATCGTGAACAAATTCGGTTGATTATCCGGCGTGTGGACGCTGGCTGATTGCACCACGTTTTGTTCTACAATCGTGCCGGACGCCGGTGCGTAGATCTTGACCACGGGATCTTCATGCGCCGGATCGCCGCCCAAAGTGCGTATCGCCTGCGCGGCTGTGTTTTCCGCTACGCGCGCTTTTTCTTCGGTATCTTCGGCCACCTGCAGATCGTTCAAGGAGATGGCGCCGTGCTCATACAGCAGCCTGGCGCGATCCAGTTGCTTCTTCGCCAGCGCCGCGTCGGCAACTGCCTGCCGGTAAGTCTGAAAAGCATTCGTGATGTCGTTGCTCAATATCTCCAGCAGCAACTGTCCCTTCTTCACGTCAGCGCCGAGCTTGGCATGAATGCTCACCACCCGGCCTGCTGCCAGCGAAGTAACCGGAATTGATTTTTCTATATCCGGGTTCACCGCGCCCACCGCATGAATTTCCGGACGCTCTTGGATGGAACCGGCTGTCACGAGCGCGAAGTGCTCCGGATGGTCCACCTTAACGATATTGAGGTCCGGTTCCTCCACCACAGTGGCCGGTGGCGGCGCCATCGCAGACGGATTGGCAGCGCTCTTGGAACCGCATCCGGGGAGAATGACGCAGCCGGAAATGAGCGAAACGAAACAAATTGTGTAAATGACGTACTTCATGGAATGACCTCGCGTCCCACGGCAAGGTTTAGCTGGTTTGCGGATGATAAATACGAGCCGATCAGGTTTACGTAGTTGAGTCGCGTATCACGGTACTGCTTCTGCGCATCGAGAAAATCAAGCAGAGAGGCCGCGCCATGCTGATAAGCAAAAGAGACGGTATCGCGGACAT
>Ga0070739_10007622_pt1 | contig 11394 bp, 8 predicted proteins | sample Coa_R1_7_FD_66445 | JGI IMG/M metagenome (GOLD analysis project Ga0070739, IMG submission 66445) | Surface soil microbial communities from Centralia Pennsylvania, which are recovering from an underground coalmine fire - Coalmine... | ecosystem: Environmental > Terrestrial > Soil > Unclassified ... | reverse complement strand
TAGGCTGGCACATAGTAATTCAATATTCCAAAGCCCCGGTACACGTGTGGATCAGCGGGCCGGTTGCCAAACACACTGCCCAGGACGAACAGCACGACGAACGGGATAGCAAAGGTGAACAGCACTGTCAGGGGTTCGCGGGTGAAGAGCTTGAGTTCAACCCACGTGGTTTTGATTAAGGCGCGCATGGCTATTGCTCCTCCTCTGGCTTACCAACAATTTGAAGAAAGACCTCCTCCAGGGTGGGACGCTCTACTCGCAGGTCGGCTGGCTCGATGCCCTGTTGCAGCAGCGCCGAGGCGACATGCTGTAACACCGGGCCATCACCCTCTACCTCGATCTGACTCCCCTGCTGCCGGACGGAGTACACATGTGGCACCGCCTCCAACCGGGGAAGAACCTCGCCATCCCATGTGAACAACACGCGTGTCTGTTGTGATCGCTGCTCGACCAGTCTGGCAGGGGTATCCATCGCCACGATGCGCCCGTGATTGACGACCGCTACTCGCTGGCAGAGCCGTTCGACCTCATCCATAAAATGGCTGACGAGTACCACCGTTGTGCCTCGCTTGCCGATGGCCTCGATCAGATCCCAGGTGGCACGTCGCGCTGCCGGATCAAGGCCCGTCGTCATTTCATCCAGGAAGACAATTTCAGGCTGATTGACCAGCGCCAGAGCCACAAACAAGCGCTGCCGCTGGCCGCCGGAGAGGTTGGCAAAGCTGGTGTTACGCTTATCAGCCAGGCCCCACTGCTCAAGCAACTGTTCGCGCTTGACGCGGCTGAGGGGTGCGGTAGCAAACAGATCGAGGGCTTCCCAGACTTTGAGGCGATCCGGCAGTGCGGACTCCTGTAACTGGCTGCCGATACGGCGACGCAGGCTTGCCCGCTGCGTCCAGGGGTCCAGACCCAGGACGCGCATCTGGCCACCATCAGCGTGCCGCAGTCCTTGCAGGCACTCGACGGTGGTTGTCTTACCCGCTCCGTTGGGGCCTAGCAGACCAAAGATTTCACCAGCAGCCACGTCAAAGGACACGTCATCCACCGCGACCATTGACCCGTACATTTTGCGCAGCCCCCGGACTTCTATGACCATTTGCATCGCTATACTCTGCGGCTTCTCCCACTTCCTCCAGGAGCGAGAGGAGCTGCACCCTCCTTTCGTGTGGTATCAGTTATGGAGCCGATTGTGGTAGCAACGAGAGGCCTTATAAACTGAGCAACTGGATTGGCATCTGCTTGCAACTCACCTCGGTGCTGTCTCAAGTATAATGTGGGATCTGGCAGCTCGTGTAGTGTCATCTCTCATCACTTTTAGATGACAGCTATCATATGGCGCAAGAAGAGGGCCTTGTGGCGCAGAGGTGAAAAACATGAGACAACACGAATATGGTACAATTTCAGCGGCTTCGGGTGATGAACTTTGACAAAATACGAGGGGATACTGACTCCCTGTCATCCTGAGCGCAGCGAAGGAGAGGCGGGCTGGCCTTCTCGCGTGCCACGACCGGAGATTCTTCGCTGCGCTCAGGATGACAGGCGTGAAGCTCCCCCTTTATTTCTCAAAAAACATTAGCTGGAGTTATTATGTATGAGCAGGGGGAGAGCATGCCCACATCCATCTTTAGTCCCGAAGTCGAGGCCGCGCTGGATCAGGCGAAAGTTCCGGCGATTCGCGAAGTGCAATTGGGCGATCAGGTTGTCCGCGTTCCCACGCCTTATCCCTCGCCCGAGGACTGGCGCGACACCCCCATCTATTTTCTGCTGGTAGACCGCTTCAACAATCCGAACGCGCCGCCGCGCCACCTGCCCTGGAACAGTATCTATGGCGATTTCCAGGGTGGAACCATCGAGGGCGTGCGTCAGCAACTTGATTACCTGCAACAACTCGGCATTGGCGCGATCTGGCTCTCTCCCGTCCTGAAAAACTGCCAGTATAGCCCCTCCTATCATGGCTATGGCATTCAAGATTTTCTCGCCATCGATCCACGCTTCGCCTCCGATCCTGTGCAGGCGCGCCAGAATCCCGCGCTTGTAGAGACTGAGCTACGCCGCCTGGTAGATGAGGCGCACGCGCGTGGTATCTACATTATTTTCGATATCGTGCTGCATCACACGGGCGACGTCTTTACCTATCAGCAATACGGCGACCTGGCTCCCTGGAGCAATGCGCCTTACCCCATCTACTGGCATGACGAGCATGGCAATCCCCGGCAAGATTGGCCCGAAGCGCCCGCCAATCCATCACTGGATGCCGCTATCTGGCCGGACGAACTGCGGCACAACAGCGCCTTTCTGCGCCAGGGCAACGCCTTCGGCCCCGATGGCTCGGTAACGAATCCCGCGGGCGACTTTTTTTCCCTGAAAAGCCTCGCCACCGATGAGCAGGACAGCACCGGCTATCCTGTGCATAACATCCTGATTCGCACCTTCCAGTACCTCATCGCCCGCTTCGACATCGACGGTTTTCGTATAGACACCGTAAAGTACATCAGCGCCGATTTTGCTCGTCTCTTCGCTAACAGTATTCGTGAGTATGCCCTGAGCATAGGTAAGAAGAATTTCTTTATCTTCGGCGAAATATATGATAATGAAGACACCATTGCCCAGTTTATCGGGCGCAATACCCGCATAACCGAAGCGGGGGATATCATTGGAATCGATGCCGCGCTCGATTTCCCGCTTTTCTACACGCTTCCCGGCGTTTGCAAGGGCCAGCTTCCACCCTCTGCCGTTGTTTCGATGTACGCGCATCGCAAGCTGGTGGAAAGCGATATTCTGAGTACTCACGGTGACGCCAGCAACTTTTTTGTAACTTTTCTAGATAACCACGATCAATCCTCGCGTTTCTTTTATCGCAACCCGGCGCATCCTGACGCCTTTGATGCGCAGCTTTCGCTTGGGGTTGCCTGCCTGTTTGCGCTCCCCGGCATTCCCTGCCTCTACTATGGTACGGAACAGGGCCTATCAGGCGCGGGTAATGTTCCCGAGGCGGTACGTGAAGCGCTCTGGGGCAAGCCAGATGCCTTTGATACGCACTCTCAGTTCTATATAGCTATTGCCCAGATCGCGGTCCTGCGCCAGAATCAGCCCGCCCTGCGCTATGGGCGTTACTATTTCCGCCCGCTCTCCGGTGATGGTACCTACTTTGGCATTTCTACCACTGCGCCCGGCGTCCTGGCCTTCTCGCGCATTCTGAACGACCAGGAAGTGCTGATTATCGCCAACACCAGCCCTACATCCTCCTGGTCCGGTCAGGTCATCATTGATTACTCGCTCAACCCGGTTCAGGCCACCTATACCATCCTCTATAGCAATAATCCGCACCCGGCACCACCATCACCGCTCGAAGACAAACAGGCGAACACCATTCAAGTAACAGAAGTAAATGGTTCTCTCACCTACGGCCCTGCTCGTGTGCTTCCCGTCCAACTCGCCCCAATGGAAGTGCAGATCCTCTGTAGGGGCGGGGGCATGGGCTGATGGGTGGGGAGGGCGCTTGCGCCGCCCTGGCGCGTCCCTCGCCATATGCAAATGTCTTCTGTAATAGTAAGCAGGCTAAATTATAAGAAGCCTCTATAGAAATGCATCTCTTCTCGCATTTTTCCTTCTTACACCTTGCCATTACAAATCTGCCTTTCAGATGTCATCCTGAGCGCCGCGAAGGATCTCTCGTGTGGGCATGCGATCATACTGGCGACGCAGATTCTTCGCGGCGCTCAGGATGACAGGCGAGCGGGTCTTGTTCATGGCTTGCCATGAAGCAAATTTCTTTTAAATCTAAATGCAAGTTGTCTTATGTAATTGATGATCTAAAAATGTATAAAAATATATCATAATGTATCAAGCTGGCGGATGAATAATGAAGCTGGAGAGAAGAGAAGGTTAAGTAACGTATGCTACATTTAGCACAGGTAGTGATCTGGGGTGTGTCATTACGCGAGACGTGATCTGAGTGCCAGTTAGAAACACACATCAAACAGAACACGTTTGCCCGGTGAGTTATGAAAAATCGACCCGTTCTATTACGGGTCAACCGCACAATGCCATGTCACTCTAATTTAAGAAGTTGTAAGTACATTTTGTAAATCAGGCAATGAAAGAAAGGAAAAGCGCAGTGTCGAAAAAGTGGCTTTTCAGCCTGGGTTCTCTGGGCCTGATCGTGGCTGTTCTAGCTGCGGTCACGTTCGCGGTTTTTAGCCCGCGCAGTGCTGCTCGTGCTGCTGGCCCCCAGCTTCCCCATGTTGGCAAATTGTCTGCTCGCTATGCAGTTGATAATCTCGGCAGTCAGACCGGGGCTATTGCCAATAGCGGCGGCGGCAGCTCCACTATCCCCACCTGGTCGTCTGCATTCACCTATAATGGCGTCAATTATCCGTATACGATGGTCGGTACGAACCCCTCTGATGGCTCTGTGACCACCACAGTTCCGACCGAGATCATTCCCATCGATTTGAGCTTCTCCAGCGGCATTGCTCTGGACGGCACAAAGAAGGTCGGCCCGACCATCGCATCTCCTATCTTCAGGAACGCGCAGTTCACCAGTGGCAACACCCAGTATGGTGACGCGATCCAGCGCCAGGAGTTCTGGACGTATGTTTCGACCGTCAGCCACCAGTACCATGTGCTGCTAGGCCATCCGACCGTCTACCCGACCCTCAGCGTCAACGTTCCCGCCAACAAGGGCCAGGTCGTTCTGACCAGCACCGGCGTTGAAGTTGGACTGGTTGACTACAACTGGTGGGGCGTGAAGATTCTTTCCTGGATCAACCAGCTTGGCATTCAGCCGAACACCCTGCCCATCTTCCTGACCTACAACACCGTGTTGTACATCGGAAGCACCAGCAACTGCTGCGTCATCGGTTTCCACGGCGTGACCCGCGCCTTCCACACGAAGCAGACCTTCTCCTGGGCTTCATGGACTGATCCTGGCATCTTTTCGGTGCCTATTCAGGATGTGAACGCCCTCAGCCACGAGGTTGCTGAGTGGTACAATGACCCCTACACCAACAACATTGTTCCCAACTGGAGCGTTCCATCTGAGCCACAGTACGGCTGCTCGAATCTGCTTGAGGTTGGTGACCCCCTGGTCGGCGTGGCCTTCAACGTCAACGGCTATACCCTGCAGGACGAGGCCAGCTACTCCTGGTTCGCCCACCAGGTACCGTCGCTGAACCAGAACGGTGAATACAGTTACCTCGGTACCTTCACCAGCCCCGCCCCTGGTTGCTAATCTTGGGACTGACTGGCACTCAAAAATAAATAATCCGTGATATCGATCACGAAAGAAGCAGGCCCCATTGGATACGTCCGGTGGGGCCTGCTTCTTTCGTGATTTTTGGGGGTGACACATTTTGGGGGAGCGGCGAAGCGGCTCCCGGTGCGTAGGGACAGGGGGATGGGTGGATGTGGTGCGGGGGCCTCGTGCCTGTCCCGGGGTTGGGCGGGGTGGGGCAAAACGGTATCCAATGCCAAAAAGCGTCAGGGAGAGAGAGGGCGGTGGTGGGGCAAAAACAAGGTTTGATCACTACGCGCGTTTGCCCCACACCACCCGGGACAGGCACAAGGCCCCCACCGCCCATCCACCCATCCCCCTGTCCCTACGCAAGGAATGCGGGCCTCTTGTCAGCCATTATTTATAATCCCACCGTACCCGCTCCAGCAGGTAAGCAGGCACCTCGTCCATGTGCAGGCGAATCTGGGTCATGCCATCACGTTCGCGCACCGTCACGGTCTGGTCTTCCAGCGTCGTGAAGTCGATGGTGACACAGTAGGGTGTGCCGATTTCGTCCTGGCGGCGGTAGCGTCGCCCGATATTCGCCACGTCGTCGTATTGCGCGACCATCAGGCGTTTCAGGCGGTTGTGCAGCCCTTTAGCAGCCGTCACCAGCTCTTCCTTGTTCTTCTGGAGCGGCAGCACCGCCACCTTGACCGGAGCGACCCAGGGATGCAGGCGCAGCACTGTGCGGCCCTCTTTGTCCTTGCCAGAGGGCGGCTCCTCCTCGTAGGCATCCAGCAGCAGGTTGAGGAAGGTGCGATCTACGCCGCCTGATGTCTCGACGATCCAGGGAATGTAGCGTTCCTTCGTCTCCGGGTCGGTGTAGCTCAAATCCTGGCCGCTATACTCGCTGTGGCGCGAGAGGTCCCAGTCCTGTCGCCAGTGAATGCCCTCCCATTCCTGCCAGCCCAGGATGCTCTGGTACTCGACGTCGAAGGCCTGTTTCGCGTAGTGCGCCAGTTCGTCCGGCCCATGGGGTCGCAGGCGCAGGCGGTCCTTGTGGTTAATCAGGTCTTTGTACCACGCGAAGCGGCGCTCTTTCCAGTAATCGAACCACTGCTGCATCTCGCTCGGATGCACAAAGTACTGCAAATCCCACTGCTCGAACTCGCGCTGCCGGAACAGGAAGTTGCCCGGCGTCACCTCGTTGCGGAAGGCCTTCCCGATCTGGCAAATGCCGAACGGAATCGAGACGCGCGAGGATTTCAGCACGTTGTCGTAATCCAGGTAGATGTTCTGGCAGGCCTCGCCGCGCAGGTAGGTCTTCATCTTGTCGCCCTCAACCACGCCGATATACGTCTCCATCATCAGGTTGAAGACACGCGGCTCGGTCAATTCGCCGCCGCACACCGGACACCTGCCAGACTCGCGGTTGGCCTCCGGCAAATGATCGACGCGGAAGCGCCGTTTGCATTTCTTGCAGTCCACCAAACGGTCAACGAAGTTCTCGACATGCCCGCTGGCCTCCCACACGCGGGGATGGGTGATGATGGCCCCTTCGATGCCGACCACGTTATCATTGGTCTGCACCATTGACCACCACCAGTAGCGGCGGATATTGTTGCGCATCTCGACGCCGAGCGGCCCGAAGTCATAGATGCCCGAAACGCCGCCGTAGATCTCGGAGTTGGGGTAGACGAAGCCACGCCGCTTGCAGAGCGCGACAATCTTCTCAACGGGGACAAATGGCGTATCCTGCATCGATACGCGCTGTTCTTCCGTCTGTGTCATGAGTGGATTCCTCCTCACAAAATGTTTTGAGCCTGAACTGAACCCGCTTCCTGGCAGAAAAAAGTACCAGAAAGAGTTGAGTTCCGCCTCACACAAAAAAGCCCCAGGCGTTTAACACAACAACGCCCAGGGACGAAATCACGCCCGCGCTGGCCTGGGGCCACAGCGACTTACGGCATGATGCGCGGTTCCACCCTGCTTCTTCACCCACGTGAAGGTGAAGCCACTCATTAACGACCCGGCTCCGAAGCGCCCTTCACCTGCCGTTGGCCGCCGACCTCGCACCACCCGTCGGCTCGCTGATGCCCCCGCTCTCAGGCTACTCCTCTTCATCAACACCGGAAAACATATGCACTTGTCTGTATGGGGGTAGTATACAGGAGTTGGGGGGGATGTGCAAGAGGCGGGCAGTGTATCAATTTATCATCTTGACATCCCTTCCCTCTCTTGTGATACATTATCCATTGTCACCACGACACTACATGCTGAGCTATCTTAGAAGACACACAACCTCGTACAACCATATTTTTTAAGAGCGCATACACCGTAGTGCGTCCACCGGATTCTGCACACTTCTGTAACAACCGAACATCCTCTAGCTATCTATCCGGCTCGTATACTGTCACGTAGCGCGTCGCTGTATATCGTACAGGGTATGTATTTGTCTTGTCGCAGTTGACATGCTCGCCGAGGAGGATATGTAATGGCGAAACCCCCGATCAAAGTTTATGTACAGCATCACGGCAATATGATGTGTGACTATCGTTGGTTGTTGGTGAACCCTGAATGGATGCAGAGCAAGAATAACCAGGCTCCGCAGTCGCATTGGGGGCCGTGTCCTACCCATACGGTGGTGGTTGAGCATCCCGATGGGCGTTTGCTTTTCGATACCTCTTGCCCGCGTGATTGGCAGCAGCATTGGGTGAATACGGCAGCCGAAACCTGGTTCCCTTATGAAGATGTCTCGCCGGACCAGTATTTTCAAGAACGGCTCAAGCAGCTCAAGCTTGAACCATCGGACTTCAAGTATGTTGCCATGAGCCACCTGCACCTGGATCATGCCGGAAATATTCGCACCTTCCAGAATACCGATGCCCAGATTCTTGTGCATCGCAAGGAGTACCAGGGCGCGATCTCGATTCCGGGCGAGGTGCAGGGCTTCCATCTCAAGCGAGATTATATGCTGGATGGCCTGCGCTGGTTGCAGCTTACCGAAGACACTGAAATCATGGAGGGCGTGCGGCTGTTCGAGGCTCCCGGCCACACGTGGGGTACAATGTGCCTGATGGTTGACCTGCCCAATACCGGCACCATGATTTTCACCTCGGATGCTGCCTATATGCGTGAAAGTTACGGCCCACCGCCCATTGGCGCTGCCATCGTCTGGGATAGCCTGGGCTGGCTGAACTCCGTCGAGCGCATCCGCAGCTTCGCCAACCTGCGCAATGCCACGATCATCTTCGGCCACGATCCCAAGCAGATCAAGGAAATTCGTCTAGCGCCGGAAGCGTATTACGACTAGAAAGAAGCATACACTATGGGTTGCCTTGACATTCCAAACGAAACCGTCTATACGATGGAGATGACCCCCATCAAGGTCGGGCCGGGCGCGACCAACGAGGTTGCCTATGACCTCAAGCGGCTGGGCGTGCGTCACGCGCTGATCGTCACCGACCCCGGTGTCATGAAGATTGGCCTGCCGGAGCGCGTCCGCACCCTCATCCAGGACGCGGGGATCAGCGCCGATATCTTCGACGATGTGCATGTAGAACCGACCGATAAATCCTTCGAGGAGATCTCCAGCTTTGTGCATGGGCGCGACTACGATGGCTTCGTAGCGGTTGGCGGCGGAAGCAGTATCGACTCGGCAAAGGCCGCCAACCTCTTTACGACCTATCCCGCGCCCGTTATGGACTACGTCAACAAGCCCGTTGGCAAGGGTCTGCCTGTTCCTGGCCCGCTCAAGCCCCTGGTCGCTATTCCCACCACAGCGGGTACGGGCAGCGAAACGACCGCCGTAGCGATCATGGACGTGCTGTCCTTGAAGGTCAAGACAGGCATCTCGAACCGCTACCTGCGCCCCTCGATGGCGATCATCGATCCGCTCAATACGGTCTCGCTGCCGCCAATGGCAACGGCCTATCCCGGCTTCGATGTTCTCACACACGCGCTCGAATCCTATACCAGCCGCCCCTACGATGCTCGCCCGCGCCACGAGCCGGACCAGCGTCCCGTCTACGTCGGCAGCAATCCCATCAGTGACCTGTGGTGCGAAAAAGCCCTCGAATACCTGGGCCGCTACTTCCGCCGCGCTGTGCTGAACGGTATGGATGTGGAGGCGCGCACGCACATGGCGCTCGCGGCCACCTACGCGGGCATCGGCTTCGGCAATGCAGGCGTTCACGTGCCACACGCCATCGCCTATCCCATTGCTGGCCTGGTGAAAAACTTCTCGCCGCCCGATTATCCCAAAAACGAGCCGATCATCCCACACGGCCTCTCGGTCGTCATCACCGCGCCATCCACGTTCCGCTGGACCTATCCCACCAACCCGGAACGCCACCTGCGCGCTGCCCAATTGCTGGGAGGCGACGTGAACGGCCTCAGCTCAGCCGAGATGCGCGAGGCTCTGCCGCGCACCCTGCTCTCGCTGATGCAGGATACGGGCATTCCCAACGGCCTCGGCGCGCTAGGCTATGGCGAGGCCGATGTTTCCGCGCTCATCGATGGCACGCTCAAGCAGCAGCGTCTGCTTGTCAATTGCCCCCGCGATGTTGGCGCAGAAGAAATCCAGCACGTCATCCAGAACAGCTTCGAATACTGGTAGGAAGATTTGCGCCGCCCATACATGACGATGGGCGGTGCAATGTCTGATTGAATATATCGCGTAGATAGGTGTGATGAATAAAATGATCCGGCGAATGTAGGGACGTGATTTATCGCGTCCACCTTGCCTGGATCGGCGTACAAGGCCGGGCAGGACGCGATAAATCACGTCCCTACATTCCGTTGCCGCATTATTTGATGAGGGTTATCACCATTGCACGCGAAAGCATAAAGGAGACATTCATGCCCATTTACGAGTATCGTTGCCTGGAATGCGGCCAGGTCTTCTCGCGGCTATTTTTCAGTTACAAAGACACTGCGGGTAATGAATTATGCTCGTCCTGCGGCAGCCAGCAGACCCAGCGCCTCATCTCGTCCTTTGCCATCGGCAATCGCGTTGATCCAGGCCCAGGACGCGCCGCGTGGCCGACCAGTTGGGATGATACAAACGGCGGCGACCCGGAGACTTTGCGCTATTGGCGGCATCGTATCGAGCGCGAGGCCCGCCTGGAAGAAAAATATCCCGAACTTGCTAACCCCGCTCTACTTACAGGCAAAGGCACAATGTCTCAAGATACATCGCAACACGTGGAAACAGAGCCTAGCCACGCGCATCACCATCATCACCATGAACACCATCATCACGAACACAGTCAATCGGTCAACACTGAGTCTTCGTAAGAGGGTAGGTGTCATGTTTTTTGGGAATGGACGAGAAGCCATTTTCTGTGAAGGGAACGGGGAGCCTGCGTAGGGACAGGGGGATGTGGGGATGGGTTGTGGGGGCCTTGTGCCTGTCCCTGGGTGGGGTGGGGAAAACGCGCCAGGGTGGTCGAGCATCATTTTTGCCCCACCGCCCAGCCCCAGGGACAGGCACGAGGCCCCCACCGCTCTACCCCACATCCCCCTGTCCCTACGCACACTCCTGCCAGTTCTCTGTGCTTCCCGTCCCCATCAAATAGAAGGAGGGTTCTCACATGGTAGAAGATGCAACTACTCAGGCCGCGAATGCCAGAGCGGTCTACGAAGCGCGTCCCTGGCTCAAACACTACCCAAATTATGTCGCGCCTGATATCACGCCGCAGTTTTCGAGCGCGTTGGAGATGTTTCTGGCGACGGTCAAAGCTATGCCGGAACAGCCCGCGCTCCACTATTTCGATCAAACCATCACCTTTGGCGAACTTGACCGGCAGAGCAGCGCCTTCGCGGCGGCCCTGAAGGAGCGCGGCGTGGTCTATGGCGACCGCGTGGCGCTGTTCCTGCAAAACGTCCCTCAATTTCTGGTTGCTATGTATGGCATCTGGAAGGCGGGGGCGATTGTTGTGCTATGCAACCCTATGTTCAAGCAGAAGGAGCTTGAATATCATCTTAACGACTCCGGCGCGAAAGGCCTTGTTTGTCTTGAGTCTCTGTACGAAACCGTCGCCCGTTCTACGGTCGGCAATACGCAGGTGCAGTTTGTTGTCACCACCAGCGAATTAGATTATGCAGGCGGCGACCCCATACCATCGCTCCTGGCCTCTTCCAGCAAGCAGCGTTTTGAGGACACGCTGGATATG
>Ga0070739_10007619_pt1 | contig 11398 bp, 10 predicted proteins | sample Coa_R1_7_FD_66445 | JGI IMG/M metagenome (GOLD analysis project Ga0070739, IMG submission 66445) | Surface soil microbial communities from Centralia Pennsylvania, which are recovering from an underground coalmine fire - Coalmine... | ecosystem: Environmental > Terrestrial > Soil > Unclassified ... | reverse complement strand
AAGGATTTTTCGCCGAATCTCCACGTGCTCCTCGTGCAGGAAACCGCCGGGATGCAGGGACCGCATTATCAGCGCGCGCCTTATCCCGAGACCTGGGCGCGCATGCACGGCAAAGGCCGGGTGTTCTACACCTCCATGGGCCACCGCGAGGACGTCTGGACCAATCCTATTTTCCAGCAAATCCTTTTCGGCGGCATCGCTTGGGCCGTGCGCAATGTGAACGCGAACGTGACGCCGAACATCCAAAAGGTGACGCCGCATTGCATGGAAATCCCGCCGGAAAAGAAAAAGGAATAGTGCATCGGATTCAGGGATGAGGGATATTTCGCGCGGAGATTTATTTGGAGTGCGCGGACATGTCCGCGCTTTGGAACCGGGGCGACATGTCGCCCGGAAGAAAAGCGGTGTCATGCCACCGCACTCCAAAATCGCCGCGATGGCAGGATTTTGACACTCAAAGCGAGCATCCAAAATTCAAGGAGTTCCGCGCTCCAAGGCGGTGAAAGTGGCTCAACAGGACTTTTCCCGGCCGGCCGATTTTCGCAAGTTCTCGATTGCGGTTTGCGTGGGAACCGCAGTGGCCCTTTTGTTTTGCTTTCCCTTCAGCATCCATCGCGCCGGCCAATACTCGATCAAAGCCTTTATTTCGGCGGCTTGAATCGGTTTGAAGACAAACGAATGCGCTCCCATGGAGTAAGCGTCGCCCATCTGGCTGATTTCGCCTGCGCCGGTCATCACGATGACAAACAGATTGTATTTATTTGCCTGTGTTGAAAGCCAGTTCAAAACCACCCAACCATCCGCCCGGGGCATGATGAGATCCAGGAAGACGATGCTGGGTTCTGGAAAACGTTCCCGGTCCGCGTAGAAACCGTCGCCAAGGATATAAGCGATGGCCTGGGCGCCGTCGCTGACGACGTGCACCGGGTTCTGAACGCCAGCCTTCTTCAACGCGCGCTTGAAAAAAAGCGCGTCATCATATGAATCTTCGGCCAACAAAATCAAGTTGCTCATCGTCAGTCAGGTTCTGTTCCGGTGCACGGAACCGCTTTATAAAAATTGATATTGAATCACGATGATTTTAAACGAGATACACCCAAAAAGCAAATTCGGGCCAAGCGATCGGATATTTGGAGTGCGCGGACATGTCCGCGCTTTGGAACCGGGCGACATGTCGCCCGGAAGAAAGGCAGTGTCATGCCACCGCACTCCAAAACGTCGCAATGGCACCCGCTTGGAAATGCTCTCTATAAAGCAGCTTTCCAGCGGACAAGATTGGTTGAAAATGCCGGATTGATTGCTTAATATTGCGTTGTGCCGGTCCAAACAACACATCGTTTTAGCGTGGAGGAATATTACCGCATGGCGGAAACCGGCGTGCTCAAGCCCGACGCCCGCGTGGAATTGCTCGACGGACAAATCATCGATATGTCGCCCATTGGTCCTTTTCATGGAGGGGTAACAAAAAAATTGAACCAATTTTTCAATTCAGTTTGCCGCAATCGCTGGATCATGGCCGTGCAAGACCCGGTCCATCTGGATGACCATTCCGAACCGCAGCCGGATTTGATGTTGCTCAAACCTTCCGCGGATTTTTATCGCAAACGCCATCCACGGCCCGACGACGTTTTCCTTTTGATTGAAGTGTCAGACACTTCGCTGGCGACCGACCGCGATGACAAACTTCCCGCCTACGCCCGCGCCGGCATCAAGGAAGTCTGGATCGTCAATTTGATCGATCGCACGATTGAAGTTTATCGCGAGCCGAATTTCACCGGTTACAGCAAAAAGTCCGTTCTACGCCCCGGCGACAAAGCTTCTCCAATGGCCTTTCCAGACGTGACTGTGGACGTCGGCGAATTGCTTAAGACGACGTAACATCTCTGCTTTTGGTAAGTGCCAAAGGCCCGATTTTATACCAGCCTATGGCAAAGCCATAGGTGGCCTTACGTTTTTACCTACAAACGCAGGGAGGAACGTTCGTATTATTTTCATGGAACTTCTTCGCCCACACGCCATACTGCGGACATCACTATGCGCTCGATGATTCTTGCCGGATTTGTTGCGTTTGCCATCGCTTCAACCGTTCACGCGGTTGATGATTACAAGCCAGGGCCCGATTCCCTGCCGCAGGAGGGCGTGCCCAAGGGAGAAGTGACGAAATATACTTTCGATCACAGCAAAATTTTTCCAGGCACCACGCGCGAATACTGGGTTTATGTGCCCAAACAATACGACCCTGCCAAGCCGGCTTGCGTGATGGTTTTCCAGGACGGCATCCAATACAAGGCGCCCACCGTCTTCGACAACCTCATCGCGAAAAAGGAAATCCCGGTCATCATCGGCGTTTTTGTGATGCACGGGCGCGTCAAGGCCTTGCGGCCCGATGCGCTCGACCGTTTCAATCGCAGTTACGAATACGACGGCTTGGGCGATAATTACGTCCGCTTCCTTCTTGAGGAATTGCTGCCGGAAGTCGCCAAAAAATACAATCTCAGCACCAATGCCAATGACCGCGCCATTGCCGGCGGGAGTTCGGGCGCGATTGCGGCGTTCACGGCGGCGTGGGAACGGCCGGATTCGTTCCGGCGCGTTTTCAGCAGCATCGGAACGTATGTCGGTTTGCGCGGCGGCAACATTTATCCCACGCTGATCCGCAAAACTGAGCCCAAGCCCATTCGCATTTTTCTGCAGGACGGCACGAACGACCTGAACATCTACGGCGGCAACTGGCATCTGGCGAATGAAGAGATGTTGTCGGCGCTGGAATTTTCCGGTTATGAAGTGAACTACATCTGGGGCGATGGTTTCCACAACAGCAAGCATGCCACGGCGATTTTTCCCGATGCCTTGCGCTGGTTGTGGAAGGATTGGCCCGCGCCGATCACGGCCGGCAAAGGCTCGAAGCAGCCGATCTTTGACATCTTGATTCCCGGCGAAGACTGGCAGGTCGCCAGCGAAGGACATAGTTTTGTGGACGGCCCAACTGCCAATGCCGCCGGAGAAATTTTCTTCGATGACACGCGCGTCGGCCGCATTTACAAGCTCGGACTGGACGGCATCGTTACCGTTTTGACTCGCGACGAACCTTATTGCGCCGGGCTGATGTTCGGCCCGGACGGAAAGCTCTATGCTTGCCAGACCGGCGCGAAACGCATTGTCTCTTATGATGCGAATGGCACCCAAACAATCATTTCTGAAGGCAACGATTGCAACGACCTCGCGATAACGCACAACGGCGAAATTTATTTCACCGACCACATCGGCAAAAAAATCTGGTTCATCAACGCCGCGCATCAAAAGCGCCTTGTGGATGAAGGCATCGCGTTTCCCAATGGCATCCGGCTTACGCCCGACCAAAGTTTGCTTTTGGTGTCCGACACCCGGGGCCAGTTCGTTTATTCGTTCCAGATCCAGCCGGATGGTTCGCTTGCGGACAAGCAGCGCTATTTTGATCTGCATCTCGTGGACGGCAGGATGGAAAGCGGCGCGGATGGAATGACGGTGGACACCGAAGGCCGGCTGTACGTCACGAGTGACATGGGCGTGCAAATCTGCGACCAGGCCGGACGCGTGCAATGCATCATTCCCCGGCCGCAACGCGCGCCGTTGCGGGCTGTGGCCTTCGGCGGCGCAAACCGCGATGAACTCTACGTTGCCTGCGGCGACAAACTTTACAAGCGCAAGACCAAGGCCAAAGGCGTGCTGAGTTTTGAAGCACCCATCAAACCTCCCACGCCACATCTTTAGGAAAAGTTTAAAGTTAAAAATTTGAAGTTTAAAGTTAAGGAGCGATGAAATCGCGCAAAGCCATTGCGCTTTTTGTATTGTCGGCGTTAACGCTGGCAACGGGCCTATATTTTTATCTTACGCGAACGGGCCCCGAGCCGGTTTATGAAGGCAAAACCCTTGACGTTTGGTTGGAGCAACTCCAGCCGTATGTGTATTCATCAACGGGCTTTTTTTTGGGATACCATCCTCCGGCAGAAATTGACCACGCAAAGAGGGCCATACGGAAAATCGGTCCGCAAGCAATTCCATTTATCGTCCGGAAACTGGATCAAAATGATTCCCCTTGGCGGAACAGCTATCGAGAGCTTTGGCCAAAACTGCCGGTTTTGTTCCAAAAAATGCTTGTAAGGCCGAAACCAATCGAATTCGGCTCTCTATCCGCAGAGATCGCTTTTGCGGAGATCGGCACAAACGCCATACCTTATCTCTTGCGTGAAGTACACGACTCCAATCCAGCCGTGCGCGAGGTGGTTATTGGTTCATTGGTCAACTTGATTGGCAACACCGTCCCCACCAGGCAAGAAATGGAGGTGTTCGAACAAGCGCTCACTGACAGTGATATTTCAGTTCGGCGATACGCAACGCAGGGTATTTTCAATTCGGGCCGCGCCGCTTTAAATATGGTTCCCGCATTGATCGCCAATTTGCACTGCGGCTTGAAAAGTCGGAACGCCAGTACGAGCTTTGAACGATATATTCTTCAAATTCAAACAATTCAGATTTTGGGCGGAATGGGCCCGCAGGCAAAAGAGGCTTTTCCTGATTTGGCGGAAATACTTAAAAAATCCACTTCTGACATTCGGTTCGTGCTGACAAATGCGCTGATGAAAATCGATCCGGTCGCAGCAGCCAAAGTCCTTGAAGAAAACCCGCAGAACTACAATCCATGAAGCTGCCGGGTAAAATGAGGCTTCGCTTTTTTCAGTTCGTATCCATGTTTGGAGTTCCGCCTTCAGGCGGTGGCTATGACTTTCGCGAGAATGCGTGCTCTCGAACACCGGCACATTCATGTATCAGAACGTGTCGCCCATCATCCTAACGGCCCTAGAAATCAAAAGGGACGGCCCCAAACGGGCCGTCCCTGTCAACACACAACCTCCCGGGCAAAATTATTGGTTGTCCGATTTTGCCGGTGGCGGAGGAGTTCCAGGGCCACCGCCCTCGCCTCCACGGCGCGGCCGGTTCATCATTTGCTTCTCAAGGTCCAGCAATTTGGTGTACTGGTCCGCGGTCAGTATCTCTTTCAATTTGGCATTCGTCGCCTCATTGATGGTTTTCATCTTGTCGCGTTTGTCTTCGCGGGAAAGCGAGCTGTCCTGGAAGAGGTCGCGCATCTGTTTGTTGTGGTCTTCCACGACGGGTTTGGCCTTTTCCTTTTGTTCATCCGTCAGGTCGAGTTTGGCGAGCATGGCCTGCAAGGCGTTGCCGCGTCCACGGCGGGCGCGTGGTGGAGGAGTTGTATTATCGCCACCAGCGGGAGGTGGAGGGGTGGCTTTGTCCTGTGCGCGCGCGATCGGTCCACACGCCATCAAACCGCCCAAAGCGATTGCTGCAATAAGTCCGAGTTTGTTTGCTTTCATGAGTTCTGTGATTGCTGTCGTTTTGCTTTTTTGGCCGGCCAGTCCCATACTGGCTGACGCTCTTCCTATCCAGACGCAACTCCACCGGAATAGTTACAGAATTAGTAGCGATGGTGGAAAACGGTTAAACGAGAATCCAAAAACAATCGCAAGTCGCTCAATCGAAGCGATATACAATGGACTCATTTTGTGGGGATTCAATATGACTCCGTCTGGAAAAAGCAAAATGAATTAACGCTCCTTATGAAAAGCCTCACTTTGTTCGAGGAAAAACGAATCCTCTATTTCAGCGAATCATCCATCCATTTCAGGTAACGCGCGTTGCCAGCGGCAAGCGGCACGACTAGAAATTCCGGCGTGTCATACGGATGTTTTTCGATGATCAACTTTTCCAAGGCGGCCAGATGTTTGCGAGTGGTCTTCATGAACAGCAAGACTTCGTTGCCGCTTTCGATTTTTCCCTGCCACCAGTAATGCGACTCAATTTTGGGCATGAGATTCGCACAGGCAATCAACTTTGCCCGCAACGCCGCCTGCGCAAGCTGACGCGCCACTTTCAGATTTGGCGCGGTGACGAGCGTCAGCACAAAATGCCCGGGCTTCATTCCGTCTTATGATAAGGTTGCCTGACGGCATGCACGGAACCGTCCTTCCACAATTCTGTTCCATGGATCGGGCAGCGCACGATAACGACTTTGCTATCGACATTGCTCAGGGACAATCCCGGGGTAACAAGTTCATAGGTGATGTTGTTGGGGTCCCAGATCGGCAAGGAGCCGGGCGGTTGTAGATGATGGCGAGTATCCATCGGGCAGATGAGAGTATTGGGATTGGCCAATTCGTTGCTCAATTGGAGCAGATTTTGCGGCAGAGTGTTGTTGTTGTTGTCGGCCCACATTCTCGCCGCGCGTCCGATCTGCTTCATATTGTTGAAGCACCTGATGAGCTCTGCCTTCTGTTTAGCCCTGGATAGGGCGGGGAGCAGCAAGCCGGCCATGAAGGCAAAGCCCACCAGGAAAGTTCCGAGATAACCCGTGACCAACCCGGCAACGGCTTTTCCATTTTGTCCGCGCGAACGGGTCAACGAGATGTGCCCGCAGATGACTGCCGGAATCCCCAGAAAAGGCCCGCAAACCAGCGAAATGATTCCCAGAACCATGCTGGTGGTGCCGAGCGGGTCAGGGCCGGAGGCAGCTTGCGCCTGGATTTTTACGCTGGGCGGCAACGGCGGCGGCTTGGCCTCCAAAGATTGCCCATCATACGGGCACACGGCCACGTCGTCCGGATATTCCTTGCCGCAGTAGGTGCATTTTCTCATGAGTTGGTCAGGTTTTGGATTGCCGCGCCCTTGACTCGGATTTTTCCGCAGATTACCGGCGCGCCATGGCAAGTCAATCCGCAACTTTGCCTCAACGATTTTCTTGGATGGGGCCATGGCCCTATTGTGTCATGCGGCAGCAGGAGAGAAGTTTATTATAGCGATTGTTGGAGCAACGGTTTTATGAAAACAGCAATCCTATTGGCGGTTTTGGCGATGACAGTTGCGGGTTGCAGCACATCCAACGAACCCGCCGGCGCTCCGCCGAACAATTACGATACCGACATCGGGCAGGGCCGCGGAGCAATCGTCCAAACCAATGGCGCTCCAACTTATCCCGAAGGCTCGTATTATCTTTGGAAAAATCGCGGCATCACTCCGACGACGCCATAGCAAGTCAATTTAGTTGGGCCACTGATGACACTTTCAACTTGGGAGGAAAGCTGAAGTAAGTCTGGCAAGTGTTCATCAGTGGCTCGTTTTTCTTCCGCACTTAGCAAAACTTTATTGCCGCGCGAAGGTTCCGGCTTGAAACTGTCAGGCGTGGCAGCGGTTGCAAAGCCGGTTTATTCAGTTCAAGTGCGCGAGTTGGTCGCGTTCGTTTTGAAGCGCGGCGATCTCGGCGGCGAACGTGATTTCATGGGCCGCGACCGCGCCCTTGCCGGCACGCGCGGCCATCAACGACTCCAACGCTCGCGTCCTGCCGGTTACCAAAAGGAAGTTCCGCTCCATCACGACATCGAGACGGACGATTTCATCCTGCGCATTCGCGGACGCATTGATGGACTGCTCATCGGGCCGGAGGGCCTTTTGCTCGAGGAAATCAAAACCGTCCAGGGCGCGTGGGACAGGCAGGCCGACCCGCTGCATTGGGCGCAAGCGAAATGTTACGGTTTTTTTTATGCCCAACTGAACAGCCTTGACTCTCTCACGCTGCAACTCACCTATCTCGAACTTGAAACCGGCGCGGTCACCGAACTGCGCCAGCAACAATCGCTCGCCGAATTGTCCGCATTCTTCGAAGGGATTTCCGCCGTTTATCTCGATTGGGTGCGCGAGGAACATCGCTGGCGGCTTTTGCGCGATGAAACCATTCGCTCGCTCGAATTTCCTTTTCCTTACCGCGAGGGTCAGCGCGAACTGGCCGTTGCCGCCTATCGCACGCTCGCCAACGGTGGAAGGCTTTTTCTCGAAGCGCCCACCGGCATCGGCAAAACCATTTCCGTTCTCTTTCCCGCCGTGAAAAGCATGGGCGAAGGCAAGCTCGAAAGGATTTTTTACCTGACCGCGCGCACGGTTGGCCGGACCATTGCGCAAAAGGCCTTTGCCGACATGCGCAATGCCGGCTTGCGCATCCGTACCCTCACGCTCACCGCAAAAGAAAAAATGTGCGTGCGCGACGGCCAGTCGTGCGACATCGCGACCTGTCCGCTCGCGCGCGGATATTATGACCGCCGGAAACCGGCCATCCACGCCGCGCTCCAACGCGAGGACATCAGCCGCGAAGTTCTCAACGAAATCGCTGAGGCGCATCAGGTTTGTCCGTTCGAACTGTCGCTGGATGTTTCGTCGTGGGTGGACGCGATCATCTGCGATTACAATTACGTGTTTGATCCCAAGGTCTATCTGCGCCGGCATTTTGACGAAGACGGCGGCGATTACGCGTTCCTCGTGGACGAGGCGCATAATCTTGTGGATCGCGCGCGCGAAATGTTTTCCGCCGAAATCACCAGCGGCGAAATTCAAGAAGTCCGCCGCGCAATCCAATCCACACTCCCAGCCTGCGCAAAAAAATTGAGTCAATTGATTTCCGCGATTGAAAACTTATCCGGCCACGCTGCTCCATCCATTGAATCTCGCGATGATTCTGAAGCACCCGGCGAATTTGATTTTTCTTCCGCCGATCCCGAACAGAAATCTGCCGCATCTTCCATCAACGCTCATGAAACCGGCATCATTACGCGACGCGAATTTCCTGCTGAACTATTGCCCGCATTGGATGATGCGCTCGAAAAAGTGGAAGCCTGGCTGGCAAAAAATGAGCCGGCCGACTTTCGCAATGATTTGCTCATGTTGTTTTTCCGGCTCAATTCGTTTCGCCGCACGGCGGAGCTTTACGACGAACGTTTTGTGACCATTATCGAGACCGCGCCGGAATTACGCGTGCGATTGTTCTGTGTGGACCCTTCATTTCTGCTGCGGCAGGCGCTGGCGCGCGGAAAGTCTGCCATCTTTTTCTCCGCGACACTCGCGCCGATGGATTATTACCGCACGCTGCTTGGCGGCGATGAATCCGATCCGGTGTTGCAATTGAAATCGCCGTTCCCGCCGGAACATCTCGCCGTTGTTGTGCATGGCCGCATCAAAACGCATTTCAAGGCGCGCGGCGAAACTTTGAAGGAAGTCGTGGAAGCCATCGCAGCGTTGGTGCAAGGGCGTCGCGGCAATTATCTCGTTTATTTTCCCTCCTACCAATATCTCGCGATGGCGCATGAACATTTTCGCGCCGCGCATCCAAAAATTTCCACGCTCGCTCAGCGTCCCCGCATGAATGAAGCCGAGCGCGAAAGTTTTCTCGCGGCGTTTTCTGTCGAACATGACGAAACGCTGGTTGGCTTTGCCGTGCTCGGCGGAATTTTTGGCGAAGGGATCGATTTGGTCGGCGAAAGATTGATTGGCGCTGTCATCGTTGGAGTCGGCTTGCCGCAACTTTGCGTCGAGCGCGATTTGATCCGCGATTATTTCCAGGGCCGCGGCGGATTCGGTTTTGATTACGCCTACACGTTTCCCGGAATGAACCGCGTATTGCAGGCGATAGGGCGTGTCATCCGGTCCGAAACCGACCGCGGCGTGGTGCTGTTGATCGATGCCCGGTTCACCGAGGCAAGATATCGCCGCCTGTTTCCCTCGTGGTGGCGATGGGTGAGAGTCAATGACGTGAAAACGCTCCGCAATGCGCTCGGCGAATTTTGGGAAAATGCTTAACCACAGAGCAACCGACTTTCCCCAGAATGACTTGTTTAATTCTTGTTTAAATGATAAAGGCGGTGACATGAGGAAATTTCATCAATCCATGAACAAGAACTTTGCATCGATGATTGTCGTGTTGTTTGGCTTCGCTGGATTGACGCAGGCGTGCATTTGGGACGCGAAAACTTTATGGGCGGAAAAACATGATCATCCAACGCTGGCCCAAGCCATCCTCCATCCGAAAACGGAGAAGCCGGATACGAACTCGCTTTTGCAGGACCTCGCAAAATTCAAGGCCGCTCCCAATACAAATGATCCAATGTGGTGGAACAATCTTGCGGGTACCTATTTGCGCTTGGGTCAACCGCAAGAAGCCGTAAGAATTCTTGAGCCGTTGACGAATCGTTTTCCCAACGACTACGGCGTCCATGCGAACCTTGGGACAGCTTATCATTTGCTTGGCCGTTATGCGGAAGCCGAACGCGAAATCCGGCGCGACACGGAAATCAACACCAACGCGCACTTCGGGCTGGAGAAATATCATCTGGCATTGTTGCAGTATCTGTGTCGGGACGAAAAATATCGTTTTCGACATTTATACGTGGACGAATTTTCCCTTCCTTTTGTCATAGGCCCGCCTCGCATTGATGTGGCGCTGCGTGCTTATGCAAACCCACCATCCAACGAAAACCAGACCAATTCTGAGGGACCATCGCCATTAGAGATCAAGTTGGACAAGTTCATGCGCACGTATCCCGGCGAACCGCTGAACGGCGATTTGGTTTGGTCGTTGCAAAATTTGATCACGGATGATGCACCACCACCTTATCGACAAAAATGGGATTTATCATCAGACCCGAAGCTGGACGACGGGGTGATTTACATGGCAACGTTGAATCCTCAACAGCCGGCTTGCTGGACGATGCTGGGCACTTTGGGGCTGTATCACCGTGACTATCATTTGGCAAAAGTAGCCTTTGAAAAGGCCATCACGCTCGGCTCAATTCAAACTCCTATTCTCAAGTTGCAATTACAAAGGATCGAGCAGCAGATCTCGAACACGCGAAGAGTCGATGCTCCAACGATATTCTTATTGGGTGGGGTTATTCTGATTTGCCTCATCGGCTGTTACTGGCTTTTCCGGTGTTTACGGAAGGGGTCTGCAAAAATTTAAACCCAAGCCACTTACGATGTGGCGAGACTCCGCCGCCGCAAAACCAGGTGCACGAAGCTCTGTTTGGCAGAAAAACAGCCCTTTCTCTTTGTAGGGAAAAATAGTTTTTTCACTGCATTAAAAAAACATCATTTTTTGAAACGCAGCAAACCCGCATAAACATTGGCCGAAATGGCTGAAATCTGACGTTTTCAGTTACTTCAAAAAAATGCTGTCAAACCTACGGTACGTTTCATTTTTAGAAAACCGCCATGGTAAACTGGCGCCATGAAAAGTGAAAATGGAGTAATGGAGTGTTGGAGAGATGATCGGCGGGATGCTCGAAGCTCATATGGGAGCGCGGACAGCTTGGTCGCCATAGCCTTGGCGGAGGTGAACCTTGTCCGCGTGGACTCTGGTCGAACATATCAGCTACGAAAGATCAGCTCCGAAACGCGGTATTTTGACCAGATGTTTCACCTCGTTTCAGCTTGTTTCACCTGGTTTCAGCTATCAGGGAAAAAAAATCGGGTCGAGGAGGCTGAAAACTTACGTTTTCAGCTACGAGGAACGGACGCGCAGCAG
>Ga0070739_10007618_pt1 | contig 11398 bp, 8 predicted proteins | sample Coa_R1_7_FD_66445 | JGI IMG/M metagenome (GOLD analysis project Ga0070739, IMG submission 66445) | Surface soil microbial communities from Centralia Pennsylvania, which are recovering from an underground coalmine fire - Coalmine... | ecosystem: Environmental > Terrestrial > Soil > Unclassified ... | reverse complement strand
GCTGGCCCGCTTCAGCGCGTGGTACGAGATGTTTCCCCGCTCGACCGGCGGCTGGGACACCGACGGGAAGCCGGTGCACGGCACGTTTGCCACTGCGGCCGCGACACTGCCGCGCATCGCGAACATGGGGTTCGACGTGGTGTACCTGCCACCGATTCACCCCATCGGCAAAGTCCACCGCAAGGGCCGCAACAACACCGCCACCGCCGCGCCCGGCGATGTCGGATCGCCGTGGGCGATCGGCAGCGACGAGGGCGGCCACGACGCGGTGCACCCGCTGCTGGGCACCATCGACGACTTCGACGACTTCGTGGCGGCGGCCCGCGACCTGGGACTGGAGGTCGCGCTGGATCTGGCGCTGCAGTGTGCGCCGGATCATCCCTGGGCTAGAGAACACCCGGAATGGTTCACGGTTCTGCCCGACGGCAGCATCGCCTACGCGGAGAACCCGCCGAAGAAATACCAAGACATCTATCCGCTCAACTTCGACAACGACCCCGCCGGTCTTTACGACGAAGTCTTGCGTGTCGTGCGGCACTGGATGGACCACGGCGTCAAGGTCTTCCGGGTCGACAATCCGCACACCAAGCCCCCGGACTTCTGGGCGTGGTTGATCGGTCAGGTCAAGGCAGTCGATCCCGACGTCCTGTTTTTGTCGGAGGCCTTCACCCCGCCGGCCCGCCAATACGGGCTCGCGAAGCTCGGCTTCACCCAGTCCTACACGTATTTCACCTGGCGCACGGCCAAGTGGGAGCTCACCGAGTTCGGCAACGAGATCGCCCAATTCGCCGACTTCCGCCGGCCCAACCTGTTCGTCAACACTCCCGACATCCTGCATGCCGTACTGCAGCACAACGGGCCCGGTATGTTCGCCGTCCGCGCGGTCCTTGCGACGACCATGGGTCCGTCCTGGGGCATGTACTCCGGCTACGAGCTTTTCGAGCACCGCGCTGTGCGCGAAGGCAGCGAGGAATACCTCGACTCCGAGAAATACGAGCTGCGACCCCGCGACTTTGCCGGTGCGCTGGCCGAAGGACGTTCGCTGGAGCCGTTCATCAAGCGGCTCAACGAGATTCGTCGGCTGCACCCGGCGTTGCGTGAACTGCGCACCATTCACTTCCACCCCATCGACAACGATGCACTCCTGGCCTATAGCAAGTTCGACCCGACCACAGGTGACTGTGTGTTGGTGGTGGTGACGCTGAATGCCTTTGGCCCTGAGGAGGCAACACTGTGGTTAGACATGCCCGCGCTGGGTATGGAGCCCTATGAACGATTTTGGGTGCGAGACGAGATCACCGGCGAGGAATACCAATGGGGAGCAGCCAACTACGTCCGGATCGACCCTGCCAGGTCGGTGGCCCACATCATCAACATGCCGCTGATTCCCGAGGCATCACGAATGACGCTGTTGCGCCGGAGGTGAGGCTGTAATGACACGAAGCGACCAACTCGCTGCACTGCATCTGGCTCCCGACTCCAGCGAGCTGTCGCGACTGGCGGCAGGCGAACACCACAATCCCCACAGCATCCTGGGTGCCCACGAGTACGGCGATCACACCGTCATCCGGGCATTTCGGCCGCACGCGGTCGAGGTTGTCGCGCTGGTCGGCGGCCGGCGATACCCCATGCAGCACATCGATTATGGCTTGTTCGCAGTTGCGTTGCCGTTCGTCAACCTCATCGACTACCGCCTCGAGGTGAGCTATCAGGGTAGCGGTGAGACGCCCGACGTCCATACCGTGGCAGACGGATATCGTTTCTTGCCTACCCTGGGCGAAGTCGACCTGCACCTGTTCGCAGAAGGCCGCCACGAACGACTTTGGGAGGTGCTGGGCGCGCATCCGCGTTCTTTCACCACCGCGGACGGCGTCGTCGAAGGTGTGTCGTTCGCCGTGTGGGCGCCCAACGCCAAGGGCGTCAGCCTGATCGGCGAATTCAACCACTGGAACGGCAACGACGCCCCGATGCGCGTGCTGGGCTCCTCGGGCGTGTGGGAACTGTTTTGGCCCGACTTTCCGACCGACGGGTTGTACAAGTTCCGGGTGCATGGCGCCGATGGTGTGGTCACCGATCGGGCCGACCCGTTTGCGTTCGCCACCGAGGTGCCGCCGCAGACCGCCTCGCGGGTGACTACGAGCAGCTACACGTGGGGTGACGCCGACTGGATGGCTCAGCGCGCGCAGCGCAATCCAGTTTTCGAGCCGATGAGCACGTACGAGGTACACCTGGGTTCGTGGCGTCCGGGCCTCAGCTACCGCGACCTCGCTCGTGAGTTGACGGATTACGTTGTCGCCCACGGCTTTACCCATGTCGAGATGCTGCCCGTCGCCGAACACCCCTTCGCCGGGTCGTGGGGCTACCAGGTCACCTCCTACTACGCGCCGACGTCGCGGTTCGGCACGCCCGACGATTTCCGTGCCCTTGTCGACACGCTGCACCAGGCCGGCATCGGCGTCATCGTCGACTGGGTACCAGCCCACTTCCCGAAAGACGCGTGGGCACTCGGCCGCTTCGACGGCACACCGTTGTACGAACATTCCGATCCCAAACGTGGAGAGCAGCTCGACTGGGGCACCTACGTTTTCGACTTCGGCCGGCCCGAGGTCCGCAATTTCCTGGTGGCCAACGCGCTGTACTGGCTCCAGGAGTTCCACGTCGACGGTTTACGGGTGGATGCTGTCGCCTCCATGCTCTACCTCGACTACTCACGCCCGCAGGGCGGCTGGACGCCGAACATCTACGGTGGCCGCGAGAACCTGGAAGCCGTGCAGTTTTTGCAGGAGATGAACGCCACCGCGCACAAGGTGGCGCCAGGCATTGTGACCGTCGCCGAGGAGTCGACCTCGTGGCCGGGCGTATCACGACCGACCAGCGTTGGCGGACTGGGCTTTTCGATGAAGTGGAACATGGGCTGGATGCACGACACCCTGCACTACATGAGCCGTGACCCGATTTATCGGAGCTACCACCACCACGAAATGACGTTCTCGATGCTGTACGCGTTCAGCGAGAACTTCGTGCTGCCGATCAGCCACGACGAGGTGGTGCACGGAAAGGGCACGCTGTGGGGCCGGATGCCGGGCAATGATCACGTAAAGGCCGCTGGAGTGCGCTGCCTGTTGGCCTACCAGTGGGCGCACCCGGGTAAGCAGCTGCTGTTCATGGGTCAGGAGTTCGGCCAGCGCGCCGAATGGTCCGAGCAACGCGGCGTGGACTGGTTTCAGCTGGAAGAGAACGGCTTTTCCAACGGGATCCTGCGCTTCGTGCGCGACATCAATGAGATCTATCGCAACCACCCCGCGCTGTGGAGTCAGGACACCATGCCGGAGGGCTATTCCTGGATCGACGCCAACGATTCGGCCAACAACGTATTGAGTTTCCTGCGTTACGGAAGCGACGGCTCGGTGATGGCGTGTGTATTCAATTTCGCCGGAACCGAGCACAGCGGCTACCGGCTCGGCCTGCCGTCCGCCGGCCGCTGGCGCGAGGCGCTCAACACCGACGCGACCGATTACAACGGCAGCGGCATCGGCAACATGGGCGGCGTCGAGGCTACCGACGACCCCTGGCATGGCCGCCCGGCGTCGGCGGTGTTGGTGCTGCCGCCGACGTCGGCACTGTGGCTGGAGCCTGCGTAGCGGGAGGGGATGTAGCGCGGCGCCGTACCGCGCTCAGTACAGCGCGTTGGCGAGGTTGCGCCGAGCCGCGATGACGTCGGGGTCGGCGGGGTCGAACAGCTCGAACAACTCGATCAGCCGGGTACGTACTTTGCTGCGCTCGTCGCCGGAGGTTCGCTTGACCAGGGCGATCAGCCGGTCGAACGCGGCGTTGACGTCTTGGTTGAGAATCTGCACGTCGGCGGCGGCAAACGCAGCTTCGATGTCGTCGGGGGCGGCGTCGGCGACGGCCACGGCGTCGGGGCGCCGTTCGGTAGCGCGCAGCAGGAAGTCGATCTGACGTATCGCGCCTTTGGCTTCGGCGTGGCTCGGGTTGGCGTCCAGGATGGCTTGATACGAGTCCCGCGCGGCGGCGAAGTCACCGGCCTCCAGCTGCTCACGCGCCTGCGCCAATGCGGGGTCGATCTGCTCGGGTTCACCGGAAGTCGTTGCGCCGCTGAGCTTTCCGGCTGTCGCCGAAAGCAGCGAGTCCAACCAACGGCGCAGCTGATCGGCCGGCTGCATTCCCTGAAAGCTCGACAGGGGTTGTCCGGCAGCTAACGCCACCACCGTCGGAACCACCTGCACGCCAAAGATCTGGGCCACTCTGGGCACGGCGTCGACGTTGACTGTCGCCAGCGACCACTTGCCGTTGTCGGCGGCGGCCAAGTCGGCAAAGGTGTCGGCCAACTGAAGGCAGACGTCGCTGCGCGGCGACCACAGAAGAACGACGACCGGCACCTGATTGGACCGGATCAGCACTTCATCTTCGAAGTTGGCCTCGGTGATCTCAGTGCCCACCTGCTGCGCCGGTGCTGCATCGCCACCGGCTGGAGCCTTTTGCTGGGCTCGCTGCTTGAGGCCGGACAGATCGACCGCACCGGCCATGGCGGGCCCGATCGGGGGACGGGAACGCGTCACGTCACCAAGTTTGTCACGCCGCTTCGGGTGCCAGTCCACCCGGTTGCGACCACACTGCTCATCGCACAAAACGGGCCAGAGCTGCGCCGACATGCACTCTGATCAGCGCCTATGACGAAAATCACATCGCGCGGCGATAGTGCGCACCAGCAACGATCCAGCAACCGGGCCGGGCGATGACAGTGTCGGCTAGCCGGCCCGCAGGATCAGTGCGTCTCCTTGGCCGCCGGCGCCGCAGAGCGCTGCAACCCCGTATCCGGAGCCGCGACGCGCCAACTCGAGGGCAACATGCAGCGTGATACGGGCTCCGGACATGCCGATCGGATGACCGACAGCGATCGCGCCTCCGTTGACGTTGACGATGTCGGGATCGACGCCGAGTTCTTTGGTGGAGGCCAGGGCCACCGCGGCGAACGCTTCGTTGATTTCCACGACATCGAGGTCGTCGACGGAAATGCCTTCCCGCTTCAGGGCCTTCTTGACCGCGTTGGCGGGCTGTGATTGCAGCGTGGAATCAGGCCCGGCCACCACACCGTGCGCGCCGATCTCGGCCAGCCAGGTCAGCCCCAGCTCGGTGGCCTTCTCTTTGCTCATCACGACAACCGCGGCAGCACCATCGGAGATCTGCGACGACGAGCCGGCGGTGATGGTGCCGTCCGGGCGAAACGCCGGCTTGAGGGCGGCCAGCGAATCGGCGGTGGTGTTGGCGCGGATGCCCTCGTCCTCGCTGAACTGCAGTGGATCGCCTTTGCGCTGCGGGATGCTCACCGGCGCTACTTCGTCGGCGAAGACGCCGTCCTTCCAGGCCGCAGCCGCCTTCTGATGCGACCGCGCAGCGAACTCGTCCTGCTCGCGGCGGGTGAAATTGTCCGCCTGGTTGCGCTGCTCGGTCAGCGCCCCCATCGGCTGGTCGGTGAACACGTCGTGCAGGCCGTCGTAGGCCATGTGGTCCAAAACCGTCACGTCGCCGTATTTGTAGCCGGCCCGGCTACCGACCAGCAGATGCGGCGCCTGGGTCATGGATTCCTGCCCGCCGGCCACCACCACATCGAATTCGCCAGCACGAATCAGCTGGTCAGCGAGGGCGATCGCGTCCAGACCGGACAGGCACATCTTGTTGATGGTCATCGCCGGGACGTCCCAGCCGATACCGGCCGCCACTGCCGCTTGACGGGCCGGTAGCTGGCCCCCACCGGCGGTCAGCACCTGACCCATGATCACGTACTGCACCAGCGACGCCGGCACCTTGGCCTTCTCTAAGGCGCCCGCGATCGCGATGGCACCGAGATCACTGGCCGAAAAGTCTCGCAGCGAGCCCATCAACTTGCCGATGGGTGTCCGGGCTCCAGCAACGATGACCGACGTCGTCATGAGTACCTCCAGGGCAGGCGTCGACGGCCGATTTGGCCGATCGGAGAGGCGCAATCGTTCTCATCAGGTTACCGTGGCGTTATGACCACCGATCACGTTGACGTCCGTCGCGCCCTGGCTACTGCGTTGGTGACAGCGGTTGACCACGTCGGCATCGCTGTACCTGACCTCGACGAAGCCATCACGTGGTATCACGACCACCTGGGAATGATCGTGCTGCACGAGGAGGTCAACGACGACCAGGGGATCCGCGAGGCCATGTTGTCGGTGCGCGGGGCCCCAGTCGGCAGCGCGCAGGTGCAGCTGATGGCTCCGCTCGACGAGTCGTCGGTGATCGCGAAGTTCTTGGACAAGCGCGGGCCCGGCATCCAGCAGCTTGCGTACCGGGTCAGCGACCTCGACGCGCTCACCGAGCGGCTGCGCGATCAAGGTGTCCGACTGCTGTATGACGCCCCGCGGCGCGGCACGGCAAACTCTCGGATCAACTTCATCCATCCCAAAGACGCCGGCGGCGTGCTGATCGAGTTGGTCGAGCCGGCCGCCGAATCAGCTTAACTACTCAGCCCGGTTGCCCGGCTGCTCCTCGGGCCGCTTAGCCCGCATGGGTCGCCGGGCTATGACCACTTACGGGTTGGCCCGCGTGTTGCGCGGTTTGTCCAGCATGGCGTGTGCCAGTGCCGTCGGTCGTCGACACCGGACTGCGGCGAATCAGCGGGCCAGACCACTACATGCGCTGTGCCAGAACGGATTTCGTGATCACAGCCGGGGCACCGGTAGGTCTTGGTGGTTCGGGCAGCGGCGACCGGGCGCACCTCGTATTCGTAGCCATCCGGTCCCGTTTCGAGCCGCCGCGGCACCGGCAACGACTGCACGGGCGGCTGCCGACGTGGCGGCGTGCGACGCGGAGCCATGTGCCCAGTGTAGTGAGCGAACTCAAAATAGCCGGTACTCGCTACTGTCCAGCCCGCGCATCTTGTCGTAATCCAGAGTGACACAACGGATTCCGCGATCGATCGCAAGAGTACGCGCCTGCGGCTTGATCTGTTGAGCAGCCAGCACTCCGCTGACCGGGGCCAGCACCGTGTCACGGTTGAGTAATTCCAGATAGCGGGTCAACTGCTCGACACCGTCGATCTCGCCTCGGCGTTTGATCTCGACGGCGACCGCGCGGCCCTGCTCGTCTCGGCACAACAAGTCGACCGGGCCGATCGCCGTCATGTACTCGCGGCGAATCAGCGTATATCCGGGCCCGAGCATTTCGATGTGCTCCGCGAGCAACGCCTGTAGATGGGCCTCCACACCGTCTTTGACCAGCCCGGGGTCTAGGCCAAGCTCATGGCTGGAGTCGTGTTCGATGGCTTCGATGGTGATACGCAGCTGCTCGCCGGCCTTGTTCTGCACCACCCACACCGGTAGCGGCCCGTCACGTTCCTCGGTGACCCAGCACGGCGGGCTCATCCAATTGAGCGGCTTGTAGGCCCGGTCGTCCGCGTGCACACTCACCGATCCATCGGCTTTGAACAGCAGTAATCTTCTCGCGGACGGCAAATGCGCGGTGAGCCGGCCCAGATAGTCGACGGTGCATTGAGCGATCACGAGGCGCACGTGAGTCACCTTAGAGTCACGACGGCGGACAAATTAGGCTGACGCCACCATGATGGCCAAGCAAACGCTGGCGCAACGCCTGGGCCGTCTGCTGGAGCGACTCACCCGGCAGAGCGGCCGGCTACCGGAAACCCCGGAGTACGGCTCGTGGCTGCTAGGGCGGGTTTCGGAGAGTCAGCGCCGCCGACGGATTCGGATTCAGGTCATTCTCACCGTCTTGATCGTGGCGGTGAACCTGATCGGTATCGGCGTCGACCTTTTGCTACTGGCGGTGGCTTTCCCGGTACCCAGCGTCTTCAGCGATGCACCGGCGTGGCTCACCTTCGCGGTCGCACCGGCCTACATCGTGGTGGCTCTGGTGATCGGGATCTTCTGGATCACCCGGCGAACTGTAAATGCGCTGCGGTGGGCAATCGAAGAACGCACACCAAACCACGACGACCAACGCAATACCTTTCTGGCGCCGTGGCGGCTCGCGCTCGTCACCCTGGTCCTGTGGGGATTCGGGGCCGCGTTGTGCACCACCCTGTACGGCCTTGTCAATAGCTGGTTCATCCCGCAGGTGCTGTTCTCGACAAGCTTTTGCGGCGTTTTGGTCGCGACCGGCTGCTACATGCTCGCGGAGTTCGCGTTGCGCCCGGTGGCGGCGCAGGCACTCGAGGCTGGTCGACCGCCACGAAGGCTCGCTCCCGGGATCATGGGCCGAACCATGGTCGTGTGGATGTTAGGTTCCGGTGTGCCCGTCGTGGGCATCGCACTGACGGCGATCTTCGCGCTGCTGCTGCGGAACCTGAGCGAGACCCAGTTCGGGGTAGCGGTGGTGATGCTGGCCGGGGCAACGCTGGTATTCGGATTCATCCTGATGTGGATTCTGTCGTGGCTGATCGCGACACCGGTAAGGGTGGTGCGCGCAGCGCTCAGGCGGGTCGAGCAGGGCGATTTCGATTGCAACTTGGTGGTATTCGACGGTACGGAACTCGGTGAACTGCAAAGTGGTTTCAATGCGATGGTCCATGGTTTGCGTGAACGGGAACGTCTGCGTGATCTTTTCGGGCGCCACGTCGGCCGGGAGGTCGCGGCAGCTGCCGAGCAAGAACGGCCGAAGCTAGGTGGCGAAGAGCGCCATGTTGCAGTGGTTTTCGTCGACATCGTCGGGTCGACGCAGTTGGTTACCAAACGGCCGGCCACCGAAATCGTCCAGTTGCTCAACCGGTTCTTCGCGGTGATCGTCGACGAAGTAGACCGTCATTGTGGTCTTGTGAACAAATTCGAGGGCGACGCTGTGCTGGCCGTTTTCGGCGCGCCAAACCGGCTGGAGCACCCGGAGGACGAGGCGCTCGCTGCCGCGCGGGCCATCGCCGATCGGCTGGAGCGCGAGGTGCCGGAGTGCCAGGCCGGGATCGGGGTCGCGGCAGGAGAGGTCGTCGCGGGCAATGTCGGCGCGAAGGAACGGTTCGAATACACCGTGATCGGTGAACCCGTCAACGAAGCGGCTCGGCTGTGCGAACTGGCGAAGTCTGAGCCGGCCCGGTTGATGGCGTCGTCGGAGACGGTCGATGCTGCGAGCGAAAACGAGCGTGCCCATTGGTGTTTGGGTGACACGGTGACGCTGCGGGGCCATGACGAACCAATCCGGGTGGCCTTGCCCGGGTAGACGTCTCAGGGATAGACCCGTTATCCGGTCCGACGACGATGTCGCATTTCCGCCAGTGATGTCGGTGGCCAGGTGTAATTGTCGAAACGTGCATGACGACTTCGACCGCTGCTACCGCGCCGTTCAGTCCAGAGACGCCCGGTTCGACGGTTGGTTTGTCACCGCAGTGCGGACCACCGGGATATATTGCCGACCCAGCTGCCCTGCCCGTACCCCGTTCGCCGACAACGTCCGGTTCTATCCCACCGCGGCGGCCGCGCAACAGGACGGTTTCCGGCCCTGCAAACGATGCCGCCCCGACGCCTCCCCCGGTTCTCCGGAATGGAACGTGCGCGGCGACGTCGTCGCGCGCACCATGCGCCTTATCGCTGACGGCACCGTGGACCGCGACGGCGTCGGCGGGCTCGCCCGCCGGATCGGATACACCACTCGCCAGCTGGAGCGGCTGCTGCAGGCCGAAGTCGGTGCCGGCCCGCTCGCATTGGCTCGCGCCCAGCGGACACAGACGGCCCGGGTGCTCATCGAGACGACGGCGCTGCCGCTGAGCGACGTCGCCTTTGCAGCTGGATTTTCCAGCATCCGCCAGTTCAACGACACGATCCGCACGGTCTGCGGCACCACCCCGACAGCGTTGCGTAGCCGGGCGCTGGGCCGAAGCGGTTCCGAGGTTGCCTTTCCCGGCACCGTGTCGCTGCGGCTGCCCGTCCGAACGCCGTTTGCCTATGAGGGCGCGTTCGGCCATCTGGCCGCCAGCGCGGTGCCCGGTTGTGAGGAGGTCCGCGATGGCGCGTACCGACGCACGTTGCGGCTGCCGAACGGCAACGGCATCGCGAGCCTAAAGCCCGCACCAGACCATGTCCGTTGCCTGCTGCTTCTCGACGACTTCCGCGACATGGCAACCGCGATCGCCCGCTGCCGGCGCCTTTTGGACCTCGATGCCGACCCCGAAGCCGTCATCGAAGCGCTGGAGGGTGATTCCAGTTTGGGGCCTCTTGTGGCCAAAGCGCCCGGGCAGCGGATTGCGCGGACTGTGGACGAGGCCGAGCTGGCGGTGCGCGTCGTGCTGGGCCAACAGGTATCGACTAAGGCCGCGCGCACCCACGCGGCCAGGCTGGTCGCGGCCTACGGGACACCTGTCTGCGACGCGCACGGCGGGTTGACGCACACGTTTCCGTCCATCGAGCAGCTTTCCGAAATCGAGCCTGCCCATGTGGCGGTCCCGAAGGCACGCCGGCGGACGTTGGCCGCGCTGATCAGCGCGCTCGCTGATGGGAGCGTTGTCCTCGACGCCGGCTGCGACTGGGAACGCGCGCGGCCGCAGTTGCTGGCGTTGCCTGGAATCGGCCCCTGGAGCGCGGAAGTCATTGCCATGCGCGGCCTCGGCGATCCAGACGCCTTCCCCGTCGGGGACCTTGGTCTTCGCCTGGCAGCCAAACAGCTCGGCTTGCCCGTGGAGAGAAGGGTACTAACCGCACGAAGCCACCGTTGGCGACCGTGGCGCTCCTACGCCACTCAGCATCTGTGGGCCTCGCTCGATCACCCCGTGAACCACTGGCCGGCACAGGAGACCGGATGATCCGTTACCGCACCATCGACAGTCCGATAGGCCCGCTGACATTGGCTGGCGAAGGATCGGTTCTGACTCACTTGCGCATGGTCGACCAGACCTACGAGCCCAGTCGCGCTAACTGGGTGCCCGATGATCGGGGGTTTCCGGACGCCGTCGATCAGCTACAGGCGTACTTCGCGGGCCAGCGCATCGCTTTTGACCTCGAGCTCGATTTGCGTGGCTCGCAATTCCAGCAGCGAGTATGGGAGGCGCTGCTGACAATCCCGTATGGGGAAACCAGGTCATACGGACAAATTGCCGAACAAATCGGCGCGCCGGGCGCCGCCCGCGCCGTTGGATTGGCCAATGGCCGAAACCCGATCGCCATTATTGTGCCCTGCCACAGGGTAATCGGCACCAGCGGCGGTCTTACCGGATACGGCGGCGGACTCGACCGGAAACGAACATTGCTTGAATTAGAAAGACGCGGAATGTCAACGAATATGACGCTATTCGACTAATTCTGGGTAAATGAAAAGCACCCCCTTTTGGTGGGGGTGCTTTTGTGTGTTCGGCGGTGTCCTACTTTTCCACCCGGGGTGGGTAGTATCATCGGCGCTGGCAGGCTTAGCTTCCGGG
>Ga0070739_10007617_pt1 | contig 11400 bp, 12 predicted proteins | sample Coa_R1_7_FD_66445 | JGI IMG/M metagenome (GOLD analysis project Ga0070739, IMG submission 66445) | Surface soil microbial communities from Centralia Pennsylvania, which are recovering from an underground coalmine fire - Coalmine... | ecosystem: Environmental > Terrestrial > Soil > Unclassified ... | reverse complement strand
GCGACAATCCGCGGTTGCATCGCGTGCTTTTCGAGGAGGCACCACGGTCACCGGCCTTTCTCGCGCGGTTGCACGAGTCGGAACAATTAATGATCGACGTGACGGCAGCATTGCTCGAACAACACCCCGCCGTTCAGGTCCACGACAGTCGCCTGGCCGCGCAGATGGTGGTGGCCACGATCGAGTCGCTGGTGCACCGCCTTATCACTTCACCGTCGCCGGTCGACCCGCACCGGCTGGAAGACGAGATCGTCATGATGTTGGACGGGTATCTGCGTGGCTTCGAACGGTGCTGATCCAGTTGTTACACGGGCGGGTCTCGGGCTGCGGCAATCACAGATACCACATGAGTCTTAAGTCTCGCCTGGTACACATTTCGCCCGCCTTCGAGCGACAATCTTTGGAGCGCAAGCGGTTTGTCGCTCGAAGGCGGGCACATCGAACCACCCTTCCCCAGAGACCAGTGTCCCCGGCGACGAGAGAGCAGCAGCTGAAGCTTCAGTTTCGGGCCGCGGGAACGGAGTCACAGCCCCTACGGCTGGGCTGGGCTCACCGGGCTGAGGCCAGGAACGATCTCCGCGAGGCTGAACGTAATCGGACGCTCCAGCTGCTCATACGTGCATGAGCGTGGGTCGCGGTCGGGGCGCCACCGGTTGAATTGGGCGGTGTGGCGGAACCGTTGGCCTTCCATGTAGTCGTAGCGCACCTCGACCACCCGCTCCGGTCGCAGCGGCACGAAGGAGAGGTCCTTGCCGGCGTTCCATCGGGAGAATTCATTCTTGCGTGGGGTGCGTTGCCCTGCTTCGTGGGCGGCCCAGTTCCACGGATGGTTCTCGAAAGTCGTGACGAGAGACTGCAATTCGGTGAAGAGCCGACGCCGCTCGGCCATCGGGAAGGCACCGATGACGCCGACTGAGGCCAGGGCGCCGTCTTCGTTGTAGAGCCCGAGCAGTAGGGAGCCGATCGCCTGGTCGTCGGACTTGTGCACGCGGTAGCCGGCGACTACACAGTCGGCAGTGCGCTCGTGCTTGATCTTGAACATGACGCGCTTGTCCGGCTGATAGGTGAGTGTCAGCGGTTTGGCGACGATGCCGTCGAGGCCTGCTCCCTCGAACTCCTCGAACCAGCGCTGTGCCGTCGCCAGGTCGGTGGTCGCCGGTGTGACGTGGATCGAGGGACCGGGGCCGGCCAAGGCGTCGACGAGCGCGGCGCGACGTTCAGCGAACGGTCGGCGGGTGTAGTCGTCCTCGCCGAGCGCCAGCAGGTCGAACGCAATGAAGGCCGCCGGCGTCTTCTCAGCGAGCATGTTGATTCGGCTGGCCGCCGGGTGGATGCGCTGTTGCAGCGCCTCGAAATCCAAACCGTGTGCGGTTGCGATGATGATCTCCCCGTCGATCACACAGCGTTCCGGCATCTCGGCTTTGCATGCGGCCAGCAGCTCCGGGAAATACCGTGTCATCGGCCGCTCGTTGCGGCTGCCCAGCTCCACCTCATCGCCGTCGCGGAAACAGATCGACCTGAATCCATCCCACTTGGGCTCATAAGACGCCCCAGGTGGGATGGTCGGAACCGATTTGGCCAGCATCGGCGAGACCGGCGGCATCACGGGAAGCTCCACCGGCTCATTGTGCCGTCTCGATGATTATCGCGGGCGTGCCCTCCGCGAGTTGGCTTCGAGTGCGGCAGGTCGAACGCGTAACTTCAAAGCGTGAGCGGACTGCACTCCGACGCCGTTCGGCCGGTTGGTGATGGCTCGGATTCGGCTCGACCGAGCGCGGCAACACAACCGTCGCGCTTCGACCCGTCCCGCGTGGGGGAGTCGTAATGCCAACTGCGGCAGAAGAACTGGATGTCGATGGGATCACGGTCCGGTTCACCAATCCGGACAAGGTGTATTTCCCGAAACTGGGCTCGTCCGGCACCAAACGCAGGCTTGTCGAGTACTACCTGGCCGTCGCTCGCGGACCGATGCTGACCGCGTTGCGCGATCGGCCCACCCATCTGCAACGCTTCCCCGACGGCATCGACGGCGAAGAGATCTACCAAAAGCGGGTACCGCAGCACCATCCCGATTATTTGGAAACGTGCCGGGTCACCTTCCCGTCCGGGCGGACCGCCGATGCGCTGAAGGTGACCCATCCGGCGTCGATCGTGTGGGCCGCGCAGATGGGGACCGTCACCCTGCACCCGTGGCAGGTGCGCTGCCCCGATACCGAACATCCCGACGAACTCAGGATCGACCTCGATCCGCAACCCGGCACCGGCTTCCCCGAGGCGCGAGCGATCGCCGTCGACGTGCTCAAGCCGCTGCTCGACGAGCTGGGATTGATCGGCTACCCCAAAACCTCCGGTGGCCGCGGCGTACACGTATTCGTGCGGATCGCGACGGACTGGGATTTCATCGCGGTGCGCCGCGCCGGGATTGCGCTGGCCCGTGAAGTCGAACGCCGCACACCGGACGCGGTGACCACCTCCTGGTGGAAGGAGGAGCGCGGGAAGCGGATTTTCATCGACTACAACCAGAACGCCCGCGACCGCACATTCGCGTCGGCGTATTCGGTGCGGCGTACGGCGATTGCGACCGTATCCACCCCTTTGACGTGGGATGAGCTGGCCGTCGCCGACCCGGACGACTACACCATGGCCACCGTCCCCGACTTGGTGGCCCAGCGTGAGGACCCGTGGGCCGGCATGGACGCCGTCAAGCAGTCGATTGCTCCGCTGTTGGACATGGTGAAGGCCGATAACGAGCGTGGCCTGGGTGACCTGCCCTATCCACCGAACTACCCGAAGATGCCCGGCGAACCCAAGCGGGTGCAGCCGAGCCGAGACACTGACCTGAAGGGGAAGTGAGCAATTCCGCCGCGCTGGCGTGTCACTCGGCCAACTGCCCCAACTCGGCGAGGGCTTTGTCGAGTACGGTGAGTACGTCGGCGAGTGTGGTTTCAGGCGCGTCGTTGAATCGGGGGATCGAAGAGCACCACATGTGCTTGCCGAGAAGCCTTTCTATTTTGTAGATGTCGACGCCAGCTTCCATATCCTTTCGTGCGGCCATGAGCGCGCCCTGCATGCACATGTTTCCGTTGCCGTCGAATTCCCGTCGCTTGCACCATTTTCCGCTAGCGAGGCGTGAACGGGCGTCTCGGAGAACCGCGGCGATAGGGTCGGCGCCGCTCATCGCGGCCTGCGCCAGATGCGCCGCCGTAGAGTGTCTCGCCGGTCAGATAGCCGCTTGGTGCGGCCGTAGGCGTCCATCGGCCCGTCGGCGGTGACCAACGTTAGACACGTATTGCACGTTTCGACGATAAAATGCCGGCCCGCCGATCAACTTCTGACACGCCGACGCCCATCGAGGTGATCGGCTACCCGGCTTGTCCAGCTACGGTTCGTCCAACAGCCGTAGCGGGTGCAGACCGTCGACCGCGCCGACGAATGGCGGGTGGATGCTGTAGCCCAGCATGCGGCGAAGGTCATCGGAGACGGTTCGGGCGATCTCGCGCGACACCGAGAGCGTGAAAGCCTCCATTGGGCGCAGCCATGGCTGGCAGTATTGCGCGGTGACGGCAAGGCGGTCGCGGGAAGTCGTGTTGGCGCCTCCGCCGTGCCAGAGGGTTCCCACGAAGAAGACGCAGGAGCCGGCAGGCATAACGACCGGTATCGCGTGATCGTCTGGTCCGGGTCGGCGCTTGCCCCAGCGATGGCTGCCGGGTACGAGTACCGTGGCGCCATTGTCGGCGGTGAAGTCGTCGATCGCCCAGATCGTCGCTGCCGCCAACGGCGCCCGCGGGCGCGGGATCGGATAGAACCCGTCGTCGTGGTGAAGCAGCTGCGCAGACTCACCGGGCTGAATATTGATGGCCTGCAATGCCGAAAGCAGGTAGTTGGGCATCAGTAACCGGTCGAGCACCGCCAGCACACGCGGATGATCGACAAGCCGGTCGCATACCCGCGTCCTGCTCAGCAAGCTATAGACGCGTTGAGTGCGGCGCCCCTCGAAAGAGTTTCGTCCGGTGTGCCCCAGCCACGGGCGCACGATCTCGCGGATCTGCCGACACTCTTCGGGGTTGAGCAGGTTCTCCCAGACGACGTAGCCGTCGCGGTCGAGGGCTGCGATGTCTGCCTCGACGATCGCGGGCTCGACGGAGGCCCCGCTGGTAGGCGTCCACTTGTATCGTTGCGCCAGATCGCCCCTGAGGTCCTCCAGCGTTGTGACGGACTCATCGTCGATGTTCATCTGCACTCGCCCTATCGCGCTGGCACACTACGGTGCCTGCCTACCGACCCATGATCTCACTGCGGCGCTGGGCGATGTGGCTGTACCGAAAGCTGTGCCCGTAGCAAAGTGACTCTGGCGGTCCCACACGCCGGATCTCGGTCAACGCTCCGATTGCTCGATCTCGTCCAGCTGCCTATCCAAATCTGCTAACTCCCTCGCCAGGCGCCGCATCTCGCGTGCGACGGCGGCGCGACGCTGCTCAAGTTGCGCGCGGCGCTCGTCGCGCCCCGTGTCGTTGTGCGCGTCTGCCTGCATAGTGTCGCCCCCCCGGGTCCGGCTGTGAGGTTGCCGCCAACACGCAGTGTGTGCGTAGTGCACCGGGGCAGCCAACCCGCGCCGCGACTGAGAACACAACTGACGACCAACTGACACCGCTCCGTGACCGGGCACCACCACAAGCGGCACCGCCCGACTGGGGGCCGAGCGCGTTCGTCAAGATTGGTGCAACACGCGTGGGCGGGCAAGCGCAACGCTTTCCGGCGCAGCGGCTAATGCCGACAATCCGGAAGATGCGCGATCGCGACCGGGTTACGGAAGGAAAGATAAAGCGTGGCTCTGAGTTTCAACGACGTCATTCAATCCAAGTACCTGCTTTTGACGACGTTCACCAAAGACGGCCGCCCCAAACCTACACCGATATGGGGGACGCCCGACGGTGACCGGCTCCTTGTCATCACCGACGATGGCTCGTGGAAGGTCAAGCGAATCCGCAACACTCCCAGAGTGACGATCGCCAAGAGCACGGCGTTGGGCAAGCCCAAGAGCGAACCGGTCGAGGCGATCGCCCGCGTCCTCCCGAAGTCGGAGACGCGGCGCGTCTACAACGCCGTGCTCAAGCGGTACTGGTATCACGCATGGTGGTTCTATGCGCACTCGATCGTGCGCGGGGGTATCGACAAGGTGCACATCGGCATCGAGGTCACAGCAGCCACACGGCAGGAACCGACCCTGCCCTAAAGCAGCTTCGGCCTGTCACCATGGGTTATATGGCCACCGCGATTATGGTGACGCTCGCGCTCGTGGGGCTCGGGATCGCGATCGATCAGCTGGCTCGGCTGAAAAAGTGGTTGAAGAGCTCGCCAACTGACGTGAAGGAAGTCCCAAAACCCCCTGACCGGACCGACTGAGCGGTCGAACGGAAACCCAGGCGCTGTGTGCCGAGGCACGGCGCCGGGTACTCGCAGGCCATGCCCAACATGCGCCGGCTCCAGGGCCGCAAGATTGCCATCCTCGCCGCCGACGGCTTCGAAAAGGTCGAGCTCGTCTTCCCGTTGCGGGCTATGCAGTTGGCCGGCGCCAAGGTCGACATCGTCTCGCTGCGCCACGGCCGGATACGTGGTGTCAATCTGCATATGCCGGCCACCCGGGTCGGCGTCGACAAGACGGTCAGCGAAGCCCATCCCGGCGACTACGACGGGCTGCTGCTGCCCGGTGGCTTTATCAACCCCGACCTGCTGCGGCAGTCGGCTGAGGCACGGCAATTCGTGCGGGGTTTCGCCGAAAGCGGCAAGCCGATTGTCACGCTCTGTCATGGGCCGTGGGTGCTGGCTTCGGCGGGAGTCCTCGACGGGCGGACTCTGACCTCCTGGCCGGGAATTCGCGACGATTTGGTGAACGCCGGCGCCACCTGGCTCGATCGGGAGGTTGTTCGCGACGGAAATCTGGTCACCAGCAGAGGCCCGCAGGACATGGCGGCGTTCGTCGCCGCAATGCTGGACGCCTTCGACGCCAAGACCTCACCACAGTCGACCACGTCCGATGGGCACCGCGAGTCCGATCCACAGCTCAGCGCTCCGCCCGGCGTGGCAGTAGCCGCGCTGAGATGGTTGCCCAAGCCCTCAGCAGTCGCCGCGCTCACCGGCGTTGGCCTGGCCACCTACGCAGGGCTCGCCCTCAACTCGTCGTTGTCGAAAATCCTTCTCACTCTGCCGCGAGCGTTAGCGGGGCGCGGGCGCGACACTTAGCGCCTTACGCGCCTTAAACGGGACGGCCCAAGCGACGTTACAAGGCCGCCAGTACGGGGAACACATGTGGAACAGGGCGCCGGACCGGGCGCCGCTACGACAGGAGCAGCAATGATCGGATCAATCATCCTCGCCATCATCGTGGGCGCCATCATCGGCGTAATCGCGCGACTCGTCATGCCGGGCCGGCAGAGCATCGGCATGATCATGACCGTGCTAATCGGCGCCGTAGGTGGCTTGATCGGCTCAGCTGTGGCCGGCGCGTTCGGGTATCACAACGCCAACGGCGGAATCGCCTGGATTCCGTTCATCGTCGGGATCGTCGTTGCCGTCATCCTGATCGCGATCTACGAGGCCGTCACAGGCCGCCGCCGTACCGGGACGCTTCGGTAGTCCACGCGCGCAAAGCCAGCCAGCCGTCCAACTGCGGCGTGGCTAATACGGGTCGGCCCGCATCCGAAATGGATGACGGGCCGAGTCGTTACCGCTTCAAAACACTTGGGAAGCGGCACAACTGGCGCTCGGAGTCGACTATGTCGGCGACGGCTGCAGCCGACTGGCCACGTATGTCGCGGCTTGATCCGGCATGCCGGCCTGGACATACATAAGGTGAGGGACCATGTTGCCGCCGTCCGCGCAGATGATGTCGTCGGGCAGGCACAAGTCGATGGTCTTGGGGCGGTACGCCGAGTTGACTGCCGGGATCTGACCGTTCGTCAGCGAATTGGCGTAGCTACTAGACGGGTTGCCGAAGAGGGCGACCGCGGCGACGTGATTGGCCGTCTGGGGCGGCAGCTGGTTGCTGACCAGATCCATCACGCCTGCGCCTTGCGAATACCCGCCAAGCACCACTTTGGTGTTGGGACACGTCGCCACGGTGTTTTGGACATGAGCGCTCGCATCGCTGGCACCGGCCAACGCGCTATTGACGTAGTCGTTGGTCGCCGGGTAGTTGACCGCGTAGACCCCGATGGATTGCCCAGGCAGTTGTGACTGAAGCGAGTCGACGAACGCTTGGCCAACCCCACCGAGACCGGCAGGCTCGCCGGTGCCGCGAGCAAACACCACTTCACTGCTTGGGCATTGATCGGCCTGAGCAGGCGGCATGGGGACGCTGACCAGCGCCCCAGTCATCAACACAGCAGCACCGAGAATGCGAGCGACGTCGCGGAAAGTCATCTCTGCATGCTGACATATCGGCGGCCTTGGCCGTGACCCGCACCCGCAACCCTCGCGCTAGAGCCGAGCAGCGGCGAACGACGCGGCTTGGTTGGTCATCCCCGACTGGATGTACGCGACGTGCGCGGCGGGGTTCCTGCCTTCCGAACAGATCGGATCGTCGGCGACGCACAAGTCGATGGTCTTCGGCCGGTACAGCGGGCTGATTGTGGGAAGCCGGCCGCCACCCAACGTCCTGGCAAACGTGCTTTCTGGATTGCCGAACAGCGCTACCGCAGCGACGTGGTCGGCCACCTGCGGCGGCATGGATTCGGTGGCCAAATCGATCACACCCGCCCCCTGCGAATATCCGCCCAGCACCATTCGGGTGCCGGGACAGCTGGCGGCCGTGTTCTCGATATGAGCACGTGCGTCACCGGCACCGGCAAACGAACTGCTGGCGAAGGCGTCGGTCGCCGGGTAATTGACCGCGTAGACCCCGATTGACCGCCCACGGGCTTGCGACCTAAGCGAGTCGATGAACGCCTGGCCGACCGCACCGACGCCCGCCGGCTCGTTGGTGCCGCGAGCGAACACCACCTCACTGTCGGGGCAGGGATCGGCTGACGCACCAGTCGAGGTGTTCAGCAGGCTGCCGGCGGTCGCAGCGGCAGCCGCCACGAGGCACGCGATGGTCCGCGCACTCATCACTCGATGCTGACACACGGCAGCGTTTGTCGGGCCCGGTTGGCAGGCTGGTGTGATGCCCGATTGATTCCGCTAGAGCGCGCAAAGGGGTTTATCCGGGAGTTATAGTAAACGGATGCGTCGCTATCACCGGAAACCCGTCCTTTGCGCGGGCGCGGCAGCGCTCGCCCTCGGTATCGCCGCGACGGCCTTCCCCGGCCGCGCTGCAGCCGACTCCACGGAGGACTATCCAATCCCTCACCGGATGATTGAGACGACCTGCACCGCCGAGCAACTCCTGGCGGCTGCCAGAGACTACGCTCCGGTCTATTACGAGCGGTACATGAACGACTACCACAACCACCAGAATTTCCAGCAGGCAGTCCAAGACAAGGCGCACTGGTTTTTCTCGTTGTCGCCGGCGGAACGCAGGCAATACTCCGACCACTTGTACGAGCCCGGTGTGCGCGATCCCATGACGATCCAATGGGTCAACAACTTCAAGATCTTCTTCAACAACAAGGGCGTCGTCGCTAAAGAGACCGACCACTGCGCCGACTATCCGCCGGGTGACATGTCCGTGTGGGACTGGTAAGCGGAGCTTCTACTTCTCCGTTGATCGCTGAATGGTTCGGCGATAGGACCCTAGGAAGCCGGACCAATAGGGTCCCGGCTGGCATCGTTGAATCAGTTGCGCTGCAGCGCTATTGCTGAAGACGCCGTCGTCGCCGCACCGATCTTGGTGTCGCCGCTAGGGCGCGTCGTCTAGCAGCAGTTCACGAACTACAGGACGCGGCGGATACGGCCGAAGCAGCTGGCTGGCGGGCCGGGTGCGCACGCGCTGTGGCCACCAGAACCAACGGCCGAGCAGCGCAGCGATCGACGGCGTCATGAAGGAACGCACCACCAAGGTGTCGAACAGCAGACCGAGACCGATGGTGGTTCCGACTTGTCCGATGACCCGCAGGTCGCTGACCGCCATGGCCATCATGGTGAAGGCGAAAACCAGGCCGGCCGACGTGACGACGGAGCCGCTGCCGCCCATTGCGCGGATGATGCCGGTCTTAAGCCCGGCGTGGATCTCCTCTTTGAACCGCGCCACCAGTAGCAGGTTGTAGTCCGAACCGACTGCCAGCAGGATGATCACCGACATCGCCAGCACCATCCAGTGCACATCGAGCCCGATGATGTGCTGCCAGATCAGCACGGAAAGCCCGAATGCGCTGCCCAGCGAGAGCAATACAGTGCCGACGATGACCGCGGCAGCGATCACGCTTCGCGTGATGACCAGCATCACGATGAAAATCAAAGCAAGCGAAGCTATTCCGGCGATGATCAAGTCCCAGGCCGCTCCCGTGGACAGGTCCTTGTAAACGGCCGCGGTGCCACCCAGGTACACCTTGGAGCCCTCCAATGGGGTTCCCTTGATGGCCTCGTGCACAGCGCGTTTGATCGGATCGACATGCGAAATGCCTTCGAGCGACGCGGGATCCCCCTCATGCGAGATGATCATCCGGACCGCGTGCCCGTCAGGTGAGAGGAACATCTTCAGGCCGCGTTTGAAGTCGGGGTTTTGGAAGGCTTCCGGCGGCAGATAAAACGAGTCGTCGTTTTTCGCATCGTCGAAGGCGTGGCCCATCGCCGACTGATTGTCCATCATCGCCTGCATCTGACGCTGCATGCCGCCCATCGTTTGTTGCATCGTCAGCATGTACGTCTTCATGGTCCTCATGGTGGCGATCATCGGCGGCATGATCGTCAGCATCTGCGGCATCAACGTATCCAGCCGATCCAAATCTGGCATCAGATTCTCGATGTCATCGGTCAGTATGTCGACACCGTCGAGCCCGTCGAAGATGGACCGCAGCGACCAGCAGATGGGAATGTCGTAGCAGTGCTTCTCCCAGTAGAAGTAGCTGCGGATGGGCCGCCAGAAATCCTCGAAATCTGCGATGTGGTCCCGGAGTTCCTCGATGTCGCCGACCATCCCGTGCATCTTGGTGACCATGCTGTGGGTGGTATCTGCCATCTGCCTGGTGATGTTGAGCATCTGCTCCATCGACTCGATGGTCTTCTGCATTTCATCGGCCTGCGCCTGCATGTCGTTCATGCGGTCGAGCATGTACTTCATGTTCAGCTGCTGGGTGGTGCCCTGCATGCTGATCATGAACGGGATCGTCGAGTGATTGATCGGGGTTCCCAGCGGTCTGGTGATGGCCTGCACACGCCCGATGCCAGGCACCCGGAAGACCGCTTTGGCCACCTTGTCGATCACCAAAAAGTCGGCCGGATTACGCATGTCGTGGTCGGTTTCGATCAGCAACAGCTCCGGGTTCATCCGGGCCTGGGAGAAGTGCCGGTCGGCGGCCGCATATCCGACGTTTGCCGGGATATCGGCCGGCATGTAATAGCGGTTGTCGAAACCGGGCCGGTAGCTGGGCAATGTGATCAGGCCGACCAGCGCGACCGCCACCGTCGCCACCAAGACGGGAGCCGGCCAGCGCACCACCGCCGCACCGATCTTTCGCCATCCGCGGATTCGCATCGCCCTCTTGGGCTCCAGCAAGCCGAAGTGACTCGCCGCGACCACGACGGCCGCGCCCAGGCTGAGCGCGGCAAGTACCACGACCAGCATGCCGATCGCCAACGGAACACCGAGAGTCTGGAAGTAAGGCAGCCGGGTGAAGCGCAGGCAGAACGTGGCGCCGGCGATCGTCAGGCCCGAGCCGAGAATCACATGTCCCGTCCCGCGATACATGGTGTAGAAAGCCGATTCTCGGTCCTCGCCGAGAGCCCGAGCTTCCTGATATCGGCCGATCAGAAAGATGGCGTAGTCCGTCGCGGCGGCAATGGCCAACATCACCAGCAGGTTGACCGCGAATGTCGAGAGCCCAATCAGGTTGTGGTAACCCAGGAATGCCACCACGCCGCGGGCTGCCGCCAGCTCGAGGAAGACCATCGCCATCACCAGCAATACGGTCGCGATGGACCGGTAGACGAACAGCAGCATCACGATGATCACCAGGAACGTCAGTGCGGTGATCAGCTTGAGGCTGCGGTCGCCGGCAAGGTGCTGGTCGGCCAGCAGCGGGGCCGCTCCGGTGGCGTAGACGTGTATGCCGGGCGGCGGCGGGGTTTTCTTGATGATGTCCTGGATCGCCTCGACGGACTCGTTGGCCAGGCTTTCACCCTGATTGCCCGCGAGGTAGACCTGGACGTAAGCGGCTTTGCCGTCGGGGCTCTGCGAACCCGCCGCGGTCAGCGGGTCGCTCCAGAAGTCCTGGACGTTCTCGACGTGTTTGGTGTCCGCCCTGA
>Ga0070739_10007615_pt1 | contig 11401 bp, 8 predicted proteins | sample Coa_R1_7_FD_66445 | JGI IMG/M metagenome (GOLD analysis project Ga0070739, IMG submission 66445) | Surface soil microbial communities from Centralia Pennsylvania, which are recovering from an underground coalmine fire - Coalmine... | ecosystem: Environmental > Terrestrial > Soil > Unclassified ... | reverse complement strand
TGCCCATGTGCTTCGCCACGAGCTCGCCCAGAACGTCGCGGAAATCCGTCGTGAGCGCCAGGTCGCGGCCTTCGTAGAGCTGTTCTTTTTCCAGGCCCGGCCACTGGCCGTACACCTTTCCGCCTTTCACCGCGCCGCCCATCACGAACATGCAGTTGGCGTGGCCGTGGTCCGTGCCGCGGTTGCCGTTCTCGTGCGCGGTGCGGCCGAATTCCGACATCGTCACCAGCGCCACGTCCGCCATGCGGTCGCCCATATCCGTCCAGAACGCCGCGAGCGCCTGCCCGTATTCGCGCAGCAGGTTGGCCAGTTGGCCCTCGGAGGCGCGCTGGCCGAGCTCGTTGACGTGGTGGTCCCAGCCGCCGATATCGGCGAACGCCATCTCCACGCCGACGTCCGCCTTGATCAGTTGCGCGATCTGCTTCAGGCTGGCGCCGAAACGCCCGGCGGGATACTGAGCGCCGGCGGACGGCTCGTACGGCCGCTTCTGCACGGATTGCAAGATGCTCACCGCCTCGAACGTCTCCTGGCCCGCGGCGCGCAGTAGGGGATCGATCGAGTTCATGTACATTTCCTCGAACTCGGCGCCGGCCGCCTTGTCCCGCACCTGGAAGCCTTCAATCGTCTGCACCGCGACGGCCGGGTTCGGCCCGGCCAGCGTGCGCGCCAGCGTCGGCCCGAGCGAGACCGCGCGCACGGGAGACGGCTTGCCCTCGGGCTTCGGCAGCGCGCGATTCATCCACCCGCCTTCGGTGGCCTTGCGCCCGGGCGTGCCGGATTCCATGTAATCCTGCGCGTCGAAATGGGAGCGCGTCGGATCCGGCGAGCCGGCCGCATCCACGATCGCCAGATGGCCCTGATCATAGAGCGGCTTGAGCGGCGCAAGCGAAGGATGCAGCCCGAAGAAGCCATCGAGATCGATCGCCGCATCCGCGTTGCCGGCGGCCGGACGCGGCACCGCGATCGTGGGGCGCAGGTTGTAATATGCCTTTTCCCCGTGCGGCACCACGACGTTCAATCCATCCGCCGCGCCGCGCTGGAAGATCGCGACCAGGATTTTCTTGCGGGGCGACGGCGCATCCTTGGCATACAGCGCGCGCTGCAACCAGAGCGGGGCGGCGCCCACGCCAACCATGGCCAAGGCGGAATTCCTCAGGAAAATGCGGCGGCTCGTCATGACTCTCCAACCTCTGTGTCTCTGTGCCTCTGCGTCAAAGAGGCGATCTCATCTTTTCTGAAATTCCGGCGAGCCCAGGACCTTGGCGTCCGCGCTCTCCACTTTGACGCCCGGAACCTTGTTGCTTGCCAATTGCACGGCGAAATTCATGCGGGCCAGCAGACCGGCCGAATTGAGCCATTGCCCGCTCGCGTTGGAGTAGCCGGTCGGCTCGACTTTCCGGTACAGCGGCTCGCCCAACTGCGCCACCTGATTCATCAGGGCCTGCGCGAAATCCACGTCGCCATTGACCGCGCGCACGGCGCTCACCACCATTTCAAACGGCGACTTGATCTTGGAGCGGTACGCGCCCACGCTCCAGAATTCCTTCGAATCGATCATCGTCTTCATCACGGCGCGCAGGTCGCCGCCGGTTTTGAGGAACGTTTGCGCCATGCGGTCGACCAGCGCGGGCGGCGGATCGTCGGCCACGAACCGCTGCGCCAGCTTGCGCGAAATGAAACGCGCCGTGGAGGGATGCCGCGCCACGATATCCAGCACCTTTTCGCCATCCTCGATGCCGCCGCCGGCCGGGATGGTCACGCCGAGCACCACCTTTTCGCCCCGGTCATGCTGCCGTTCGCGGAACACGAACTCGCCGCCGCGCTGCGGCTGGTTGATGCTCCAGCCGGTGAAACAGCGGGCCACTTCGGTGACGTCCTTCTGTGTGTAGCCGCCGTCCACGCCCAGCGTGTGCAACTCGAGCAGCTCGCGGCCGTAGTTCTCGTTGAGCCCGCGGCGCTGCGTGGCGCCCGCGCGCCCGCCGCGCGGTGGAGGCTGCGGCCCGACCGACTGCCAGTTGTCCAGATAAAACAGCATGGCCGGGCTCTTGGCGGTGGCTTCGAGCAGGTCGCGGAATTTCCCGAGCACGTGCGGGCGGATCATGTCGCGCTCGTACGCGGTCACCAGGTAGCGATCCGCGCCCTTATCGAGGTAAACGTTGAAGTGGTTGTACCAGAAATCCGTGAGCACCTCTTCGAGCTGGCGGTTGCTGTAGATGGCGCGCAGCAGCTTGCTCTCGGCGAGGTCGCGCGCGATGACCGCGGCGGGGCCCTGGGCCAGCTCGATCTTGCGGCGCAGCTCGGGAGTCGCGAGCGCGAACATCGGCTGCAGCATGCCATTCGGCATCGCCGCGATCACCTCGTCCTGCTTTTCGGGCGGCATCGCCTCGAGCGCCGCCATCCGCTGCTGCGGCGTTCCCGTACGCAGCGAGCGGATCTCCTCCGGGCTCAGCACATCCCGCAGCGCCACCGGCTGCGGCGCGTTCGCGGGGACGGCGCCCAGCTTCCTCTCTTCGCGCTCCACCAGCTTCTGGATCATGCGCCGCCGCTCGGGATCGGTGGGGAACGGCAACTGCCCGTTCACCATCTGCCGCACCATCTGCGGCGCCGGGTAATTGCGCACCAGCTCGCTGCTCGACATGGACAGGGTGTCCAGCATCTTGAGCTTCGCCGTGAGGACCGGATTTTCCGGAATGCGGTCCGGGTGGAGCTGAAGATCGATCCACTTCTTCAAGCCGATCTTGCGGACCTGGCCGGCATCGCCGGGCCGCGGGCCGAAGGTGAGCCGGTTCAGCGCCTGGTCGGCCTTCTCCCTGCCCGGAATTTGCCTGGTGAACTGGCGCGCGGTGTTGGCGCCCAACAGGCCGAGCGCGCATGCCAATCCAAGAAGTGCTCTCTTCCGCATCCGTGTGCCTCTGCTCTATTAAACGCCCGTTCCGGGCGGATGTTGCGGCCGCGCCTGCGGCTTCCAATGAATTCTGTATGATGAAAGATTCCCAGGAGATTACTTGCCAGTTCCTCAGGATTCCCGATTCCGGCTTTTGTTCGAAAAGGCCCCGGTGGCGTACCACGAAATCGACCGCGAGGGTACCATCCTTCGCGTCAATGAGGCCGAATGCCGGCTGCTCGGCTACCGCGCCGAGGAGATGGTGGGCCGGCCCGCGTGGGAGTTCGTCGCGCCGGAAATGCAGGCCGCCAGCCGCGAGGCGATCCGGCGCAAGATTTCGGGCGCGCAGCCGCTCGTGCCCTACGTCCGCGAATTCGCCCGCCGGGACGGCACCCGGCTATTCCTGGAGTTCCACGAAAACCTGGTGTGGGACGAGCGAGGCTGCGTCGCCGGAATTTTCTCGGCGGCGCTCGACATCACGGCGCGCCGGGAAGCCGAGGCCGCCCTGGCCCGCGAGCGGCAGCTCCTGCGCACACTGATCGACAGCCTGCCCGACCTCATCTTCGTGAAAGGTGCCGACGGCCGCTACCTGCTGGTCAATGAGGCGCTGGCGCGGTCCGTGGGGCTGTCCTCGCCCGCCGAGGCGTTCGGCCGCACCGCCGCCGATTTTTACCCCGCGGAGGTGGCTGCCCGCCTGCAAGCGGAGGAACGCCGCATCGTCGAGACCGGCCAGCCGATCATCGGACATCAGGAGCCGGGGACCTCATCGCCGGGCGCGTGGCTGCTCACCACGAAGGTGCCGATCCGCGACGAATCCGGCCGCGTCACCGCGATCGTTGGACTGAGCCGTGACATCACCGCGATCCACGAGGCCCGCCTGGCCATCGAGGCCAACAACCGCGCCAAGAGCGATTTTCTGGCCAATATGAGCCACGAGATCCGCACCCCGCTGAACGGCGTGATCGGCATGACCGGGCTGCTGCTCGATACCGCGCTCACCGCCGAGCAGCGCGAATACGCGGAGACCGTCCGCAAGTCGGGCGACGTGCTCCTCACGGTAATCAACGATATCCTCGATTTTTCGAAAATCGAGGCCGGCAAGCTGCAGATCGAAAATCTGCCCTTCGATCTTCGCCTCACTCTCGAAGAAGTCAACGAGATGCTCTGCGCCAAGGCCGAGGAGCAGGGGCTCGATCTCGTGCTCGAATACGCGCCGGAGCTGCCGCGGCACTTCATCGGCGACGCCGGCCGCATCCGCCAGGTGTTGACCAACCTGATCGGCAACGCCATCAAGTTCACGGAGACCGGCTACGTCAGTACCAGCGTAAGCTGCGACCGGCAGGATGGCGGCCAGGCGCTGATGCGGGTCCGCGTGCGGGATACCGGCGTGGGCATTCCGCCGGAGAAGCTCGGGATGCTGTTCGAGAAATTTACGCAGGCGGATGCCTCTACCACGCGGCGCTACGGCGGCACGGGGCTCGGCCTGGCCATCTGCAAGGAGCTCGTCAACCTCATGGGCGGCGAGATCGGGGTCGAGAGCCGCGAGGGCGAGGGCTCGACGTTCTGGTTCAGGCTCCCGCTGGCGCTCGATGCGGCCCCGCACGCGGCGCCCGCGCCGGAGATCGATCTGCGCGGGCTGCGGGTCCTGATTGTCGATGACAACCCGGTCAACCGCAGGGTGCTGCACGAGCAGATCACGAGCTGGGGCATGCGCAATGGCAGCTACAGCTCGGCACCAGATGCCCTGAGCGCGCTGCGCGAAGCCGCCCGCAGCGGCGACCCCTACGATTTCGTCCTGCTCGATTACCAGATGCCGGGCATGGATGGCGCGCAACTGGCCTCGGCGATTCGCGCCGACCCGGCCTTGGCGGGCGCCGCGCTCGTAATGCTCACCTCCGTCAGCCATCTCGGCGAGGCGAAGAGCCTGGAGGGCTCCGGCATCGATGCCTGCCTGATTAAACCGGTGCGGCAGTCCTCACTCCTCGACACGCTCGCCACCACGCACGCGCGCCGCATCCAATCCGGCGGGCAGCGGTCCCGCGAAACGGCCGCGCCCGAATCCACGCCGGCCCGCAGCGCTGGACGCGCGCTCCGGCTGCTGGTCGTCGAAGACAACGCGGTGAACCAAAAACTGGCGGCCCGCATGCTCGAACGCCTCGGCCAGCGCGCCGACGTCGCGGCCAACGGCCGCGAAGCCGTGGAGATGTGCCGCCTGGCGCCCTACGACATCATCTTCATGGACTGCCAGATGCCCGAAATGGACGGGTTCGCCGCCGCGCGCGAAATCCGGCGGCTGGAGACGGCCGGCAGACCCGCTGCCACCATCATCGCTATGACCGCCGACGTCATGGACGGCGTGCGCGAACGTTGCCTGGCCGCCGGAATGGACCATTACATTGCCAAGCCGGTGAAGTTCGAAAGCCTCCGGGAAGTCGTCCAGACCTGGGGCGGCCGCGCGCCCGCATAGCGCCGTTCTCATTTCGGCGGCGCTATATTTGAACGAAGGAGGCCCCATGCTGCGGACCTGTATCGCAGTTCTCACATTTGCCTTCGCGGCATTCCCGCAAACCCAGACACCCAGCTCCATCCAGGCATCCGGCAGCGCGACCCTCACGGGTATCCAGCCGGACCAGGTGCAGCTCTCCGTAGGCGTAATCACATCCGCCAAGACGGCGCAGGACGCGGCCACGCAGAACGCGGCGCAGACCAACGCCGTAATCGCCGCGCTCAACGCTGTGCTCGGCGGCAGCGGATCGGTGCAGACGATCTCCTATACCCTCTCGCCGCAATACACCGGCGGTAACGGCGGCACGCCGCAGACGATTACGGGCTACACGGCAACGAACACCGTGCAGGTGACCACCAGCAATCTGAATCTGGCCGGGCAGCTCATCGACGCCGCAAACACAGCGGGAGCGAACAACATCTACGGTCCGAATTATTCGCTGCAAAACTCGGACCCGTTCCGTCAACAGGCGCTCACCGCCGCCACCAAACAGGCACTGGCGCATGCCGCCGCCATTGCGGCCGGCCTGGGCATGAAGACCGGCGCCGTGATTTCGGCTCAGGAGGGCGGCACGGTGACGCCGGTCGTGATGGGCGCCGCGCCCTCCGGCGGCACGCCGATCCAGACGGGCACGGTCAGCGTCACCGCGAGCGTCACCGTGACCGTCGCTTTGGTTCAATAGGAGAATGGCGCAAACCGAAACCGTGACCCTCGGGGGCGGCTGCTTCTGGTGTCTCGAAGCGGTCTACGACGAGATGGAAGGCGTTGTCTCCGTCGAATCCGGCTACATGGGCGGGCATGTCGAGAACCCCACCTATCAGGATGTGTGCACCGGCCGGACCGGCCACATCGAGGTGGTCCGCGTGACGTTCGATCCCTCGGTCACCAGCTTCCGCGAGATCCTCGAAGTCTTCTTCGCGATCCACGATCCGACCTCGCGCGACCGCCAGGGTAACGATGTCGGATCGCAATACCGCTCCGCGATTTTCTATTCCGACGAGCGGCAGCGCGCCGAAGCGGAGCGGATGATGCGCGAGCTCGGACCGGGAATCGTGACCGAGCTGCGGCCCGCGGAAACGTTTTACTTGGCCGAAGACTACCACCAGGAGTACTTCGCCAATCATCCGAACGCGCCGTATTGCGCGTACGTGGTCGCGCCGAAGGTGGCGAAGTTTCGGGCGAAGTTCGGCGAGCGAGTAAAGCGGTAACGTGCATCGCTTCCACAGCGGGCCCTACCGGGCCGCCAGGTCCGACGTTCTGCCCGATGCCGGCACCCCACGCGGCGCCATCGGCATCGAGCGCAGCCGCTGGCCGGTCGCGTCGAAGATCGCATTGCCCACGGCGGGCGCGATCCCCACGATCGGCGTCTCTCCGGCGCCGGCGCTCGTGAGATCCTTGCGGTCGAGCAGCACGCTTTCGATCGCCGGCATATCGGCGAAGCGCGGCACCCGGTAGCGGGAAAGCCGCGGGTTCGTGATGCGGTTATTGGCGAAGTCGATCTGCTCGAACAGCGCGCCGCCCACGCCCATGGCCACCGCGCCCTCCACCTGGTTGCGCAGATGCTCGGGGTTGACCACTGCGCCGCACTCGAACGCCTCCACCACGCGCAGGATCTTCACCACGCCGTTCGTCACCGAAACCTCGGCGCAGCAGGCGATGTAGCCGCCCTTTTCGAAGCCGGCCGCCATGCCGAAGCCGCGTCCGGGCTGTTTACGGCGGTTCTTCCAGCCGAACCTGTCAGCCGCTGCGACGATCACATTGCGCAGGCGCTCGTCGGTCGCGTTCTTCAGACGGAAGTCGAGCGGGTCCATTTTCACCGAGTGCGCCAGCTCATCCATATACGATTCGCGCACGAAGTGGTTGGCCGTGGCGGCGAGACCCCGATAGGAGCCCTGCCGCAGCGGGGTTTTCGACGGGTGGTGCTGCTCGATTTTTTTCGCGATCGCGTACGGCGATTGCAGGCCGGAAGGTCCGGAGTTGTAATTGTGGAACTCCCATTCCGTAATCGTGCCGTCCGGCGCGACCTTGGCGCCGACGTCGATGACGCCTCCGGGGCGGAAATAGGCCCAGGTCATTTCCTCTTCGCGCGTCCAGTTACGCTTGACCGGTTTGCCCGCCGCTTTGGCCAGCCGCGCGGCTTCGAGCGCGGCATCGCCGGTGTGCTTGCCTCCATAGCCCGAGCCGGTATCCGGCATGAGCACGTGCACGTTCGCTTCGGGGATGTGAAAGTGCTCGGAAAGCTCGCTGCGCACGCCGAAGGGCCGCTGCGTGCCGGTCCAGACCGTGAGCTTGTCGCCTTCCCATTCGGCCACCGCGGCCCGCGGCTCGAGCGGCGTGTGGGCGATGTAGGCGATGGTGTACGTGGTGAGGCTCGGGTTGGGCGCGGGCGCGTTCTGCGCGGTCCTGCGGAAATACTCGAACATGTCGCGCGAGTTCGCTTCCGCGGTGACCTCGCGCCATTCGGCTTTGAGCGCGGCGAGCGCCTGCTCGGCCGTCTGCGGATCGGGCGCCGTGACGCCCACGAAATCGCCGTCGCGGACCACATTCACGCCCGGCATCGCCTCGGCCGCATGGCTGTCGAGCGAAGCCAACGTCGCGCCGAACGAGGGCGGATACAGCACCTTCCCGTACAGCATGCCGGGGCGCTTCATGTCATACGGATACTTGTGCGCGCCGGTGACGATCGCGCGCGCATCCACCTTGGGAACGGACGTCCCGGCGACCTTCCATTCCGTTGCCGGCGTCAGCGCCGCGCTGGTGGGAATGGTGCGGGTCAACTTCTGGCCGCGCGTCAGCTCGCCGAAACCGGCGCTGTGGCCGCCGGACTTGACGTTGCCGTCCGCGATGGTGATCGCGGTGCGGTCCACCGACCACTTCTGCGCGGCGAGGTCGATCAGCATCTCGCGCGCCGTCGCCGCGGCCTTGCGGATCTGGGGCCACATGCGCGGCGTGGTCATGCTGCCGAAGGTGCCCATGTCGAACGGCGTGAGCGCGGTGTCGCCCATGACCATGCGGATCGATGCCACGGGCGCGTGCAGTTCCTCCGCGACGGCCGCGGTCAGGGATGTGCGCGCGTTCTGCCCCACTTCGACCTTGCCGGTGTAGACCGTGACCGTGCCGTTTTCGCCGATGTGCAGCCAGGCGCTCAGCGCGGTCGGGGCGGGCTCGTTGAAGCCGCGACGGCGTCCGCCGCCGGCTTCCTGCGCATCGGAGTCGTCGGCGACCCACACGATGATCCCGCCGCCCAGGACCTTGAAGAAATCGCGGCGCTTCATGCCCGACCTCCCTTCTTTGCCAGGCCGCTTCCGGCTCGGGCGGCAGCCTGAATCGCCGCGACCACCCGCGGGTAAGTCCCGCACCGGCAGATGTGGCCGTTCATGCCGCTGACGATTTCGGCTTCGGTGGGGTGCGGGGTCTTGTGGAGCAGCCCCACGGCGCCCAGGATCATACCGGGCGTGCACCAGCCGCACTGCATGGCATCGGCTTCGATAAAAGCTTCCTGCACGGGATGCAGGCGGCCCTCGGGCGCAAGCCCTTCGATGGTCACGATGCGCTTGCCCGCCGCCGCGCCCACTTTGGTGAGGCAGGAGCGGGTGGCAACGCCATCGATCAGAACGGTGCAAGCGGCGCACTGGCCTTCGCCGCATCCGTACTTGGTGCCGGTGAGGTCGAGGTCGTCGCGGAGGACGCTGAGGAGCGTGCGGTCGGAATCGGCGTCGACGCGGCGCCGCGCGCCGTTGACGTCCAGTTCGGTGATCCGGGCCATAGCACCTATTCTATGCCCCGAATTGCTACCCTGAAGGGGGTGTAGTGATGAAAATGACCCAACCCTTTGCAGAACCGGACGCACAGGATTCCATCGAATTGTCCAAACAAGGCTACTTCACGATCCTTCTGGACGAAGACCTCCGCGGGCTGGAGGCGGGTCTCGAAGACGACGGATTCAAAGTGGTCGTGCCGCCCCAGGGCTTGACGGATGAGGACTTGAAGCGCAAAGCGCGGGGGTGGGCCGTGCTAACGCGGAATTCCGCGGATTTCGTCGGAGATGCGGTGCGGTTCGACTACGATGTGATCGGGCTGGAAGACGTTAAGTTCCTGGATGACCGGCCAGACCGGACGAACGACACGGTGCGGAAGATTTCCGCGGCGGTACGGCGGAGCCAGATCGCGACCCGGAAGGGGAATTTCTGGCTGAAAGTCCGGGATAACGGATCGTTTCATCTGGAGCAACTGGTATAGCGCTCGGAAACCGGGATGCAACTACAGCTTGAATAATTCCCTGAGCCTGCGCGTCTGCACCCGGCTCACCGGTATCTCCGTGTGCTTCTTGTCGTCCATCCGAAGCTGGTAGCTCGACTTGAACCACGGCACCACTTCCTTGATCTTATTGATATTCACCAGATAACTCCGGTGAACGCGCCAGAAGAGTTCCCGGTCGAGGCTGGCTTGCAGGTCCTCGATCGTGCGGTAAGTCGAGTGGCCTTCGAGCGTGGTCGTGATCAGAGTAATCAGGCCGTTGTCGATCGTGGCGTAAATTAGGTCGTTGGCGTCGACAATGAAGTGCCGGTTTTGCGACCGCACCAGCAGCTTCGTCCGCTGCGGGGCCATCGCGGCCTTGGGCGGGGCGGCCGGGGGCTCGAGGGACTTGCGGTCCTGGATGGTGCGGCGGGCGCGGTCGATGGTCTCGGCCAGGCGGGCGCGGTCGACCGGCTTCAGCAGGTAGTCCATCGCCTCCAGCCGGAAAGCCTCCACGGCGTGCTGGTCGTAGGCGGTCACGAAAATGAACTGCGGGCCTTCGATTTCCCGCTCCCGCAGCTTTCGTACTACACCCAGGCCGTCCAGTCCCGGCATGTGTACGTCGAGGAACACCAGTTCCGGCTCCAGCTTCTGGATCAGTTCCAGCGCTTGTAACCCATTGGATCCAGTGGCGATCACCTCGATCTCAGGGAAATCCCTGAGAAGGTAGACGAGCTCGTCGCAGGCGAGCTGCTCATCGTCGATGACAACAGTAGTAAGGGTAGCCGTCGCGCGTTCGCGCATGGAGTTGGTATTATAGCATTTCGGCCCAATAGCCCTGTGCAGCGCGGCACTCCTGCGGGAGCTCCGTGCCTGCGGTAGCCGGGGTACGGTCCGGCCGTATTACCGGAGAGGAGACTCGTTTTGCCTAATCACGAGAACGTCCAGATTGCGCCCGCTGACGGCAAACTGGGGATACTGGTGCCCGGCATGGGGGCGGTGACGACGACGTTCATCGCCGGCCTGGAGGCGATCAAGCGCGGTATCGGCAAGCCGATCGGCTCGTTGACGCAGCTCGGCACCATCCGGCTGGGCAAGCGGACCGAGGGGCGCAGCCCGGCGATCCGCGATTTCGTTCCGCTGGCGAAGGTGGAAGATCTCGAAGTCGCCTGCTGGGATATCTTCGAGGACAACGCCTACGAAGCGGCGGTCAAGGCCGGCGTGCTGGATATGCCGCTGCTCGAAACATTGAAAGAGCCGCTCTCGGCGGTCCGGCCCATGAAGGCGGTCTTCGACCGCAATTTCGTCAAACGCCTCGACGGGCCGAACGTCAAAACCGGCGGATCCAAGATGGACCAGGCCGAGATGGTCATGGACGACATCCGCCAGTTCCAGGCGCGCACGGGCGTTTCGCGCATGGCGATGATCTGGTGCGGCTCGACCGAGGTCTTCCACGAGGCCGCGCCGGTGCACGCCACGCTGAAGGATTTCGAGTGCGGCCTGCAAAAGAACGATCCCGAGATTTCGCCGAGCCAGATCTATGCGTACGCCGCGCTGAAAATGGGGATTCCCTACGCCAACGGCGCGCCCCATCTGACCACGGACATGCCGGCGCTGCTCGAGCTCGCGCGCGAGCGCAACGTGCCGGTGTGCGGCAAGGATTACAAGAGCGGCCAGACATTCATGAAGACGCTGATCGCGCCGGGGCTGAAGTCGCGCCTGCTCGGGCTGAATGGCTGGTTTTCGACGAACATTCTGGGCAACCGCGACGGCGA
>Ga0070739_10007613_pt1 | contig 11403 bp, 16 predicted proteins | sample Coa_R1_7_FD_66445 | JGI IMG/M metagenome (GOLD analysis project Ga0070739, IMG submission 66445) | Surface soil microbial communities from Centralia Pennsylvania, which are recovering from an underground coalmine fire - Coalmine... | ecosystem: Environmental > Terrestrial > Soil > Unclassified ... | reverse complement strand
CTTTGCGGGCCTTGGCCGCCTGACGGCGGCCGGGCGTGGGCGACGCTGCGCTACACGGGGCTCCGCGCCGCCCACGCCCCACATCACCAGCGCTTTTGCAGAACTTGACGCACACAACTGGCCCGAGATCGCCGGGTCAAGCCCGGCGATGACGAGAGAAAAGCGTTCGCACCTGATCGGGACGCTAACGCAGCCGGGGTAGGGCAGGGGGTGCGATCAGCCCATTAGTTGTATTAAGGGATTGGCAAACCCCGAGAGCGTTCTCATATCGTGGGGCCGGGCGCCCCCCGATCTTCGGCGCCCGACAAAGGAGGACGCGAAAAATGCCCGTTGGCAACTTGATTGGACGCATCGGCCGCAGTGCGGCCCTTGCCGGAGCGGTCGTCGCTGGGGTCGCCTTTACCGCGCCGCAACCGGCGCAGGCGATCAGCGCAGGGGAAGCGGCGGGCATCGGCGTCGGCGCCTTCGCGCTTGGCACGCTGCTCGGCTCTCAGCCGTCCTATGCGTATCCCGCTTATCCGGCCTACAGCTATCCGCCCGGATATGCCTATCCTCCCGGCTATTATCCGGGCTACGCCCCGCGGCAGTGCTGGGACCCGTATTACGGGCGCTACTACTACTGCTGATTTGGCCAACGGCGCGAGGCCGGCGGCGCCGCCGCCGCCCCGCGCCGCCCGTCAGAGATATTTTGCCGGGCGGATCATCGCCCGCCACATGTGTGCGACGGGGCTGTTGTCGAAGCCGAGGCCTTCTTTCGGCTGACGGAAGTTGCGGCCGATGACGTCGGTGAACTCCTCAAGCTCCACATGCACGTTCGGATCGAATGAGTAGATGTCGTGGACGGTGATCATCCGCCCTGACATGTACCATTTGTGGTTCCGCATCCGCTTGTAGTCCTCTTCGACGTAGGCGTCGGGCCGGTAATCGGCGCCGAAGGCCTTGACGTAGGACTGCGGATACTCGTACCCGACCGATTCGTCGGGGTAGAAGCGCAATACCTGGTGCGCCCGGATCGCCCAGGTGACCTCCTCGTCGACGTACGGCTCGACCAGCTGCGCGCCCCAATAGCCGTGGTCGCCGCGGATAAAGCCGATCGTCGAGATGTCGTGCAGCAGGCAGGCGAGGACCATCTTCTCCGGCAGCGACGCCTTCACCGCGTGCCGCGCGCTCTGCAGCAGATGCGCCGCCGGGCCGAAGCGGTACTTGAAGAAGTCCATCAGCGTCGGCTTTTCCGGCATCGCCGGGAGACGGGGGTCGTCGGCCATCAAGACGCGCGCCCGCGGATTCTTCGCCATCAGCTCGGCGGCGTTCGGGGCCGGGCCCATGTCGCCGTCGGCCATCGTGTACAGCCGCGACTTGATGACGATGTAATCGAGCTCCTGCGCCATCTTCTGTTCGAGCGCGTCGGCCCGCTGCGCCAAGGTCATCGTATCGTTCATGAGGCCATCCTTTTCGGGCGAGGTCTGGGCGAAGCCTATCAACCGCCGGCGCGGGTTGCCAGCGCCGCGTGCCGCTAACGGGTTGTTAGCCTTCGCGGGGTATCGGCGAGGGATGAACGTCGCGCCCGTCAGCTCACCGGGCATTCTGCCGTCGCCGGCGCCCGCCGCCGCCGACCAGCCGCTGCTGACCGCCGTCGCGGCGGCGGAGGCGCAGCAGACGCAGCTCCTGACGATGCTGGCGAGCGCCAACCAGAGCGGTCTCGGCGCACTCCTCGACTTGCTGGCCTAGGCCAAACCGGCTTTCTTACTCGACCGGTTCGCCGGCCTCCTCGACGCCGATCTCGTCGCTAGCCGCCGGGGCCTTGCCGCGGTTCGCGCGGGCAACGGCGCGATCGAGTTCTTCGAGCGTGCACAACCCCAGCCCGACCGGGTGGCGCGGCTTGATGTTGGCGCTGTTCCAGTGGGTGCGGTCGCGCACCGCCGCGATCGTCGGCTTCGTCGTGCCGATCAGCTTGGAGATCTGCCCGTCCGACAACTCAGGATGGGTGCGCAGCAGGAACGCGATCGCGTCCGGCTTGTCCTGGCGCTTGGCGATCGGCGTGTAGCGCGGCCCCTTGTGTTTGACGTACTGCTCGGGAATCGCCTGCGGCGACAGCTTGAGCCGCGCCTCCGGGTCAGCTTGGCAGCGCGCGATCTCCTCGGCGGTGGTCTGGCCGTTTGCGACCGGGTCGAGCCCGACCATCTGGTTGGCGACCTCGCCATCGGCGATCGCCTGCACTTCGAGCGGATGCAGGCCGCAGAACTCGGCGATCTGCTCGAAGGTCAGCGACGTGTTTTCGACCAGCCAGACGGCGGTCGCCTTTGGCATCAGAGGTGCGGCCATGACGGCATCCTGTTGTAGGGCGGCGCCCTTAGGGCGCATCCCGTGCATATAATAGGCGCGCCCCGGCGAGGAAAGCATCGTTAGCGACGAGGAAGAAATGGACGAAGAAGACCTGTTGCCGCAGCGGCAGAAGCCGAAGCCGCGCGACCTGACCCTGCTCGGCATCGCCGAACTTGAGGAGTATATCGCCGAACTCGAGGCGGAGATCGCCCGCGCCCGCACCGAAATCGCCGCCAAGCGCAGCCACCGCGGCGGCGCCGAGGCGCTGTTCAAGCGCTGACGGGGTCAGCGGTTGCGGAAGCGGCGGTCCATTGCGGTATCATGATATCATTAGCGACGCGGAGGCACCGATGGCCCAGCTGCTGGTTCGCGACATCGAGGACGACGTCAAGAGACGACTGCAGGAGCGCGCCCGCAAATATGGGATGAGCTTGGAGGAACTGCTCCGCGACATCCTGCGCGATGCGGCCAAGGAGCCCTCAACATCGAAGGGCCTTGGTAGCCAGATTGCAGCCCGTTTCAGGGGGCGGGGATTCCAGGAGGGCGAGATTCAAGAATTGCGGGGCTTCGCGATTAAGCCCGCAACCTTCGAAGAATGATCATTATTGACACCGACGTATTCTCCGCGCTGGTTCGAAGCGACACGGTCGATAAGGTGCGCGCTTGGCTAGATGGTGAGCCTAGCGGGTCGGTCTGGACCACGTCGGTTACGGTCCTTGAGGTGCGGTTTGGGCTTGCGACGATGGCCGTTGGACGGCGTCGCTCAACGCTGAAGGCCGAGATCGACGCGACTTTGAAGGACGACTTGCACGGTCGCATCATTCCCTTCGATGCTGCAGCCGCCGAGGAGACGGCCATGCTGATGGCGGACCGGCAAAAGCGCGGCCGCCGCATCGAACTGCGCGATTCGATGATCGCGGGAATTGCCATCGCCTGTCGCGCGACATTGGCGACCCGGAACACAGGGCACTTTGCCGATCTTCCGATACCGGTCGTCAATCCCTGGCTCGATTGAACCTACCGATCGGGAACCAGCGGCAGGCCCTCCTCGCGGCGGATGTCGTTGATGATTTGCAGCACGCGCTCGCGATAGGGGCGGTATTGCACACCGAATTCGGAGACGAGCCGCGTGTTGTCGATCAGGTAGTTGCCGGACAACTCCTTGCCGCCGGTATCCTTGTCGAAGGTGATCTGCGCGTCCGGCAGGAATTCGCGGACGATGTCGGCCAGTTCGCCGAGGCTGATCGCGTGGCCGCCGGTATTGTAGACCCAGTGCTTCGGCTTGTCGGTCAGGATGACGCGGGCGAAGATCTCGGCAATCTCATCGACGTGGACCGGGCAGCGCATCGCGTCGCGGTAGGGGAAGCGCACCGATTTGCCGCGCGCCGGATCGGTGATGCAGAAGACGTGATCGACGGAGCCGACGATCTTGTCCGGCCCGGTCACGTTGGCGGGCCGGATCGCGGTGATCTCCATGCCGTATTTCTCGCGGTAGTCCTGCGCCTGCCATTCGTTGAAGATTTTGTGCATCGCGTACTGGACGTGGCCGTGGCGGAAATCGTCCTCCGTGACCATGCGGTCGCCGTAGAATTTCTGCTCGCCGGAGACCGCCAAGGAGCTGGCGTAGGCGACGCGGTTGCAGCCGACGAGGCGGGCCGCCTCGAAGCAATTGTCCATTCCCAGAATATTGAGCTTGAAGGCGACGTGCGGCGGATGCTCGCTGCCGAGGAAATAGGCGAGGTTGATCACGCGGTTGGGCTTCGCCTCGGCCATCCGCGCCATGACGTCGTCGAACTGGCTGACGTCGCCGCGCACGACCCGGACCTGCTTGCCGAGCGCCGAAAAATCGGCGGTCTGCGGGTTGAGGTCCATGCACACGACCTCCTCGCCGCGCTGGGCGAGGAGCGGCACCAGCCGCCGACCGATGAACCCGGTGCCGCCGGCGATGAATGTCGTCATGGCTGTCCCTTCCGATCCGGTGCGAAGGGGGAAGGTTAGCGCTCGAATTGCCGGCCCGGCAACCGCACCGTCACTGACGCAGGCCGTGGAGCTTCTTGTCGCTGGCGTGGCCAATCGGCTCATTGCGCGGCTTTGCCGGCCGCCGCGGTTTGCGCGCGTTGCTGCCGGCGGCGAGCTCGCCCTTGTCGTCGGCCGGGTTGTCGTAGGCGGGCTGGTCCCGGTTTTCGGTGTTTCGCGCCGGCTCGGCTTTGTCGTGCTCGTTTGCCATCGATGCCCTCCAGGGGTGGGTCCACACCTGGTCAACACCGGCGGCGGGAGCGTCGTGCCGAGGGGCTATTTCTTCTGCGCCGCCGCGCTCTTCGGGTTGAGGCTCTGGATGTGGCCGCTCTCGGTCCCGGCGGTGGGGTCGATGACGGCGTTGATCAGCGCCGGCTTGCGCGAGGCGAGCGCCTCGGTCACGGCGCCGGTCAGGCCCGGCGTATCGGTGCAGTGATAGCCGCGGCCGCCGAATGCCTCGATGATCTTGTCGTAATGCGCGTCGCGCAGGAGGCCGGTCGGCGAATACGGCCGCCCCTCCGGGTCGCCGCGGTAGACGCCGTTGTTGTTGAAGACGATCGTCGTGACCGGCAGCTGGTAGCGGCAGATCGTCTCGATCTCCATGCCGCTGAAGCCGAAGGCGCTGTCGCCCTCGATCGCCACGACCGGCTTGCCGGTCGCCGCGGCGGCGCCGACCGCGTAGCCCATGCCGATGCCCATGACCCCCCAGGTGCCGCTGTCGAGGCGGTGGCGCGGCTTGTCCATATCGATGATGTTGCGGCCGAAATCGAGGGTGTTGGCGCCCTCGTTGACGACGTACACGTCGGGCTGGGTGGCGAGTGCGTTGCGGACCGCGCGCAGCGCGGAGGAGAAGTTCATCGGGTTCGGGTCTGCGTTGAGGCGGGCCGCCATGCGCTCGACGTTCTGCTGCTTGCGCTTGCCGATCTCGTCCATCCACGCCGCCTGCCGCCTGATCTGGCCGGGCTTCAGCGCCGCGTTGAAGGCGGCGAAGACCGACTTGATGTCGCCCGCGACCGGGGCCGCGATGGCGCGGTTGCTGTCGAATTCGGTCGGCGCGATGTCGACCTGCACGAAACGCGTGTTCTGGTTCCACAGCGGCGCACGGCCGTGCGACAAGAGCCAGTTGAGCCGCGCCCCGGCGATCAGCACGACGTCGGCGTTGCCAATCGCGTAGGAGCGCGCGGCGGCGGCCGATTGCGGATGGTCGTCGGGCAGGAGGCCCTTCGCCATGGACATTGGCAGAAACGGCATCCCGCTGGCTTCGAGGAACGCGCGGATTTCGCTCTCGGCACGGGCGTAGGCGGCGCCCTTGCCGAGGATCGCGAGCGGTCGCTGCGCGCCTGCCAAGAGGTCGAGGGCGCGCGCCACCGCCGCGGGCGCGGGCGGCGCGGCCGGCGCCGGATCGACGACCTTGATCAGCGACTTCTGTCCGGCCTCCGCGTCGAGCGCGGCGCCAAGCACCTCGGCGGTCAGGTCGAGATAGACGCCGCCGGGCCGTCCCGAGCAGGCGGCGCGGATGGCGCGCGCGATGCCGACGCCGATGTCCTGCGGCCGGTTGACCCGGTAGGCGGCCTTCGCGTGCGGACGGGCGACCGCGAGCTGGTCCATCTCCTCGTAATCGCCCTGTTCGAGATCGACGATGGCGCGGTCGGAGGAGCCGCTGATCAGGATCATCGGAAAGCAGTTGGTGGTGGCGTTGGCGAGGGCGACAAGACCGTTGAGGAAGCCGGGGGCGGAAACGGTCATGCAGATGCCCGGCCGCTGCGTCAAAAAGCCGTGGATCGCCGCGGCGTTGCCGGCCGACTGCTCGTGCCGGAACCCGAAATAGCGAATGCCCTCGGCCTGCGCCAGGCGCAGCAGGTCGGTGATCGGGATGCCGGCGACCCCGTAGATCGTGTCCACCCCGTTCAGCTTCAGCGCCTCGACGACGAGGTGAAAGCCGTCGGTCACGTCGCCCGAAATTTCCTCTGCGCTCATGTCGCCCATCCTTGCGAGACTGAACCAGGGTCTAATGACACTCGGCACCGGCCGTCAACCGCCGCGGGCCACGGCAAACGGCGGGGCCGTCGCGCTTTCATGTGATCCCTCAATCGTGCATTGTGCCGCCCTGTTTGGAGGACGAACCCGGAGCCATTCAGAATGACCGACACGCCCGAATACACGCCGCCCAAGGTCTGGACCTGGAACAAGCCGAGCGGCGGCCGCTTCGCCAACATCAACCGGCCGATCTCGGGTGCGACGCACGAGAAGGAATTGCCGGTCGGCAAGCATCCGCTCCAGCTCTACTCGCTGGGCACGCCGAACGGCGTCAAGGTCACAATCATGCTTGAGGAGCTGTTGGCGAAGGGCCACAAGGGCGCCGAATACGACGCCTGGCTGATCAAGATCGGCGACGGCGACCAGTTCGGCAGCGGTTTCGTCAAGATCAACCCGAACTCGAAAATCCCGGCGCTCGTCGACCGCAGCGGCCCGACCCCGATCCGCGTGTTCGAGACCGGCGCCATTCTGGTGCACCTCGCCGAGAAATTCGGCGAGTTCCTGCCGAAGGAGCCCGCGGCGCGCGCCGAGTGCTTGTCGTGGCTGTTCTGGCAGATGGGCAGCACGCCGTACGTCGGCGGCGGCTTCGGGCACTTCTACGCCTATGCGCCGGTCAAGATCGAATACGCGATCGACCGCTTCGCGATGGAGACGAAGCGTCTCCTCGACGTGCTCGACAAGCGCCTTGGTGAAAGCGAATACGTCGCCGGCCCCCACTACACGATCGCCGACATCGCCTGCTTCCCGTGGTACGGCGGCCTCGCCAAGTTCAACCAGTATGGCGCGGCCGAATTCCTCGCCGTGCACGAGTACAAGAACGTGCAGCGCTGGGCCGACCAGGTCTACGCGCGCCCGGCGGTCAGGCGCGGCCGCATGGTCAACCGCCTGCAGGGCGATCCGAAGGAGCAACTGCACGAACGCCACGACGCCAGCGACTTCGAGACGAAGACGCAGGACAAGGCCGCGGCAAACTGAAGAAGGGAGGCATCGCGATGGCCGTGCGGCTTGCCAGGCGGAACGCGATCCGCGACCAGGTCAGCCCCGAGGAGTGGGCGGCGCGGGTCGAGCTCGCCGCCGGCCATCGCGTCCTCGCCCATTACGGCGTCAACGACCTCACCTACAACCATTTCGGGCTGCGCGTGCCGGGCGAGCCGGACCGCATGCTGATCAAGCGCACCGATTTGATGTTCTACGAGGTTACCGCCTCGTCGCTGCTGAAGGTCGATTTCGACGGCAACGTCGTGACCGAGACCGATGTCGAGCGGATCAAGGGCGGGGCGCTGATCATCCATGCCGGCCTCTTGAAGGGGCGCCCCGACCTCAACGCGACCTTGCACACGCACACTGTCGCCGGGATGGGGGTCGCGGCGCACAGATTCGGTTTGTTGCCGATCAATCAGCACGCGATCCGCTTCTACGGCGAGATCAAGTACCACGAGTTCGAGGGCTTCGAGTTCGACGACGAGATGACCCCGAAACTGCTGCGCGATCTCGACGGCGGTCAGTTCATGATCCTGCGCAACCACGGCGTTCTGGTCTGCGGCGGCAGCGTCGCCGAATGCGTCGTCGGCCACCATTTCCTCGAAATGGCCTGCCAGGGGCAGGTCGCCGCCCTGGCCGCCGGCGAGGGGAATTACACCGTGCCGAGCAAGGAAGCGTGCGAGTACGGGCACAGCCAGTTCCTGGCGGGTGGAAATTTCCTGACGGGAGCGAAGGATTGGGCCGCCTGCCTGCGCCTCGCCGAGCGGCTCGACCCTTCGTACAAGGACTGACGCCCTTCACCGCGCCGGGCGGAGGAACGGCTCAACGAGAGCTAGGAATCTGAGCGGCTGCTCGGCGTGCAGCCAGTGGCCGGCGTCGATGCGCTCGATGCGGGCCTGCGGGAACAGCGCCCGCACCGCCGCCTCGTGCTCGGGGCGCACATAGTCGGAGCGGCTGCCGGCAACGAACAAGGTCGGCCCGGGATAGACCGTGCCGGGCGCCGGAGCGGGGAAATCGACGAGCCGGGGCAGCTCGTGCTCGATCGCTTCGAGGTTGAGCCGCCACCGCGGACGGGCGTCGTCGAACAGCAGGTTTTGCAGCAGAAAGCCCCGCTCGGCCGCGTCGGGAACAGCCGCCGCGAGGCGGAGATCGGCATCGCCGCGGTGCGTGATTGTGGCGAGGTCGAGCCCGCGCATCGCTTGCACTAAGTTCAGGTGATGCAGAGGGTAGGTCACCGGTGCGATGTCGGCGACGACGAGGCGCTCGACCTCGCTCGGGTGATGCAGCGCGAGGGTCATCGCCACCTTGCCGCCCATGCTGTGCCCGAGCAGCGCGTATTCCCGGTGGCCGAGGGCGTGCAGCGTCGCCCGCACGTCCTCGGCCATCGCGGGATAGTCCATCGTCACGGCCCAGGGCGAGGCGCCATGGTTGCGCAGGTCGAGCGCGAGGACGCGGCGGAAGGCGCCGAGCCGTCGCGCGATCGTCGCCCAGTTGCGCCCGGACCCGAACAGCCCGTGCAAGATCGCGAGCGCGGGGCCAGCGCCATATTCCGCCGCAACGAGTTTGAACCTCATGTAATCGTTCCCAATTCGCTCGCGGTCGAGCGCCCCTTTGACCCGGCGATCTAAGGCGGCCCGAAGATGGCCGGTTCAAGCCCGGCCATGACGATTTTGTGTATGCTCTAACTGGTCGAGTGTGCTGATTGGGCAGGTACAATTGGTGATACGGGTTGTCGCCTCAACTGGCCCGGCCGGGGAGCTGAAATCCATCTACCGCTCGACGCCTTCGGACGGGCCGTCTTCCGGGGCTTCCTCGGTCTCGATGCGGTAGTTGCCCTTGAGCCAGCGGCCGAGGTCGATCTGGGCGCAGCGGGTCGAGCAGAAGGGCTGGTGGCGCGGGGTCGCCGGCTTGCCGCAGATCGGGCAGGGGCGCGCGGTGTGTCGGGGAACCGCCGGCTCGCGTTGCATGCGGTCGATATAGTCAGGCAGGCAGGATTTCAAAGAAATCGGCGCCGCCTTTGTCGTCGCTCGCTACTTCGACCGGGCGGCCGAGGCGGGTTTCCAGCGTCGCCAGAGCCGGGGCGGCGGGGCCGCGCAGCGCCGCGGCGACCGGGAACGCCGCGCGCAGGCGCCACCTCGACCCGGGCTGCCGCCGCGCCGCGCGGGCAAGCCGGGCGAGCGCTTCGTGCGCCAGCGTCACGGCGGTCTTGATCGGGGGCGCGGCCCGCGGCTCCAGCAGCGTCTCCGCCAGCGGCCGGCCGCGGCGGGGGCGGACCAATTCGAAATGCCCGAGCCGCGTCCAGCCGAGCGGCTGCGGCCCGGCGGGGTCGCGGGCGAGCGCGGCGGCGAGGGCGGCGCGAACCCGCTCCCGCGCGCTTCGGCCCTCCATGCCGATAAAGTCGATGATGATGGCGCCGGCGAGGTTGCGCAGCCGAATCTGCCGCGCGATCGCGTCGGCCGCCGCCAAGTTTGCGTTCAGCGCCGCACGCTGTGCCGAGCCGCCATCCGCGGACGCGCTGTCCACGTCGATCAGGGTGGCGGCATGGACCGGGGCGATGTGAAGCGTGACGCCGCTGGGGAGTCCGACGCTGTCGGCGAGGGCGCGCTCGATTTCGGCATCGATGTCGAGCGGCAGGTCGGCGACGACGGCTTCGCTTGCCGGGAACGCGGCGCGGAGGTCGCGCAGGATCGCGATGTCATCCGCGACCACTCGCTCCGGCGGTCCCGGCAGGCGCGCCGCCAGCGCCGCGGCGAAGCCGATCGGCGCATCCAGGCGGGCGGGCGGGTCGAGCCGCCGCGCCTCGTCCCACAGCGCCCGCCAGTCGTGCCCCAGCCGCGCCGCTTCCTGCGCAAGCATCGCCGCGTCCGGCGGTCCGTCCTCGATCAGACCCAGCGCCGCGGTCGCGGTCTCCCCCGCGGCCTCCTTCAGCCTGTCGCGCTCCGCCTCGGGGAGCGCTTCGAGGCTGGCGGCGCGCCCGACGGCGAGCTGGAGCCGCTGCCGGCGCAGCGCGATGCGGGTCGTCAGCCGCGCCGCCTTGTCGGCCTGCGCCTCGCGCCGCACCTGCACGACAATGCGGGCGCCCTCGTCGGCGGCGCCCGCCGACGGCACGAGGTCGCGCATCGGCAAGAAGCCCGGCCGCCGGTCGCCGATCTCGACGAGCACCGCGTCGAGGCCGGGCACGCGCCTGACCACGCGGCCGAGATGGATCGTGTTCAGCGCGAACGGGTCGCCGCGCTCGACGTACAGTTCGACCGCCTCGCCCTCCTCGACGAGCGCGGCCCGCCATTCGCCGGGGCCGGCGGCGATCAGGAGCTCGCGGCGCACGCCCGGCGATAGCCGCGGCCGGCGAGCAGCTGCGCCGTCTCGAACAGCGGCAGGCCGACGACGTTGGAGTAGGAGCCCGACACCCAGCGGATCAGCGCGGCGGCGCGCCCCTGGATGGCGTAACCGCCCGCCTTGCCGCGCCACTCGCCGCCGGCGAGGTAGTCGGCAAATTCCTCGGCGCTTAGCCGCTTGAACGCGACGAGGCTGACGACGCGGCGGGTCGAGAGCCGGCCGGACGGGTCGATCAGCGCGACCCCGCCGTGAACGCGGTGCCGCCGCCCCGACAACAGGCTCAGGCACCGCCGCGCGCTCGCCTCGTCCTCCGGCTTGGGGAGGATGCGGCGCCCGCAGGCGACGACGGTGTCGGCGCCCAGCACGAAGGCGCCGGCATGACGGGCCGCCACCGTCTGCGCCTTCTCGATTGCCAGGCGCAGCGCCAGCGACGGCGGCAGTTCGCCGCGCCGCGGCGTCTCGTCGAGATCGGCCGGATCGACCGAGTCGGGAACAATGCCAATCTGCCGCAGCAATTCCAGCCGGCGCGGCGACGCCGAGGCGAGCACCAGCGGCGCCGCGCTCACGCCGAGCGGTGCGGGCCGAACGCGTGCGACGACCCCTTGAGGTGCAGCACGCAGATCAGCGTGAACAGGCGCCGCGCCGTCTCGTGGTCGATCGCGACCTTGTCGGCGAGGCGCTCGATCAGCAATTCGGAGCCTTCGTTGTGCA
>Ga0070739_10007612_pt1 | contig 11404 bp, 12 predicted proteins | sample Coa_R1_7_FD_66445 | JGI IMG/M metagenome (GOLD analysis project Ga0070739, IMG submission 66445) | Surface soil microbial communities from Centralia Pennsylvania, which are recovering from an underground coalmine fire - Coalmine... | ecosystem: Environmental > Terrestrial > Soil > Unclassified ... | reverse complement strand
CAGCAGTAGCCAGTGCCAGCAGTAGCCAGTGCCAGCAGTAGCCAGTGCCAGCAGTAGCCAGTGCGAGCAGTAGCCAGTGCCAGCAGTAGCCAGGGCCAGGAGTAAGGAAGCACCGGGAGTGACGAGTGCCAGCAGTTCAGCAGCAGGGGCAGTGATGGACGACAGAGAGGATGGCTCCGTGCCGGCGAACGTGGTCGTGGTTCTGCTCGACAGCCTCAACCGCCATCTCATCGGACCCTACGGGGCCGATGAGTTCGACACCCCGAACCTCGACCGGCTCGCCCGGCGGGCGGTGCGCTTCGACCGGCACTACACCGGGTCCCTCCCGTGCATGCCGGCCCGTCACGACCTGCTATGCGGCGTGCTGGACTTCCCGTGGCGGCCGTGGGGATCGATCGAGATCTGGGAGGAGCCGATAACGGTCCCCCTCCGGCGGGCCGGGGTGACGACCGTCCTGGTCACCGACCACCCCCATCTGTTCGAGGTCGGCGGGGAGAACTACCACTGCGACTTCACCGCCTGGGAGTACGAGCGCGGTCACGAGGGCGATCCCTGGAAGACCAGGCCCGACCCCAGCTGGCTGGGGGCTCCCAGCTTCGGTCGCGGCTGGATGCCGTACGACAACTCGCGGGGCTGGTTCCGGGGGGAGGAGGACTTCCCCGGCCCCCGGACGATGGCAACGGCCGCGGCGTGGCTCGACCGCCATGCCCGCAGCCACGACCGCTTCTTCCTGCTGGTCGACGAGTTCGACCCCCACGAGCCCTTCGACACCCCCGAGCCCTACGCCTCGATGTACGACCCGGGCTGGGAGGGTCCCCGGCTGATCTGGCCCCCCTACACGGCCAAGGGCAGCGAGGTGCTCAGCCCCGACCAGCGCCGCCACCTCCGAGCCAACTACGGCGCCAAGCTCACCATGATCGACCACTGGATGGGACGGATCCTCGACGCCTTCGACGCCCACGGCCTGTGGGAGGACACCGCCCTGGTCCTGTGCACCGACCACGGTCACTACCTGGGCGAGAAGGACGTGTGGGGCAAGCCGGCTGTCCCGGTGTACGAGACCCTTGGCCACATCCCGCTGCTCGTGGCATGGCCGGGCTCGGACGCCCGCCACGTCCCTGCCCTCACCACCAACGTCGACATCTTCGCCACCGTGGCCGACGTGTTCGGGGTGCAGACACGACAGGAGACCCACGGCCGCTCGCTGGTCCCGATCCTCGACGGCGGGGCCACCTCGGTGCGCGACTGGGCCCTGAGCGGGGTCTGGGGCCGCGAGATGCACCTGCTGACCGACGGCTACAAGTACTGCCGCGCTCCTGCCGCCGACAACTTCCCGCTGTCCATGTGGTCCAACCGGTGGTCGACCATGCCGGTCACCTCCCATCCCGACCTGCGGCTGCCCCTCCCCGACCGGCGGGCCGTCCTCGACCACATGCCCGGAACAGACGTGCCGGTCATCCGTCAACCCTTCGCCGCCGGCGACCGCCTGCCGTTCTGGGCGCTGGGCCGCTTCACCGGCAACCACCTGTGGCACCTCGACGAGGACCCGGACGAGGACCGCGACCTGGCCGGCACCCCGACCGAGAAGGAAATGGCCGACGCCCTCCGTCAGGCCCTGGTCTCCATCGGCGCCCCTGACGACCAGCTGGCCCGGCTCGGGCTGGACTGAGGGCGATGGTCCGGCGGCGCCCCGCTCCGGTACGTGCCGGTGCACGGGTGCCGGCCTGCGGGATGCCACCGTGCGTCGGAGGCCATCGTCCGACGGCGACGCCCGATCGCCCCGGCCGAGGGCGATGGCCAAGCAGCTTCTGATCGTCAGCCACTCGCGCTCGGGGAACACCGCCCGTCTGGCCGAGGCCGTGGTCGGGGCCGCCGGCGAGGTCGGTGGCACCGGGGTGGAGGTCCGGGCGCTCTCCCCGTTCGAGGCCGAGGCGGACGACGTGGCCTCCGCCCAGGGAATCGTGCTGGGGACCCCGGCCAACTTCGGCTACATGAGCGGCGCCCTCAAGGACTTCTTCGAGCGGATCTACCACCCCTGTCTCGACCGGACGGTGGGGCTGCCCTACTGCCTGTTCGTCAAGGGCGACACCGACGCCGACGGGGCCGTCACCAGCGTCCAGCGCATCGTCGCCGGCCTGCGCTGGCACCAAGTGCTAGCCCCGCTGGTCGTCGTGGGACCGCTCACCGAGGACGACCTCGCCCGGGCCGCCGAAATGGGTGCGACCATGGCGGCCGGGCTGGAGGCCGACATCTTCTGATCGAAAGGATCACCCCGACCGGGCCGGCCCGGTTGACCCGTTTCCAGCGCTATCGCAGGCGGCGTACCAGCATCACGATGGCCGCCACCACGGCGGCCAGGACCGCCACCTTCACGGCGAAGAAGACCGCACCGATCACCCAACCGAGGACGTGAAAGGCCAGCACGGTCAACAGGACCACCCCGGCGACCCCGAGGCCGATCCGACCGGCCGCCATCAACAGCGAGCCATGGCGCCGGCTCGGCTCCAGGTCCTCGTCCCACCTCGACGCCACGCTCTGCCATCTGGACATCTGTCGTTCCTCCCGAGCGGGGCCCCCGCCCCACCTGATGACCACCCTAAGGACGTCTGTCCCCGCCGTCGTCAGCCGCCGGCATGATCCGCCCTCATCCTCACGACGGAGGCTCGGCCGACCCGGCCGAGACCAGCCCTGACTCATAGGCCAGCACCACCGCCTGGATGCGGTCCCGCAGGCCCAGCTTGGTCAGGACGTGGGCCACATGGGTCTTGACGGTCGTCTCGCTGATGTAGAGCCGCTCGCCGATCTCGGAGTTGGACGCTCCCCGCGCCACCTCCCGCAGCACCTCCAGCTCCCTCTGGGTGAGGGTCTCGAGGGCGGCAGGCAGGCTCGGCGCCACCATGGCCGGCTGGCGGGCGAACTCGTCCAGCAGGCGGCGGGTCATGCGCGGTTCCACCAGGGCGTCGCCGCGGGCGACCGCTCGCACCGCCGTCACCAGCTCGTCGGGAGGCACGTCCTTGAGCAGGAAGCCGCTGGCGCCCGCCCGCACGGCGTCGAAGAGATACTCGTCGAGGTCGAAGGTCGTCAGGATGAGCACCCGCGCCTCGCTCACCTCGGCCAGGCGGCGGGTGGCCTCCACCCCGTCGACCCGGGGCATGCGCACGTCCATGAGGACGACGTCGGGGCTCAATCGTTTGGCCTCCCTGACCGCCTCCTCGCCATCGGCCGCCTCGCCCACCACCTCGAAATCGGCCTCGTTGGCCAGGATGAGCCGGAACCCCGAGCGCACCAGGGCCTGGTCATCCACCACGAGGATTTTGATCAAGGCGTCTCCGGCAGGGTGGGGATGCGGGCATGGACCCGCCAGCCCGGGCCCGGGCTGCGGGGCCCGGCCTCCATGGTGCCGCCGAGGGCCTCCACCCGCTCTCTCATCCCCACCAGGCCGTGGCCGTCCCCGGTCCGGGCGGCCGGGCCGGTCACCGGCGGCCGGGCGCCACCCGTGCCAGCCCCGGTCCCGTCGTCGTCGACGAAGACGATGATGAAGCCGGGGGCGTAGGTGACCTCGGCCTGCACGTGGGCCGCCGGGCCGGCGTGACGGATGGCGTTGGTGAGCGCCTCCTGCACGACCCGGTAGACGGTCAGGCCGACGCCCGAGGCCGACTCGGGCCGGGTGCCCGACTCGCGCAGGCGGACGTCGAGCCCGGCGTCGCGGGCTCCGGCCACCAGCGACTCGAGGTCGGCCAGGCCCGGCAGGGGCCGGCGTCCGTCAGGCGGCTCGGGCCCGGTCCCGCGGTGGCCGGCGGCCTCGATGGAGGCGTCCACCCCCCGCAGCATGGAAAGCATCCCCCGCAGCTCGACCAGGCTCTGGCGCCCGGTCTGCTCGGCGGCGGCCAGGGCCTGGTCGGCTGCCTCCGGCTGGTTCTTGCCCACCCGACGGGCGGCGGCGATCTGGATGGTCATGAGGCTGACGCTGTGGGCGACGATGTCGTGCAGCTCGCGGGCGATGCGCACCCGCTCCTCGGCCACGGCGAGCTGCGAGGTGCGGTCCTCCTCCACCCGGGCCCGCTGGCGCCGGCCCATCAGCATCGAGGTCCCCAGGGCGATGAGGGCTAGGGGCCAGATGTCGCCCGCCCGCACCGTCCAGGCGTGGAGGCTGTCGAGCAGGAAGGCGATGCCCACCACCAGGTAGACGACGCCGAAGGTCACCCGGCGGGGGCGGTAGCCGTCGCGGGTGGAAGCCGGCGGCCCCCCGGCGCACGGTCCGGCCACTCGGCGGTGGTCCTGGGGGCGGGTGGCCATGGCCATGGCCATCAGAGCGAGCCCTTTCCGGGTGCCCCCGGCGCCTTGGGCGCCGCCGGGGCGGTGGGAGCGGTGGGGGTGGGAACCACCGAGCTGTCCGAAGCCGGCGGCTCCGTGCGCACCACGATGTCGCCGACTCCCACATGCAGGTGCAGCTGCAGCTGAACGGCGTCGTGCGAATAGCGCTGGCTCTGCCAGTCCCTCGTCACCCCGAGGCCACCTGAGCTCGCCCCGCCGGGGAGGGTGATCGAGCCGACGCCGTCCTGGGCGTGCACGGAGATGCCGACATTGTCGGGCACCAGCACCTCGAGGTTGCCGGCGCCCACGCTCACGTTCACCGGGTGGAGCCCGGCCGGGAGGCTGACGGTGGTCAGGTCAAGGGTCATGTTCCCCGTTCCGAGGCTGTAGGCGGGCTGGAGGGTGGCGGCCCCGGCCGGCTGCACAAGGCGGTCCCCCACGCTGTGGGAGTTGGGGAGCGACAGGTGCACCGTCGAGGTCGCCAGGGCGAAGGTCACGACCGCCCCCAGGATCAGCGGCCACCGCCGGCGGCTGCGGGGATTGGCCAGCACGCCCAGGCCGGTGACGATCAGCAGGGCCGACAACAGAGTCTCGGAGCTGAGGCTGAGGATGCGCAGGTCGCCGATGAGCCAGGCAGCCCCGATGACCAGTAGCAGGGCGCCCAGAAGCCCCCGATCGCTGTGGCGCCGACGTATCGGCCCCGTGCCCGCAGTCACCTGGTCAGGGTAACCAGGGCCCCGGCCGGGCCACATCCACCGCAAGGGCTATTCGCCCTCGTCCCCAGGGACGATGCCGGCGACTATTTCGGGCCGTCGGGCAAAGGGGCCGGCGCCGGCCCGGTTGGGCCGGCGGCGGCCGTACACTCGAAGCGGCACGGAGGTGGCCGATGGAGTTGGCATGGCTGGTCGGCGGGGTCGTGGCCACCACCCTGGTCATCTCGGTCGTGGCAGCCGCCCACGCCGGCGGCCACCATTTCGCCGTTCCCGTGCCCGGTATCGGCCTGGGGTTGGCCTGGCTGGCCGTCACCCTGAACGACGGCGCCTCCGCCCTGTCCTGGACGCTCGCCGCCCTCTGCCTGCTGACCGCCGCCGGCGCCACGGCCATCGCCGTGCCGGCCTGGCGGGCCCACGCCGCCCTGTCCGCCACCGCCCCCGATCCGCTCAAGGGAGCCGAAGGGGTGGCCCTGAGCGACCTGCGGCCGGCGGGAACGGTGCGGGTGGGGGGCGAGACCTGGTCAGCCGAATCGCTGAGCGGAGACCTTCCCGCCGGGGCCACGGTCCACGTCGCCTCGCGTCAGGGCCTCCGCCTCAGGGTGTGGTCGGACGCCGGCCTGGTCGGCGGGCTCGACCAGATCGGCTCAGGAGAGGAGAGACGTTGATTGCAGGCATAATCGCCGCCATAGCGGCGGTCCTGGTGATCGCCCTGGTGGTCATCGCCGCGGCCGTCAAGATCATCCGCGAGTACCAGCGGATCGTGCTGTTCCGCCTCGGTCGCTCCGTAGGCGCCCGAGGGCCGGGGCTGACCCTCATCAATCCCTTCATCGACCGGGTGAACTGGGTCGATCTGCGGGAGCGCTACCTCGAGATCCCCCACCAGACCGCCATCACCCGCGACAACGCCTCGATCTCGATCGACTTCATCATCTTCTACAAGGTGGTGGACCCGGTGACGTCCGTTCTCCAGGTGCAGGACTTCCGCGGTGCCGCCCTCAACATCGCCGCCACCACCCTTCGTTCGGTGGTCGGGGACATGAACCTCGACGACGTCCTCTCCAAGCGGGAGGAGATGAACGGGCTCCTGCGGTCCAAGCTGGACGAGGTGACCGAGCGCTGGGGCGTGAAGGTGACCAACGTGGAGGTGCGCGAGATCAACCCGCCGCCACCCGTGCAGGAGGCCATGACCCGCCAGATGTCGGCCGAGCGGACCCGGCGGGCGGTCGTCACCGAAGCGGAGGGCCAGAAGCAGGCGTCGATCACGGTGGCCGAAGGTCAGAAGCAGTCGGCGATCCTCGCCGCCGAGGGCCTCAAGCAGTCGGCGATCCTGAGCGCCGAGGGTGAACGCCAGGCCGCCACCCTGCGGGCGGAGGGCTTCTCCATGGCCCTCCACCGGATTTTCACCGTGGCCAAGGGGGTCGACCCCAACACCATGACCCTGCAGTACCTCGAGGCCCTCAAGCAGATCGGCTCGGCCCCTTCGACCAAGTTCGTGCTCCCCGTCGAGCTGACCGGGCTGCTGTCGGGCATCGTGGGCACTACCAGGCCGGCCGCGGTGGTGGAGACGAACGGGTCGGCGCCGGCAACGGCGCCGGTTCAGCCCTCGAGCGAGGCCGGCTGACCGAGGCGGTCCTCGTTGAAGATCTCCACCGGCTCGATCTCGTCCGCCGGTTCGAAGCCGAGCACGCGGCCGTAGAAGTAGAGCTCGGCCCCGGCCACCCGCACAATCGTGTCGGCCCGGCGGAAGCCGTGCTGCTCGCCCTCGAATGCGAGGTAGGCCACCGGTAGACCGTTGGCCCTCAGGGCCGCCACCATCGACTCGGATTGGGCCGGCGGCACAACGGCGTCCTCGAGACCCTGGAAGAAGATGACCGGGCAGGCGATGCGATCCGCCGCCGCCAGCGGGGAGCGCTCCCGATACAGGTCCGCCCGCTCCGGATAGGGGCCGACCAGCTTGTCCAGGTAACGGGCCTCGAACTTGTGGGTATCCTCGGCCAGCCGGGCCAGGTCGGCCACCCCGTAGAGACTGGCCCCCACCGCGAAGACGTCGCGGAAGGCGAGGCTGGCCAGGGTGGTGTAGCCGCCGGCGCTGCCTCCGCGGATGGCAAGGCGGTTGCCATCCACCTCCCCCCGCTCGGCCAGGTAGCCGGCGGCGTTCACGCAGTCGTCCACGTCGATCACGCCCCAGAGGCCGGCCAGCCGGTCACGGTACTGGCGGCCGTAGCCCGAGCTGCCGCCGTAGTTCACATCGACCACGGCCAGGCCCCGGCTGGTGAGGAACTGCACCCCGGTGTTGATGACCGAGGTCGTGGCTCCCGTCGGTCCACCGTGGCTGAGAACCACCAGCGGGGGCCGCTCGCCGTCAGGGCCCCGGAAATCGGCGTTGGTCGGCCGGTAGTAGAGGGCGTGCGCCGTTCGACCCCCGGCGGTCGGGAACTCGATGGGCTCGGCGACCGACAGGTGGGTGTCGTCCACCGGCACCGGCCTCGACTGCTTGAGCACCTCCGGGGGGGAACCGTCGATGGGGATGCGCACCACCGAGAGCGGCTGGCGGGGAGAGCCGCCCAGGGCCACCACCGCGTCGCCGAGGGGCTGGAGGGAGTCGAGGTGGGTGTACCCGGTCTCCCGCGGCTGAGTCCGGCCCGCCGTCACCGTCCCGAGCCGGTCGATGCCGTCGCTCGACCACACCGCCACTAAGGCCCCGGGGACGAAGCAGTAGGTGGACTGGCCGAAAACCCAGTCCGGCCGGCTGAACTCCGCCGCCATGGGGGCCAGGGCCCCGGCCACCGTCGAGTAGAGGTTCCACCACCCGGTCCGGTCGGACACGTAGTGCAGGTCGCCGTCCGGGCTCCACCGGGGCTGGCTCACCGACTCCTGCCTGCCCCCGGCCACCAGCCCGGCCTCACCGAGCGCTGGCTTGCTCCCCCACGAGAGCTCGGCAACCCATAGCTCGGTGCCGTCCCATGGCATGTCGGGCTGATCCCAGCTGAGCCAGGCCAGCCGGTCTCCCGTGGGCGATAGCCGGGGCGCCGAGTAGAAGTCGTGCCCGGAAGCGAGGCTCAGGACCCGTGCCTGACCGGGCGGATCCGTGAGGGAGACCGCCACCAGGTCGTTGACCACCGCTGCGCGGGTGTGAGCCTCCCGTACACAGACCAGCCACTCGCCGCCGGGGACGATCTCCGGGTCGGCGTAGCGCACCGCCCGGGGCTCGGAGGGGGCGGCGGTGACCGGCTCGGGAGCTCCTCCGGTGCCCACCCGCCAGAGGCGCTGGTCGGCGAAGTTCGAGAACCACACCGTGCCCGCCTGGACGACGTAGCACCGACCGCCGTATTCGTGCACCAGGGTCCGGGCCGACCACGGCGGCGGGAGAACGTCGGCCGGATCCTCGCCCGGCGTCATGGCCACGATGACGTTCCGGCCCCCTTCGGACGGCCGGGCCTCGTTCCAGTAGACGACTCCGCCGTCAACAGCCAGCTGGGAGATCCCCACCGCCCGCTCCGCCAGCATGGCGGCGCTCACCGGCGAGGACCAGGAGCCGTAGGGGGCGACGGTGGGGCCGGGCATCGGAACTTGGGAGGCGGCTGGCTCTGGAGCGGCAGACGGGATCCGAATCTGCGACTCCGACCTCGGCAAAGGCTACCAGGGCAACCGGCGACGTTGCGTGGACCCAATGTCGCTGCGACGATGCCGAAGTGAAGATCGCGTTCCAGGTCGTCGTGTTCGATGCCGCAGACCTGGCCGCGGAGAGCGGGTTCCGGGCCGGCGTGCTCGGCGGCTCGACCTTTGGGTCGATGACCCTGCCGAGGCGCATGACCTCGTCACGTCCCTAGGAGCGAGGGTGTTGAAGGAGCCAGAAGATGCAGAGTCGCCCGACGCCTACGGGGTGGATGCGGTTCCCGTCGGCCATCCGTTCTGCCTCTGCTGGTTGAAGCCCCGGAAGGCCTAGCGGGATGAGAGTCTCCGGGACAACCAGAGCCAGGGACTCCAGGCGAATCCGCCCCGGGAAGCTCGTCGCCGGCACTGTGGCGGCGGTGATCGGGTCCTACTACGGCCCAGCAGTGCTCGAGCGGTTCCTCCCCCGGCCGGTGCAGCGCCGCTTCCAGCGACGCTTTGGCAATCCGGGCGGCCGGATCATGAGCCGACTCCCGGGCTGGGCCATCGTCGAGACCACCGGGCGGCGGACCGCGGCCGTCCGCCAGGTTCCTGTCGGTGGACGGATAATCGGAGAAGCCTTCTGGTTCGTAGCCGCCGACCCGGACCACGCCGGATACGTCAAAAACCTGGAAGCCAACCCGCACGTCCGGGTTCGCGTCGGTGGCCGTTGGAGGACTGGCGTCGCCGTTCCGCTCCCCGAAGACAATCCCCGGAGGCGCATGTTCCGGCTCAATCCCGCCAACGGGCTCTTCATAATGATCGCCGGGCGCAGACACCTTACGATCCGAGTGCAGCTGGACCCGTAGGCTGGACGCTCGTACCGACCCGAGGCGGGGCCGGTGAGTGTTCGGCGGTATGGCGCTAGACGGAGATCCTCCCGAGCGCAACGAGGGCGACCGCGGTGGCTTCCTTATGATCCTTCTGCCACGGCGGACCCAGTGCCTTGCCCAGAGCGGCGAGCGACGGCTCGAGAGGTACACCGAGCGCCTGAGAAGCGTGATCGAAGAGCTTGCCTGTGGCTGGGACGGCGGTCACCGGAAGGCCGGCACGGGACGCACCCTCGATGATCGCCTGCTCGTACAGGTTCCTTTCGGCCGCGTGTAGCCGGGCGTGCGACGCCAGGATCTTCGGCAGGTCGGTCTGGACCCGCCGGTCACCGCCGACGAGGCCGACGGTGGCGACCGAGCCCAGAGACGAGGCGAGCTCGGTGAGGGTCATTGCCGCCGCCGACGCCGCTGTCTCCGCGACCGACTCGATCAGGGCCTGGGCCTCGTCGAGGGGACGGCCGACGGCGGCGTGGTACGGCTCCCGCAACACAGGGTCTTCGAGCAACGTGACGTGGTCGCGGTGGATGACGACAGGAGAGCCCACCGTTCCGCTGACGGCCACGACGACCGCCGACCAGGAGTGGAGACGCATCCCGAGACCAATCGGATCGGCCATTGACCCTCCCAGCGGGCCCCTCTCCCCCGCGGAGCCGGTGACCGTGGCCATTGCGTACTCCTGGATGACGCCCCCGTCAACCAGTTCGGTCTGGCGGCCAAGGCTCGACCGGCCTACTCAAGAGTCTGGCTGGCGGTGCGCACCTATCGCGGCGATCGGGGTCAATTGGCACCGCTCAGCGGGGCGGGGCGGACAGCGGCACGGGGATCACCCTCAGACCGTATCCTCCGTCCGTGTCCGCAGGGGAACGGCCGGCCCATCGGGTCCGTCGGGCCTGGTGGCGTCTGCGGCGCCCATCGGACCCGGGGTACCCGACTGATCTTGAGCCGCACGGATGTCGGGATATACCGGCGCTGAGGAGGGCGGTCCAAGGCTCAGCCGAAACCAAGCTGTCCGGGCGCTAGAGAAGCCGGAGAGCAGTTGGAGCGGCAGACGGGATTCGAACCCGCGACCCCGACCTTGGCAACGGAGATACCGCTCTCTTCACCACTCCCGCTCCATCCTTGACCTGCGGTTCTGTCCACTTCGTTGTCCGCCCACATGGCTCTCATCCGCACTGTTGTAGATCGGTCTGCAAGTGCTCGGGGCGATAGATGCCCTCTCACCTCTCACATCGTGCGACCGGGCAAGGCGCGGATGGCTCCCTCCTCCGACTACCCAGCTGGAGATCGCGGCGAGACTTAGAGCCTCGGCCTCGGGCCAAGGCTTCGATGGCGGCCTTGGGCACCCGCATCGAGCGACCGAGGCGGATCACCGGGATGCCAGTCTGGCCATCGGTGGCCAGATAGGCATTGGCCAGTTCGTAGGCGGCCGAGCGGGAGATGCGCAGGATCCTGGCCGCCTCTTCGACCTTGAGAAACGCTGGCTCGGGATATGACATGGCTGCTCCCAACGCTGCATCCGGACGGTCCTTCGCCGTCGCCGGCGACCATATCTCGTCCAAATCGGAACAGAACTGGGCAAGTTACGTGTGGGCGCTGCAGTGAGCACGAGTGCCCTGGTGGACGCCCGGGCGTTGGTGTTGCCCGAAGAGGAGCGGGAAATCTTAGGGAGAATTTTCGTCAGCTCGGAAAAGTATTGCTTGCTAGGGCCGCATGGATCGACGGAGGTCACGAGCGGGGGGACTCGAGGCCGGCCTGCTAGGCGGACCTACCCCCCTAACGGCACTTATCTCGAGTGGGGTTCTGCGCGTCTTCCATGTAGTGCACGAGGCCTTGTTGGATTCGTCGAGGACGCGTTCTCTGAGGTGGCGCGCGCATCGCACTTGACGTAGTCGTTTG
>Ga0070739_10007608_pt1 | contig 11411 bp, 7 predicted proteins | sample Coa_R1_7_FD_66445 | JGI IMG/M metagenome (GOLD analysis project Ga0070739, IMG submission 66445) | Surface soil microbial communities from Centralia Pennsylvania, which are recovering from an underground coalmine fire - Coalmine... | ecosystem: Environmental > Terrestrial > Soil > Unclassified ... | reverse complement strand
GATCCTGGAGCGGACGAAGGGGTTAGTGGAGGAGCTGACGGGGAGAGCACCACAAGGGTATCGAGCGCCGGGCGGGCATTTGTCGAGCGCGACGATCGGGTTGTTGCTGGAGATGGGGATCCAGTACGACAGCAGCCTGAAGGGCGACGATTACCGGCCGTACCGGCTTCGTTCGGGGGATGTAGTGACGGAGGACGGCCCGATGCGCTTTGGGGAGGCGACGGAGATCGTCGAGGTGCCGAATGCGCCGTCGCTGGACGATTACTGGCACTTTGAGTTCAACCGGGAGGCGCAGGTGCAGGGCTTGCGGAGTGCCGAGGACGTGCTAGGGAACTGGCTGGGGGACTTACGGTACATGGAGCGAGATATCGAGGATGGGGTAATCACGCTGACGTTGCATCCGGAGGTAATCGGGCGGGGGCATCGCTTGCTGATGCTGGAGGAGTTCGTGGATGTCGCGATGGGCGATGGACTGGAGTTCACGACGCTAGCGACGGTGGCCGAACGATTTCGGGAAGGGAGGGAATATGGGCGATATCGAGGGGTCGTGCAAACGAGTGTGAATGGAGGGTAGCCATGCCGAGAGCAAGAACCGCCGAAGCCCGTAGTCGAGCGCTTCAGCGCGTTCCGGTCGGGCGGCGAATCCGGTCACGAGTCTCGTCGTGCGGTCAGGCGATCGATGGCTGAAAACGACGAGACGGTAAGGCTGTGGGGCGGGCGGTTTGAGGCGGGGCCGGCGGAGGCGATGAGCGCGCTATCGCGATCGGCACCGGAGGCGTGGCGGTTGGTGCCGTACGATCTGCTCGCGTCCCGGGCGCATGCGGAGGCGCTGTTCGGGGCAGGCCGTCTGACGCGAGAGGATAGAGATGCGCTGGTGGCGGCGCTGGAGGAGATCGGACGCGAGGCGCGGACCGGGGAGTTTTCACCGGAACCGGAGGATGAGGATATCCACACGGCGATCGAGCGGCGGCTGATCGAGAAGCTGGGTCCGACCGGCGGCAGGCTGCGGGCCGGCCGGAGCCGGAACGACCAGGCGGCGACCGATCTGCGGCTGTACCTGCGCGACGCGGCCCGGCTGCTGGCGGGGCGGATTGCAGACCTGGAGGCAGCGTTGATCGGGCAGGCGGAGGCGAACCGGGACGTCGTCGCACCGGGGATGACGCACCTGCAGCACGCGCAGCCGGTGCCGGTGGCGCACTGGCTGCTGGCGCATGCCTGGCCACTGGCGCGAGATGTCGAGCGGCTGCGGGATTGGGACGCGCGGGCGGCGATCTCGCCGCTGGGCGCGGCGGCACTGGCGGGTACGACAATTCCCATTGATCCGGCAACCGAAGCGAACCGGCTGGGGTTCCGGGAAGCGGCAGCGAACTCAATGGACGCGGTGGCCGACCGCGATCATGCCGCCGAAGCGCTCTTTGTCCTGACGCTGATCGGGGTGCACCTGTCGCGGCTGGCGGAGGAAATCGTTCTGTGGACCAGCGACGAGTTCGGCTGGGCGGAACTGGACGATCGCTATGCCACCGGCTCGTCGATCATGCCCCAGAAGAAGAATCCGGACGTGGCCGAGCTGACGCGGGGGAAGGCGGGGAGGCTGATCGGCGACCTGACCGGTTTCCTGGCGACGATGAAGGGTTTGCCGCTGACCTATAACCGCGATATGCAGGAGGACAAGCCGGCGGTGTTCGACGCGGCGGACACGCTGAACCTGGTTCTGCCGGCGCTGACCGGCGCGATCGAGACAATGCGGTTCCGCAAGGAGCGAATTGAGGAAGCGGCCGGCCGCGGCTATACCATCGCGACGGATCTGGCCGAGCGGCTGGTGGACCAGGGCGTGCCGTTCCGCGAAGCCCACGAATTGGTGGGACGGCTGGTGGCCCGAAGCGGTGAGCTGGGTGTTGATCTGGCGGAATTGCCGGAGGAGGAGCGAGGGGCAATTACCGGCGAGTGGGCCGACTTATTGGGAACGGTTCCGACGGCGCGCGAGGCGGTCGAGACGCGGGGGGCGACCAATCGCGAGAGTGTGGGGCGGCAGATCGCGGTGGCGAAGGCGGACGTGGAGCGACAGCGGGGATGGGCGAACGAGGATGTGCCGTTTCGGATAGGGAGCCAGGCGGAATGGCACCTGGCGTGACGTCTCGGATTGGGATTGGATTTACGGGCGAGGGGTTGGGTGTTCGGGAGATTATCGAACTGGGGGTGGCGGCGGAACGGGCTGGGCTGGATAGTGCCTGGCACGCCGAGAACCAGCGCGATCCGTGGGTACCGCTGAGCGTGATCGCGTCGCGGACCGAGCGGATCCGGATCGGGACGGGGATCGCGCTCTGGGCGCGAAGTCCAGTGGTGATGGAGCTGGCGGCGGCGAACCTGGACGAGCTGTCCGGTGGGCGGTTCGTGTTAGGGCTAGGGACCGGTCCGAAGGAGCGCAACGAGCGGTGGTACGGCATCCCGTACGACGCGCCGGTGGAGCGGTTGCGGGAATGGATCGAGTTGCTGCGGCTGATGTGGACGGCGCACGATGGGCGGACGATCGACTATCCGGGGCCGCAGTTGCCGGTAAAGGGTCACCGGCGGGCGTTGCGGCCGTATCGAGAGAGAATTCCTATCTATGCCGGAGGGATGCGGCGGAAAATGCTGGAGCTGGCCGGCGAACTGGCAGACGGCGTGATCCTCGATTCGATCTGCACGCCGCGTTACGTGAGCGAGCGGGCACTGCCGTGGCTCCGGGCGGGATTGAAGCGTGCCGGGCGGGAGCGCGGCGATATCGAGGTGGCGGCGATGCTGATCGCGGCGGTTGATCCGGACCTCGAACGTGCTCGCAAGCGGGCGCGGCCGCAGGTTGCGTATTACCTGGGCGGGTCACACGCTGATCCGATCATCCGGCTCCACGGGTGGGAGGAACAGGCCGAGCGGCTGCGGGCGGCACGTGCCGAAGGAGACATCGAGGGGATGGTCGTGGCGGTGGACGACGCGATGCTGGACGAGATTGCGCTGGTGGGCCCGGCCGATCGCTGCCGGGCGCAGCTCGATCGACTGGATGGGATCGACCTGGCTATTCTGGTGCCGGCAGCGTGGCGGGTCGAGCCGGGCGACGTAAGGAAAGGCGCGGGCGCGATTCTGGAGGCATTTGGGAGATGACGGCCTCAATTGGGTGCGGTGAGGCGATCGTTCGAAGCCTGTTGGCACATGGGACCGAGGTGGTGTTCGGGATTCCGGGAACGCACAACTTGCCGATTTATGACTGCATTCCCGGGTCGGGATTGCGGCATATCACGCCGCGCCACGAGCAAGGCGCGGGTTACGCCGCGGACGGGTATGCGCGAGTATCGGGAAAGCCGGGCGTGTGCCTGGTGACGACCGGGCCGGGGCTGACGAACATTGCGACGGCGGCGGCGACGGCATACCACGATTCGGTGCCTTTGCTCATCATCTCGCCCGGGATGCCGGGAAGCATTGAAGGGCGTGATACCGGCTACCTGCACGAGACGAAGAACCAGTCGGGAGCGATGGACAATCTCGTGGCATGGAGCCGGCGGGTGGGAAGCGCGGACGAAACGGTGGAGGCGATTCGCGATGCCTTCCAGCACTTCGCGAACGAACGGCCGCGGCCGGTGCATATCGAGATTCCGCTGGATATTCTGGCCGACGGGCGTCTGACCGCACCCGCGCCGGTGTACCAAACGGAGCCGGCAGCGAGGCCGGGTGCGGAGCAGGTTCGCGCGGCGGCGGATCTGCTGCGACAGGCGCAACGGCCGGGGATGATCCTGGGTGGCGGCGCGACCGGTGCGGTATCCGAGGCGCGGGAGATGGTGGAGCGGCTGGGAGCGATCGTCGTCACGACCTGCAACGGGAAGGGGACAGTGCCGGAGAGCCATCCGCTGTCCCTGGGCGCCACGATCCGGTTTGCCGCGGCGCAGCGGGCGCTGGCGGGATGCGACGTCGTCCTGGCGGTGGGGACGGAGATCGGCGAGGCGGATACCTGGGTGCCGTGCCTTGACATGGGCGGGGACGTGATCAGGGTTGATATCGACGAGGCACAGCTGCAGAAGAATCTGCCGTCGACGGCGCCGGTCACGGGACATGCAGCGACGGTCTTGCGGGCGCTGTTGGATGAGATAGGAGATGGACCGGCGAGTGGCGCCGGGGAGGAGCGCGCGGAACGGGCTCGCGAAGGCATCCGGGCAGAGCACGAGGCGGCGGGGGCGCCGTTCGACCGGATGCATGCGATCCTCAACGAGACGCTGACGCCGGACGCGATTATCGCCGGGGACAGCTCGCAGGTGTCGTATTTCGGGACCGCGTACCTGTCCCGGGCGGAGCAGCCCCGTCAGTTCTTGTACCCAGCCGGGTACGCGACGCTGGGCTACGGGATCCCAGCGGCGATCGGCGGGAAGATCGCGGCGCCGGAAAGGCAGGTGATCGCGGTACTGGGCGACGGGGCGGCAATGTTCTCGATCGCGGAGATCGCGTCCGCGGCGGAACTCGGGGTCTCGCTGCCGATCGTGATCGTGGAGAACGGCGGCTACGCGCAGATACGAGAGGGAATGCTCGCACGCGGCGCCAGGCCGGTCGGAGTCGATTTACCCACGCCGGATTTCGCTGGTTTGGGAAAGGCGATGGGCGGAGAGGGTGTAAGGCTGGAGAGCCTGGATGAATTGGATGACGTATTACAGAGAGCGGTCGCATATGAAGGTCCAACGGTCATAGCCGTCCCCTTTCCGGCTACAGTGATGAAGTAGGCAGGCGCTCTCATCTCAGGAGGTCGTCTCATGGCAGATATGACGGCTGATCTGATCGCTCGACTGCAACACGGCGGCGTGCAGTGGCTGGATATCGCGTTTCTCGACTACAATGGCATCCCGCGGGCGCGGGCGATTGCCGCCGAAAACGCCGAAAGCGCGTTCGGGCGGGGCGTCAACTTCAGCTCGCCGACCGTCGACTTCAACTCGCGGGATCTCTTTCCTCCCGGCGCCGCTTTCGACCTCTCGTCTCCGGATGTCTGGGCGCGGGCGGACCCACGTGGCTATCGACAACTAAAGGGAAGCCCCGGCCGTGCCTTGGTCCTGGCCGATCTCGTCGATGCGGCCGGCGATCCGTGGATCGGCTGCCCGCGCTCGGCGTTGAAACGCCAGATCGAAGTCGCCGCCGGCCGAAATCTGTCATTCAATGTCGGCTTCGAGCCGGAAGGGTACCTGTTCCGATCTGAGGGGGCGAAGGTCACGTTTGCCGGACCCGCGTACTTCGCCGGCCTCGACGGGCTTGATCTCTTCCCGGAATTCATGGAGGCGTTGCTGGCGGAGCTGGCTGGCGCGGGATTGACGGTAGATCAGTGGTCGGAAGAGTACGGGCCGGGGCAGGTCGAGGTCAACCTCCGGTACGCGCCGGCGCTCGACGCCGCCGATAACCTGGTGACGTTCCGGCATATCTTCCGCGACGTGGCCCACCGCTACGGACTTCTTGGAACCTTCATGCCCAAGCCGTTCGAGGGGCAGGTGGGCTCCGGCCTCCATGTCCACCTCAGCGCCGTCTCCCCGAACGGCGGTCCCAACCTCTTCGATGATCCAGCCGATCGGTATGGACTGTCCGCCACGGCCCGGTACGCGCTTGCCGGGCTGCTGAGGCATGCCCCGGCGCTCCTGGCGCTCGGCGCCTCGACGGTGAACTCGTACAAGCGCTTCTTGCCGGGTTCCTGGGCTCCAACGCATGTGACCTGGGGCTACGCCAGCCGCGCTGCTTTCATTCGCGTACCGGAACGTGAAACGCCTCGCCGCCTCGAGATCCGAAGTGGCGACGGGGCGGGGAATCCGTATTTGTATCTGACGGGAATCCTGGCGGCCATGCTGGATGGGATCACACGCGGCCAGGAACCGTCGGACCAACAGGTGGGGGATGTCGGCGCGCTCAGCCCGTCCGGCGCAGCCAAGCGCGGTATTGCGCCCCTCCCCCGAACTCTCGACGAAGCGCTGAACGCTCTCGCCGCCGATCCTGTTATCCGCGATGCGCTTGGTCCGGTTATTCCTGAGGAGTACATCAAGGTCAAACGATCGGAATGGGAGGCATTTTGCCTGCATGTCGGCGAGTGGGACCGCGCCTGGTACCTGCGTCGCTATTAGCCTGATTGCCGCTCCGTCAAGTCAAACCTATAATGATCGCAATACTGTTGGGGGGCTTTACATCACCGGGGAAGGAGGTGGTGGAAAGGCAGGCCGCGCGACCTCTGTCATCGTTCATTGGATTCATTGAGCGGAGAGAAGGATTATGGCACTTGATGCGGATCTATCCCCCGAAGGCGGTCTCGTATCCGAGCGCGTCGCCGGAGGCATTCTTCCCAAGGTTCTGAACAGCTTCGACATGGTGGCGATCTTCGTCGCCATCGTGCTGTTCATCACCAATACGACCGGGTTCTTCAACAACGGCCCGGTCTCGATGACCTACCTGGTTCTCGGATTCATCACGTTTCTTATACCGGGCGCAATCGTTACCGGCCAGTTGGGCAAGCTGTTCCCGGGCGAGGGCTCGATTTACCTCTGGACGCACAAGGCGTTCGGCGCGTTTCCCAGCTTCCTGGCCGGATTCGCTGCCTGGTGGCCCGGCATCCTGGTCATGCTAGCGACGGGAACGGTGGTCGCGCAGTACGCGGAGACGCTGACCAACACTGCATTCCAGCCGTGGCAGCAGGGGCTCATCGACCTGGCCGTGATCGTGTTTTCCGGAATCATGGCGTCCCTACGCTTCCGTGTGACGCAGAACGCGGTCAACACCATCTTTGTCCTGTACGGCCTGGCCATGCTGCTCATGATTCTGGCCGGCGTCGTGTGGCTGGCGCAGGGGCACCCCTCGCACACCGATTTCAGCACCGGCTGGTTCCAGGGGCTGGGGCATAACCCGTTCGATTTCGGTAGCAGCGCGTCTACCTGGAGCCTCTTCGGGTTTGTCATCCTCGCGCTGTTGGGCATCGAGGTGCCATTGAACATGGGTGTCGAGATTGCCGACGAGCGCGCGATCTCGCGCTACCTGCTGATCGGTGGCTCGATCGTCATGATCGCGTACCTGGCGGTGAACTGGGCGCTGATGGTTGGGCTCAACGCCACGACCTACGGCGGTAACCTGGCCGCCCTGATCATCCTGGTCAATCAGGTGTTTGGCAGCGTTCTGGAGTGGATCGTCGGCCTCATCGTGATGGGCTTCTTCGTGTTCATCACGGTGGTCTACAACTATTCTTTTGCTCGCCTGCTGTTCGTCTCCGGACTCGATCGGCGGCTGCCACCGGCGGTGAGCAAGGTGAATAGCCAGCGCGTGCCGTACGTCGCGGTGATCATCCAGACCGTCCTGGCCTGCCTGTTTGTTGTCGGGACGTTCATGGTGTATCCGTACATCAGCAGCGGCAATGCTGCCGACCTGGCGAACAAGGCGTACTTCGCCTTCCAGGCGGCCGTGACTGTGATCTGGCTGCTCTCGATGGCGTTCCTGTTCATCGACGTGTTGGTCATCATCAACCGCTACAGCAGCTCGTTCCGCGAGCGGCGGATCGCTCACCCGGTCGTGTTCTACGTCTGCTCGCTCCTCGGGATGATCGCGTCACTCTGGGGCGCGATCGTGACCTTCACCAACCCATGGGTCGGCGGCTTTAGCAAGGGTGACTGGTTCCATGTCGTCCTCCTGATCAGCGTGGTATCGATCGTTGCCGCGCCGGTTCTGTACGCGATCGGTTCGGCAACCGCCCGCAACCAACCGGTGCCCGACGAGACCATGCTTGGTGCCCAGACGTAGGCAGCCAATGTGGAGAGCCGGGCGAGATTGCTCGGTTCCATTGGGGGCAGCGGCGGCGCTGAGCGGCCGCCAGCCCTTTTCCCTGGACGCGAGGCTGGCCGGCACTCGGGCCGGCCACTTCGTCACGCAGTAGGGAGGAAGACATTTGACCATCTCTGATGCGCAGGCATGGCGACTCGAGCTGGCACCCGTCCCGTTTGTCGACAACCACGTCCATCCCCTGTCCCGCACCCAGCCGGCCACACCGGAGGAATTTCGAGCCAATTTCGCCGAGGCCTACGATCCCTCCCTTGCGGCCGATCATGTCGCGTCGGCGGTGTACTATCGTTGGTCGCTTCGCCAGCTCGGCGCGTTCCTAGGCGTGCCGCCGACGGAAGAGGAGATCCTTGAGCAGCGAGACAGTCAGGGGTTTCTAAACTACACGCGCGGGCTGGTGTCCGACGCGGATATCGCCTATCTCTTGCTCGATACCGGTTTCCCGGCGCCCGACGATGCCTACCCTTTGACGAAGATGGCCAATCTGCTGCATGTAAGGGTCGGGCACATCCTCCGCATCGAGACGCTGTTGCAGGACCTGATCGTCGAGCACGACAGCCTCGCCGATATGGACGCCGCGTTCGAAGACAGTCTCCAGGACGCTCGCAAGCGGGGAGCGATCGCCCTGAAGAGCATTGCCGCCTACCGAACCGGGCTGGCTATCGAGAACCCGACCGATGTCGATGCCGCAGCGGCACTGGACACGGTACGGAAGTCCACGGAACGCCCGCTTCGCCTGACCGACAAGACGCTGATCGACTACTTCGTCCATCGTGCGCTTGCCTTTGCCGCCCGCGAGGGGATGCCGGTTCAATTCCATACCGGCTACGGCGATCCGGATCTCGACCTGCGCCTGGCCAACCCGCTGCACCTCCGGCCGCTATTTGAGGATCAGCGCTACCGTGATGCGCCGATCGTTATGCTGCATGCCAGCTACCCGTTTACTGCCGAGGCTGCTTTTCTGGCGGCGGTCTACCCGAATGCGTATCTCGACATCGCCTATTCCCTTCCGCCGCTCGGGTACTATCCCCTCCTTCGCGCGACATCAACGGCTCTGGGCACGGCGCCGGCCAGCAAGATCCTGGCGAGCAGCGACGGCGCGCGGATTCCCGAGCACTACTGGCTCGGCGCGACGCGAGCCCGGCAGGTTCTGGCCGCGGCATTGGACGACGCGATCCGCGCCGGCGAGCTCGATCTCGGCGCCGCTCGCCAGACGGGCGAGTTGATACTCAGCGAGAACGCGTATCGGATTTACGGTCTGAGGTAGAAGCGTCTCCTTGCCGCCAAGAAATCGTTGTCTAGCGCTTCAGCGCGCTTCGGCTTGCCTATCGATATGTTCCCTCTCTGCGAATCGCACCGTCCACAAGACGCGGGAGGGCGGGCGTGTTCGAGCACGCGAGGCGGGATCCACATCCAACCGAAACGCGCTGAAGCGCTACTCAGAAAAGGCCAGATGCTCTCGATTTTCACTCCTGCGTTGTGCCGGACACGGCATGGGAGACTTGACTACGGATTGTGATTACGCGGTTCGGGCGGTTTGTTCGGTGACTAAACCTTTCCCTGAATTAGATCGCGGATCCCTCTTGCTAATCGTGACGGGCGAAACGGCCAGGACAGAAACCCACGTAAGTGTCCCGACTGATCGACCAGCGCGACCGCCGCCAGGTGCTGGACATCCTGGCCCGGCTTGATCGTCTTCGGGTTCTGCACGTACACGCCGTAGTCGCTCCAGACCGGCTTCATCTCGCTTCGTGGACCCCACAGGTAGTACCAGTGGTAGGGTGTCCAGCCCATCTCGCGAGCGAACCGGCTCACGGTCTTGTTGGTGTCGACCTCCGGCTCCACGCTGATGTTCACGAGGACGGTTTTCCCGGCCAGTGGGCCGAGGTCGCGCTCGGTTACTCCAAGCGCGCGGCCGATCAACGGGCACTGTGATTTGCAGACCGAGCTGGTAAAGCTGACCAGCGCAACCCGTCCCCGGAATTGGGCCAGCGAAACTAGCTGGTCGCGGTGATCCGGGAGTGTGAACGGCGGCGCGAGCCAGTTGTTGGCCTGCCGCATCCACGTTACGCCGGTGAACCAGGGGTAGCCTGAGGTCGCCGCAGCGGGCGCTGCCACCCGGCTGCGGTAGATGATCCCGAACACCGCCAGCGCGGCGATCCAGACCACCAGGCCGAGGACCAGCACGCGCAGAGGAATCGCCCCCAGTCGCGCCAACTCAGCCGCCCTTCACCAGCGGCTGCGCCAGGAGCCAGAGGCTGGACATCGTGTAGAGAACCATATCAAGCATCCAGGGCCATTCGGCGGCCCTCGCTTGTCGTACCGTTCGCGCGGCTCGCGTCAGGTAATCGTGCGCCAGCACCACCGCGACGATGTGGACGATGACGATCAAGCCTACCTGTGTGTACCACACAACGGACGACGGAAGCAGGTTGTGATTGATCTCGTAGCTGTCGTTGAAGGGGTAGGGTAGCACGGGCCACCAGGCAAGCCCGGCCGGGTTTCCGAGCAACGGCAGCAGGAGCTGGCCGTTGATGGCTAGATACTCGGCATTGTGCGCGAAGAGGTAACCGAAGGAGATCGGTAGAACCGACGGCAGGAGGCCCGCCAGGACGATCAGCGGTGATTCGTCCAGCCCTCCGGCCGCCCGAACCATCAACGAAAATCCGCCGAACACGGTCCAGGCGATTCCCAGTAAAACGAGAAAGGCCAGAGTTGTCAGAAGCAGGTAGGTAACCGTGCCCGGCTGCATGGCGACCGGAAGCGTGTCGCGCGTGTGCTTCCAGAACGGCGTCGCCAGGAGACCGTCGAACGATACCGATGTCAGCAGCAGCAGGACAAACGTTATCCGGCTCACCGTCGGCTCGAAGCGCGATTTCAACCCGCCCAGGAAGCCACGATTGCCGGGCGCGCCGAACCGGAAGTAACCGATCCGGCCCCAGGTGCTGTACAGGACCGAGAACATCTCGCCCCGCTCCAGCCAGGCCTCACAGCCGAAGGTCAGAGATGCCAGAACCGTGAAGAGGGCGTAGACGAGGAGCGCGAAGGCGGTAACCGCGGGGATCGTCGCGACCTGGTTGTAGATCAGTTCGCCGCAGGCGACGAGAAAGAACAGGAATGCCGCCGGCCAGAAGTCGAGCCAATCGGGGTAGGTGAAAGCGGGACCGCCGAGGATCGTCTGGCGCAGACCGGGGCGATCCACGACTTCAGCTAGAGCCGCGAACGGGTTGACCGGCTTGGTCCAGTTGCCGATGACGCCGCAGGAGAGCGGGACGGCGATCCAGAGGACGATCCAGAACACGGTCGGGAGGATGTTCTCCGGTATCTCCTGCGAGCCGGCCAGTCCGGAGACGATCAAGACCAGGAGAAACAGCCCGCTGAGGGTTCCCCAGGTCACGTGCAAGCGGTACGGACCGGGTTGATCGGGGTAGACATCCACGCCCTCGATCGGCACGGCGCGGGGCAGGACGACGAGGAACGACACGAATACCACCGCCGCGCCGCCAAACACGAATAGCGCCAGAGGGATCGGCAGATCGTATCGCTTGCCGAAGGCGTGGAGAAAGATGTGAGTCATCAGTTGCGGATCTAAGAGATGAAGCATCTGC
>Ga0070739_10007607_pt1 | contig 11411 bp, 13 predicted proteins | sample Coa_R1_7_FD_66445 | JGI IMG/M metagenome (GOLD analysis project Ga0070739, IMG submission 66445) | Surface soil microbial communities from Centralia Pennsylvania, which are recovering from an underground coalmine fire - Coalmine... | ecosystem: Environmental > Terrestrial > Soil > Unclassified ... | reverse complement strand
TCGATTGTGATGGTCCGCAGACTCGAAAAATCGACCGCAACCGGCTTGTTATTTCTTGCCGCCATAACCTGCAAGGTCTTAATGACGTGTTCAAGCCGCCGGTAGGCTTCTTTATACTCCGTTGTGTTGGTGGCCAAGCCGAGAGGCTGTAAGCAATACTCTATAATTTCGCGGGGCCGCTCCAATTTGTCCATTACGCCTCGTCCTTTGGAGATCGCTTGGCGCTCAATATAGGCCGCGAACAAGAATAAGCAAAGAAAAGCCTTTCCGGGCGGGTTGCCGCCTGGAAGTGGCGGAGGCTTTCTCCGGGAGCCGCGGATGAGCGCGAGTCTGACGCACAAATTCGTCCGCAGCCTTCCCTGGGCGGCGGGCGAGGCGCTCTTCAATGCCGCCTATGGACTCGGTGCAATCTTCATCATCGGCCGCTTCATCACGCCCGCCGAGCTCGGCGCCGCTACGACGGCGATTTCTATTGTCTTGCTTGTCGAGGTCTTATCCGCGGCGGGCCTGCAGGAAGCCGTGGTCCGGGCGAGATCCGCCGACACGCTCGTCACCGACACGGCCTTTGTGCTTGCGATTTGCCTCTCTCTTGCTGGTGCGGTTTTGTGCGCCGGGGCGGGCCTCTTTGCGGCAGCCTTGTTCGAGGATGAGCGCCTTTTGCCGCTAACGCTTGCGGCGAGCCTCGCACTGCCTCTCAATGCGGCGGGCGCCGCCCCGGCGGCGGTGCTCACCCGCAAAATGCGCGCGGCCCTGCTCACCCGCCGGATGATTGGCGCCAGGATCCTCGGCCTTTCCGTCCTGAGCCTCACGGCGGCGCTCGGATTTGGCCCCTGGAGCCTTGTGCTCGCCGCGCTCGGAACGAGCGCGGGCTCGCTCGTCATGGTTTTAACCGCAGCAGTGAGGCTGCCCCGGTTCCGGTTCGCTCGGAGGGAGGCGAATGCGCTCTTGCACTTCGGCGCGCTCGTCAGCGCCGAAAGCACTCTGCATGTTATCTCGCTGCGCGCCTTCAGCCTGCTCTTTGGCTATTTTCACGGTCTTGCGGCCCTTGGCAATTTTCAGCTCGCCCTGCGCCTGACGGAGGAGGCCGGCGCCCTTTCCTCCGGCGCTTTGAACCGCTTTGGCCTCTCGTTTTTCGCGGCGAAAGAACGCACGGTGGGAGACACGAGTGCGGCCTTCCTCGCTGGCGTGCAGCTGATGACGGCGGCAACCGCGCCGCTCTTTGCGGGCATTGCGCTCCTTGCGCACGATCTCATTACCGCGATCTTCGGCGCGCGCTGGCAGGATGCGGTGCCGTTTACAGAAATCATCGCCGTTTCCTGGATTATTGTCTTTCCGCGCATTCTCATCGGACTTATTCTTCGCGCGCGGGGGGAGCAGAAGGTCCTTGTTGCGTTTGCGGCCTCGGCTGCCGCTTTTTCGCTGATCAGCTGTCTCGCGACTGCGGCTATGCCAGCTCTCTTTGGGGCCGCCGGTTTCGCCGGACGGCGCTTTTTCAATGCGCCTTTTGTGACGCTTGCCGTGCGGCGCTATCTGGGCATCCCGTTCAAGGACCAGATTGGCGCAGCTGCCCGGCCTTTGCTGGCGGTTGCGCTGATGAGCACGGCGGTTCTGGCCTTTCAGCTCCTGTTTCTCGATGCGCCTCTTTTGGCGCGGCTTAGCGGTTCTGTTGCGCTCGGGACCGTGGTTTACGCGGCAGCGCTGCGGGCGCTCAGCCCAGAAACGCTCTCGCTCGCGCGCGCGCTCGTGGCGCGCTACAAGAGGTGAGGCTGACCCCCCGGGATCACCTCAAGCTCCTTGACCGGAAGCCCCCGAAGCCTAAAGGCCGGGCCCATGCAGGTCGACGCCGTCACCGGAATTATTCTTGCGGGCGGGCTTTCGCGCCGCATGGGCGGCTGCGAAAAGGCTCTGCAAGATCTTTGCGGGGTTTCCTTGCTCGGCCGCGCGGCCGATGCAATCCGGCCGCAATGCGCAGAGCTGATCCTCAGCGCGAATGGCGACGCGCGCCGGTTTGCAGAGTTCGGCCTCCCGGTTATTGCCGACACTCTCCCAGGGTATCCCGGCCCGCTTGCTGGCATTTTGGCCGGGCTCGATTGGATCGCGGCGCATCGCCCCGGCATCAAACTTGCCATCAGTGTGCCGTCCGATACGCCGTTTCTCCCTAGCGATCTCGTTGCGCGGCTCCTTGCCGCCCGCAGCCAGGAGAAGACAACGGTTGCTTGTGCGCGCTCGGGCGGCCGCCTCCACCCCGTGGTGGCGCTGTGGCCAGTCGCGGTGAGAGGCGATCTCCGCCATGCTCTCACGGGTGGGGAAGTACGCAAGGCAGAGGCCTTCTTGCGAGGCTATTCCTGCGCCATTGCGGACTGGCCGGCGGGGACTGCCGACCCGTTTTTTAACGTGAACGACCGGCGCGATCTCGAGGCGGCGCACGCCATTCTTCGTGCGCGTCAGCAGCCCCTTGCATGATGTGCCGCCTTTGCCGTACCAGGCCTGGAGCTTATAAGCAGGAGGGCGCCCGTGAGCGTGCAGGTCGAAAACGTCTCCCGTGACGAACTGAAAAAAGGCTTGGCCGATGGCTCGATCGTGCTTGTCGACGTGCGCGAGCCGAACGAATATGCCGCGGGCCACATCCCCGGGGCCATTCTCAACCCGCTTCAGAGCTTCGATCCCGACGCCTTGCCGCAGACGGCAGGCAAACGCGTCGTGCTTTCCTGCCGTTCGGGCAGACGATCCTTGACCGCGCTCGAACTTGCGCAAAAGGCCGGGCGGAGCGATGTGACGGCGCACTATCCCGGCGGCTTCCAGGACTGGGCCAACGCGGGGGAACGCGTCGAAGTTTAGGCAGAGCCAAGCGGCCTGCCTCGACTTGTCACAAGAAATTCCGCGGCCAGATCATCGAGCGCCACATATGAGCAACAGGCGAGTTATCGAACCCTAAGCCCTCCTTCGGCTGGCGGAAGTGGCGGCCAACGATGTCGGCGAACTGCTCCAAATCAACCTTCGCGTCCGGGTCAAACGAATAAATGTCATTGATCGTGATCATGCGGGCCATTCCGTACCATTTGTGCTTGCGCGCATATTCGTAGTCCGCGCGGAGGTATGGCTCGGGCTCATAGTCCTCGCCGAAGAGATCGACATAGGCCTGCGGATAGGCGTAGCCGGCTTCGGGATCCGGGAAGAACCGCAGGGCCTCGTGGTAACGAACCGCCCAAGCGATCTCTTCGTCCACATAAGGGGCAATCAGCTGCGCGCCCCAATAGCCATGATCGGTTTGAAAGAGGCCGACCATGGAGATGTCGTGGAGAAGGCAGGCAAGGACGCCTTTTTCTTCGACTCCGGCTTTGAGCGCGAGATTGGCGCTTTGCAGGAGATGGCTCGCCGCAGGGCCGAAGCGCAGCCGGTAGAAATCGAAAAGCGTTGGGGCCTTGGGCATTTTGGGGAGGGCAGGGTCATCGCCCATCATTGCCTTGCGGGTGGCAAGGGCGGCAGGCGAAACTGCGTCAAAGCGGGAAAGATATTCGGGCGTTCCCATCGTCGCCAAGGCCGATTTGACGACGATCCTTTCGGCCTCGTGCCGCTCGCGGGTCGCACTCTCCAGCGCCTTCCAGGAGGTCTCATTTCTCTCGCCCATGGCGGCCCTCCATCTAAACCGCTTCGCTCTGCCGCAGCATTTTACGTAAAGGGCCTCACCGGCGGTCAAGCCCTTCGCCTTTGCCGCCGCTCCAGCACCCGGCGAGGTAAGGCAAAGCCATCGTGGGGGCGGCCCTCAAGAAAATAGCAGCGACGAGAGCTTGCGCCTCGTGCTGACGGTCGCCGGATCGGCGGGCCCCCAAGCCTCGAAAAACTGCAAGAGCTGCTTGCGCGCGCCATCGTCGTGCCAGGTGCGGTCGCGTTTGATGATCTCCATAAGTTCGCCTGCGGCCTCCTGCCGCCTGCCGTGGGCATTGAGGAGAATCGCAAGGTCGAATCGTGCCTGGTGATCGTTTGGATCATCGGCGAGCTTGCGCTTAAGCGCCCCGGCATCGCCAAGCGAGGCGGCTTGTGCCGCAAGCTCTAGCGCTGCTTTGGCGCCGGCGATGGCTGGGTCGCGCTCGGCGCCCGGCCCGACGGAGGCAAGGACGGTCCTTGCGCTTTCCAATTCTCCGGCGGAAACGAGGAGCTTCGCAAGGTTCCCGATCGCTCCCGGGTCGCCGGGGTGCTCGGCAAGGATGCGCTTATAAAGCTCAGCCGCCTTCTTTGTCTCGCCAGCCTCGGCAAGCGCCTGTGCCTCGGCGAGCCGCTCGGCGAGATTGGTCAGGGGGCCAACGAGCCGCTCAACAAAGGCCTTCACCTCCCGCTCTGGAAGCGCGCCCATGAAGCCGTCCACGGGCTGGCCCCGCTCGAAGGCAAAAACGGCGGGAATGGAGCGCACGCCGAGCCTGCCGGGGATTTCCGGATGCTCATCGATGTTCATCTTGACGAGCTTGATCTTGCCCGCGGCGCTTTTAACGAGATTCTCCAGCACCGGGGTCAGCTGTTTGCAGGGCCCGCACCAGGGCGCCCAGAAATCGACGAGAACTGGCTGGCGCAAGGACTCCTGTAAAACATCGGCCGCAAAGCTTGCCGTCGTGGCCTCTTTGATGAGGCCCGGCTCTTGCCGGGCCGCTTCCGCTGTCTGACTTGCGGCCTGCTTGCCGCCTTGACCGCCGCCCCGGCCGAATAGTCCCATCATAATGTGCTCTCCCTTGGGCATCTCGCCCGGGCCGCGGAATGCGGCTATTTGCTGTGCCAAAATGCTTTTTGGCGCCTAACCCGCAACTCATCCTGCGCCGCGCCGCCGCTGGCATTTGGGGCACGCTTATCCTAAATTCAACACGCGGAGCTGCGGGGCGCGTGCTGGATCAACATTCCCCGGGGCCTTATCGATCTCTAGGGGAGCTGTCCCTGGCCTTGCCCGTGGGCTTGGCCATATGGCGCCCACCTACTTTGTAGGTTCCCGGGATCGATATCCCACGGCCGCCGCGGCCCCGTCCTGAAAGCCACCCGGCCTTGGTGCATATCTCGATCCGGGCCGCAAACCGGAAAAGCGATCCTTGCGGCCCGACCTCCCCTCCCTCAAGCAAGACCTGCGCGCTCGCGCCCTGGCGAAACGCGAAAAAATCACGGGCGAGGCGGCTGCGGCCTTTGCCCTGCGCCTTGCGCAAGAGGGCCTTGCCCTGGCCGCACGCCTGCGCCCAGCAGTGGCATCGGCCTATTTCCCCCTCGGAAAGGAGGCCTCGACCTTGCCTCTCCTCGAGCAGCTTGCGGCCGCGGGCATTAAAACAGCCCTGCCTGTGACCGGCAAGCGCGGAAGCCCGCTTGTCTTCCGGTTCTGGCGCCCAGGTGAGCCAACCGTCAACGGCAAGATGGGGATCAGCGAGCCTCTCCCCTCGGCAGCAGAAGCCGAGCCTGATCTCCTCTTCGTGCCGCTTGCCGCTTTCGACCGCAAGGGCCGCAGGCTTGGCTATGGCGCGGGCTTTTACGATTTGACGCTCGCAAAACTCCGGGCAAAGAAGCCGGTTTGTGCCGCGGGTGTCGCCTTCGCGGCACAGGAGTGGCCAGAAATCCCTGCCGAAGCACACGACGAACACCTGGATTACGTGCTAACCGAACGCGAATTGATCGATTGCCGGACCTCCTGAATGCGTCTTTTTTTCATTGGCGATGTCGTCGGCCGCGCAGGCCGCGCCGCGCTTCTCGAGCATCTGCCGAAGTTGCGTAAGGCCTGGGCGCTCGATTGCGTCATCGTCAATGGAGAGAACGCGGCCGGAGGGTTCGGGATTACGGAGGCGATCTGCTCCGACTTCCTCGCCGCCGGCGCCGATTGCATAACGCTCGGCAATCATGCTTTCGATCAGCGTGAGGCGCTTGTCTTTATCTCCCGCCAGCCGCGCCTCGTGCGGCCTCTGAACTACCCGCCCGGGACGCCGGGGAGCGGCGCCGCTCTTGTCGAGACGGCTGCCGGGGCGCGCGTGCTCGCGATCAATGCCATGGGGCGCGTGTTCATGGATGCCTTGGATGATCCTTTTGCCGCCGTGGCGCGCGAGCTTTCCCTTTGCCCCCTGGGAGCGGGATGCGATGCGGCGGTGATCGATTTTCACGGCGAGGCTTCGAGCGAAAAGCAGGCCTTCGCCCATTTCGTCGATGGCCGGGCTTCCCTTGTCGTTGGCACCCACACCCATGTGCCGACCGCCGACCATCAAATATTGCCGCGCGGCACTGCCTTCATGACCGATGCCGGAATGACGGGGGATTACAATTCTGTGATTGGCATGGATAAAGACGAGCCGATTCACCGTTTCACGACGAAATTGCCGGCAGCCCGGCTTGAGCCCGCGATAGGCACGGCGACGCTTTGCGGCGTTGCCGTCGAGATCGATTCAAGCGGACTTGCCACCCGGATCGCTCCGGTCCGCCTTGGCGGCAGGCTTTCGCAAACGCGCCCGGAATTCTGGGAGGCCGCCGAAGCCGCAGCTTTCTGAATCTATCCGCTTTACTTTAAAAACACGTAGATGTCGGCCTCAAGATTGGCATCGTCCGGCTCGGATGTGTCGGTGAGATATTCCTCGATAAAGCGACTCTGCGACTCAAGCCCCTTCTCGTCAAGGAAAGCGGTGATGAGATCGTAGGTCGAGTCGATATCATCGTAGGGGCCGCGGTGCAGGAATTTCATCGCTTTTCCCGCAGGCGAATCGCCGATTTTGATGCCGCCCGGAAGTTCCGAGACCGGGGGCCTCTCGGCTATCGGCACCATTGCCTCGAATTGAAAGCTTTTGTCGTCGGTCTCTAAGAATACGGCAAACGGGTGTCCTGCTTGGGTCAGCCCGGCTTTTTTGATCGCCTCCTGAACCTTGCCGATTTCGCCGTGAATCGTTTTAAACGCTTCCGGCCATTCCGCGCTCGCGTCAAGATAAGCCACAGGACGCGGCGCGAGTTCGAGGGTCGAAGCGGCGCTATCCGCGGGGACACCTGGCGGTGGCTGCGAGGGCGCAGCGGGAGAGGGCGCCGAAGCGTCGGGTTTTGCAGGCGCTTGCGAGGCCTCTCCAGCGGCGGGGGGCGAAGCTGGTGCTTGAGCGAACGTGCGCCCGGGCTGCGCGGCAAGGAGTAGAAGAAGTCCCAGCGCGAGTTGAATCGCCGACCAATTCGTGCCTTCGTGCCGCGTCATCTGCCGCTCCAGTTTCTGTCCAGTCAACGCGCTATCATTGTTCGCCGCCAGCGGGCAAGGCTTCCCTCTTATGGCGCAAGGAAGCGGAGCTCTGCTATAGGGCAGGTGCCAAGAGGTTTGCTGAGGCGTAGCTTATGGGCGAACATTTTATCCTTCCAAAAATGCCGGAAGCATGTCCATGAGCGCGCTTGCCAACCGTGTCCTCGTCAAGATGAACGGCATCGGCAACGAGATCGCCGTTCTCGATTTGCGCGGCACAGGCCTGAGCGTCAGTGCCGAAGAGGCGCGCGCGATCGCGAGGGACAAGAGGCTTGCCTTCGACCAGATGATGGTGCTCGAGGAGCCGCGCTCGCCGGGCGCCGCCGCCTTCATGACGATTTACAATAGCGATGGCTCGCAATCTTCGGCTTGCGGCAATGGAACGCGCTGCGCGGCCTATCTGCTGACCCGGAACAGCGCGCGGGAGAGGCTCGTCCTTGAAACGGCGGCCGCGCGGCTCGAATGCCTGCGTAATGAGGATGATACCTTCACCGTCGATATGGGCGCGCCGCGGCTTGCATGGGACGAGATTCCTCTGCGCGATCCTTTTTACGACACGCGCACCATCGAGCTTCAAATCGGGCCAATCGATGCGCCCATTTTGCACACGCCCTCGGCGGTCAATGTGGGCAATCCGCATGCGATCTTTTGGGTCGAGGATGTCGAGGCCTATGATCTTGCGAAGATTGGCCCTTTGCTCGAATGCCATCCGGTTTTCCCCGAGCGCGCCAATATCTCGCTCGCGCATGTGATCTCGTGCGGGCACATTAGGCTCAAGGTTTGGGAGCGCGGCGCGGGATTGACCCGCGCCTGCGGTTCGGCGGCCTGCGCGGCGCTCGTTGCGGCAAGCCGCAAGGGGCTCACCGCGCGGCGCGCGACTGTCAGCCTGCCTGGCGGCGATCTCGATATTTTGTGGCGCGAGAGCGATGATCATGTGCTGATGACGGGGCCTGTGGAATTCGAATTCGAGGCGAGGCTCGACCCGAGCCTTTTTAAGGACATCGTAGCGTGAGGCCACGCGGTCCATTGCAGGCCCCTCAGTGCTGCAAAGCGAAGCAAGCAAAGAGCATCGACCGTATTCTGGATTGGTTCGCTGATTTGCGGCTCGCAATGACGCGTCGATTGGTAAGGCTGCTGCTGTGACCAGCGTTCGCCAGAATCCGCCCGGTGTCGAGGTTGTCACCTTCGGCTGCCGGCTCAATTTCGTCGAATCAGAGGCCATGCGCCGCGCCGCGAAGGCCGCAGGGCGGGCTAATCTCGTCATTGTCAACACCTGCGCGGTGACGGCGGAAGCAACGCGCCAGGCGCGCCAGGCGATCCGCAGGATTAAGCGTGAGCGGCCGGCGGTAGAAATTGTCGTGACGGGCTGCGCGGCGCAGATCGCTCCGGACAGATTCGCTACCATGCCGGAAGTCTCGCAGGTGCTCGGCAATGCTGCGAAGAGCGATCCGGCAGCATGGGCAAGGCGCCGCGCTGGAAGCAATGTCCCGGACATCATGGCTGCGCCGCGTGCGCTCACGCCAAGCGAAGGGACCGAGGATCACACAAGGGCCTTTCTCGCCGCGCAGAGCGGCTGCGATCACCGCTGCACTTTTTGTATTATCCCGTACGCGCGCGGGCCCTCGCGCTCGTTGCCGCTTGAAGGAGCCGTGCAGGCCGCGCGCCGCCTTGCTGAGAAAGGCTTTCGCGAGATCGTTCTGACCGGGGTCGATCTCACCTCTTACGGGACAGATCTTTATGGCGCCCCGGCGCTCGGCAGGCTCGTCAAGGCCATCTTGCGCGAGGTCCCCGCGCTCGACCGTCTGCGGCTTTCTTCGATCGATTGCATAGAGGCGGATGGAGCGCTCGTTGAAGCGTTCGCCGATGAGCCGCGCCTCATGCCGCATCTTCATCTCTCGTTGCAATCGGGCGATGATTTGATCCTAAAGCGCATGAAGCGCCGCCATCTGCGCGCGGACGCCGTGCGCTTTTGCGAGGAGCTGCGCAGGATCAGGCCCGAAATCGTTTTTGGCGCCGATCTCATCGCGGGCTTTCCCACTGAGACGGAAAAAATGTTTCAGAATACGCTCGCGCTGATCGAAGACTGCGGGCTCACCCGCCTCCATGTCTTTCCGTTCTCTCCCCGCCCCGGAACCCCCGCCGCCAGGATGCAGCAGCTCGCACCGGACATCGTGAAGGATAGAGCCAGACGCTTGCGCGAGGCTGGCGCGGCGGCGCTGCAAAGGCATCTTGACATGCAAATAGGCAAGGTCTTGCGGGTTCTCACCGAGCGCGGCGGGATTGGACACGCGGAAGATTTTACCCGCGTGCGAGTGGGGGAGGCCGCTCCGGGGCAGATGATTGAAGTGGCGATTGTGGGGAACGAGGGCAAAATGCTCGATGGGGACACTAGGGTTAACTGCTCCGTTTGAACGGCATCTTTCCGGCGTTTGTTCGTGGTTTTGTATAACGGTGAAAGTCTGGCCGCTGCCCGTCGCGATAACGCCAAATGGCGGAGCAAATCTCGGATTGGAACGACACATTCAAGTCTGCTCGCATCTACGCCGATGCTGGGAATGCTCATTGCGACCAGCCTTTTCGCTTTGCCACTCGCCGGCGCCAGCACCCAATAATCTTCGTCAGTTCTTTGAATCTTCCATACTCAATATTAGACCTCTTGCGTAACCGCCATGCGGCCTCGAGCTCCATGTTGTAGAGTGCGGCGATGAGGAAGAAGCGCAGGCCGACTCTGCGTCGGCGGTTTCGGTAGCGTTCAGCGATGATCTTGAATCGCTTGAGCAGAGCGGTGACATTCTCGCAAGCGGCGCGTTCGCTAGAGATGGCGCGGTTACTTTTCTTGCCGGCGGCGGACAACGGAGTCTTTTTGTTGTGTTTTTCCGGTATCTCCGTGTTGGCGTGCCTTCGCTGCAAGCCTTGATAGCCGCTATCGACAACGGCCCTTGTTTCAGGATGCAGACGAACTTTCGGCTTTTAGAGGAGCCTGAAGTCGTGGCGCTGTCCTTTTTCGTGCGCAAGCAGAGGACGCGGCGCGTCGATTTTTCGACGACAAGCTGCGTTTGCAGGGTATGCCGCTTCTTCTTACCCGAGTAGTATCGCCTTTGTTTTTTTGGGCCGCTCAATGGGTGTTCCGGTTGCGTCGATCAAGACGATGTCGAAGGCGCGTTCGCTTGCAACAGCGGTCTTGCGGCCCGGCAAGCGAAAGGCTTTGCTCTTTGACCAAATGTTTTCGCACCATTTGATGTTGCGGTAGGCCGCGCTTTCGCTGATGCCGCGGGCTTGCGCGATATGAAAATAGGTCCGGTATTCGCGCCAATATTCAAGCATCATCATCAAAAGCTGGTCTTCGATGTAAAGGCGTTGAGCTTGCCTCCAGCTGCCTTCCGCTTGCATTTGGCGGAAAAGCAGCGCCGCCATCGCTTCGAAGGTGCTCCTATGAACTCCTGTTAGCCGGCGAAACGCTCTGCCTTTCGGCTCTTTGACAAAATCAAATCTCATCGCCGCCTCCCTTGGCGGCAACGAATCTAACCATCGTTAAAAGAAGGTTACGCAAGAGGTCTAATGATGAAACTTGGGCAAGGACCAATATGGCGATGGCGCGGCTTTATGGCCGCTCGCCTCGCGGTCAGCGCCTCGCCGTGCCGGTGCCGCCCGGCCATTGGATGACGGCAACATTCGTTGCCGCCTTGCGCCACGATGAGATCACCCGCGCCCTGCGTATTCGATGGGCCGATGAATGGAGCAATCTTCTTGGTCTATGGCGAGCATTTTCTCACCCCGGCCTTGCGCTAGGGCGATGCCGCCGTCATGGACAATCTTGCCAGTCACAAAGTTGGCGGCGTCAAAGACGCGATCGAGCAGGCCAGCGCGACGCTGCGTTATCTGCCGGCCTACAGCCCCGGCCTCAATCCCATCGAACAAGCTTTTGCCAAGCTCAAAGCAGCACCTCGCGAGGCTGCCGCACGAACATTCGGCGCCCTCATCGAAGCCGTCGCTCAAGCGCTTGCAGGCTTCACACCCCAACAATGCGCAAATTATCTCGCACACTCGGGCTATGGCCGAGGATCATGAAAATGCTCTAGCAGTTTGCTGAAAAACCTGGCCAGAGCGAATGGATAGTGATTTGCTTTTCCAGATTGATTCTGCGGGAGAGTTAGGATGCGCGGACGGCTTCGGGATCAGAGCGCGTTGTTCT
>Ga0070739_10007604_pt1 | contig 11413 bp, 3 predicted proteins | sample Coa_R1_7_FD_66445 | JGI IMG/M metagenome (GOLD analysis project Ga0070739, IMG submission 66445) | Surface soil microbial communities from Centralia Pennsylvania, which are recovering from an underground coalmine fire - Coalmine... | ecosystem: Environmental > Terrestrial > Soil > Unclassified ... | reverse complement strand
CCTTGTGGGGGAGGGTTGGGGTGGGGGGTGAGATCGCCGTCTACCCCCCACCCCAACCCTCCCCCACAAGGGGGGAGGGAGAATCGGACAAAATCAACGGGTTCGTGTATGAGAGGGCAGCATTGCCAATGCAAGCCCAAGAAGAAGGCCATTGCAGATGTTAACTTGTCTTCTTCCACCATTGAGTCGGTTGGAATCACGGCTCTTGCTCAAAGTACACGGACAAGAAGCCCGAAGTTTGCTTGCCGATCGCGGGAATCGCGGGGGCCTTAAAGCACATCTTGTCAATGAGACGACACATTTAGGGCGGGTTCGTCAGGTATTGCACCAATTAGGACGGGTAGGCTCTTCGCTGGCTCGAATAGGCTGGACATCTGTGAATGTCTCCTCGCCAACGATTCTTTTCTTGATCCTTCGTTCATCGAAGAATCGGAAGAAGCGCCAGTCGTCGGTAACGACGATGCTGCCCCGCACATACCCGGTGAATTCCATGATGTTCGTGATCGCAATGCAGAGGACGCGATCGTCTCCAGCGTACTGTTCTGGTAAGCCGAGCGATGGCATTTTTTCTCGGAGGTCCGGCCAGACCTGTGGCAGCACCTGGCGACGGAGGACCAACTGATCGATGGATTTCTCAATCTGACGTTTTGCGCGGCAGTAGTTGGCCACAGAGATCACGGCTTTTTTCGCATTTTGCTTCCAATAAGAGAGATACCCTTCCCACCAAATCATCACGTCGAATTCTAGAAAAGTGGCGCTCGGGGACTCAATCACGATGCCGTTCTCTGCCCTGGCTCAAAGGTAGAGGGTTTATGTGGCAAAGTTGATTTTGCCGATCTCTACGCCGCAGTACCTAGAATACCGCCCTCTCGTGTGTGAACGCACAGTTTCGTGAATCGAAGACGGCAAGGCGGTGAAAGCCCGTTACCGCACTTTCGCCGGTCCGGATAACGTACAGAAAATGGGGAATTTCTGGCAGCGTGGCCAGAAGGCTGTTACAATCCACAATCGCCGTCGAGTTAGAGTCGCTTTCGTTTGCTCGAGAGTCCGTTCTCCGCACGCAGCTCGGGAATCACGGACTCAACGACAGGGAGCAGAACGCATGATTGGCAAATCAGTTGGCCACTATCGCATCACTGCCAAACTCAGCACCGGCGGCATGGGGGAAGTCTTCCTGGCCGAGGACACGCGTCTGGAGCGTAAAGCGGCGATCAAGACCCTGCCGGCCGAAATGGCCGCGGACGCCAGTCGGCGCCAGCGCTTTCTGCAGGAAGCCCGAGCCGCTTCGGCGCTCAATCACCCCCATGTCTGCGTCGTGTATGACGTGGGCGAGACGGCGGACGGACTGCCGTTCATCGCCATGGAGTTCGTGGAAGGCCAGACGCTGGACAAACTGGTGAAACAGGGACCGCTCGAAGTCTCCCAGGTCGTCGAGCTTGCACTGCAAGTTGCCGACGCGCTGGATGCCGCGCATACCCGGCGAATTGTGCATCGCGACATCAAGCCCGCCAATATCAGTCTGAATGAGCGGGGACAAGTCAAGGTACTCGACTTTGGACTTGCCAAAAGGATGCCGACAGAGACGGCTGGGCAGGAAGCTACCCAGGAGTATCAACAGACGAAAGAGGGACATGTGGTCGGGACTCCCTCCTACATGAGCCCCGAGCAGGCGCTGGGCAAGGATCTCGATCATCGCACCGATATCTTTAGCCTGGGAATCGTCCTGTACGAACTCGCCACCGGCCGAAGGCCGTTTACCGGCTCCAGCTTTTCCGAGATCGTCAACAACATTCTGCATGCCCAACCCCCGGCAATCGCCCGGCTGAACTACGATGTTCCTCCCGAGCTGGAGCGCATCACGCTCAAGTGCTTGCAGAAACAGCCCGACCGCCGCTATCAATCGGCTCGGGAGCTGCTGGTCGATTTGCGGAACTTGGCCCGAGAGATGGAACGCGGCGCTGGGTCCGCCGACTCGGCGATGGTCAGTCGCGTGCTGCCAATGCAGACCTTCGCGGGAACACTCGGTGCATCGGCGCCGGAGCCATTTTCTCTGGAGAAGCTCAAGAAGAGCGATGTGTTGCTCAGTTATGCCGCCATCGACGACCAGCCGTTGTTTGAGGGAAGGCCGGGTTGGGTTTCGCAGCTGCACCGCAACCTGGAAGTGCGCGTCGAGCAGTTCTCCGGCGAGAAGGTCGCAATCGCCCGCCTGCCGGAGTCCGCCGTTTCGCCTGTCGTGGAGGGCGAATTACTGGAGCAGCTTCCACGGACCAAGGCGATGATCTCGGTAGTCTCGCCGCCGTTCATCAAGTCCGACATCTGCCGGCGTGAAGTCGAACGGTTCTGGCGCGGCGCGGAGCAAAGCGGCGATGCCTGGGTGAACAAAAGGGCGCGGCTGTTGAAAGTGCTCAAGACAGCCATCGCTGCCGAAGAGCTTCCGTCCCCTCTAGACGACATTTTTTCGCCCCTGTTTGGCTTCGAGTTTTTCGAGCTGGATTCGGAAACCGGGCGCGTGCGCGAATTCGATGAGACTTTCGGCCCGCTGCTCAAGCAAAGATTCTTCGAGCGGGTTTACGATCTGGCCTACGACACTTGCCAGCTCTTGCGGACGCTACAGCAAGTTCGCGCCCGCGGCGCGGCGGCTGTCGAGCCGGACCCCAACCGGCATTGGGTCTACCTGGCGACGACCACGTCGGATGTTCAGGACGAGCGCGACCGCATCCGCCGCGAGCTGCTCGAACGGGGACATCAGGTGCTGCCCGATGCCCCCCTGCCGATACTGTCCCGCGATGTTGAAACTGTCGTGCGGCAGTGTCTGGAAAAATGCACCATCGCCATCCATCTGCTGGGCCGGCGTTACGGCGTGACCCCCGAAGATTCCTTCGAGTCGATCCCGGCCCTGCAGCTCCGGCTGACCGCCGAGCAGCCGCAGGGTCCCCAGTTGCAGCGCCTGATCTGGCTGGCCGGCGACGGCGAAATCGCCGATGAGCGCCAGCGCGCGTTCGTCCTACGCGTGCAGGAAGATCCAGCCCTTCACCAGGGCGCGGAAATCATCGAAGGCAACTTGAATTTGTTGAAGAAGGACCTCATTCGCCGCCTGTCGCCACCGGAGAAGAAGCCGAAAGCAGCGGCGCCATCCAAAGTCGCGACCGGAGCACCGAAACTGTACTTGATCTGCGATGCTAAGGACGAACCCCAGGTGGAAGCCCTGGAAGACTACCTGTTCGATCAGGGGCTGGAAGTCAGCCTACCCGCCTTCGACGGCGCGGACGCGGATGCGGCGGCGCTGCACCAGGAAAACCTGCGCGTGTGCGACGCGGTGTTGATCTATTACGCGGCGGCGCCCAAGGCCTGGGTTGACATCAAGCTGCGGGAGCTGCTCAAGGCAGCCGGCTATGGACGCGAAAAACCGATTGCCGTCCAGGCCGTCTACATCGCGCCCCCGCACGACCATCGCAAGGAGCGCTATCGTTCGCTCCCGGCCAGCGTGATCCGCCAGCCCGACGAGTTCGCTCCCAGCCCCGAGATGGATGCCTTCATCAGCCAGGTCAAGGAGGCATGCGCATGAGTAACTCGAACCACAGAATGAACCCCTTCCCCGGCCTGCGGCCTTTCACCCAGGAAGAGGACTACCTGTTCTTCGGCCGCGAAGAACAAACACTCGAATTGCTCGCGCGTTTGGGCAGCCAGCGCTTTGTCGCCGTGGTCGGCGCCTCGGGCAGCGGCAAGAGTTCGTTGGTCCGCTGCGGACTTTTGTCGGAACTGCAAGGCGGCAAGATGCTCGGCGCCGGCGCTGCGTGGGAGATCGCCGTCACGCATCCGGGCGGCAACCCGCTGGCGCTGTTGACCGAAGCCGTGCTGGACGCTGGCCTCTACGATCGCGCCGAAGAAAATAGCCGCGAGAACCTGCTGGCCACGTTGAGCCGCAGTCACTTCGGTTTGGTTGAAGCGGTCAAGCAAGCCGGACTCGGCGAGGACACGAACTTCCTCTTGGTCGTTGACCAGTTTGAGGAGATCTTCCGCTTTCACGAAGCGGGCCAGACGCAGCAGGAAATGGCCAACGAGTTTGTCAGCATGCTGCTGGAAGCCGCGGCACAGAAGGAAGTGCCGATTTACGTCGTGCTGACCATGCGCTCGGACTTCATCGGCGAGTGCGGACAGTTTGAAGGGCTGGCCGAGATGGTCAATCGAGGCGAGTTCCTGATTCCCCGGCTAACCCGTGAACAGTACAAGCGCATCATCGAAGGGCCGATCAAGGTCGCCGGGGGACAGATCGCGCCGCGCTTGCTGCAACGACTGCTCAACGACCTCGGCCAGCAGACCGACCAGTTGCCCTGCTTGCAGCACGCCTTGATGCGGACCTGGAACGTGTGGGCCGAGAAGGGCGACCAGGACGCCCTCGACCTCGATGATTACCAGCGTGTCGGCAAGATGACGCACGCCCTGTCGCTTCATGCCGACGAGATCTACGACGCGCTGGCAAGCGATCGCCAGCGGCAATTGTGCCGCGGTCTATTTCAGGCGCTGACGGTCCAGGAATCGGAAACCCGCGGTATCCGGCGGCCGCAGCGCCTGGGCAGACTGTGCCAAATCCTGGACGTTTCAACCGACGAATTGTTGCCCATTATCGACGCCTACCGCCAAAAGGGCGTCACGTTCCTGATGCCCGGGCAGGAGGTTGCGTTAACCGACCGAACGATCATCGACATTTCCCACGAAAGCCTGATGCGCGTGTGGACGCGCCTGCGGAACTGGGTTGATGAGGAAGCGCAAGCCGCAGGGATCTACATGCGGTTGTCGGAAAGTGCGGCCTTGTATGAGCAGGGTAAAGCGGGCTGTATCGCGATCCGGAGTTGGGCATTGCCCTGGCCTGGCAAGAATCCCAACACCCCAATGCCGCCTGGGCCGAGCGCTACCGTCCGGGTTTTGATGCGGCGATGGCGTTTCTGACGGCGAGCCAGCAAGCCGCCGCCGCCGATGAGCAGGAGCACGAAGCGGCCCGGCAGCGGGAGCTGGAAGGGGCCAGACAGTTGGCCGAGGCCCAACGATTGCGCCTGGAACAACAGAAGCGAGCGGCCCGCAAACTTCGCAAGGTGATTGGCGTCCTCGCCGCCGTCGCGGTGATCGCGGTCCTGGCCTGCATCGTCGCGCTGGTGGCCCGCAACGAGGCCAGCAGGTTGGCCCAAGTTGCGGAACAGGAAGCGGACCATGCCCGACAAAACGAGGAGAAGGCCAAAGAAAACGCGCAGCGAGCGGAGAAATCTCAGAAGGAGACGGCAGACGCTCTCGCCGTCGTCGAATCCCAGAAGGCAAAGGCCGAGACGGCCGAGCGCTCGGCTAAAGCCGCCGAGGAGACGGGCCGCAAGCTGCTTTACACGACCGATATGCGACTAGCCCCGTTTGTCTGGCGCGACGACCGCACCACGGCCGAGCAACTCCGCGTCCTGCTCGCCAAACACATTCCCGATAGCAAGACCGCCGCGGACCCTCGTGCCCACGCTCTGCGTGGGCACGAGGAAGGAAAGGTCGCAGACGCCAAGCCCGATTTGCGTGGCTTTGAGTGGCACTACTACCAGCACCTGCTGCAAGGCAGCGCGGCGGTTTTCGCAGGGCACGGTGTCTCCGTCACCGGTGGCGCTTTCACCGCGAATGGTCAACTGGTGACGCTGGACGAGAACGGCCAGGTGAGGCGTTGGGATCTAGGCTCTCAGGACGAAGATAAAGCGAGCCGCCGCGACCTGCCCGGCGGTCCCGGCGCTCAGATCCGCGTTTTGTCACCTAACGGACGGCTGGCCGCGCTGGCCGAAGGAAACAAGATTCGCGTATTCGACACCTCCACGGGCAAAGAGACGTTCCAGATCGATTCCGCCAATAATCAAGTACGCCGTCTGATCTTCTCACGGGACAACGACCGCCTGGTCGTCGTCGATGAGAAGATCCGGTGGTTGAGCGCTGTGAGCGGCGAGGTGATCGCATCCATCGATAAAAAATTCCAGCGCATCGAAAGCCTCGCCTTGTCTGCCGATGGTCTGACGCTGGCGGTCGTCGGCTACGGTAACATGGGCCAGCAGTTTGCGAGCTTCCGCCTGGATGCGACCGCGAAGAAAGTGACTCCGCTGGCAAAGGACGTTGGGCTCGGTGGAACGATGCTTGCCTCCGCGTTGACTCCGGATGGCCAGCGGATCGCCGTCGGCGCGAAGCTGTCCGGATCGTTGTTCTTTTTCGACACAGGCACGGGCCGCATGGTCGCATCGCATGGGTCCGCTCACGCGTCGCCCATCGCGGCGATGGCATTCTCCGGCGACGGCGCCAAACTGGCCACGGCCGATGCCGAAGGGACGATCAAAATCTGGGCGGACACTCAGAAGCTGAACTCAAAGAGCACAGCGTTCTTGACGCTCAAGGGCCATCAAGGGGCGATCCCAACCATCGGTTTTTCGAGCGATGGAAAGCGGCTTGTCACGGCCAGCGCCGACAAAACGGCCCGAGTCTGGGACCTGGAAAACGCCGGCGCGGCAATTCGGCCCTTGGATCGTTCCTGGACGCCCTTCGTGGCGCGCTTTTCACCCGATGGGCAACTGATCGCCACCTCCGGCGGCAGCGCCGCCCGTCTCTGGGACGCCGCCACGGGACGACTCGTGCGGGAAATGCCGGCCAGCGACAACAAGGCATCTATCTTCAGCGTTGCATTCTCCCCGACCGACAATCGCTTGCTGGCTCTGGGTTACACCGGACAACTGGACGTGTCTTATGTCGCGCTGTGGGACATCGATGCCGGAAGGGAACTGGCACGGTTGCCGGCAGCGACCGATCCGCCCGACTTCCGGATGGACCAAAACACCGGGATGGTCAGCGCCCTGGCTTTTTCGCCAGACGGGAAATATCTGGTCGCCGGATTCGGCTCGAAGAACGTGTATAGGAATGAAAGTTTACCTGTACCGCTGAAAGTCTGGGAGGTAGCCACGCGCCGATTAATCCGCCGCCTGAATGGACACACCAACTTCTGTGTGTCTCTCGACTTCTCCAGGGACGGAAAGCTGCTGGCCAGCGGCAGCCGCGACGGGACGTCGATCCTCTGGTCCACCCAGACCTGGAACAAGGCGCAGACGCTCCAGAATCCAGATAAGGACTCTCTATTCAGCGCGGGCCTGCGGGGCATGGTCGAGGATGTGGCCTTTTCTCCGGATGGCAAGACGCTGGCCCTGGCCAGTCGTGAGGGAAACGTGCACTTGTGGGACGTCGCCACCGGAAAACTTCTGGAAACGCTCAAAGGGCATTCCAGTGCGGTCCGGGCCGTGGTGTTTTCGCCGGATGGTCGCACCCTGGCGTCGGGAAGTGGCGACCAAACAGTCCGCCTCTGGAATGTCGAGACGGGACGCCAACTGATGCAGTTGGATCCCGGCGGCGTCGAACTGGGTCAAGTGCAAACACTCGCGTTCTCGCCTGACGGCAAGCGCTTGTTGGCCGGAGGTAGCAGCCGCGCCGCCTTCTGGTCCGCCGCGCCGATCATCTGGAACGATCCCGAACTGGCCGCCGCAAAACTGCGACTTGTGCTGAAATCGAACGCCGACTTCCCCAGCCGCATCCGCATGTTGTCGGAGAACCTCCGGCTGCACGAAACGCTGGCAAAGCTCGACGCAAAAGATGTGCGGGTTCAAGCCGCCCTGGCCGCGACGCGGGCCAACTGGCATGCCTCGCAGAAGCGCTGGGTCGAGGCCGCCAAGGAGGTTGACCGCTTGCTGGCCGCCGATAAAACCAGTCCCGAAGCCTGGCTGCGCACGCCGGGCTTGCTGCGACTGGCGACGGCCCTGGTGCATCAGAATCGGCCTACCGCCGCGGCAATGCTGCTGCAAGGAGACGCAAAACTCCGTAGCCAGGATCCGGCAAACGCAAGGGTAACTGGATTTGGGCTGCGGTTTGAAGTAGAGGAGGGCGCCTTTCGCCTTAAAGAGTTGGAGCCGAATTCTCCCGCATCACGCAGCAAGCTGCTCACGGGTGACGTGATTGTGAAGTTGGATGGCGTCGAAATGACAAAACTGCCCATCCCCGATCTCCAAAAGAAGCTCAACGGGAAGGCTGGGGCGAAACTTCGCCTGACGGTACGGCATCCGGGCAAAACACAGATGGAAGACGTTGACCTGGTGGCAGAGAATTATCGCGTGGATGCCGCGACCGGCGAACTGCTTTCCCAACTGCAGGCGGCGCTCGAAAAACGACTGGCCAAGGATCCCAAGGACGCCGGGCTGCTCGAGTTGCGCGCCGAGTTTGCCGGAGAGGACTCCGATTTCGCCAGGCAGTTCAAGGAATGGAATGACCAAAGAGAGAATCTCGGCCATTTCCGCTTTTCGGTGTCCGGTGAGCCTGCCGCACTTGACAAAACGCGGAATCTTTTCGCAACGGCGAAGCTCACCGATCCCTGGCAAAAGCTGGCTGTGGCGTATCGACTGCAAGGCGACCAGAAGGCCATCGATCAACTGGTCAAGCGACGTCCGAAGTTGGCGGGCCCGATTGGCGACCTATTCACCCAAGGGAAGGACGAAGACAAGGACTGGCGGCGTGCGGTGGAAATCTACAGCCGGGGCATCACGGCCCAGACGACCGACGCGGAGCTGCTATCGAAACGGGCTAGCGCCCATGAGACGCTGAAGAACTGGGACGCAGCCGCGGCCGACTGGTCGCGGGCCGCGTCCGGCAATCCGGATGGGGCAAACCTGCTCGCCGAGTTCGCAAGACGGCTTGTTGCTGGGAATCAAATCGCGTTGGCCAAGGCACAGTTCGAAAAGCCTCAGGCACTTTACGAACAAGCGCTCAAAAGGGATCCGGGAAGTGATCTAGTTGCCGAGGAACTGGCTCAACTGCTCTTCGATAAGCTCGCTTGTCGGCCCGGGGACTTGCGTGGCCAGTTCGTACGGCTCGATCTGCCCGGGGACAATAATCAGTTTCCGCGGTATGCGCCCGATAGAGACAAGAAGACGATCAACCTAGCGGAATTGCAGGTGTTTCACGGCGACCAGAACATCGCCCTGCGGAAAAAGGCCCGGCAGTCAACTGATGGGTATCCTAACGGACGCGGGGCAGAAAACGCGGTGGACGGCAATACGCGCGGTGAAGATAATGGCCCTCCTTATGCTCATACCGCATGGGAGAGCGACCCCTGGTGGGAAGTTGACTTGGGCAGCGAACAGGCGATAGATCGAATCGTTGTCTGGAATCGAAGTAACCCCGACCTCTACGCGCGCATGAACCATTTTCGCATTCGCGTGCTGGATCGCTCCAGAAACCTTGTCTTCGAGCGAGTGGTCAACAAGGCACCGAGCCCATCGACCGAAATCTTCCCCCAGGTGCCTCAGGCGGAAGTCGCCGACGTTGAAGCCCGCCTGGCGGCCAGTTATGCGCTGAACGGCCGGAGTGAAGAAGCAGTAGCACGCTTCGGGACTGCCCTGCGGCGGGCGGAAGGTTACGAGGCCAGGAAGCCGATCCTTGAACTCGCCGCGCGTTTTGACGAGGTTATTGCTGCCCTGAGCAAACGACAGCCGGATGATCCGCAATTGCAATTGGCGTTGGCCCGGAACCTTGCGGAGCGGGGCAAGCAGCGCCTGCTCGAGAGGGAGCCGGCGAAGGCACAAGCCGAGTTGGAGAAATCCCGCGAAATGCTGACCCGGCTGCGCGAAGGGCCGAAGTGGGCCGTGCTGACACCGACCGAATTGAAGTCGCAAGGGGGCGAAACGCTGACGGTCGAAAAAGATGGCAGTATTTTCGTCAGTGGCCCGAACCCGAATCGTGCTGTGTACACGTTGAAGTTTCGGACCGACCTGCCGACCCTGACCGCGATCCGCCTCGAAACCATCCCCGATGCGCGACTTCCCGGCAGCGGCGCCGGCCGTTACGGCAACGGCAATTTCCATGTGGCAGAATTCACCGCAGCCATCGTATCCGGTCAGCCGGACGTCAAACCGATACCCGTTGAATTCGGCTCGGCAATGGCAGACTATTCGCAGGACACAACGGAATCCCCCAAAAGCATCGACGGCGACCCCAGGACCCGTTGGGACGTTCATCCCAGGATGAAGGATCCTCATTGGGTGGTCTTCGTCTTGAAATCACCGGCGCGGATGGATGGCGGTTCTCTCAGCATCACGCTGGACTCCGGAATCTCCGAATGGGGCTACCATAGCCTCGGCCGCTTCCGACTCTCCGCGATGAATGATGCCGACCTCACTCGGGCAGTAGTTCGCAACGATCTCAAGGATAGCGAAGTCGTGGACCTGAACGTCGCGCTGGCGAAAGCCCATGCCGGGCAAGGCCACATCAACGAGGCTGTGATCTTGTTCGCCGAAGCGTTCGATCTGGCCACGGATCGTGCCGCCAAGGCCAAGATCATCACCGAGGCCGCGGCGCTGCAAGGCGTGCTGGAAAAACTGACCGAGCGCGCCGCGGGCGATGCACAGTTCCAGGCCGAGCTGGCCCGACATTTTGCCGAACGATGCAATGCGCCGCTGGCAGACGCATCCCGCGCGAAGGCGCGCGCCCTGTTCGAAGAGAAACTAGCGAAGGAACCGCAGAATACCGCGTTAGCCGCGGATCTGGCCGACCTGCTGCTCATCGACAGCCGTACCAAGTGGACCATCCTCAAGCCGACGCAGATCAAATCGCAAGGCGGGGCGACGCTGACGCTGCTCGACGACAGCTCGATCCTGGCCGGCGGCAAGAACCCGGATCGGGACGTATATTCCCTGGTTGCCAAGAGCGATCTGAAGCAGATCAACGCCGTCCGTTTGGAGGCACTACCCGATCCTTCTTTACCCAATGGCGGTCCTGGAAGGCATCCGAATGGCAATTTCAACTTAGGTGAGTTGCGCGTTTTTTCTGGGGGCCAACGTGTCACCCTGACGAACATTATCGCCGCCTACGACGAGACTCAGGAGTTCCGAAACGTCATCGCCGGCAGGGCCCATGCAACCCGGGGTTGGAGCAATTATCCCCGAGCCGGCCAGACGAATACGGCCATTATTGCCACTCATCTGGAACGCGCCCCGGATGATGACTTGAAAATCGAAATGTATTTCTCGCCGGTGCCGCAGTGGACGCAAGCCGGCCTGGGTCGATTTCGGCTGTCGATCAGCGGCGATCCAAAGGTGCTCGAGCATGAAAGCAACCGATTCGCAATCCTGAAGCTCACCGACCCCTGGGCGAAGCTCGCCGCAGCGTATCACGTCCTCAGCGACCAGCGGGCGCTGGACAAGCTGCTTGAGCATCACCCAACGGCGACAGCCGGCATTGGCGACCTGTACGCATCGCGGCAGGACTGGCAACGGGCGCTTGTCGAATACAACAAGGCAATCACGAAGGACAGCAAAGACGCCCGGATCTTCGCTGCGCGGGCCGAAGCTTACCAAAAACTTGAGAAATGGGAACT
>Ga0070739_10007602_pt1 | contig 11417 bp, 8 predicted proteins | sample Coa_R1_7_FD_66445 | JGI IMG/M metagenome (GOLD analysis project Ga0070739, IMG submission 66445) | Surface soil microbial communities from Centralia Pennsylvania, which are recovering from an underground coalmine fire - Coalmine... | ecosystem: Environmental > Terrestrial > Soil > Unclassified ... | reverse complement strand
AGACGGGCCGTGGCGGTGTTAGTGGATAGGGAGGAGGACTGGCGGCAGGGCGTGCTTGTGACGGTGACTGCTGTGGGCGATTCTGAGCGGGCTGTTGTATTGGGCGTGGTTGTATTCTTTGTGGTGAACTGGGCGGAATGGGGGTGTTTGGCGGCCGGGGAGAACCACTGACAGTGCTCTGTGCCCCGGTTGTCCCTATCGGCCCTGATCCGCCAAACGTATAGGTGCTCGTCGTGCTACCGACTCCGAAACGCTGCATGAGAATATCGTCAATATCCTGCTTCATAGCGGCAGCGTTCTGATAACGTTTGGTGATATCGATCATCAGAGCGCGGTTGAGCACGCGCTCGATTTCAGGTGAGAGCTTAGGGTTAAGCGAACGGGCCGGAGGATAGGCGAACGGCGGATAGTTACGCGGATCGCGGTTGGTGAGCACGTGATGCAGGGTGGCAGCTAATGCGTACAGATCGGAGCGTGGATCAGCGTTCCCCTGGTACTGTTCGGGTGGAGCATAGCCAGGTGTTCCTAGCGCCGAAGTCTGTTTGCGTTTCACACTTTTTGCCACATCTGCACGAGCGATACCGAAGTCCACCAGATAAGCCCGCTTATTCCTGCTGCTAACGATGATATTAGCAGGTTTGATATCGCGATGGACAATGGGCGTCTTGTGATGATTGCCGTTCTCGTCATCATACTCGAAATGCTCCAGATAATCGAGAATATCAAGTATCTGAGAAGCATAGGTCAGCGCTTCCTGCTCCGGCATCGGCTGCTTGACGCGTTCCATACGATCTTCCAGATTTTCGCCAGGCACATACTCCTGCACCATGAAGTAATGGGTCCCGTCCTGGAAGCTGTCGGTCACATTGGGAATGAGCGGATGATCGAGTTTGGATAACGTATCCACCTCGCGTGCAAAGTTGCGCACGTCCTCCTTGCGCTTCTCTGGATCAGTATTATCGGAGATGAGTTCTTTGATAACGACGAGCTTGTTGGAGACGCGAGTGTCCTTCGCCAACAGAGCTGCGCCCATACCCCCTTGGCCCAGCACCTTCTCGATGAGATAGCGTCCATTTTCAAGCCGTGCGCCAGGGACGAGTGTGCGCGAACCGCCCGTTCCACCACTGCCTGTCAGTGTCGTTGCTCCAGAACTACCGGTTCCGGCGGAGTTGATACTCGTCGCAATAGTGGCATCTGTGGCTGTAGGGTCTAACGATGCACCACAGTTGCGACAAAACTCTTCGCCTGGTGCATTGACTGTACCGCAATTAGGACATTTCATAGTATTTTCCTGCCATGTTTCGTGTTCTAGGAGTCAGGAGCCAAGTAGGAACTGCCCGAGTCTGGTCGGCTCCATCTTAATATGTCCATTAGGATCAACGTACAAGATAACGATGGCTTTGTCAATCGGGTCGCCGGAAGCATCAAAGGCAATGCGACCACTGACACCCTGGAAGGCATTAGGACCATTGATCCGCGCCAGGGCTTGCCGCAAGTTCTCCGGTGTGATAGTCTTCTGCCCTGCGCTCAAAGCTATGTTACATCCTTTGAGAAGAGCCACTAGAGCATCATAAGAGAGGATAGCATCATTATCAGAACGAGTGTAACCATATGGACTACCAGTATGCTGCCTGTCGGGATCAAAGGCAGCAGCATATCCAGAGAAGAAAGCTGGTTTTCTCGCCCCTACCCCTAGCACATCCCATTGATCGGGGTAGGCAAATGTCGTGAAGCGCAAGCGGTTGAAGCCAGCTTGTGCGCTGCTCGGATAGTCCAATTCGTAGAGGGCATCTCCACCCAACACAAGCAAGGTAGGAGGTGTCCCTGATGAAACCAGATCAGTTAGCAAAGTTCCCAGATCGCTGGCATAGCCGGAGAAGTAGATCAAGTCGGGATGATGCTTGAGCGCATCTTGCAAGGCTCCCGGTAGTGTAGCGGGTTTGCCTACAGTATACGTTTCCGTGACAGCGATCGTGTTTCCATCGGTTGTGAATTGCTGGGAGAAATCTTTTGCTAGACTCTGACTATAGAGATCAGCGGTATCGGCGAAGAGCGCAACCTTGTGGGCTTTAAGCGTCTGTTCAGCGTATTTCGCACCCGCGATGCCCTGACCCTTATTGGAAGGAGCAACGCGGAAGAAGTATGGTGAGATATTAGTGAGTGTATCACTGGATGACGTCGGAGAGACCATCGGGATATGTGCCTTGCCCAGGACCTGCATTGCTGCAAATGAATAGCTACTAAACGGCCACCCCATCACCCCTACAAACGTCTTATCTGACTGTGCCAGCTGCACAATCTGCTGTGCAACTCGGGTGGCATTGGCTTCCTGACTGCCCGCATTGGCAATCAGCAGCCGGACTTTTACTCCCCCTGACAACAGGGAGCCATCGTTGAACTCTTTCTGCGCCACATACGCCCCCTGTAAGTCATCTCTTCCCACGCTGGTATTACTGCCAGAGAGCATGGTAGCAACAACCAGGGTGATGATAGAGGGCGCGTTCATAATATTGTAGTTTTCCAGATAGATGAGTGCCTCGGCGTCATTACTGTCTTGGGCCAGTGCCGCCTTCCATTGGGAGACAGCGCTGACCAGATCACCTTTCTGGAAACTCTGCGCTGCCTGTGTTTTGAGCGTCCCATCGATACGGTTACTGGTGTCGAAGGCGAAGGAGCCATCGCTAATACCGATGTATTCGTTGCCGACTTTGGTTACATAGATGCCATTATTCTTACTGCCTGCATGGAGGTAGAAGAAGGCAGCAAATGTGCTCCCCAGCCCAAGAGCTATAATGATGAGCAACAGGACCAGGAGTAACCAGACGTTGCTACGACGTCGTTGCTGGAGGCTGGGCGTTGGAGGCGTCTGCGAGAGAGGGATGAACGCTATTAATTGATCGGAGGATGGGACGGGCGCGATGGTTGTCGGTGTACTTACATTTGCTGAGATGGGTGCAGTTGCACTGAGGACAGCAGCAGCGACTCCCAGGCCAGATGATCCTAACGTATAACTGCTGCTACTGCCGGAGATCCCAAAATATTTTTGCAAGATATCGTCGATGTCCCGCTTCATCTGCCCTACACTCTGGTACCGCTGCTTCGCATCATTGTTGAGCGCACGTACCAGCATACGCTCGGTCTCCTCTGAAACCTGCGAGTTGAACGTGCGTCCTGCTGGATACATAAATGGAGGATGATGGCGTGGGTCACGATTAGTCAACAGATGGTGCATCGTTGCTCCCAACGCATAGAGGTCCGAGCGCGGGTCGGCATTGCCTTGATATTGTTCGGCGGGAGCGTAGCCGGGAGTGCCGAGCGCTGTCGTTTGTCTGCGCTTCGCCTCGTCAGCACGGGCAATGCCAAAATCGACCAGGTGCGCCTTCTTGTCCTTTGCACCGATCACGATATTAGCGGGTTTCACGTCGCGATGAACGATAGGGGGTGTCAGTTGTGAGAGGTAGCCAAGAATGTCGAGCACTTCCCAGGCATAGAGCAACACATCTCGCTCTGGCAGAGGTTGCTGCAAGCGGTGGATGCGCTCTTCCAGATTTTCTCCTTCTACATACTCCTGTACCATGAAGTAACGGTTCCCTTCCTGGAAGTGATCGGTCACACTGGGAATCAGCGGATGATCAAGATGAGCCAGCATGGCCATTTCACGCTTGAAATTACGCACGTCTTCCTGAAATTTGACCGCATCGGTACTGTCTGAAAGCAGTTCTTTGATCACCACCGGCTTGCCATCCAGGCGGTGATCGCTGGCAAGGAGTGCCGCCCCCATTCCTCCTTGACCCAGAACTTTTCTGATGACGTAGCGCCCACCCTGTAGCTTTGCCCCTGGGGTAAGTGAACGGGCTGAATAGCCTCCAACGGAGGTGTTAAGAGGCTTGCCGCAATTCACACAAAAGCGCACACCATCACGATTTTCTGCTTTGCAGTAAGGACATTCCATAAGCTCTTCCCGCCTGTCTTCCGAGACACCTGGTCTCTCTCGCCTACTTGTCTCAGCAAAATAAATTATACTGTGTTTTGTGAGTAGAGTCGAGAGGGAAAAGTGCCTTCTTTAGAAAACATACGTAATCAGCCAGGAAAAGTTCAATATGATCTCTTATAGCTATGGTACACGATGCAAAAACGGCAAGAGAAACACATGTTTGAGCTTAGTTCAAACATGCGTTTCTCTTGCCGTTTTTGCATCGTGTACTATTCAGATGAGAGTGCAGATGCTAGAGACGTTGACAGCGCAAAGAGATGATGCCTGGGGCAAAATGATTGGCCTTCTGCAGGTACTCCTCTTCATTGCCCTCGATCATCAGTTTATGCATCACCACCACGTCACCGTCAGGCAGGGGTTCTGCGGGTTGTAAGCAGAGCTCCATCACTGCACAGCCACGCTCATAGACCTTCACCAGTCCGCCTGCACTGGGAATGCGATAGACACGGCTGTCTATGGTCGGGCTGGATACTTCGAGATAGCCGAATTTGATGAGTTGCTGGTACTGATTCTCGGTTAACATCTCCCGCAGAAGCACCTTAGCACGGCTCTCAGCGGAGAGGTGTTCGCTGACCGATTCCCGAAAGCGCCCCATACCTCCGTCAGGGGATTGCGAGAGGTAATAGATCGCCAGTAGGAGAAACAGCAGCCAGATACCGAGAAATAGACTCAGCGTTTCTAACATAGCCGTCTATCCTCCTTCCTCTGCCTTAGCCACCGACGACACGCGGTACCATGACAATCTGCTCGGCGGTGCGATCAAATGTGTCCATACGCTCTACAGTTTTGCCCGACTCTACCCTGAAAGCTGTGGCGCCTCTTGCCCGTGTTTCGTTAAAGATACGCTCAGCCTCCCGGACTGCCGCTACAGCTTCGGGATCGTTTGCATTTACCTTCTTGGTGTCCCAAACGATTCGATCGTCACCGCGACGGGACATAATCCGCAGCATACCCACTGGTTTGTCTCCTTTTCCTGTATAAGCTTACTCTACCGAGCCTCTATCATTGGGCTTTCGGTTGGGCGTGACACCTCACACCCCTACGAGATTCTTCTACCGGGGGCCTGATACCTCATGCCCCGTCGGAATTGTTCTGGCCCCTTCATTCTGATAGAACCAGAGTCCTCCCCTGCTACCGACCAGCAGGGAATATCTTGAGACATTTTGAGCATAGCACGCAACCTACGAGTACGTCAAGGGGGAGATGCTTGAGCCAGACAAAACTCACTGTCATGAACGCACTCTGACTACTCGACCTTCCTGTACAACTGTGATATTATGCGCAAGATAAAAGTTTAGATATGCATCTGTAGCAATCTTCTTGCTATTGGCAAGAATGTGGGTTAGCAATATGGCAACACAGAAAATCTATGTACGATGGTTTCTTCTTACCTTCTTGAGCAGTATGGCGTTATTACTTGCTGCGTGTGGTAGTAATAGTACTGCCACAACACCAGCTGTAACCCCGAGTGCCGTGCCTGTTAATGGTTTTGGCACAGCGGCAAACCATGTCCACTCGCTCATGGCACTGCCTAATCATGTCTTGATCTTAGCAACGCATTACGGTCTCTTCCGTTCTGAAGATGATGGAGCGAGTTGGACGGAGGTTGCCGCTGGCCCTCATCAACTGATGGAAGGTTTGATGACCTACTCACTGGTCAGCAGTTCGCTCAATCCGCAGCGTCTGTATGTGCTGACGCAGCCTGTTGCCAGTTCACATCCTGGCATTGTAGGCCTTTACACGAGCGCGGACCAGGGCCGTTCCTGGAAACTGGCGATAGCGGCAACGAGTCTTACAACCGGTAACATTTTTATGGCAGCGACGGGTAACGATACTCCCGAAGAGGTGTACGTCTATCTGCCCGACCTGGGCGCGTTAGGCTTGAAGGTCAGCCTGGACGATGGGCAGCACTTTTCTCCGGCGGGGACACTCCCATTCGGACGTCTCACGGGGTTGCTCGCTATCCCCGGTGCCCCTGGGCAATTGCTCGCTTACAGTAGCGATGGTATGGCACGCAGTATCGATGGCGGTCTTCACTGGGTGGTCATCAAAGGTATCACCGGGGGAATTTTCGATGTCACTACTACTGGACCGCACAGCCCCATTTATGCCTCTGGTGATGCAGGCATCTACGTCTCGAAGGATGAGGGCAAGACCTTTACCCTCGTGAACAACCAGGCCGCCTACGGCTCTCTGAGCGTCTCGCCCTCACAAACGCTGGTTCTCTATGGACGCACAGGCACTGCAGTTTTTCGCAGTACCGACGGTGGACATACATGGAGTCCTTTGCCCCACATCGCAGGCAATCTTGGTAATCTAGCGGTTGACCCGACGAACCCATCGGTGCTTTACCTTTCACTTTCTTATCCCACAGCGGTTTATCGCTTCAGCCAAACCGGCGCAATCTGGTCCTCGCTGACGCCAAAAGCATAAAAGAGGTAGAAGGGACGATATACATGTTTAAAGATTGGCAACATGACAAGGGCGTGATACGTCTGCTCCCTGCGGCGTTGGTCACTGTACTCGTTTGTTCACTCATGCTTTTCGCAACTTCAACCGCGCATGCAGATGGGGGCGCGCCCAATCTGGCCTACATAGCAGGGGCGGCGCATGGTATTAGTGTCGTCGATGTGGCACAACAGAAGGTGACAAGCAATTTTGCCATCCCTGGTGATCCACATAATATTCTGTTGAGTCTGGATGCTCGTTTTCTCTATGTGACGTTGCCACAAAAGAACCAGGTAGCGGTTCTAGCAGCTAAGACGGGCCAGCAGGTTTGCTCGGTTAATGTGCCAGGCCAACCATCGCTCTTAGCATATGATCCTTCTCCCGACACGCTGTATGCAGCTGGCAATGGTGCGGCTACTGTCACCGCCATTAATCCAAACAATTGTACAGTCAGATTCACTATTCAGACTGATGGTCCAGTCTATGGTCTGGCGGCAGCGCTGGTCACTGCCAGTGGCAGAGACACTAACCAGCTCTGGGTCGCGGCCAACACGCTCGGCATTTTCGACGACTTCAACGGTCACACAATTGGCACGTTAAGCATTCCCGGTGGCCCGCATTACGTCTCCGTTCCACCAGGAGCAACAGTCTATGTCACCACAGGACAGAATAGTGTTGTCGCCGTTGATCTAAGCACGCATCACGTTATTCCGCTGGTGAGCGGGGGTGTCTATGGGCCGATGGATTATGACGCGACGACGGGCGAGATTTATGTTCCCGACACAAAAAACAACCAGCTTGTTGTCCTGGCACCCGTCAACTCGGGCTTTCCTCCACCGCATGAGCCGAGTCGCGTTATCCATCTTGGTGTCCCACCAGCGTCAGTAGCCATCACCAGCGATGGACTCCTCGGCTTTGTGGCCCTGTCTAGCGGCAACGTCGTCATGCTCGACCTTCCAGGCCGCGAGGTCATTACCACCATTCCCGTCGGGGGCAGCCCTCACTTTATCATCACCGGTCTCTATCCACCTCTCATCGGCACGACTCCTCAGCAGGCATCGGTGTGGGAAACGGTACTTAATATCGCCGCTTATGTCTTTGTGGCGGCGCTATTCCTGATCCCTATTCTCCTTTTCAGGAGGTATACCAAAGCAACCGCTATTCCACCGGAAAAACAACGGCGGTCGAAACGATGACGGCAGGGGTGGCATTCATCCCACGGAGCTCTACAAGTCTTGTAGAGCTCCGTGGCGTTCATCCACTCCCTATTGAGCGGCTTTATCCAATCTGATATACTGCTGTTAACGAAGATTTTTAAGGTACAACCAGATCATGAAATAGAAGGTCATCACATGAAAGTAACATTCCGTAACCTGGGTGTTATCAGCGAGGCCGAGATTGACCTCAAGCAGCTCACCGTTTTTGTAGGTCCTAATAACTCTGGAAAAACCTGGTTAGCTTACGCTTTAGCAGGTATCTTTGGATCTTATGGTTTTACCCAATATATAAAGGCTTATACTGAAGAAGAAGGGGTCTCAAGAACCTATCCCCTCTTAGATGATGCTGTCGAGCGAGTCTTAACCGGCGGCACTGCAACTATTGATCTGGTTCAATTTGCTGAAAAATATGGGGAAACATATTTCAACAATATTGCACGATTTGCCCGAAGCTGGATGCCTCAATTCATGAGTACGCGGGAGGCTTCCTTTGAGCACTTGGCTGTATCCGTACATTTGGCAGAGACAAAAAAAGTTTTATTAGACCGCATACTAAGCTACTTTTTGAGGAGTGAAATTTCTGGTAGCCCTCAAAGGCCATCGTTGAGTATTCGCAAAAAGCGAGGTGAAAGGAACCTCTACGTTTACACATCTAGCGAATATACCTCTGAGGAGCAAATAGCAATGCAACTTCCTCCAGATGTTATCAGAGAATATCTGGTGCATAGTGCATTAGAGGCCCTCCATAGAGCCCTTTATCCTTTTGTATACGTACTGCCTATGGAAAGAACAACCTTTATAACTTTTCCTTTTGGAGGCGTAGTGGTGAGTGGGGAACCAGTTCTTATGAAAGAACTGTCTTCACAAGAACGAAATAGAAAAGCGGTGATTAAACCTGTGGGCAACTTTTTATCTATGATCTCCTCTGTTTTTAAGAACGAATTAGAAGGAAAGACACAAAGAGAAAGAGAGGCTAAGAACAATCCCAAGATTAAAGAGTATATTCAACTAGCTGAGCTACTGGAGAAACAAATTTTAAGTGGTGACGTGAAATTCTCGCAACCAGAATCTGAGAGCATGTCTCATACACAGCTGGATCCAGCACGAGAACTTCTTTTTCAAGCAGAGGAAGATAGTAGATTAGAAATTTCTATTGCTTCTTCGATGGTGAAAGAACTCTCGCCTCTGGTGCTGTACTTACGCTATCTCGCTAGGCCAGGAGAGTTACTGGTCATCGACGAGCCAGAAATGAATCTGCATCCCGAAGCACAAGCAAAGATAACAGAATTTCTCGCCATGCTCGTCAACGCTGGCCTCAATATCCTGGTCACAACACATAGCCCATATCTTGTAGATCATCTCACCAATCTTATCAAGGCTGCTGATGTTGAGGATAAGGAAAGTATTCGTAATGAATTTTACCTGAAGCGCACAGATGCTTTTGTCTCCAAGGAGAAAGTTTCGGTCTATTTGTTTGATCAAGGTCGAGCTACGAAGGCGATGGGCGAGGATGGTGTGATAGATCTGAACACCTTCGGGGAGGTTTCCGACCGCCTTTCAGAGATTTATTTTAAGTTGTAGTGAGGAAAAATTGAAGTCTTCTAAGCCTATGCTTACCCTTCTCAAGGGCATGCTACAATCGTGCTGCCAAAGGGGGACAAGTGTTAATGAGTCAGGTCTTACAGTAAGTACAGAGAGATTGCCAGGGGAGATAATCCTCTTTTTTCACACGGATTGTCCTGAAGGACGCAAAAGCCTGAGCATGGTAGGAGAGGGTGTAAAAGTATGTGATTATCTCGTGCTTTACCTGAAAGACGACCAGGATAGGGAAATTGTTTGTTTTCTGGAGTTGAAGGGCAAAAAACTAGAAGATGCGATAAAACAGGTGATTAGTATGCATCAGCGTGTGCTAGCGTTAGCGAGAGAAAAAATAGATAGGGAGCAGCTTCAAAATAATGTTGGATGGAAGGCTTGCATTTGTTTGCATGGTCAGGCTCCCAGGAATGGAGCGCGTATTGAGAATCAGCTAATAGAAAAATTCGGCAAAGGCAATGTTCGTATTAAACATGGCGTTAAACATGATAAGTTGTTAGGTGAATTTCTTCGTGAGAAAACAAAGTAAGTTGGTCTTTTCCCTATGTTAGAGGTAGTGTAGCTGTCTTTGCCTCTCTAATCGTTGCTGGCTCAGCAACATGTATGGGCACCGTAAACGCAATCCGTGCTCCTGCCCCCGACACTTTCTCAGCCCATACCCTGCCACCGTGCGCTTCAATAATGGCGCGTACAATGGCTAGGCCGAGGCCACTGCCGCCGGTGGAGGATTGGCATGAGCTGTCGGCGCGGAAGAAGCGCTCGAAGATGCGCGGTAGGGCTTCGGGAGGAATGCCTTCGCCTGTGTCAGTGACTGAGACGAGGAGTTCGGTGGGGTGTTGGTCTGCTTCTATGGTGACGGTGCCGCCATGAGGCGTGTGGCGGAGGGCGTTGTCGCAGAGGTTTGAGAAGACGCGGGTGAGCATATCGGGGTCAGCCTCGATGGGGGGCAGGTCGTAGGGGATGGCGTTGCATGGTTCTACGTCGGCACGCTCGAACTCGGGAGTGAGGACCGCTAATACTTCGTCAACGAGGGCGGCCAGGCGCACTGTTTTGCGCTGTGGCTGCAAGGCCCCGGCTTCTACTTTCGCCATGATGTGCAGGTCCCTGACCAGGCGGCGCAGGCGCAAGGTTTCGCGCACAATAACCCGTCCGGTGGCCTCGTAGTCTTCGCGGCTCTGGTTTACGCCATCGAGCAACGATTCGCCGAGGCCAGCGATGGCGGTTAACGGTGTGGCAAGATCATGCGTGACGCTCATCAGCAGTTCGCGCCGCCAGCGTTCCTGTTGGCGCAGTTCCTCCACGTCGCGCTTGAGTTGTGCTGCCATGTCGTTGAACGTGTGGGCAAGCTCGCCAAGTTCGCCCTGAGAGTTGGTGGGGATCTGGACGCTATAATCACCGGCAGCCAGTTTCTGTGCGGCAGTAGTGAGTCTGGCAAGTGGGCGAGTGATAGTGCGCGAGAAAATGATTGCAGCGAGGGCAGCAAGGAATGTGACAATGAGCGCGGCAAGAATGATGACCTGGCTGACGCTGGCGACAAAGGGGGCGATGGAATTATCCGCTGCCGATTGCGCAGTTACCACCAGCACCCCAGATACGGCTGGACCACGCAGTAGAGGGTTCTTGATCGGCTGCACGAGGAACGGTTCCGGTACAAGGGTCCCCTTGCCAAATGCCCCCGCCGTCTGTGTGCCCCGTAGCCCTTTGCGGATAGCCAGGTTGAGATTGGCAAAATCGCGCTGTTGTACGGCAGGATCAACCAGCTTCAGCAAGAATCTTGTGACCGCAGTGGGTGGGCCGGTTCTAAAAGGAGACGGATAGATGAGGTTTCCGCGTCGATCATAGACGATAAATAGAACTTCCTCGTTCGAGGAACTTTGAGCGGTCGCATCAGGTAGCACAGCAGCTGAGGCACGAAATAGGCCCTCTCCCTGTGCGATATGTTCACTGATCTGTCCCGCCCTCGTCGTCGCAATTCCAACCAGGCGTGTCCCCTGATCGGCGCTATAGACACGGGCGACCGCTATCAATGTTGCTGTTGTTAGGATGCAGATTGCCAGCAGCACCACCAGCATTGAGCCGAGAGCGAGCCGCCAGCGAATACTTCGCCACCACCGGAGACGCATATGCACCCTCTCCTACAATGAGTTCGCCTGGTGCGGCTTCGC
>Ga0070739_10007601_pt1 | contig 11418 bp, 14 predicted proteins | sample Coa_R1_7_FD_66445 | JGI IMG/M metagenome (GOLD analysis project Ga0070739, IMG submission 66445) | Surface soil microbial communities from Centralia Pennsylvania, which are recovering from an underground coalmine fire - Coalmine... | ecosystem: Environmental > Terrestrial > Soil > Unclassified ... | reverse complement strand
GCTTTGCGCCGCGCCTTGCGCCAGGACCCGGACATCATTCTGGTCGGTGAAATGCGCGACCTGGAAACGATTGACGCCGCGCTTACCGCTGCCGAAACCGGTCACTTGGTGTTCGGCACGTTGCACACGACCGGCGCGGCCAAGACGATTGACCGTCTCGTGAACGCGTTTCCGACGAATCAACAGGAACAGATACGCATCCAGCTTTCGACGGTGTTGCAGGCGGTCATTTCGCAGTTGCTCATTCCGCGCATCGACAAGCCGGGGCGTGTCGCCGTGTTCGAGATCATGATCAACACGCCTTCCGTGGCCGCGCTCATTCGCGACAACAAAACATTCCGCCTCAATTCCGACATCCAAACCGGGGCGAAGTTCGGCATGGTCACCCTCGACGGTTTCCTGCTGGAAAAATACATGGCCGGGATGATTGCCCGCGAGGAAGTCATCACCAAGGCGCAGGACCCGCTCACCATCCAGCAGAAATTGCAGGAACTGGAACTGGCGCAAGCGATGGCCGGCGAAGAGGAAGAACCACCCCCTGCAGCAGCCGCCGCTTAATTTTTCTTATTTCTCTTATGGCAGACTCTGACGCTATATCCAATCCATTGCTCGATCTCGTCAAGGAGAAGGGGCTTGTGGACGACCTGCAGTTTGAAGAAGTGCAGGAGGAACTTTCCCGCAGCGCAAAATCCGTCATTCAAGTCCTGCAGGATTTCGGCATCCTGGATTTGGATTCGATCCTGCAACTGGTCGCCGATTATCTCGGCACGGAGGTCGTTTCCCTTCGCAATATCGAATTCACGCCCGAACTGCTCAAGGTCATCCCCGGCACTACCGCGCGGATGTATCAATGCGTCCCGGTCTCAACCGACGGGACCAACGTGCAGGTCGCGTTCGTGGACCCGCTCAATCCCGAGCGCGCGGGCGAACTGGGCTTTGTCATCCGCAAGGACGTGCAGTTGGTGGTGGCCGACCCTGCCGAAGTCCAAAAGACCATAGACAATTATTATGGCGCGGAAATGGAAAGCGTTTCGGATGTGCTCAAGGATTTGGGTTCGGATGCCGACCTTGCGCAGGAAGCGAGCGCAGCCGCTACTTCAAATAATGCCGCCATTCTGGTGGACATCGCCAACGAAGTTCCCATCGTCCGCTTCGTGAACCTCGTTCTTTTCCAGGCGGTGCAGGACCGCGCGAGCGACATCCATTTCGAGCCGTTTGAGGATGAGTTTAAGATCCGCTATCGTGTGGACGGCGCGCTTTACGAAATGGCCCCTCCGCCGAAGCATCTCGCGCTGCCGGTGGTTTCGCGCATCAAGGTCATGGCCAACCTCAATATTTCTGAACGCCGATTGCCCCAGGACGGACGCATCGCCCTGAACCTCGGCAACCGCAACATCGACTTGCGCGTGTCCACGTTGCCCACGCAATTCGGCGAATCGGTCGTGTTGCGCGTGCTGGACCGCGCGGCGGTGAATTTGGAGATTGAATCGCTCGGTTTTCCAAAATACGTGCATGATTACGTCATCGACGTCATCAATCGGCCCAACGGCATCTTCGTCGTGACCGGGCCGACCGGTTGCGGCAAAACCACCACGCTTTATTCCTGCTTGCGGCGCGTGAACACGATCGATTCCAAGCTGCTCACTGCGGAAGACCCGGTGGAATACGACATCGAGGGCATCATGCAGGTGGCGGTCAATGAATCGGTCGGCATGACCTTCGGCAAGGCGTTACGCTCGTTTTTGCGTCAAGACCCGGACATCATCATGGTGGGTGAAATGCGCGACCTTGAGACGGCGCAAATTGCCATTCAAGCTTCGCTGACCGGTCACCTGGTGCTCAGCACGCTGCACACCAATGACGCGCCCGGCGCGGTCACGCGCCTGGTGGACATGGGCGTGGAACCGTTCTTGATTTCCTCGACGCTGATGGGCGTTCTGGGGCAACGGCTTGTCCGCACGATTTGCAAGAAATGCCGCACGCCGTTCGAGCCGACGGAAAGCCAGCTCAACATGCTCAATCTTTCCCCGCACGACATCGGCGACAAGGTGTTTTACTACGGGCGCGGCTGCTCGAATTGCAACGACACAGGTTACAAGGGACGCCGCGGGATTTTTGAATTGCTCATCATCAGCGAGGCGATTCGCGCTTTGATCAACGAGCGCGCGCCGACCGTCGTGCTGCGCCAGAAGGCCGTCGAGCTGGGAATGATAACCTTGCGTGAGGATGGGATGCGCAGTATATTCGATGGCGACACAACCATAGAAGAAGTGGTGAAATACACCTGAGCCGGGAGCCGTTATGCCAAAATTCAGTTACGTCGCAATGGACCAGAAGGGGAAGGAAACCAAGGGAACCCTCGAAGTCGCCACCCAGAACGAAGCCATCACGCGCGTAAAGGAGATGGGCTTTTTCCCCACCAAGATTGTCGAAGTTGACAAGGAAAAGCCCGATAAAAAAGTGGCCAAAGGCAAGGGTGGAAAAGTTGCGGGCAAGGGCAAGAAAAAGGGCTCGATGGAGATCCAGATCAAGATCCCGGGCCTCAGCGGACGCGTCAAATCCAAGGTCCTCACCACTTTCACGCGGCAATTGGCGACGCTTGTTGACGCCGGTCTGCCGCTGTTGCGCGGATTGCGCGTTTTGGAGAAACAGGAGAAGAACGTCACGTTGCGCAACATCATCGGCGAACTGGCGCTTGCCATCGAGGGCGGCAGCACGTTTTCCGAAGGATTGGCGCAGCATCCGAAAGTTTTCAACCGCCTTTACGTGAACATGGTCAAGGCCGGCGAATTGGGCGGCGTGCTGGAAGTCGTGCTGAACCGTCTTTCCGAGTTCATGGAAAAAGCCCAGAAGATCAAGGGCAAGGTCATCGCAGCCATGTTTTATCCTGTCGCGGTCATGGTCGTGGCCGTGATCATCATGGCGGTGTTGATGATCTATGTCATCCCGCAATTCCAGCAGGTCTTCTCCGGGATGTTGGACGGCGCTCAACTGCCCGCGTTCACGCGTTTCGTGCTCGCCTGTTCCGCGGCGATCAAGGACCACTTCCTGATGACGACTGGCGTCATTGCGGTGATTGTGGTCATTTTTATGCTCATCATTCGCACCAAGCTTGGCCGGCGCGTCTTTGACAAGTTCAAATTGAAGGTGCCCGTTTTCGGGCCGGTCATCAGCAAGGTTGCCATCTCGCGCTTCACGCGCACGCTCGGGACTCTGGTCAGCAGCGGCGTGCCCATCCTTCAGGCGCTCACCATCGTCAAGGAAACTTCCGGCAATGTCATCGTCAGCGCCGCCGTCGCCGCAGTGCATGACAGCGTGAAGGAAGGCGAAACCATCACCGCGCCGCTCGAAGCTTCAAACGTGTTTCCGCCCATGGTCATTAGCATGGTGGACGTCGGCGAACAAACCGGCGCACTGCCGGAAATGTTGCTCAAGATTGCCGACAACTACGACGAAGAAGTGGACAACGCCGTGGCGGCCATGACCTCATTGCTCGAACCGATCATGATTGTTTTCCTGGCCGTGGTGGTCGGCAGCATTGTCATCGCCATGTTCCTGCCTCTGATTGCGTTGATGAACGGCATCGGCGAGACCAAACCCGGCGGCGGCGGAGAATAAGCGGGCTGCCATTTCAAGCTCAAACCCGCCGGAACAAGCCGCTTTGCGGAACTCAGCCGAGTTCTGGCATGGGCTGGGGAGCCTGCCCGGCTGTTTTCTTTCTGCATTTCGCGGTTGAACCGTAAGCCGGTTGGTTGCAAATTCCTTGATGTCATGAATTGCTTTGTCACCGGCGCCTCGGGATTTATTGGGGCCAACCTCGTGCGCGAATTGCTCGCGCGAGGCCATCGGGTCAAGGCATTGCTGCGCCCCAACACGGACGTGCGCGGACTCAAGGGACTGGACTTCGAGCGTATCGAGGGCGACTTGCACGATCACAAGGCGTGCGCCACCGGGTTGCGCGGTTGCGATTGGTGCTTTCACGCCGCGGCCAGTTATCATCTTTGGCTGCGCGATTACCGGCCGATGTATGCAACGAACGTGGACGGCACGCGCAACATCATCGAGGCGGCCACCAAGGCCGGTTGTGCGCGCATCGTTTACACGAGCACGGTGGGATGCGTCGGGTTGCCCGGGCAATTTTCGCCGCCTTCGGATGAATCTTCGGAAGTCACGCCGCGGCAGCTATCGAATCATTACAAAATTTCCAAATGGAAGGCGGAACAGATCGCATTGAAGCTGGCCTCGGCGGAGGGTGGCAATTCGCCGGTGGTCATCGTCAATCCGAGCGCGCCCGTTGGGCCGTATGACGTCAAACCAACGCCCACTGGGCAGGTCATTCTGGATTTTCTAAACCGCCGCATGCCTGCGTATGTGGACACCGGATTGAATTGGGTGCATGTGCGGGACGTCGCCGTGGGCCACATTTTGGCGGCCGAAAAGGGCGAGATCGGGCAGCGATACATCCTCGGCAGCGCGGAAGGGAATTGGACCATGCACAAGACTTTTGCCACGCTGCAGGACATCACCGGCATACGCGCGCCCAAAATCCAGATTCCTTACAGCATGGCATTCGTCGCCGCGTGCATGGATGAAACCAAATCAAGGCTGACGGGCAAACCGCCGCGCGCGCCGTTGGCGGGCGTCCGCATGGCCGGGGACAAGATGTATTACAATCCCGCCAAAGCCGTCCGCGAACTGGGTCTTCCCCAAACGCCGCCACGAGAGGCCCTCGCTGATGCGGTGACGTGGTTTCACGCGAATGGGTATGTGAGGCGGTGATCACTCGCTCTGCCGCACACGTTTTATTCCCGCGCGAATTCGGCGTTGCACTTTTATGATGCTTGCCATTTCTTCGTCCGAAGGGTCTCCCAGCGGCGCATGCTGCATGGCCTTTTCCAAGTGGTCCACTTCCTCGGCAATCCGTTCCTTCCGGCGGCGGCGGTACTCTCGCATGGGTTTACTCATGGAATCAGCTTCAGACTTATTTTGTCAGTTTTCAAGCAATCACGGCGCGAGCTTCCATTTTTGGTAATTCAGCGCGACCAATTCCGTCGGCGCGGTCATGTCGCCTGTCTGGGCCCGTTCGCAAAGTTGTTCCGCCGAATCGCTCATAGGCTTTGTCCATCTATTTAGTCGTAAAAAACGCGGGAGATGGACAAATCTTTTTTCAAAACTTCTTGCCTCACTTCGCAACTGAGTGTTTTGATGTCCTGCATGGAGTCGGGCATAAAACCAGGTAATCATAAAAGAATAGTCTTTGTGTTCATATTACTGGCGGCAACTTGCCTTATTGCGGAAGCCGCCGCACCGGTGCATGGCAAGGAGCGGCTGCGGGAGTTGGTGATTTTTCCAACAATGGATTTGAATTTCGGAGTTTACAATAATTTTGACGGAAGCCTGTGGTGGATTACCGACGGGACAACTTTGAAGGAGCAGGTCGAAATCTCCCGTTCAGATCTTAAAGCAGATCCAAGAAATGTTAAAAAGTTGCTCCGGTGCGGCTACTTTCTAAGTTTGAACGCTCAAACCAACGAGTCAAAGGCGATTTTCAAAGAGGCTGAAAAACTTTGCAAAGACAGACTGGCTCTCAATCCTTCGGATGGTTTGTTGCTGACCGAGTTGGGCAAAGCGCTGGAAGAAATGGGCCGATTTGAAGAAGCCGAAAGCACTTATCGCAAGTCAGTTTCGGTCGCATCCAATCAGTGGCAATGCTGGGCAGGTTTGGGATATTTTTTGCAGCAATCGTCCTACAACACGCTGATTCCAGACCGCTTTAGCCGGGAAATAGAGACGTCTTACACGCCGTCCCAGGAGTCCTTGGACTATCGGCCTGCCGGGGAGGCGTTAAAAAAAGCCGAGGCACAGAGCAAGGAAGCAGCCATTTGCTTTGACCGTGCCCTTGGCCTTGCCAAAAACGAACCGGATGCGTTCATGGAGTTTGCAGGATTTACAACGATTGAAACCAGGGAAAAAGCCTGGCTCCGGCATTTTCGCGGTGAAAAAAATTGGACGCACGGAACTGGCTTTCGGCGATGATGTCAGATGAAACGATTGACGCACTGCGCAAAGCCGCTGACCTGAAACCGAAGGACCCCAAACTGAGCGCGTTGATCGCTTTCAGTTTATGCATCAAATGGTTCTCCGAGACCCGCCAAACCAACATAGATTTGATGCCGGAAAAGACGCGCCAGTGCGTCCATTTGTGCATGGACCGTCTCGAAAAGCTTTCCCAAGAACCTGATAAAGAAACAGCGGCGGAAGCTTTGCACAACCTTGCCATGCTAATTTTTGTTAGTGGCGGGCCGCGTGATAAGGCATTGGATTGTGCGCGCCGCGCGGTGTCTCTTGACCCAAAGTTGGAAATGGCTTGGGAAATGGTGCTCGGTTTTTCAGAAAAAACATCACCGGATGAATTGTCCAGGCTTTGCGAGTCCCGGCTGAGAACCAAGGAATCAGCCAGAAATCATCTGCTGCTTGCAAAATCTTTAACTAACCTATCGAAATGGGACCGGGTGGAAGCTGAGGCAAACGCGGCCCTTAAATCAGAACCGGACAACATCATTGCCGAAATGGTGCTGGCAGCCCTGAAAATTCGACTGAGCACTGATGATGAATCGCTCGCGCAGGCTTATCCTTTGCTGACCAAGGCAACTGAGCTTTACCAGAAATTGCCGGATGGTGATCCGGAGGCTCTCAAACGTTGGCGGGAACTCACGTTGAATGACATCATTTGTAATGGATTGTTGTCAGACGAGCAAAGTCAGAAAGAAGCCAGGAAAAGCATAAACGATTTTATTTCCCAATATCCCGACGACGAAGACGCGCGCAAAATACGAGAGGCGCTGGAGTGAACCCAGCGCCTCGCGACAAGTTGAGATGCTTCGCCTTTAGTAATTCGGGCGATAGACCAGGTTCACGAACCGCTGGGCGCGGTCCCGCACGACTGGCGAAATGAGCTGCTGGGAGAAACCCTTGTGGGCGTAATAGCCGTAGCGGGTGTTCCAGAGCACATACATGTCAAAGTCAGTTGGATTGCGCCCGGTCTTCTCTTTGAAATAATTGGCCAGGTAAATCCAGTGCGCGCGGGCCACCTGGAGGGCGACCTGCGGGTTGACGTAATCGTCGGACTTGGAATAGCTCTTCCAGACGGAAGGACTCAATTGATAACGGCTCACCTCACCGGCCGAGCCGATCAAGGTGTCGTCGTTGCCGGTTTCAATCATGCCAAGCGCAAAAAGGCGCCTTGTATCCAATGCCGGGACGACTGCTTCGGACGAATTTTGGACCATTGCCTTGGCAATGGCCGGAGAAGCAATCGTGCGCGACTGGGTAACAGCCCGGGATTGGGGTGCGAGGCCAAGCAGGCAGCCGGCCAAAAGCGCCGGGATTGTGTAGCGTGCGAAGCCGAAGATACGTGTTGGTGCGTGTTTCAACATGCTGATTAGCTCCTTTTGTGATTAACGCCAGTAGTTTACCTCAAGCGAGTCGTTAGTCAAACGCCAGCGGACGTCAAAGGCCTGCAAATTCTTCCGTTGCAGCCAAGACGATATCACAAGCGTGCATTGAAGCGGCTCATTCATGATGGGTCATTATCTCATGGAAAAAGGTCTTTGCAACACCATCCAATACGGATTTTTGTCGGGTCTCGTACGGAGGGTCTGCGTCCTACAAGATATGCCGTAGAAATTGCAAACTCCTCTTTTGCAACGACTTATTTCGCGGAGCGCAATTGGCCGGGAGTCATGAGCCATTCCAAAGTTGCGCAACGGCCATAATGCAATTTGGCGATGGTCAATCCGCAAAGCCCGCCCTTTTTGAGGGTGATGGACAGCGAAGTTGAGCCCGAAAGCAGTAGGGAAACGAGCGAGCTTAAATAGGGTTCATGCCCCACCAGCAAAACACGCTTGCAACGGGGGTGTGCGCGCTTCAATTCTTCAATCAAATCCCGCGGGTTGCCGTCAGGGGCAAGCAATGGCGTCAGTTTCAGGAGTTTGGGCTTGGAATAAACTTTGGCGACGATTTCGGCGGTTTCCTTGGCCCGGAGATAAGGACTGGAAAGAATCAGGTCAAATTTCAGGTCCAATGCCTTCATTCCGTTGGCGATTCGGCCCATTTTGCGCGCGCCTTCGCCGGTGAGACGGCGCTGGCTGTCGCCGCCGGGCAAGGAAGGGCTGCGTTCTTCCGCAATGGCATGCCTCAGGATGAATAATTCCGTTGTCATGGAGTTGGGTGATTAACCGCGAGTTTCGGCTGGCAACGGCACAAAGTCAACAATCGGTTGCTTTTGTGTCTCGGCTGTGTTGTATTAGAACCGCTGGTCAGTTGCGAATCCAACACCCCAACGTCTGGCAAAAACACATATTATTATGCCGACTCAAATTGAAGAAAATGTCATCACCCTGAAAACCCGGGAACTTTGCCAGGCCATCCTGGAGCAACCGGACGTTCGCGCCATGCGCCAAAAGATTGACGTCTTTCTGGCCAATGATCAGGTTCGCGGTCAATACGACGCCCTGATGATGAAGGGCCAAATGTTGCAGCAGAAGCAGCAGTCAGGCATGCCGTTGGACCGCGCTGAAATTGACGCTTTTGAGCAGCTTCGCGAGACTTTCCTCAGTAATCCTGTCGCCAAAGGCTTCCTCGATGCGCAGGAAGACATGCATAAAGTGCAGCAATCGGTGGCGAACTATGTGACCAAGACGTTTGAGTTGGGTCGCGTTCCAGAGGAAAGCGAACTCGATTCCGGTTCCTGCGGCGAAGGCTGCGGCTGCCATCATTAATCCCTCGCAGCCAGCCGATAGAGGTCACGCAGTTTTTCGCGGATGGCATTTCGCCGTTCCAAGCTGACCCTGCCACGGCATCCATATAGCGAAGCGGATTCCACATACCACATTGCGGCGCAGTAAACGAAGGTTTCCCAATCCAGCCCGTCCGCTTGATCCAGCATGACTTCCATCGGTTTGATGGGTCGGCTTTGCCGTTGGCTTGTGCAAAATAGGACGTTCACGAACTGCGCTCTCGCTGCGATCTCCGGGTGAGAGATGATGACACACGGATGCTCTCCGCGTCCGGGGAAATCGAACCGCCAGACTTCAAATTGCTTTTTCAATAGTCCTCTGGCAGCGGTGGAAGGGGCATTGCTTTTGCAATGGCCGACATTTCAGCGTCCCGTTTCCGGTCAAAATACTTGCGCAGACTTCCAGGCGGAAATGGCTCTTTGCGTTCCGCCTTAACTTTGATCAGCGTGTACGAACCATCACCGTTGTCCTCAAACGCGAAGACCTGCCCAGGCTTGATGTCGGGTATTGCCACGCGCCGTTTATTATCAGCTTTAAGCGTAACCATGGTAGGATAATCCCACGTCCATTCGCGAAAATCAAACCTTTTCCGCACAGCCCGCGAATTGCGCGGTATTTAATTATGATGCCCGCTGCCGCTGGAAAAACCTGAGCTGATATGGGCTGTGCCCATGCCCTGCAGGTGAGGGGTGGGCACAAATCGTTGCACGCGCGTGCCTGCGGGCGCAAACGGGGGTCCATTATTCACGATGACTTTTGGAAATTCCCGACCGAAACGGAATGGTTGGCCGTTTTGCTGCGGGCCAGTTTGTTGCGGAATGGCCGGATACGTGGTCGGCGGAATCGAGAGCGATTGTTGGCTGTTCGGTTGTGGGTTGTTCAACAATCCGGGACGAAACCCGCTGCCCGGCGGCAGAATCGCCGACAATGATTCGCGTGAGTTGGGTTGCGGGTGATTAAGCAATTGCGGTCGAAAAACGCTTACAGTAGCCGGGTTCCCTCCCTGGCCGGGGAAAAAGCCGGAACTCGCCAGTGAACCGGAATCTTTGAGGCGCGCGCGAATGATCGGTTGGCGGCTGTCCGCCGCAATCAGGTTCACGTCGAGGCCGGCGTTCAGGATTCTTCCGTTCGACCAGGCCAAATTGTTCACGACGCGGGTGTTTGGAAAAATGCGCATGGACTGCGGAAGGTCCAGCCGGTGCGAACCCACTTCCATCGAACCGAAATCGCGCGCTGGAACGAATGTGAAATCATTTGGACGCAAGCCGAAACCAAAATCGTTCGGTACTTCCCTGCCGTGGTAAGTGAGGCCGTTCTGGTCGAAATCGCTGCCCGGCGGCATCGGCGCCCACCCGATATCTTTCGATGAATCGCGCCACGTCACCCACGCGGGCGACCATTTCTTTCCCGGAAACCAGATCCAGCCGAGCCGCGGATGATTGAACCAGCGCCCGAAATGGAACGGTGCCCAGCCCCATGGATAAAACGAATTCCAAAACCATCCGTTGTCGGTGAAGAACCATTGGCCGCGGTTGCAAAAGGGTTTCCAATTGCGATCGCTTTTCGCGCAAAATGGCTGCCAGCAAGGACCATAACCGGGCAATTGCGACCATGAGCCATACGGCGCGAGCGAAGGGTAAAAATAACCGGCGGATTGCCCGGTGTCATCGTATCCACCGGGAGCCATTTCGGATGGAGGATAGTAGCTGGGAGGATAATAGTAAGATTCGTCCGGAGGCGCCGCTGGATTGGTTGTCGCAGTCCAATTGGTTGTATTTGGTTCCATTGTCCAATCCGGCGCAGAAGTCTCAGGCGGAAGCACCGGCGGCAGGGTTGTTTGATCCAGCGCGGCGTTTTGTTGTGCGCGCAGTTCGCGGTCGTGACGCATCATGGCCGAGATGATTTTCGGATCAACGTTTTGATGGTCCAGATAGATGACGTCATCGGAACTCAGATCAAACAGGTCAGGAGAATTTTGGATGTAGGAGTAGATGGTATCGTTTGAAACATTCGAACGGACAAGCTTCAGCACGTCGTAAACCGGTCGGGAAAGTTGCGGGACATAACTGAAACCCGGCGTGACAGGGTCATCGACGGCCTCATTTGGCGGCATCCAACCCGGAGGGCCAGAGCCTTGACCTTGAACCATCGCGAATACAGGCAGCGAACCGCAAAAGAAAGCCAAAGCGATAAAGAACGAAAACCTCGATTTCATAAGCGCAAAAATGAAGTCGTTTTCCGCCTTGCATTGCGCGGGCAGGTTTCCTTCTTATTTAAAAGCTTTCACCGGTTGCGGGTGAACGCAAGGTCAACCCAGGCCTTTTATGTTATATTTTTTACATGAGCGCGGTCTCCCGAGCCGCGCAACGCCATAGCTTATGATTAGTGAACCGGTGTCCAAATCGACCGTTCCGGCAGCCTCTTTGCAGACGGAAATCGAGGAACGCGGATTGCAGATATTCTCGCTGATGCAGGGAGAAAAATCCGGGGTCTTCAGCCCACGCAATGTGACCGGGTGGCTGATGGATTGGGCCATGCGCAACGAGTCCCTCAAGGTGCAGCTCTTTCGCTTCGTTGATGTATTGCCGACGTTGAATTCCCCGCGCGAGGTTGCCCGGCA
>Ga0070739_10007599_pt1 | contig 11423 bp, 11 predicted proteins | sample Coa_R1_7_FD_66445 | JGI IMG/M metagenome (GOLD analysis project Ga0070739, IMG submission 66445) | Surface soil microbial communities from Centralia Pennsylvania, which are recovering from an underground coalmine fire - Coalmine... | ecosystem: Environmental > Terrestrial > Soil > Unclassified ... | reverse complement strand
CCCTCGCAAGTAGCGCTTCAATGCGGCCCCGGCTCGCTCGCCGGGGAGAACCTTCCGTGAGCCGACCCTCCCCCCTTCTGGGGGAGAGCTTCAATGCGGCCCCGGCTCGCTCGCCGGGGAGAACTCCTGTCCTTCTGGGTGCAGCATTCGCAACGCAACCCGCTTCAATGCGGCCCCGGCTCGCTCGCCGGGGAGAACCGTGCAACTCTTCGCCGCACGGCTCAAGATGGAAAGCTTCAATGCGGCCCCGGCTCGCTCGCCGGGGAGAACTTTACCAGAGGTTATGGACAGAGGCCCTAAGAATAGTGCTTCAATGCGGCCCCGGCTCGCTCGCCGGGGAGAACCCCCAGCTGTTGCTGCTGCTTGTGTTTCAATAGGGAGGGCTTCAATGCGGCCCCGGCTCGCTCGCCGGGGAGAACTTACGTGGCCGTCATCGGCCTGGGGCTGGGGCAAGTCTTCGTAGCTTCAATGCGGCCCCGGCTCGCTCGCCGGGGAGAACCCCTTTTACGCCGCGCGGCGTTTTTTTGTTTACTTGGGCGACGGGGCTTCAATGCGGCCCCGGCTCGCTCGCCGGGGAGAACCGCCGCGCCCTTGCAGCAGGTCAGCCAGGCGGCTCAGGCTTCAATGCGGCCCCGGCTCGCTCGCCGGGGAGAACCGTGCCCCGGCCCCTGCGCCGTCACCGAGGCCATCAGCTTCAATGCGGCCCCGGCTCGCTCGCCGGGGAGAACTTGCGGCGGCCCTTCCATTGCCTGTCGATAATCACCGCTTCAATGCGGCCCCGGCTCGCTCGCCGGGGAGAACGCCGATGGTACGCGGACGGCGGCGGCGCTGGCAAAAGCTTCAATGCGGCCCCGGCTCGCTCGCCGGGGAGAACCAAACCCGCCGCGCGGCCGCGTCCGGGCTGCGCGCAGCTTCAATGCGGCCCCGGCTCGCTCGCCGGGGAGAACGCCCGCGATCCGTCCCCACATGAACATGGCACAGCAGCTTCAATGCGGCCCCGGCTCGCTCGCCGGGGAGAACTCCCCCGCGGTGGCATCGAAGAGCTGGCAGAATTCGTGCTTCAATGCGGCCCCGGCTCGCTCGCCGGGGAGAACGCCAGCGTGGCCGACTCGATAAGCACATTGGCCGGAGCTTCAATGCGGCCCCGGCTCGCTCGCCGGGGAGAACTTGGACCTGCGCCCGCAGCTTCACGCGCGAGGTCAAGGCTTCAATGCGGCCCCGGCTCGCTCGCCGGGGAGAACTTGGCCGTCTTGGAGGCACCGACGGTCAGAGCGGCGCTTCAATGCGGCCCCGGCTCGCTCGCCGGGGAGAACGGATGACCAGTATGTTTATGTGCGGCTGGTCTCGAAGCTTCAATGCGGCCCCGGCTCGCTCGCCGGGGAGAACCCCGAATTACAAGCCGGAAAACGACCCCGGCATTAAGCTTCAATGCGGCCCCGGCTCGCTCGCCGGGGAGAACCGATGAACTTCACGCTCAGCCGACTCCGAATTTATGGCTTCAATGCGGCCCCGGCTCGCTCGCCGGGGAGAACTTCTTTTCGTTGTGCAGGCGCGCGTTGGCGGGGTCAAAGCTTCAATGCGGCCCCGGCTCGCTCGCCGGGGAGAACGCGATGCCGACGAGCTGCCCGATACGTCCTCTCAGGGCTTCAATGCGGCCCCGGCTCGCTCGCCGGGGAGAACCACTGAGGCCGGCAACGGCACGCTCCAGGCCGCTCTGCTTCAATGCGGCCCCGGCTCGCTCGCCGGGGAGAACTGCTCTATTGTTAGCGCTCTCTCTCCCCGCACAAGCGCTTCAATGCGGCCCCGGCTCGCTCGCCGGGGAGAACTCCGAGCGGTTGGGGTGGCTCTGCGGCAGATGGCGCGCTTCAATGCGGCCCCGGCTCGCTCGCCGGGGAGAACGGGATCGCTTGCGGCACGGTTACGCCGGCGAGGAGAGCTTCAATGCGGCCCCGGCTCGCTCGCCGGGGAGAACTTCGCGGCGGCGAACGCTACAACGACGGGGTCTAGAGCTTCAATGCGGCCCCGGCTCGCTCGCCGGGGAGAACTCCTCAACCCGCTTTGTGTCGATTCCCGACAGGCGGCTTCAATGCGGCCCCGGCTCGCTCGCCGGGGAGAACCCGCGAATCCTCGCGGGACCGGACGGCAGAGACGCGGGCTTCAATGCGGCCCCGGCTCGCTCGCCGGGGAGAACCCGAACGCTACCGCGTTCGTCCGCTCATGAGCGGTGAAGCTTCAATGCGGCCCCGGCTCGCTCGCCGGGGAGAACTGCCAACCAACAGTAAGGCAAGCGCGCCCGGCAAGAGCTTCAATGCGGCCCCGGCTCGCTCGCCGGGGAGAACTTTGCCATCCGGCCGGGAGCTTCGCTACCGGGACGTGCTTCAATGCGGCCCCGGCTCGCTCGCCGGGGAGAACGTTGCGGCGCACGAACATAATCGCCGGGGAAGTGCTGGCTTCAATGCGGCCCCGGCTCGCTCGCCGGGGAGAACTGCGCGGCCCCCTCTTGATGCGGGCGGCGACGGCATCGCTTCAATGCGGCCCCGGCTCGCTCGCCGGGGAGAACCAATCCATACGCGTCCGCGCTCCCCGCCGGCATATAGCTTCAATGCGGCCCCGGCTCGCTCGCCGGGGAGAACCCCGGTCGCGTCATTGGCACGCGCACAAATCGAGCAGCTTCAATGCGGCCCCGGCTCGCTCGCCGGGGAGAACGATTCAGCGCCTGAACGAACGTGCTGGCGGCGCTGGGCTTCAATGCGGCCCCGGCTCGCTCGCCGGGGAGAACTTTGAGCGGACAGGCAAGGAACGCGACAAGCAAGAGCTTCAATGCGGCCCCGGCTCGCTCGCCGGGGAGAACCTGAGCGGTCCTAGACGCTGCAAACGGGCATATGGGGGGCTTCAATGCGGCCCCGGCTCGCTCGCCGGGGAGAACTTTGTTGCCCTAAAGCGAGCCGTCGCCGGAACGTGAGCTTCAATGCGGCCCCGGCTCGCTCGCCGGGGAGAACGTAGATGGTGCCCCGGCGGCGGGATCGGCAATTGTTGCTTCAATGCGGCCCCGGCTCGCTCGCCGGGGAGAACCCTTGCCCCGCCATCGTGGATATGGACACTTGGGAAGCTTCAATGCGGCCCCGGCTCGCTCGCCGGGGAGAACCACTTCGCCAGCGTCGGCAAGAAGGCGGCGACCAAGCTTCAATGCGGCCCCGGCTCGCTCGCCGGGGAGAACGCCTAGACGGCGGCGACGCGAAAACAACCGTGATTGCTTCAATGCGGCCCCGGCTCGCTCGCCGGGGAGAACCGACGCCGCGCTCCAAGGCCATCAAGAGACAAGTCGCTTCAATGCGGCCCCGGCTCGCTCGCCGGGGAGAACGACAATCCCGCTCTCCACAATCGCAAATTCCGCGGCTTCAATGCGGCCCCGGCTCGCTCGCCGGGGAGAACCCACGATCGCAAGAGAGCGCGGAAGCCGGTCGTATTGCTTCAATGCGGCCCCGGCTCGCTCGCCGGGGAGAACCTTGGCGCCGAAATCTCCACGAGCTACGGTTCACTCGCTTCAATGCGGCCCCGGCTCGCTCGCCGGGGAGAACGCCAACGCCTTGCGGCAGCTGTCCCAAGATCCCCAAAGCTTCAATGCGGCCCCGGCTCGCTCGCCGGGGAGAACGCGGGGTTTGCGAGTTTGCCGCCCCGGCCCGTGTCAAGCTTCAATGCGGCCCCGGCTCGCTCGCCGGGGAGAACTTTTTTCGCCGGGGGCTTTTAGTCCGGTGACGCTCTCGCTTCAATGCGGCCCCGGCTCGCTCGCCGGGGAGAACTCCGGATTCGCTTCGGTGACGGATTCCAGAAACATAGCTTCAATGCGGCCCCGGCTCGCTCGCCGGGGAGAACGTGCGTTCATTTTGTCCTCTGTAGAGGACAATTATAAGCTTCAATGCGGCCCCGGCTCGCTCGCCGGGGAGAACTCTTAGGACCGACCGTCGGCCCCACGAAGGCAGGAAGCTTCAATGCGGCCCCGGCTCGCTCGCCGGGGAGAACCATGGCCGTTTTGTGGATCAGGAGGCCCGGAAGCGTCCGCTTCAATGCGGCCCCGGCTCGCTCGCCGGGGAGAACCACTCGCGTCGTAACTGGCCATTTTTCCGGGGATTACGTACCTTTCCGCGAGCGGCATGTGTTGTCAGCCTGTCCACAGGCTTTGTCATCAGGCACCATCCTTCGTAACCCATTCGATTGCAGTCAGTTCGGTCTTGCGAGCGGCTCGCAGAGCCGAACTGTGTTCTATCTCCCACGTTGTCAAAGAACTTCCGACGCCAAGAAGCGCTCGTGTTCGGTTCACCACCTCCGCACTCGGGCCTGGTTTCAGCGAACAGAAGGCCGTCATCTCTGCGCCTTCTGGACAAGGAACCGGCCGGTCGCGGCGGAAGTCATCCCTCGGCCAAACGGCCATCGCCGTGCTGTCAGGCCGAGTATGGAGGTCTCGAACCGACTTCCAGGTGATTATAGCCACGGAAAGATACGCTGCCATGCACCGCGTCGGGCGAACGTGAAAATGCTCCTGCTCACTCATCCCTGGCAAAGAGGCCCATCCCTCGATAGCGACCCGCGCCGATCATTAGCGGGCCAACTACGGGCTGAACGATCTGAACGCGCACGTGATAGCGCGGAAACCGCAGCGGCGGCAGTTCGTAATGTCTGGCCAAGTCCAATCCCCGGAACCAGCCGATGGCGCGATACTCGACCTTCGCCCCGACGAGTGCGTCCTCAGTCCAGCCGGCTTGGTGGAACGCCTTCCAGATCAGCGCCAGAGTACGCGCGTGAAGGCGGGCGAGCCGTTGCCGCTTATCGGGATCATCGAAGCCCGGCAGAATGACCGGCGTGACGGTGCTCCAGGTGGTCGCAGGAGCTAGGAATGGCGTGACGTTCCGGTCCGTGGCGGCGATGCCGGACAACATCGCCACCGATCGTTTCCTATCCTCATCGATTAACTCCTCGCCGTTGAGCCGCCGGCGGAGCGGGCCGAGGTCGAACCCCGGCGGGCCGACCACCAGCACCCGGCGGATGCCGCTGATGCCGTTGGGGGTGATGCTGGGCAACGGCAGGAACAACAAACGGTCGTCGGACGTGGCCTGGCCGTTGTCCCCGTCGCCGTGCCCGAGGATACGCGAAGCAATGTCGGCCGAGTCCCAGCCGAGCCGCTGGGCGACGGCGGCGGTGGCATTCCGTACCATGCCAGCAACGGTCGCCACCCGCCGGACGTGATGGAACGGGTGGAACTTGCTTTTGCCGGCGTATTCCGGCCTCTCCTGGTCTTCGATGGTGCGGTGAATCTCGAACGCGGCGATGGGGCGCTTCGGCGTCGGCAACCCCGCCACCGTCGGCGAATGATAGCCGACGACATCGAAGCAACGGAGCGGCGGGACGGGCTTGAACCCTCCCGCCGATAGTCGGCCCAGGAATGCTGCGTGCTTGCGGACAAGGTCGTCGAGCGTTCCTACCTTTGGCACCCGGAGCGGCACACCGCCGACCGGCACCACGCGCCACCGGTGACCGGGTAACTTCACAGCGTCCGCCTGTGTGATGACGTCAGCATCCGCCGTCACCATGTCGATGCCCCAGCCGAGGTGGGTGACGGCGCGGGCGGCGGATTTCAGGACTTCCACGTGGGGACAGCCGCCGGAAGGCAGGGGGTAGAGGAAGTGGAGGGCGTCTTCCCGTTCCCAGGTACCGATCTGCACGTGCGTCGGCTGGACGGTCTTCATTGTTCGGAGGTCTACCGGCCGGTGCGGTTTTACTGGCTCTGCTCCTCGAGCCCAGACCGAGGCAGGTGAATCGAGATCGTTGTTTGGAACCGACAACCGGAACGGCGTGCCGACATGATGCGGAGGCGCAACGATCTCCGGTCGTAGCCCTTGCAGCCACTCCAATGCAGGCTTGGCATCTCCGATGAACTGCGGTCCCCTCCAGCGATTAGCGGCAGCATCGACGAGCGCCTGGAATATCCTCAGCGGCGACGGTGGCCATTCTGGTTCGTCCCCGTCCCGCTTCCCGTGGAACGCTGGCATCGGATCGAGGAAACGAACGGAGATGCGGAGGACATTCGACATATTACCCTCCGTTATTTCTTTGCGGTGATGGTGACGGCGACACCGTTCAGCACTTCGAGTTCGAGTTTCGCCCCGACGGTAATGACGGCTTCAAACGTCGCCGGTTGCTTGGCCTTCTTGATCTTGGTGTCAGCGTTCGTGGCGACTTCGATCTCTTTTCCTTTAACCTTGAGCTTAAACTTCTTGTTGGCAGCATCGACCGACACAACCTGCGCGCCCTTGACCTTCTCCGGTTTCGCCTCGCCTGCCTTCTCTGCGAGGGAAACATCAAACGGGTGTTCCTTGTCCGGTTGAACACCGAACTGTTTCTTCGCCTCTCGCGCATAGCGGACCACCTCCTCGTGGGAGAGCACGAAATCTGGTCGGGTTCCGTCAAGGTTCACCAACTTGCTCTCGCGCGGCTTGCCGATGTCCGGGACCAGGTTGCACCCTTGTCTGAGGAACGGGTCGAGTGGAGCGGTCAGTGCGACTAGCGAAAGTCCGAGGATGTACCGGCGGAGTGCTTTCGTCCGATCCACGGACAGAGCGCCAGTGGCTTCCAACACAGCCAGCCGCCGGAGTGCTGCCAAACTGAGAGTTGCGTCGCGCCGGATCGAGCCGTTCGCCGCAAGTTGAACGCCACCCGGAGCCTTCGACGCCAAGGCGTTAGCGAACCCCTCCTTCGAGCCCGCGTCGGGCAAGATGTCGAGTTTGGCGAGATCGATGGTCATCTGCGTGAGGAAGTTTGCCGACCTCGTGTGATTGCGCACGTTGAACGCGCGAATGGTGGACGAAAGCAACCGGGGCAACTTCGCGGACGTGTCTCGGGAATCCCACACGCCGAACACGAGTGACGTTGGGGCGAGTTGCGCGAGTTTCTCCGCGTTGCCGCGTAGCACTTCCTGGAACGCCGTGCGCAGCTCCTGCTCGAACGCCGAGCAGCGGATGATGGCGTCGGCGGCGCGATGGTTGGCGTGCAGCAGGTTCAGCCGAAGTCCTTTCGAGGGGAACGTGACGACGATCTGCGGGACGAGGTCGGAATACCCCTCTCTGGTGAACAGTGGTTCGATGCGGTTCGCCTGTGACCCTACGCTGTCCACGAGACAGACGTTTGTGCCGTCGGGAAATGAGTCGATGTTATACCCGCCCTGGAACTTGTCCTTGTCCCTTTCCGCCCCTTGCTGCGGGGCGTAGGTGGCGGGGAAGAATACACCATCTTCACCTTCGACCGGAATGAGGTGTTCGCGGATGACGAGCGCAGCTGGCCCGCTGTCCTCGAACCACTTGTCGAACCTGGTCAAGTCACTCATTGTTGTCTCCTGCGTTGAGGGTATAAGCGAACCCAAGCGCCGCATACTGGCCGCGGGTGTTCACGGAGGCACGATAGCGCAGCGTATGGCGATCCCGAATGACCCCGGCCATCGCTGCTGCCGCAACGAGCGGCGGGGATGGGCTGTGCCAGGTGAAGTAGTCGAACCCGTCGCGGTCCTCGTTCATCACCGGTCGAAACCGCTGTAGCCCGCAGGCGGCAAGTAGTTCTGTCGCCGGTGAGGATTCCACTTCGACGTTGTGTTCGTTCAGCGAGAACCCCACATCGAGTGCGTTCCATGCCGGTCCGGGATCGAACCCGAACCGGCCTTTCTGCAAAAGGCGTTGTGAAAGCAAGTCGGGGTATTTCTCGGGCGTAAATTGATTGAGTTGCAGAACGAGTTCGGCTCTTAATCCCGACCAGATACGCATTGAGGTCTGCTGACCCGACCAGAAGTTCCACGGTGCGTTCGAGGTAACTTGAGCCACGCCTTTTACCAACGCGATACGCGTCCAGGCGTCGAGAACCAGACCCGTTGTCGATCCTCCATCGAAGGTAAACGCCAGGGGGGCGAGAATGGGAGCTACTTCCAGTCCGCTCGCCTCTAGATGCATTATTTCGGTCGGTGGGTCCATGACAAGAATAGCCAGTAACTCCGGCAGCGTGCCGCCACACGCGATCTTGAACTCCCTCCCTCCCTTCACAAACCAGCCTTCCGCACCAGGCCAAAGCCGGTCGGCGAGTTCCAGTAGCCCGCAGCAAGCGAAGAACTGCCCCGGATTGGTCGGATCGACGGCAACGCGGATAGTAGGCTCGTGGTCACGCACCGGTCACCTCCTCCGGTAGGGGACTCGGGTTCGCGCTCGCCTCAGCGTCGGCGGCGCGCAGTAGTGATTCGAGGTACGCCAGCCCCCACCGGCCGTATTTCCGCTGCAGGCGAGCGAACCGCCGCGGCCCCTCGGCTGCGGCTCGGCAGGCCGCCTCGTCCGGGCGGTCCGGGTCGAATGCCTCCGCCTCCGGGAAGTGCGGCCGCCCGCGCCCGTGGTGGGCGGCGATCAGTTGCAGGACCAGCTCGCGTTCGTCGGGTCCGCGCTTCTTGAAGTCGTCTTCTTCTTCGACGTCGAGCAGCGACCCGAATTCGTGGCGGTAATCGGTGATCTCGCGGGGCTTCCAGTCGCGGCCGGACTTGGCGTGCCAGTCCGTGGGGTTCGGGTTGCCGATCGACTTCTGCCACACCACCCGCTTCTTGCCGAGGTCGTGGAACTTCGCGGCCGTCACCAGGGCCGTGTGCAGGTCGGGATGGTCCTTGAGCAGCGCGTCGGCGATCCGCGTCGCGTTGCGGACAACGTCGCTGGTGTGGTGATCCCACGTGATCGGCTCGCGGGCGGTCTTCGAGGCGTCATCGTCGGCAGCCCGCGGGCGGACGTACCACCTCCAGAAGCGGCGCGCGGGCGACTCCTCCTCATCCCCCTCCTCGTCGGCATTGGGGTTGGTATCGACCTCGCGGACCAACCGCATGCCCTCGGGTGGTGCTTCCTCGTCCCACACCCGCCGGCGGCGGGGCTGGTCGTTTTCTCCCCGCCACTCGTCGGCCACGTCGAGCTGGGGGGACTGGTTGCCTGCGCCGAGGGTGCCGCTGGCCGTCAGCCCCCCAACCTCCGGCGGAAGCAGGATCGTGCAATCGCGGAGGTCTGCGGCGTCTTCCTGGGCGAGTTCTTTGAGCGTCGTGGGCCGGACGGTGCCGTCGTCGATCACCCAGGCGTGCGAGTCGTGGTGGGCCTCGGCGAGTCCGTTCAGATGGCGCAACACGCGGTCGGTGCGATCACGGAGGAGTTCGTGCGGCTTGAGCGGATAGTCTTCGAGCAGGTCGGCGAGTTGCTTCGGTGTGAACCGCTCGGTGAGCAATTGAACCTCCTCGCGCCACGCGACGTAGGTCTCCGGCGGCTGCCACGCCGCCACGCCATGAAGGTAGTCCACGACCGGCGGGCGGCCGGGGAGCCGATCGCGTACGCTGGTAAGGGTCCAGGCGTCGAACAGGATGTCGGACGTGGGCAGGATCGTTGGCGTCGGAGTGAAGGCGGCGACTCGGGCCGGTAGCGGCAGCTGCCCCAGCGCTGCGGGGCTGGCGTCGCCGTGCAACTCGCGCAGCAGTTGCAGGGTCGGCCACCGCCGTTGGTCAAATGGGTCCGCCTTCTTCTTCTCACTGGATTTCTCCTCGTGGACCACGTCGATGCAGGTGTCGGACCGTAGGCCGTAGCGGTTCACCCGGCCGAACCGCTGGACCATGCTATCAAGAGGGGTCAGGTCACAGACGAGGTGGTCAGCCGAAATATCCACTCCGACCTCCCCAGCCGCCGTGCAGATCAGGTAAACGGTGCGGTCCCGGTCTAGGGGTTTAGTCTTCCAGTCGCCTGGGTCTTTGGGCTGGGGAAGGAACCGGGCGAACACCGGGTCGGCCCTCTCCTGCCGCGGGTCAGCCTGTCGGCTCCGCTCGAATCCCCGCATGGTGCCGGTCAGAGTCGAGACGCTGTCGTCGGGAACTTTCTTCGCCAGCAGACCTTTTCGCACCTTCTCGACGGCTTCGACCGTCCGCACGAAGACGATGATCGCCGATCCGGAATGTTTCTGTCCGCGCTGCCAAGCCAGCTCGACGATCCTTGGGACCACCTGCTCCTCGTCGGGAACCGGGATGAGCGTGAGGGCCTTCTTCGCCTTCAGCCGCCGCCACACGACGTGAATCGGTTCGGTCGGCTCGGCTGGAAGAACATCCGGCGACTCGCGCTCTTCCGGAGTCAACTCGAACGGGTCCTCGCCGCCTCGCGGGGTGGCCGTCAGGGCCATCACCCGGAACCGGCGGAACTCCCTGCACTGTTCCTGCTCCTGCCGGATTGACTCGATCAGGCACTGGAACGCGGGCTCCAGGTGGGCCTCGTCGTGGACGAGTAACACGTCTTGCCCCAGGAACCCGGCGTGCAGTGGCCGGCTCTTGAAACCGCGGCCATACCCGCTGAACAGCAACCGGCTACCGATCATGTCCACCGTCCCGGCGATCACGGCCGGGCGAGCCGGGTCCGCGCTCCACTCCTGGTTGTCGGCGTGCTGGCCGCGGAGCGTGCTGATGGCGAGCGTGCGAACGTGTTCGGGTAAGTGACCTCCATTCCGCAGGTTGTTGCGGAGCTTCTCGACCTCGGCCGTCGTTTGGTCCACCACTGTGCGGCGGTTGACCACGTACACCAAGCGCCGGGGGATCTTCTCCTTCACGGTGGCAAGGGCCAGTAGCCAGATGGCAATTACGTTGGTCTTCCCCAATCCAGTCGGCAGGGTCGCCGTGGCCGGGATATTGTCCTCGCCGTCCGAGATGAACCGGCGGTATAGCGCTCGCTGCCAGGGGAATGGCGGGTTGCCGGTCAGGGCTTCAAAAGCGGCGTCGAAGTCAGTCTCGTTCATAGCCGGCCCTCACACCACTACAACCACATCCCGCGCATCTGCTGCCTCCGTCGGCCGTCCGATGGCCTCGATCAGTTGCACGCACTTGGCGCAGAGTGGAATGAACAACACCTGATCCTCTTCTAGATGGATGAGATCATACAGCCGGGACCTCAGCCGGACAAAGTCCGTAGCCGACAAACGGCACAAAAAAACAGACAGTTGCTTGCGAACGCCGAAGTCCTCGCAGCAAGTCGCCACCTTTCGTAGGCGTTTTGGATGGGAAATGTCATACGCCACAATGTAGCTGTCCATGACAAAACTCCTTTAACGCACTGTGAAGCCCGTATACTGCGGCACGTCGCCGCGCACGTATGCTGCCAGCAGTCTCGCCTGCACTTCCATCATCCGGCTGTAGGACATTTTGTAACCAAACAGCGGATGCGTCACAACCGTCGCGCGCCGCTGCTCATAAGCTGCAAAGAACTTCTTGCGCCCCTCATCGGTCAGCTGGCACGATTCCCGCCAGGTCAGGAAGTCCCCCGGTTCCAGAATACGATTGTTGACCAGCGTCAGCACTACGCTATCAGCGATTACGGCCCGGAACTCCTCCATGAGATCCA
>Ga0070739_10007598_pt1 | contig 11423 bp, 13 predicted proteins | sample Coa_R1_7_FD_66445 | JGI IMG/M metagenome (GOLD analysis project Ga0070739, IMG submission 66445) | Surface soil microbial communities from Centralia Pennsylvania, which are recovering from an underground coalmine fire - Coalmine... | ecosystem: Environmental > Terrestrial > Soil > Unclassified ... | reverse complement strand
GTCACCGTCACGATGCCGCTCGCCGTGTGCGGGGAGAGGAGGTGATCGGCTAGAACTGCGCCCGGACCGGGTGGGGGAATTCGGTGATCGACCCCCGGGGGAATTACGTGATCATCAGCAAGCCGCGCCACCGATCATCAGCTGCGGCCGTTCACTATTCGACGACCCAAGATCCGACAATCAGTTCTTCATCGGGCGTCATACCGTTGTAGGCAGAGATCGCGTTCAGCTCGCGAGGACCGCAGGGCAGCTCTAAGCAGGTTGCGAGACCGTGAGATCAATGTGGTCTTTGCCGTTGATCTGTTCAACGAAGGCATCGACCTTCCCGAGATCGACACGGTGCTCTTCCTGCGCCCAACCGAGAGCGCGACCATCTTTCTGCAGCAACTCGGACGGGGGCTCCGCCTATCGGAGGACAAGTCCTGTCTGACCGTCCTCGACTTTGTAGGCAATCAGAACGCCAGCTTCCGCTTCGATCGGAGGTATCGGGCCCTCACTGGAGCGAGCCGGCGCGAACTAGTCGAGCAGGTCGCCGCCGGCTTCCCCTACTTGCCCGCCGGCTGTCATATCGACCTCGACCGAGAGGTAAGCCGTCTGGTTCTGGCCAACGTCACGCGGGCGCTTCGGGTCCCCTGGCGCGACTTGGTTCGCGAGCTGGCAGGGCTGGGAGATGTCGACCTCGAGACGTTCCTTCAGGAGACGGGCCTTGAGTTGGAGGACCTGTATCGCACCTACCGGGGCGGCTGGGCCGGGCTGAGGCGTGAGGCGGGCATCCCAGGTCCGGTCGCCGGCCCGAGGGACGCGGAGCTGGGCCGGGCCATCGGTCGCATGCTGCACCTTGACGACCGCCGTCTGGTGACCTACAGCGAGTGGTTGAACTCGCCCCACCCACCCCCGGTGTCGCTAGGCGGCCGTTCCTTACGGGAACTGGCGATGTTTCACTTCCTCATTTGGGGCCGAGACCGTTCAATCGAGGAACTCGGGGCGGGCCTGCGTGAGCTTTGGAACGAGCCCGCCAGGAAGGCCGAGATGCTCGATGTCCTAACCTTGTTATTGAGCGCACTCGATCACGTCACGATCGGCCCGGCCAGTGGAGCGGACACACCGCTGAGCATTCACGCTCATTACGCGGCGCGAGAGGTTCTGGCTGCATTCGGGGACTTCAACCTTCGTAGCTTCTATGGTCAGGGAGTGCGCTGGGTGGAATCGGCGAAAGCCGACCTGCTCTTCGTGGATTTGCGAAAGACCGAAAACCACTATTCCCCAACCACGATGTACTCGGATCGTGCCATTACTCCACAGCTCTTCCAATGGGAATCGCAGAGTACGACCAGGGAGGGATCAGCTACTGGTCAGCGATACATCAACCAGCGGGCTCGAGGCACGACGGTACATCTTTTCGTACGAGAAACGAAGGTTATCGAAGGACCCGGCCTCGGGGCACCCGCTTTCCTTTATGCCGGCCCATGTGACTACGTCGATCACGTAGGAGAGCGGCCGATGAGGATCACATGGCGGTTGCAGCACGCTTTGCCGGCCGAGTTCTACTCACATGCGAAGGTGGTCGTCGGGTAGACCCGCCTCCATTCAACGCGCGGCACTGGAATAAACCGCTTGCTGATCCAGCGGAGGGTGGGCCCTCAAAGCTCCGCCAAGATCGACAGAAGCTCGGTCGGATGTGCCATGGCGACCTGCTGAGGCGCGTTCCAGACCGGTGCGCCCTCTGGCAGGTGCGCGTACAAGCTCCGGGCCAGAGACGTCGTCCGAACCGGGTCCGAGCGCCAACGCACCCGAGCCGCGGCGTCAGCCAAAACCTTACTTTGACTGCCGAGACGCTGGGTCCAGCGGGCGAGCGGCACGGGCCCGGGGATCCGATCTGACTTATGGATGTTGCACGAAGTGTGAGCGACAACCAAGTTCTCGATGGAGTCGTTTGGCCATCTCGACCACGGCACGAAATGATCGATCGCGGAAGATGCGGACAGCGGATCGGTGCAGTAGAAGGAGTAGCCGTCTTGCATAATCGTGAGCTCCTTCCGCAGGTTTGCAGGAAAGGCAACCCTTTCCGCACCGAACAGGTGGCGATGCAGGTCCTCCTCCATCAGGTCCAACTCGTTGAGCCCGGCCACCATCCGCACCCAGTGAAGCTCCACGAGCGGCCGCACCAGAGGAGCCAGGCGAATCAGCTGGTCCCCAGCACCCGGCCGCAGTCGAACCATGGAGCCACCATCCCTGCGGAGTCCGGCGATCGTGACGCCTTCGCCCCAGTCGATGTCGTAAATGAACGGCTGGGGGACGTCATCGATCGTCTGGAGGCGGACCAGGGGGTAGCGAGCGACCGTGAGCTCGACCACGTCGAGAACCTGATCGACTACCCGGGGCTCGAGGATGGCCTCCGCCGCGGCCCAGCTGGACACGTTCGGAAGGGCAGTGAAGGCCGACCGCAGGGCCCGAATGACCGTCGCCGACTTGTTCGTGATTTGACGCAGGTCGACCGGGCCGGAAGCAGCCAGGAAGGGCCGCAACTGCGGCCAGTACAGCTCGGCTACCCGCCGGGCGATCGTCCTCGTCCCCAGCTCGGCCGGCGCCGTGCCGGAGGCGGAGACCCCTTCTGCGCAACAGTCGATGACAGCGAGGAGTACGGCGAGCTTGTAGGTGGCGGTACGGCGGCCCTCGTCAATAACAGCGAGCAGGCGCTCGGCGAAGCCGGTGAGCTCGGGCGCTGCGCTCCTACCTGCGACTTCGCTTAGAGGCCGAACCTGATCCACTCAGAGAGTCCGCTCGACAACCTGGCCAACTTCGTCTAGCTCCACCCAGGTCCGACGGCCTTGTTCTCGGAAGCGGGCGACGAGATCAAGGGCATCCCGGTAAGACTTCATTCGCTCTTGCCAGAGCCCGCGGGCGAGAGCCCGCTCCTCGGGGTCGAGGCCGTCGTAATCGGAGACTGCCTCGTTCACACTGACTCCTTGCGAGCCCGACATGTCGTATGCATCATCTGAGCCCCGTCTCCCTGCAGACCTTTCGACTCCGCCTCAAGCCGCGTCGGCCGGTTGGAGGTACTCGAGTAGCCGATTGGCCAGCCACTCGGCGGCACGTAAGTCCTTAGCCCCAATCGGCCTGCCATGGATAATCCCGTTTCGAACACTCAGCACGGCGCTGAGCTCATCAGCAAACAAGTTGGCCCAGACGCGCAACTTTCGCTCTGGAGTGTCGTAGTCCCCTAGATGGCTCAGGAGCTGCAGGCGTTGCGAGTCCGTGAGACCCCCCGAGGCGGCAGAGTCCCGCCATGCCTCGAGAGCAACGGATAGATCCAATATGCGCGAGAGAACTTCCGTCTTCTCTCGTGGCCCACTGAACGGCTTGTCAAGATCGGGGGGCTCGAAGCTCACTAAACCTTCTCCAAGTAGGAATGGATCCCGTCCATTACTGACGGCTCTCCTCGATACGGCGGAACCTCTGCAGACTCCGGAGGAAGGAAGGCGATCACCCTGCCGTCCGACGACTCATGATCTAGGTCGGGTTCTCGCTCGCTCTGAGGCACGATGAGGCGCGATGTCAAGTGTCCTGCCTTTGTAATGACGCCTCTACAGAACGCCGTCAGGACTACCTCAACCCGTGAGGAGTTCTGTCCCGCCTCCGGGTAGCTCACGGGCCGTTGGAAGGCGTTCAGATCGCCTTTGAGCCAATCGACGTCTGCTCGCACTAATACCCAATCGCCCCGTGTCTCGGGCCATACTGAGACGGCGCCGGATAGGCGTGCCTCATCTACCAGCATCGCGACCATCTCGGGTACGTTGAAGCGAGCACGTCGGAAGAACCACTCAGGATGCTCACGAACTGCGACGACGGCATCCAAGACCCGGAGATCCTTTCCACCGTCACCGTCATGCCTCGACACGGATCGCTCCTTCAGTCAGCATGCGATTGAACTCCGAGAACGCTTCTGTCGGGACAAACAACTCGTTTCCTTGGAACCAGGGAGGCGGGCGCCCGGGAATGGACTGCAGCCTGGCCCCCACCGCGAGGAGCCGATCCAGAGTGTCTTGGTTGAGGCGATATGTAAGCCATCCCTTTGCGCCACGGCGAGCCGCGAAGAACTCCGCGTCTGAGGCTTCCGTTGCAAGGTAGAAGCCAAGGTGACCATCGATGTGTCTGTTCCTGGCGATTGTCGCGTCAAGGGGAGCCTCGTTGGCCAACTCGTCAGCCGATTGCACGTCCGTGCCGTGAAAGAACAACAGCTCATCCGGCAGCGGACTCTCCCTTCTGCTGGTTGAAGCCGGGGACACATGTTCGGGCCTACCTCGATTTAGTCAAATCGCTCAGGTCGACAAGGGACAACGACACCTCCGCGCCGAGGGCCCCGGCAACTCTCTCGAGCGTGACAAGGCTGGGTGAGTTGGTGCCCGCTTCCAGACGAGCGATAGCCGACTGCGTCGTACCGATCCGTTCGGCGAGCTCCCGCTGGCTCAGTCCCTTCTTCTCGCGCAGAGCGCGGATCTCGAAGGCCAAGCGGACGGCTCTCCCATGTCGCTTGTGTCCTCGGCGCCCCTGTGCGTGGTCGGCCCGACGGGACCTTAAGTCCTTGTTGCTAGTGCGCTCGGTCAGAGGTCCTCACCTGCCGTCGATTCCTCAGGAGGAGAACACACCTCGGTGGTCACGCTCGTTCGAGCGCCTCGTCTTTTATTCTACCTCCGGACATAGCAGGGATGCTATGTCACCCGTCACCACGGCTCCTGTGGCAGCTCCAGTTCCGTGTGTCGATGCTTCCGAAACCGTCACGGACAGTGGCCCAGTGGCGGCGAGAGATAGGGGTAGTGAAGGCGGCTTCCTCGTCGAACAGCTGTGCGATTTGCGCCTGCACGCAGCGGGCACGCCGGCCTCAGAAAAGCTGACGCCCCGGTCAGATATATGCTCTGACCAGGGCGTCTGTAGTGGCGGGGGCGCTGTTAGCTGCGCTCCCGACATCGCCTCGGCGGCCGCAAACCTGCTGGTTGCCAGGGGTCTGCGTACGCACTGCATAGGCGGCTGCATACTCAGGATCGGGCATCATCGCCATGACTGCCCGAGAAACTCGCAGGAGCGCCCGAGGAACACATGATGCTCTGACCTTCGGGTTACTTGCCCGACGATCGCCCCTCCCACTCCGAGGGGAGGCTTGCGACCCGCCGTATGGCCGTAGTCGGGGCGGGCTGGCCGTCTCTGACGGTCAGGACTGGCTACTGGAGGGCAGCAGTCGAATCGTGTGGTTGCCCGGCGGGGGCCCCGAACGGTCGAAGCGAGGGTCGACCGGGTCGGTCTGCGTCCCACCGTGGGTGGTGACGGATAGAGCCCCGACCCCGTCGGTCCCGGGCCACCAGGCGATGAAGTGGCCGTCGCCGACCGTGGCCGTCACCACGGAGCCGTCCGTGCGTTGGAGGCCGACTCCGGTGACCGCGGAGCCGACTCGGCCCACGGCGACCGTGTAAGGGTCCCCGTCAGCACCCCGGTTCGACATCACGTCCAGGACTGCGGAGGTCTCTGCCACCTGCGTCTGGCCGTTGCTGCCGAGTGGGCTGAGCAAGACGAAGGAGGGATCCTCGAGGCAGGCCATCCAGTCAGGCCCGTTGCTGTAGAGAGCGAACGTGAGGTTTCCCCTGGTGTCGACCAGCGCCGGACTCCATGGGCCGCTCGGTAGTGGGGGCCCCGTCTTCGCGGTGGGGTCAGACTGCGCACTACTGGACTGATCGAAGGTGGCCGAGCAACCGTTCTCGGCTGCGGAGACCTGCGCCTGGTTGGCTGCGGTCGGCTGCGCCGTCCACGCCGCCAGGACATTGGCGGCCAAGGGACGGGTCGGCCGGGCCGGGACCCCCTGTCCGCCCAGTTCGAGGACTACAGCGGTGGTGGCGGCGGCGGCGACAGCGCCGGCCGCGACGCCGTAACGCCGCACCCGGGACCGCGCCGGGAAGAGACTCTCGGTCTCGTGCCCGGGGAGACGCGGCGCCAGGTGAGGCGACGGCGGATGGGTCAGGTTGTCGAAGCGCTCGAGGAGCGCGTCGAGCAGCCGGTCCTCAAAGGTGTCAGCGGTCGGGGTCATGTAACGGCCTCCTTAACGAGGTTCGGGCCTTCCCCGGGGTCGGGGCCGGCGGAGGGGGGCTTCATGGCCCGGCGCAGCGCTCGCCGGGCGCGGGCCAGACGAACCCGGAACGCCCCGGGGCTGATGCCCGCCGCCCGGGCCGCCGCCGCCGGACTGAGCGAGGGTTCAGCTGCCAAGACGAGGATCTCCCGCTGGGGCCCGGAGAGGGTGTCCATGGCGGCCCGCAGGCGAGTGGCCTCGGCTGAGGCGTCCAGACGGTCCACGATGGCCTCGACGTCGTCGGACGAAAGCATGGCCCGGGCGTCCAGGCGGGCTCGGGCCAGCGCCTCGCGCACCGCCCGACGGCGCTGGTTGGCCAAAAGGTTGGCGGCGATCCCCACCAGCCAGGCGCCCGGATCACCCCGGGTCGGGTCATAGGACTCGGAGCGCTCCAGAGCGACCACGAACGTGGCCGCCACCAGATCGGCCACGTCGCCCGAGCTGGCCAGCCGCCTGGCGGCGAACCCCGTTATCTGAGCGACGTGCTCGCGGTAGATAGCGGCGAAGGTCTCCCGGTCGATGCCGCCTGTCATCGCTCGAAGACACCGTCGATCCAGCCCATGTTCCTTATTGGTCGCAGAGGAGCCAGCGTTACACGCTTTGCGGCGCCCGGCTGGGGGGGCCACCGATCGGCTGAGGCCTTTGGGGGGCGACATCCCGAAATGACGCACTCGGCGGCGCTCTTCTCGGCTGGTGTCGTCTGGATTGGATGGGCCGGGCCCCCTACCCCGGGTGAAGCGCCGACCGATCAAGGGCACACAAGCGCAGACTTCGTGAGCGCTCCCGGCGGCGGCTAGACCGCCCACAGGGCTTCGGTGGGTGAACGGCGGGCGGCGCGCAGGGCAGGCATGAGCCCGGCGACGGCGCCAATGATGAGGGAGGCCGCGATACCCCCGGCCCAGGCTTCAGCAGGAATGACGGTGACCTATTGTTTGGTCTGGGCGTAGGTCGAACGCTACGAGACGCTCGGTGACGCCGAGGCGATAACGAGGGCGCGCGAATAGGCACTCGGCGGTTGCTTGAACGCCGTTCGGGGGGGTACCCCGGAAGCGCACGTAGGCTCGGACCTCAGGAGGACGCCGCCCGATAGGCGGAGCCCGGCGATGTCCGCACCGGGTTACGGCGACTCGGAGGACCTAGACCGAGACAGCGCGATTAGGTGTCCGGCATCCCTGAGCCTGTTCTGCGCCCTCCTTGGCCTCACAACGGTGGACACGATCCGAACCCGTCACCGGAGCACCCGATTTGGCAATCTGTAGCTGTGATGAAGCCAAGTCGGGGATCCGAGAACCTCGATCATGCCCTGCGCGAGCTCTTCTCTGCGATCGCCTCGCGTGACCACGTCGCGGTCACGCGCACGCTTGATCAAACGCCCGGTTTGGTCACGGCAGCCCTCCGAATCGGAGCGAGCCGCCAGAATCCACGACCGTACTTCCTCAGCCCCATTCGTCATTATGTCTACTCCGGCGACACGGCACTGCATGTGGCCGCGGCTGCCCATGATCGGGTACTCGCCGAGTCACTGGTTGCCCGAGGCGCCACCGTTCGCGCACGCAACCGAAGAGGAGCCGAACCGCTCCATTACGCCGCAAATGGTGGACCGAGCTCGGATACGAGTGCGCAACGGTCGCTGATCACTTTTCTCATTGATGCTGGCGCGGACCCTAACGCACTCGACAAGAGCGGAGTATCGCCGCTACATCGGGCCGTAAGGGATCGATGCTCCGGCGGGGTCCGGGCGCTGATCGACAAGGGTGCCGATCCTCTACTGATGAACAAGAGTGGCTCGACCCCGCTTCACCTGGCTGTCCAGAACACGGGCAAGAGTCTCTCTGGGTCTGATGCGGCAAAGGAGGAGCAACATCAGATCATCGCGTTGCTGCTGGAACATGGCGCGAGCCCTCACGATGTAGACGCCAAAGGCAAGACCGTTGCAGCCGCCGCCGAGAGCGACTGGATAAGACAACTGCTCGAGCGCTGAACCATCAGCCGGTCGCGGGTGTCCCCGAATCCCGACCAATACCAAAATGAATCGGGTAACCCAGGCCGTTATCCGTGGCCGACCTGCCCACCGGGGGCACCCACTACAGTCACGCCGAGCAAGACCTCGGGCTACTCAGTGGCCAAGCGGAACAGGGGAACCCACGAGATCCACGTGTCTCCGGGTGGCACACTGATGACATGGAGATCGTGAACTCCGACCCTGTCCTTGCCGTCCATGACCTGGATCTAACCTCTGATTGGTTCACGCGTGTGCTCGGCTGTGAGCGGACAGACCCCGACCCGGGCAACTGGACGTTCTGCAGAGGAGGAACCGTCACGTTCATGCTGGGGCGTTGCCCTGAAGTCGTTCCGGCGTCCGAGCTCGGAGATCACAGTTACCTTGCATACCTGACCGTCGACAACGTGGACGACTTCCACGCACGCGCCATCTCAGAAGGAGCCGAAGTCCTCAAAGCCCCGACAGACGAACCCTGGGGACGTCGAGAAATGGGATTGCGGTCGCCCGACGGTCATCGGTTCATACTCGGCGAACGTATTCAAGGAGCGAGACACTGACGCCGTCGCTCAGGCTGAGTTCGGCGTCGATCTCGGCCGGTTTGATCCGCGCTCCCTTGGGAGGTACTGCGGCCCTCATTTAGCCACGGTCACACTATCGGCGCCAGCCATACTGATTGCCAACACCCGGCCTGTCCGGGTGCCCCTCCGAAGCTCGTACCGGAATCTCGCGTCACCCGTAGCACGAAACCACCGGTTACTCGGTCGACTTTCGGGTTAGGTACCCGAAGCTCGGGCCGGTCGTGCCGAATCGGGCGCCGGCTGAGGCGACACCCGCGTGCACGCTCGCTCGGTTCAGCTGAGGAAGGTAACCATCAACCGGTCATCCATGTCCGCAGGCTGGCCGTGGTCAGGCGGCAGGGGCCGCGTCCGCCTACCTCGTGAAGGACGCCGGCTCGAACGAGGTCGAGTAGCTCGCCTTGTCCTCGATCGGTGAATCTGACGATTTCGCCAAGCCGTACGGCGGCGGGTTCCTCCGCCACCGTGCCCTGATGCTCGGTCCGGTAACGCTCAACCGATTCGCGGGTAACGAATCTGGCATTGCTGCCGTCGGTCTCTGGATCAACCTCGAGTTGGCCGCGTTTGGCCATCAAACCGATGGTGCTCACCGCCATGTTGAGCCGGGTGGCGGCCGCCGCCAGCTTCATCGAGCGCTGGTGCAAGGCCCGCAGTCGACCATGCTCGTCTCGTAGACGCTGTCCCGTCTCGACCGAGATCTCGAACTGACGGCTGGTGGGATGGCGATCCAGCTGCAGGCCGAGGCGCCGGGCGGTCTGGTAGAGGTCGTGGTATCGAACGCCGAGCTGGTCGGCCAGGTCCGGGAGCTGCACCCGGTCGCGGAGACGGTCGCGTAGTGACAAAACCGCGCTGAGCCGGGTCCATCGTCGTTCGACTCCGTCGCCGTCGGCGACGATGACGCAGGTCAAGGTGCCGTCGCGCATCCAACACCTTGCCGTGGTGCTGCCGATCCCGAGCTCGGCGGCCACACGGATGGTGTCGCACAGCGGATCATCGACACTGTCGGGATCGATCATCCAGCCGGCCGCCCCGAGCGTGGCATCGACATGGGCGGCCCGCTCGAGGTAACGGTTGGAGTGGCCCCATCGGATCCGTCGAGTCGTCGGGACGATCAGGGAACCGATCGAACCCCTGATGATCTCCTCGAGGACCCGGGCGACATTTTCGAGTGGGGTGAGCTCGGGATGGTCAAGGGTGTAGACCCGGCCGTAGACGTCGTCGGCGGCCCGGTGGCCCATGAAGCGGCGGCGGACGGCGTCCTCGATGCCGGGCTGCCAAGCGAGATCGGTAGCAACGCTCTTACGCAGTAGGTGCGGTACTACCGGGAAGCCGAGATCGTCGGCGCCGAGCCCCTCGGCCGCTGCCGCGCTCACGAACGCCTCCCGGAAGCTCAACTGTCCCGCTTCGTCACCGTGCCGCAGACCGGGTATCAGCCTGGCCGTGTCCTCCACGTCTCCGCTGTCAGGGTCAATGTGAAACGCGTCTAGCACCAGCCTCAACAGGTCCATCATTGCTGGGGGCACGACCAAGACCCGTGACGAGGCCTCCGTCTTGGTTGACTCCTTGTAGCTCACGGTCACCACTTGGCCGTCGTCGTCACGGACCCGGAAGAGTCGTCCTCCCTGGCTTCTGACCAGCAGCAGACCGCTATCGCCCAGATCCACCACGTCATCGACCAGCACCCCGAAGGCTTCGGAGATCCGCAATCCCATCACCCGCTGCAGCCACAGCACGATCTGATGAACCGGGTGCAGATGGGCCGCGATCCGGGCGCACTCCGGGAAGCTCAACGGTCGCAGTTGTGCGACCGGCCGTCGGGCCCGGGCCACCGCCGGGTCTGGTCTTGGGGCATCCAGTCCCTCCGTGGGATCGAAACCGGCGGCCAAGAGTCCGTTCGCTCGGGAGAACGCCAGAACCCGGCGCAGCACCCACAGCGCGTCGGCCACCACCGGCTGGGACAATCCGACTGGCCGCTGCCGTTTCGATCTCTTCACGGCCACGGCGGTCGTCTCTGGGATACGAACGCGCCCTTCCATATCGCGGTAGGCGCCGACCAGCTCGCCATCACGCCACCGTCGCCGTACCGTCGACACGCTCACCCTGGCCGCCGTCGCCGCCTCCCGCATAGACAGCTCCCGGCCCTCCCCTACTGCAATCAGCACCGGCTCGGCGGGAGCGGACGCGGCTGTCTCGCCTTGGCGGCGACCGACCAGATGCAGCAGCCAGTCGTGCACCATGAAGTAACTGATGTCGCCCACCGTCGTGGTCTGCGGAGCGAACCACGGCAAGACATAGCCGTCAAGGATCCGGCGGACCTGCCTGGCCCGGTCGGGCCCCGCCCGCCGTAGATCGTCATAGGCAGCCGCCACCCACATCCTCGCCACCGATTCCACATCGGCCCTGAACCCCGACGCCCCCGAGGAGAAATCTGCCCTCGCGAAGGGCGTGGTGGGCCGTACGTGCGCGCTGACCATGCCACCAGCGTTGCTAAAACCCCTGGTCGCAGGCACATCGACCAGAACGCCGCTTCTCAGATAGGCCCCTGCGGGTTACCGACCCCCCGACCGCCGAGTCATCAAGTTCGTAACTCGGCTGTCGAGGGTTCAGCTAGTGGCGGGGGAATCCGCTGGTTGCCAGGGGTCTGCGTACGCACCGCATAGGCGGCTGCATACTCAATATCCTGGGTCTGGCCGGATTGTGCCCGAGAAACGCACTCGGCGCCCGAGAAACGCCA
>Ga0070739_10007597_pt1 | contig 11425 bp, 14 predicted proteins | sample Coa_R1_7_FD_66445 | JGI IMG/M metagenome (GOLD analysis project Ga0070739, IMG submission 66445) | Surface soil microbial communities from Centralia Pennsylvania, which are recovering from an underground coalmine fire - Coalmine... | ecosystem: Environmental > Terrestrial > Soil > Unclassified ... | reverse complement strand
GGCTTCATGGAACGCCCGGAGGCGGTGTTGCGGCGCTACCCCGCCTCCGATACCAGCACACCGGCCCGCTATGCGCGCGCGATTTCCACCTATAAGTACGGCGACATGCACAGCGCGCTCGCGCAGATCGATGGCTTGATCGCGGCTATGCCGAGCTACCCGTATTTCTATGAGCTGAAGGGACAGGCGCTGCTCGAGTCCGGGCATCCGGCCGACGCCATCGCACCCTTGCGCCGTGCCGTGCAGCTTGCGCCGAGCCCTGCCCTCATCCAGATTACGTTGGCGCAAGCCATGATCGCCAGCCACGAACCGAAGCTGGTGGATGAAGCCATCCCGGTGCTGCGAGGCGCGATCGTCAAGGAACCCGAAGTCAGCGATGCTTATTTGCAGTTGGCGATGGCGTATGGACGCAAGGGCGATCTCGCCAATGCCGATCTTGCATCGGCACAGGCGGCGTTCGCCCGCGGCGACAACAAGACCGCGCGTGAACTAGCCGCGCGCGCCAAGGAGCGTTTTCCGATCGGCTCGCCCGGCTGGGTGAGGGCTGACGATATTGTCGCGTTCAACAAGAATGCCAACCAAAATCCCTTGCGGATCGGCCCATAGCTACCAACGAGGATAAATTCAGATGAAAATGAAGCTGCGCTTTGCAATTCCGATGGCGGCTGCCGCGCTTTTGGCGTTTACGGCGGCGACTCCGGCGCAAACATTTTCCGAAGGCCAGCGCCAGGAGATCGAAGGCATCGTCAAGGATTACCTGCTCAAGCATCCCGAAGTCATCCAGGACGTAATGAGCGCCCTCGAAAAGAAACAGCAGGAAGCGGAAGCCGAGAAGGCCGCCACCACGATCAAGCAGAACAACGCCACGCTGTTCAATTCGCCGCATCAGGTGGTGCTCGGTAATCCGCAGGGGGACGTCACGGTGGTCGAGTTCTTCGATTACAATTGCGCATTCTGCAAGCGGGCATTGCCAGATATGCTGACCCTCTTGAAGACCGATCCAAACCTGAAGTTTGTGCTCAAGGAATTCCCGGTTTTGGGCGAGGGCTCGGTCGAGGCCGCCCATGTCGCGGTCGCCGCGCGCATGCAAGATCCTACGGGCAAAAAATACGTCGAATTTCACCAGAAGCTGCTTGGCGGCCGCGGTCCGGCCGACAAGGCGCGTGCTCTCGCGGTTGCCAAGGAGGTCGGGTTCGACATGCCGCGGCTGGAGAAAGACATGGCGAGCGGCGAGGTCACGACGACGATCAACGAGGATATGAAGCTTGCCGATGCTCTCGGCGTGAACGGCACACCAAGTTATGTGGTCGGCTCGGAGGTGGTGGTCGGTGCCGTCGGGCTCGATGCCCTCAAGGAGAAGATCGCCGCGGAACGCAAGTAGCGCGGCTTTCGCGCGATGCGGCTCCGGCGCTCGCTGCCGGACCGGCGCTTTCCCTTTACGAGCGGCTTGCCTATAACCGACCGGCGGCGGGCGGTCGCCCGCTCTCCCGCAGCCGGGCGTATGCCATGCCGAAGACTGTTTACGTCCTCAATGGGCCCAATCTGAACTTGCTCGGCACGCGAGAGCCCGAGCTTTACGGCCGCGCCACGCTGGCCGATGTCGAAAAGCTCTGCCGCACGACGGCAAAGCAGCACGAGCTGGACCTCGAATTTCGCCAATCCAACCATGAAGGCGAGCTCGTCGATTGGATTCAGGAGGCGCGCGCCAAAAAGGCGGCCGGTCTCATCATCAATCCAGCCGGCTATACGACGACCTCGATTGCCATTCTCGATGCACTGCTCACCCTCGACGTGCCGGTCATCGAGATTCACATCACAAACATCCACGCCCGCGAAGAATTCCGCCGCCACTCCTATGTTTCGCAGGCAGCGCGAGCCGTCGTATGCGGCTTCGGCGTCGACGGGTACGCCCTCGCGATCGCCGGCCTCGCCGCCATGACCGCGGCTAGAACCTGATTGTGGCGTCGGGGACCGAGAGCCCGCCAATGGCCAAATCGCCGGCAATCGATCACGACATGATCCGGGATCTGGCGAAGCTGCTCGACGAGACCGGGCTGACCGAAATCGAATTTCAGCGCGACGGCATGTCCGTTCGCGTCGCGCGGCATGGCACCTTGCCCATGCCGCGACAGCGCGCCGATGTGGCCGTGCCGGCGCCGCCAACCGTCGCCGCCGCTGCGCAGGTGGCGCCGGCCAAGCATCCGGGCTTGGTGGCCTCGCCCATGGTCGGTACCGCCTATCTCGCCCCGGCGCCGGGAGAACGGCCGTTCGTCGAAGTCGGCGGCCAAGTCAAGGCGGGCGACATCTTGATGATCATCGAAGCGATGAAAACGATGAATCAGATTCCGGCCCCGCGCTCCGGCACCGTGATCCAAATTCTGGTCGAAGATGGGCAACCGGTCGAATACGGCGAGCCGCTGATGATTCTCGAATGAGCGGCCGGCAAATCGCGAGTGGCGATTAGCTTTCGAGCGCCCTGTCTGTTTGCTACTCGCAATTCGCTATTCGTTGAGTTTCATCGATGTTCGATAAAATCCTGATCGCCAATCGCGGGGAGATAGCGCTGCGGGTGCTGCGCGCCTGCAAGGAGCTGGGCATTGCGACGGTTGCCGTGCATTCGACAGCCGACGAGGACGCCATGCACGTTCGTCTCGCCGACGAGAGCGTCTGTATCGGCCCGCCGCCGGCAAAGGACAGCTATCTTAACGTTCCGGCCTTGCTTGCCGCGTGCGAGATCACGGGCGCCGACGCGGTGCATCCGGGATATGGGTTTCTCGCGGAGAATGCGCGCTTTGCCGAAATCCTCGCCGAACATAAGGTGCATTTCATCGGCCCGCGTCCCGAGCACATCCGCCTGATGGGTGACAAAATCGCCGCCAAGCGCGCCGCCAAGGAGCTCGGCATTCCAGTGGTACGGGGCTCCGACGGTGGAATCTCCTCCGAGGCCGAGGCGCGTCGGCTGGCGCGCGACATCGGCTTTCCGCTGATGCTCAAGGCCGCCGCGGGGGGTGGCGGCCGAGGCATGAAGGTGGTGCGCGCCGAGGGCGAACTGCCGAGAGCGCTGGCGACGGCCCGTGCCGAATCGGAGGCCGCATTCGGCGATGGCACGCTCTACCTCGAAAAATACCTCGAGCGGCCGCGGCACGTCGAAATCCAGGTCCTCGGCGACGGCAAAGGACGCGCCATTCATCTCGGCGAGCGCGATTGCTCCTTACAGCGCCGGCATCAAAAAGTTTGGGAGGAAGGTCCCTGCCCTGCGCTCAACACCGCCGCGCGCGACGAGATCGGCGAGACTGTCGCCAAAGCGATGCGTCATATCCAATATCTCGGCGCCGGCACGGTGGAATTTCTTTACGAGGACGGCAAGTTTTATTTCATCGAGATGAACACGCGCATTCAGGTCGAGCATCCGGTCACGGAAATGATCACGGACATCGACCTCGTGGTCGAGCAGATCCGCGTTGCCAGTGGCGGCGATCTGATGCTGACGCAGAGCAACGTCAAGTTCCACGGTCACGCCATCGAATGCCGCATCAATGCCGAGAATGCGGTGTCGTTTCGGCCGTCACCCGGGAAGATCGTGCACTACCATCCGCCCGGCGGACTGGGCGTACGCGTCGATTCCGCCGTGTATCACGGCTACGCGATACCGCCGTATTACGACTCGCTGGTCGGCAAGCTGATCGTCCACGGCCGCACGCGCGGCGAATGCCTGATGCGGCTGCGCCGCGCGCTCGATGAATTCGTCGTCGACGGCGTTGAGACGACCTTACCGCTATTCCGCGCGTTGGCGCAGGAAAAGGACATCATCGACGGCGACTATCACATCCACTGGCTGGAGGACTTTCTCGCTCGCGGCGGCATGCAGTAGCACGCTCACGCCGGCCGATGCGACTCGGCATCATGCAAAGCGGCTGCGAGCAATCGCCCGACCAGTGCCGGTTCGTATGGTTTGGGCACAACCATCGCTCCCGGCACACGCGCCTCCGGACTCAGCATGTGCATGTGTCCCGACGTATAAACGACCGGTAGACAAGGCCGCATCTGTCGCGCCCGGACAGCCAGCGCCGCTCCGTCCATCTCGCCGGGCAAATTGATGTCGGTAAACAGCACATCGACCTCATCGGCAGCCAAATGCTCTAATGCCTCGGCCGCGGTGGTTGCGGTTTGCACGGCGAATCCCTGCTGCGACAGCGACTCCGCCATCCAGTCGGAAATCAGCGTTTCGTCTTCGACCATCAGAACGTGGATCGGAGCACTCGCTTGCGTGCGCGTTTCCATGGTGACAGCTCTTTCGCCGGCGCTTTCTGCCTGCTCGTAAGGGCGTAACGCCCAGTCCGCGAATGTGTTCAAGCTGACTCAAATCTTAGCGAAACTATCGTTGCTGGACTGTTAATCGGTCGTTGCCATCGCGCCGGAGGGTTCGAGGTAATGGGCGCTAATGATGTGCAGACCGTTCCCGGCCTGGCCCGTTCCGCGGCCGAGAATCGGCTATTGCGGCCCTTGAAGGAAGAGCTACAGCCCAGCTAGACGAGCCCCATGGCAAGCCGCGAGACCGCCCTCATCGACATTACGCCCGAAGTCCTGCTCAAGGCTTACGCCTGCGGCATTTTCCCGATGGCGGAAAGCGCCGAGGACCCGGCGCTCTATTGGATCGAACCTGAGCGACGCGGCATCATTCCACTAGATCGTTTTCACGTTCCCGATCGTTTGGCGCGCACGGTACGGTCCGACCGTTTCTCGGTGGCCGTCGATAGGAACTTTGATGCCGTTATTGCGGCCTGCGCCGAACCGATGCCGGGGCGAAGCCGCACCTGGATCAACACCCGCATTCAGGCTCTCTACCGCAAGCTCTTTGAGCGCGGGGACTGTCACACCGTGGAGGTGTACGAGCAGGATAGATTGGTTGGCGGCCTCTACGGCGTTAGCCTGGGATGCGCTTTCTTCGGCGAAAGCATGTTTCACCGCGCCCGCGACGCGTCCAAAGTCGCGCTTGTCCATTTGGTCGCTCGGCTTCGGGCCGGGGGTTATCGCCTGCTCGACACTCAGTTCGTCACCGATCACCTGCGCACATTCGGTGCGATCGAAGTGACGCGTTCGGCATATCATAGGCTGCTTGATGCTGCCTTGGTCGGCGGAGGCAACTTTGCCGCGCTGCCGGTCGACCATCCAATCCCCGGCGCCGTAGCGCTTGCGGAACTCGACGGATAGCCGGCGTCAGTCGTTGGAAGCCGGAGCCTCTTGCGGAGCTGCTGGAGGCTTTGCCACGCGACGCGCCGGCGCCGGTTGGCGAGCGCGCGGAGGCGTGGTCGCGGGACTCGGCGGCGCCGCTGTTGACTGGGCCACCGGACTGTTGACGGGCGAGGCGCAATCGGTGAGCCAGACGTCATAGATTGGGTGCTCAACGGCGTGCAGGCCTGGGCTCGCCGCGAACATCCAGCCGGTGAAGATCCGCTTCACCTCCCCCTTGAGGGTCACTTCGTCCACTTCCACGAATGCATCGGTGTTGGTCGCTTCGGTCGGCGGGCGCGTATAGCACACGCGCGGTGTGACCTGCAGCGCGCCGAATTGCACCGTCTCGCCGATCGCGGCATCGAAGCTGATCGTGCGGCCGGTGATCTTGTCGAGACCGGCAAAGACGGCGCGGTTATTCGCAATCTTCTCCGTGGGCATCTCGGTCACAATAGTGTCGTCCGGCGGCGGCGGCGGCGGGGTATCGGCGGCCGGCGGCGTATTGGCCGGCTGGGCCGGCGGCGGCACCGCCGGCGGCGGAGCGATTCGTGCGCGCTGAACCGGCGGCGGCGCCGCCGTAGCGCCGGGCGGGGGCGGCAAGGGCTGAGCTTGGATGCCGGTGGGCGGCGGCCCCGCGGTCGGCGGTGGCGGCTGGTATTGAGGATACGGTACCGGTGGCGGCTGCGGCGGGAATGCACCGTTCGGCACATCGGCAGGCGGTCTGGGTGGATCGAAAATGCCGCCGAACTGCGCAAGAGCCGGCACCGCCGCAAGAGCTGCGCAGACGACCAGCAAAACGGCGGCAATGCGGATCATGGAACCCGTGAGCCGCCCGTGCGGCCGTCTCTCGTGGGTCGGTCGCGCCGGTTAACATACCGAATACGGCGAAACCAAGGGATGAGCCAATTGCACGCGCCTCGGCCCGGCGGCTTTGCCTCCGAGCAGATTTCCTTATTGATTGCCGGGACTCCAAGCCTTGTAGTCGCCTGTCGCCTCCGGACGGCGACCTTGTGCCAAAGTCGATCCGCTCGGTCGGTAGGCCACCGGCGTCCCGGTGAGATTCGGCTGATGCGGCTTCTCCCACGGATAGGTTCTCGCCCGATCCAGGACCGGCGGCACATCCACGATGTGATGCAACCAACCGTGCCAGCTCGGCGGCACTCGCGAGGCTTCGGCGACGCCGTTGTAAACGACCCAGCGGCGATCAAAGCCGAGTGCCGGATCAATTTTGCCGCCCTTGGTGCGATAGTAGCGATTGCCAAATTCGTCCTCGCCAACCAGTTCGCCATAGAGCCAGGTCCACAATTGGGTCCCGAGCGTCTGATCGTTCCACCATGTAAAAAAGCGCAGCAGAAAGCTTTTCATTCGAAATCCCACAAATCCGACGATTGATTATCCAATGCCACTCCAAACCTGCACTGTCTAGCGTACGGAACCCTGAACCGGGTGGGCGATTCACGCGTTTATTTCCTTAGCATCTTCAAGGGAGTGAGCGCGGCATGTGGAGCGACATCGTGCAGCGCATTCAGTCGGTCGCCAATGCCATAGAAGGCGCCTTCACCTTCGCGCCGCCGTGGCTGGTGATGGCCATTGTGATCGTGGCGCTGACCGCGATCGAGTGGCTCCTGCATGGCGCCGTGCTGGTCGTGCTGCGGGGCGCGTTCCGAGCACGGCGGCCATACCTGCAGACGGTGCTCGATCAGACCCGAAACCCTGTCCGCCTCGGTCTTCTGCTTATCGCCGTCGCAATAACCCTGCCGATCGCGCCGGTCGGGCCCGATCTCAAGGCGCTGGTCGGCCGCCTGCTTGGGCTCGCCGTCATTTGTTTGTGCGGCTGGATGGCGCTCACGGCGTTGCGGATCGGGGCTACCCTTTATCTGATGCGGTTCCGCATCGATGTGGCCGATAACCTTTTGGCGCGCAAGCACGTGACGCAGGTCCGCGTGCTCATGCGTGTCGTTGAGGTGGTGGTCGTGCTGGTGACGCTCGGCTTCGCACTGATGACGTTCGACGCCGTCCGCCAGTTCGGCGTCACGCTGTTCGCATCGGCTGGCGTGGCGGGCATCATCGCCGGCCTCGCTGCCCGGCCGGTCATGAGCAATTTCCTTGCCGGAGTGCAGCTCGCCATCGCACAGCCGATCCGGATCGACGACGCCGTCATCGTCGAGAACGAATACGGCAACGTCGAGGAGATCACTTTCAACTACGTCGTGGTTCGTCTCTGGGATCTGCGGCGCATGATCGTTCCCCTCAGCTACTTTATCGAGAAGCCGTTCCAGAACTGGACCCGCGTCAGCGGCGAACTGATCGGCACGGTGGTTCTTTACGTCGATTACACCACCCCGGTCGAAGCGATGCGGAACAAACTCGACGAGATCGTCAGGCAATCCAAATTGTGGAATGGCAAGGTCGTTAATCTACAGGTCAACGATTGCAAGGAGACGACGATCGAGCTGCGGGCGCTGGTCAGCGCCAACAGCTCATCGGAGATTGCCGATTTGCGATGCGAAGTGCGCGAAAAACTCATCGACTTCCTGCAACGCGAACACCCGAACGCGCTTCCGCGCCGGCGTAACGAAGTCGTCGAGCCGAGATCGCGCGCGAGTGCCGAATGGCAGCCGCCACGTTCGCTGCGCGCCCGCTGACGTAGCCGCGCCACAGTTCATGATGTGTGGGGCAGCACTGCCGCAACGATCGCTGCCCATTCCGATTGGAGGCTGCCTGTGGCCTGTTCCCGCCCGGCGCGCCGATACCAATACCGGGCGTTGTCGCGGTCTCCCTCGCGGCGATGCAGATAGGCATGCACCCAGGCGCAGTCGGCGCTTTCCTCGTTCATGACGATCCGGTGCGCCTTGTCCCATTCGTCTTTGCCGGCCCACCACAGCGCCACAAGGGCGGGCGGAAGACCGGGAGGCGGCTCCCGGCCAGCCAGACTGCGCGTGAATTCCGCAGGAGTCATAGTGAGGACCGAAATCGTCAGTGCCACCACGGCTGCGGTCGAAAATGCCCCGCCGACCGCTCGATGACCGAGCCAAGCGCGAACAGTGCTTCTTCCTCGAACGGCCGGCCAATGAGTTGCAAGCCGAGCGGAAGGCCTTGTCCATCAAGCCCGCTCGGCACAGAAATTCCGGGCAGGCCGGCCATATTCACCGTCACCGTGAACACGTCATTGAGATACATCTCGATCGGATCGGCGCGACCCTTCTCGCCGATCGCAAAAGCGGCGGACGGCGTCGTGGGCGTCAACAAGGCGCTGATGCCGTCGGCAAAGCAGCGCTCGAAATCCCGCTTGATCAGCGTGCGCACTTTTTGTGCCCGCAGGTAATAGGCGTCGTAGTAACCAGCGGACAGGACATAGGTGCCGATCAGGACGCGGCGGCGCACCTCTTTGCCGAACCCGGCGGCGCGGGTGCGCTCATACATGTCGATGACGTCCCGCCCGGGCACGCGCAGCCCGTAACGGACGCCGTCATAGCGGGCCAAATTCGATGAGGCCTCCGCTGGCGCCACGATGTAGTAAGCGGGCAAGGCATATTTAGTGTGAGGCAGCGACACTTCCACCGTGTCGGCACCGGCCTCTCTCAGCCAGCGCACGCCATCCTCCCAAAGCGCCTCGATTTCGGCCGCCATGCCGGGCACCCGGTACTCCTTTGGAATACCAATTCGCAGGCCCTTCACAGAGGCGCCGACGGCGCTCTCGTAATCCGGCACCGGTAGATCGACGCAGGTCGTGTCCTTCGGATCGGGGCCAGCCATGGAGCGCAGCAAGATCGCGCAATCGCGCACGGTACGGGCGAAAGGACCGGCCTGATCGAGCGAAGAGGCGAAGGCGATGATGCCCCAGCGCGAGCAGCGCCCGTAGGTTGGCTTGAGCCCCACCACCCCGCAGAACGCCGCGGGTTGGCGGATCGAGCCGCCAGTGTCGGTGCCGACTGCGCCGACGCATAGATTCGCCGCCACCGCCGCCGCCGAGCCGCCCGAAGAGCCGCCAGGCACCAGCTTGGCGTCGCTGCCGCGGCGCCGCCACGGCGACACCACCGGGCCAAAGAACGAGGTCTCGTTTGAGGAGCCCATGGCGAATTCGTCATTGTTGAGCTTGCCCAACAATACGGCCCCATCCCGCCACAGGTTCGCTGTAACCGTCGACTCGTAAGGCGGCACGAAATTATCGAGGATGTACGAACAAGCCGTGGAGCGGAGGCCTTCGGTGCAGAATAGGTCTTTGATGCCGAGCGGCAGACCCTCGAGCGCCCGGCCCTCGCTCTTCGCCAACCGTGCATCGGCCTCGCGCGCCATCGCGCGGGCCCGCTCGGGCGCCTCCAGCACGAAGGCGCAAAGCGCGCGCGCCTGCTCGACGGCGGCAAGATGAGCGTCGGTCAGTTCAAGTGCGGAAAATTGCTTCTTGTGCAGGCCGTCGCGCGCCTGCGCCAATGTCAGCGCAGTGAGATCGGTCATCCGGCGGTCGTAGGATCGTCACACGTAAAGGGATTCGGCTGGGCGGTCGTGTCGCTCCGCTGCGCCGCCTCACCTGCCGGTTCATCGGAACTCCGCTGCATCGGCACCGGATGCACCGGAAATGCAGCAAACAGCGCGTCCGCGGCGGCCGGATCGTCGGGCTTCAAAAGGCCCTGACTTTCCAGATAAGCCAGCCAAATGCCATCCTGCTCGCAAGCCAAACACATGGCTATTCCACCACTTTCGGAACGAGGAAATAGTGATCCTGATGCGCCGGCGCATTGGCAATGATGGCGTCGGCCATGCCGCCATCGGTAACCTCATCGGTGCGCATCTTCATCGCCATCGGCGTGACCGATGTCATCGGCTCCACGCCTTCTATGTCGACCTCGCCGAGCTGCTCGACGAAGGCAAGAATGGCGTTGAGCTCGCCTTGGAGTGAGGCCACCTCGTCCTCGGCAATTGCGATGCGCGCGAGATGCGCCACTCTGCGAACGATTTCGGCATCAACGGACATTGCGCACCCTGGCAATTGCGATAGCACGTCAAATTAACGTCTTTCGCTATAGCAGAGGCCAACATGCGCGCCAACAGCGCCGGCCTCGCTGTGTGGCCGCCCCGAGCGGATCAATCGGCATGTGACGGCGTTGTTCCGATCCACAATCGTGCCTAACTTCGGGTCATGTCTATCTTTCGCCCGGTCCACATCATCGGCGGCGGACTTGCCGGCAGCGAAGCAGCCTGGCAGATCGCCCGCCGCGGCGTGCCTGTGGTGCTATATGAAATGCGCCCGCTTCGAGGGACGGCCGCGCACAAGACCGATCGCCTCGCCGAGCTTGTCTGCTCGAACTCCTTTCGCTCCGATGACTCCGAAGGAAGTGCCATCGGCCTTCTCCACGCCGAATTGCGCGCGCTCGGCTCGATCGTCATGCAGGCTGCGGACGCGCACAAGCTGCCGGCGGGCAGTGCGCTCGCGGTCGACCGCGACGGCTTTGCCGACTCGATCACGGCCGCGCTCACCGACGAGCCGTTGGTGCGGATATGCCGGGAGGAAATCAGCGATTTTTCATCGGACTGGGACAGCACCATTATTGCGACCGGTCCGCTGACCTCGCCCGCGCTGGCTGCCGCCATTCGCGCGCTCACAGGTGAAGAGGCGCTCGCGTTCTTCGACGCCATTGCGCCGATCGTCCACCGCGACTCCATCGACTTCGATATTGCCTGGTTCCAGTCGCGCTATGACAAAGCCGGACCGGGCGGCTCGGGTGCCGATTACATCAATTGTCCGCTGACGCGGCCCGAATATGAGGCGTTCGTCGATGCGCTGCTGGTTGGTGACAAGGTCGCCTTTCACGATTTTGAGACCGCCACGCCGTATTTCGACGGCTGCCTTCCCATCGAGGTCATGGCCGAGCGGGGGCGCGAGACCTTGCGCCACGGGCCGATGAAGCCGTTCGGACTAACCGACCCGCGCCACCCTGGCACAAAACCTTATGCCGTCGTGCAACTGCGCCAGGACAACAAGCTCGGCACATTGTTCAACATGGTGGGATTTCAAACCAAGCTGAAACACAGTGAGCAGGTGCGCATTTTCCGCACGATCCCGGGCTTGGCCCAGGCGGAGTTTGCCCGTCTCGGTGGCTTGCACCGCAATACCTTCATCAACGCGCCGAAGCTTCTCGATGGTACGCTGCGGCTCCGTGCTACGCCGCGCCTGCGCTTTGCGGGCCAAATCACC
>Ga0070739_10007596_pt1 | contig 11425 bp, 9 predicted proteins | sample Coa_R1_7_FD_66445 | JGI IMG/M metagenome (GOLD analysis project Ga0070739, IMG submission 66445) | Surface soil microbial communities from Centralia Pennsylvania, which are recovering from an underground coalmine fire - Coalmine... | ecosystem: Environmental > Terrestrial > Soil > Unclassified ... | reverse complement strand
ACGGGATCTACTGCGACGAGTTCGCCGAGTACCACACACGCGACATGGCCGTCCGCCCGATCTCGGGCGGCTTTGTCCCGAGCTGCGGCGTGGGAACCGCGTACCGGCGCGATATTCTCGAACGGCTGGCGCAGGGCTCGTCCAACCGGATCTTCGAACCCGGCGCACTCACAGAGGACTACGTCAACGGGCTGCGCCTGTTCCGGATGGGAGCGAAGCAGACGTTCATCCAGCTTTATCGCGCCCCCGGCGGCGCGAAGGACCTGGTGGCGACCCGCGAATTTTTCCCTCCGCGGTTCACGGCCGCTTTGCGCCAGCGCACCCGCTGGGTGACGGGCATCGTGCTTCAGGGCTGGCAGCAATTTGGATGGAAAGGCAAGCCCGGCGAAGTCTACTGGCTGTGGCGCGACCGGAAGGGCCTGGTGGCCAATCCCCTGAGCCTAGCCGCGAACGCCGTATTCGTCTATGGACTTGCCACTCAGCTCTGGATTCGTGTTTCGCCCATGGCCTCGCGGCTGGCCGCGGTCACCATGCTGCTTCAACTGTTGCGGCTCGGCGTGCGCATGGCCTGCTGCGCGCGAATTTACGGATGGATCTTCGCTCTGGGCGTTCCCTTGCGGGCGGTCTACGCGAATGCGCTCAACTGCGCCGCCACCCTGAACGCGATCCGGATTTACGCCGCCGCGCGGGCCCGCGGACGCCCCCTCAAATGGCTCAAAACGGATCACGCTTATCCCACTCGAACCGCACTGCTGGCGCACAAACGGCGGCTCGGCGAAATTCTGGCGAGCACGGGCCGCCTCAGCCCGGCCGAAGGCGCTCGCGCGCTCGCCTCGCTACCGCCCCAGGTTCGGCTGGGCGAGTATCTGGTCCAGTCCGGCCGCCTGACGGTCGAAGCGCTCTACGACGCCCTGAGCTTCCAGCAGGGACTCCCGCGGATCCACCTGGAGCCGTCCGCTGTGCCCCGCGAGGTCGCGCGAGCCCTTCCGGCGCACGTCGCCCGCGGCTGGAAGGTGATGCCGTTTGGAGTAGCCGATGGAGCGCTCATGGTGGCTGGGCCCGAGGCCCCCACGCTGGAGGCCAGCCGCGCCCTGGCCGGATTCACCTCGCTCGAGCTGAAATTTCACCTCATTACTCCGCAGGAGTTCGAGGCGCTCGCCGCCGCGCTACTCTAGTAATCCAGCCCATGCAGGATCCCCTTTTTCATGCCGCACTCGCCGCGCGCGAACACGCCCACGCCCCGTTCTCGAAGTTCCGCGTCGGAGCAGCGCTCGAAGACGAGACCGGTCATTTCCACACCGGCTGCAACGTCGAGAACGCGACCTACGGCCTGACCCTGTGCGCCGAGCGGGTGGCCGTCTTCAAGGCCATTTCCGAAGGCGCGCGCAAGTTCCGGCGTATCGCCATTGTGGCAGACACCGAAAACCTTACGCCGCCCTGCGGCGCCTGCCGCCAGATCCTATGGGAATTCTGCGGCAATATTGAAATTCTGCTCGGCAATCTCACCGGCCACACCGAGACGCTGCGCCTGGCAGACCTGTTCCCGAGGCCCTTCGATGCGTCCTTCCTGTAAGCTGCTGCTGATCGCCACTTGCGCGCTGGTCTCCTGCGGCACGGGCCATCGCACTCCGGTCGACGCCATCTGGACCGCGCGCTATGTCGTGGCCATGGACCCCTCCCGCCGGGTGATCGAGAACGGAGCCGTCGCTGTCGCCGGCGATCACATCGTCGAGGCCGGCCCGCGCGCCGCGATCGATGCCAAGTACCGGTCCTTCGAGCGCCTGGATCGCCCCTACGCCATCCTCACGCCCGGCCTCATCAATACTCACACGCACGCGGCGATGTCTTTATTCCGCGGCGTGGCCGACGATCTGAAATTGCAGGACTGGCTGAACAACTATATCTTCCCCGCGGAAGCCAAAACCGTCGACCGTGAATTTGTGCGCTGGGGCACCCGCCTGGCCTTGCTCGAAATGGCTCTCTCCGGCACCACCACGTACACCGATATGTATTACTTCGAGGAGACAGTCGCCGAGGAGACCCGGCGGGCGGGCCTTCGAGGAGTGCTGGGCCAGACGATCATCGGATTTCCCGCGCCCGATTACAAGACCCCTCAGGCTGCGCTCGCCGGCACGGAAAAATTTTTCCAGGCCTACGGCCACGATCCGCTGATCGTTCCCGCCGTCGCGCCTCACGCGATTTTCACCAACTCGGATGAGACGCTGATCGCCGCGCGCAAGCTCGCCGCCAAGTACCAGAAGCCGCTCATCATTCATTTATCGGAAACCAAGACCGAAAACGGCGACACGCTCAGACAGCGTGGCCAAACGCCCACGGCGGCTCTGGATGCGCTCGGCGTACTGGACGGCTGGACGATCGCGGCGCACGGAGTGTGGCTCGACGACGCCGATCTGGCGATTCTGAAGGCGCGCGGAACCGGGCTGGCTCACAATCCTTCGAGCAACATGAAGCTGGCCAGCGGCGTCGCCCCGGTGGTCAAGATTCTCTCGCTCGGCATCCCCATGGGCCTGGGCACGGACGGCGTGGCCGGCTCGAATAACGACGTGGATCTCATGGAGGAGATGGATCTCGCCTCTAAGTTGCAAAAGGTTTCGACCGGCGACCCCCAGGCCCTGCCCGCCGAGCAGTCCTTCGCTATGGCCACGATTCTGGGCGCGCGCGCCCTGCACCTGGACAACCTCATCGGTTCGATCGAGCCCGGCAAGCGCGCAGACCTGATCACCATCAGTCTCGATTCGCCGCGCGGCCTGCCGATGTATAACGTCTACTCGGAGTTGGTCTACGCGTTAAAGGGCTCGGACGTCACCGACGTGATGGTGAACGGCAAAATTATCGTTCGTGACCGCAAAATGCTGACGCTGGATGCGGCATCCGTGATGGCGAAAGCCGCCGAATATCAGCTACAAGTGGCCCGCTCCGTGAAACCTCGCTGAGCGCCCCAGCCGCCGCCGCCCGGCGTTTCGATCCGCAACACGTCGCCCTCTTGCGCATCGAAGCGCACCTTGCCCGCAAGCGGAAATCTCTTCCGCCCGCGTAGCAGAGTATTGCGCCCCGCCTGGCCCGCCTGGCCGCCCGCTAATCCCCAGGGCCCGCGAGTCCTTCGATCGGAAAGAATCGTCACCTCCGCGGGCGTCAGGAATTGAAGCTCGCGCACAATGCCATCGCCTCCGCGATGCCGCCCGCGGCCGCCCGAGCCTTGGCGCACCCGATAGCTCACGGCACGCACCGGAAACTGGTGCTCGAAGGCCTCCACCGGCGTGTTCCAGGTATTAGTCATGTGCGTGTGCGTGGCGCTATGGCCGTCGCCGCGCGCCGACGCGCCCATCCCTCCGGCAATGGTTTCATAATAGGCGAACGGGGTGTGACTCCGCGGGTCCCACCCGCCGAAGCTGAGATTGTTCATCGTGCCGCAGGAGGCCGCGGGAATCAGATCCGGCGCCGCCTTCGCAAGCGCGCCCAGCACCACGTCCGTCACCCGTTGTGATGTTTCCACATTGCCCGCAGCCATCGCGGCGGGCGGGCGCGCATTCACCACCGTGCCCTCCGGCGCGATCAACCGGATGGGCCGCAGAATGCCCGCCGTGAACGGCACATCCTCCTGAATCAGGCACCGGAACACGTACATCACCGCGGCCAGTGTCACCGCGTAGTTGGCGTTCACCGGACCTGCCGCCTGCGCGTCTGAGCCCCTAAAATCCACCTCCGCCGCATCTCCGCGAATCGTAATCGCCACACGGATCCGCACCGGCTTTTCCGACGCTCCATCGTTATCCAGACAATCCTCGAAGCGGTAAGTCCCTGGCGGAAGCTTGCGGATGGCCGCGCGCATCATGCGCTCGCTGTAGTCCTGGAGCGCGGCCATGTTGCGCTCTACCCGCGCGAGCCCGTATTTCGCCACCAATTGTTCCAGCCGCGCCGCGCCCCTTTGAATCGACGCGAGCTGCGCCCTCAGATCGCCCTCGCGCTCCACCGGCGTGCGTACGTTCGCCAGCACCAGCCCGAGCAGATCGCGGTCCAGCTTCCCCGCGCGCTGAATCTTGATGGGTGGGATGCGAATCCCTTCCTGATAAATCTCCCGGGCCATAGGCATCGAACCGGGGCTCATTCCGCCAACGTCGGCATGATGCGCGCGATTCGCCAGATAGAACGGCGGCCGCCTGGAGCCGCGCGTGAACACCGGCGCCACCGCGGTAATGTCCGGCAAATGCGTTCCGCCGCGGAACGGATCATTCAGCAGCACGACGTCGCCGGGGCCGAGTTCCAGCGCTTCCCGGGCCGCGCGCACCGAAAGCGGCATCGCGCCCAGATGTACGGGCATATGATCGCCCATCGCCACCGTCTCGCCGCGCGTATCGTACACTGCGCAGGAATAATCCCGCCGCTCCTTGATATTCGCCGAATACGAAGTTCGCCGCAGCACGACGCCCATCTCCTCGGCGATGGACACCAGAAGGTGCCGGAACAGTTCCAGTTCGATCGCGTTCATTGGCACTCGCCCGCGCGAATGGCGAAGCTCGCCGCCGGTTCCCAGTCGTTCCCGGCCGTGCGGCGCTCCACAAGATAGGAATCTCGGTCCGGCCGGACGCGCCACGACGCGCTTTCTTTGGGCTTCGCCTTGGCCAGCCGCATCGGCTGCTTGCCCGTCTGCTCCAATTCCCAGGAAGCGCCGCCCGTCATGCTCACGTACAACTCAAAATTGCGGGCGGTGGCTTGCAAGCGTTCCAGCACCAGCTCGCCGCGATCCGCCGTTTCGAACCAGAACCGCTGAATCGAGCCGTACACCGTATCCTCGAACAACGGATTCTGCCGCCACGTCTTCCCTCCGTCCGTGGTCGCCAGCAGAAAGGGGTCGCGCGGCAGCGGCTCCAGCTTCACCCCGCCCACCCAGCCGTGCTGAGAGTCGAGAAACTGAATCTGCTCGAGCGTCGAGGACGGAATGCGTTGCGCCTCCCTCCACGTCTTGCCGCCGTCGGCGCTCGCCAGCAGCAAACCGTACATCGTCGTGGCGGCGGTGTGCAGATTTCCGCTGACGAACAGCTCCGGCCCATTCGCCTCCACCGAAGATAGTTCCAGGAACACCGGGCACGGTTCGTCTTCCGAGCACGTCAATCCAAACCGGTCCACGTCCGCGGGCGTGCAGACCTTTTCCAGGTTGAGCGGCGCCTGAGCTTCAAGGAGCGCGGAAACCAGCAGAGCAATCGGGAGCAGCCTCACGCCGTTCCTATTTTATCCGTGGAGCCGCGTCTGTTATCCTAGGCCCTCTATGAGCTTGTTCGCCACCAAGCCGCTGAAACTGATTCTGGCCGACGCGGAGGGGGAAACGCTCAAGCGCTCCCTGGGTCCGGGCCAATTGGTGGCGCTAGGCATCGGTGCGATCATTGGCGCGGGCTTGTTTTCGCTCACGGGGATTGCGGCGGCGCAAAACGCCGGGCCCGCGGTGGTAATCAGTTTCGTTCTGGCGGCCATTGGCTGCGCCTTCGCGGGCATCTGCTATAGCGAATTTTCTACCATGATTCCCATCGCGGGCAGCGCGTACACCTACGCGTACGCCACCATGGGCGAGCTGATCGCGTGGATTATCGGGTGGGACCTGGTGCTCGAATACGCCATCGGAGCGTCCACGGTGGCCGTAAGCTGGTCGGCGTACGTCGTCAGTCTGCTTAAGGATTTCGGAATTACATTCCCCGCGGAATTTGCGTCTTCGCCCTTCGAGCCCATCCATCTGCCGGGCACCACGGAAACCATTCAAGGCGTGATCAATCTCCCGGCGCTGTTCATTGTGGCCGCCGTTTCCGCCGTCCTGATCCTCGGCATCCAGGAATCCGCGCGAGTGAATGCCCTGATCGTTTGCATAAAAGTGTCTGTGGCGCTGCTATTTATCATCCTCGGATGGTCTTATATCAACAAGGCCAATTACGAGCCCTTCGTGCCGTCCAATGCCGGGACTTTCGGCCAGTTCGGCTGGAGCGGGGTGGTGCGAGCCGCGGGCGTGGTGTTTTTCGCCTTCATCGGGTTCGACGCCGTCTCCACGGCCGCGCAGGAAGCGCGCAAGCCGCAGAAGGACATGCCAATCGGCATTATCGGCTCGCTGTTCGTTTGCACCTTGATTTACGTGGCGTTCGCGCACGTGCTCACCGGAATCGTGAGCTATAAAGAGTTGAATGTCGCGGCGCCGGTGGCGGTGGCGATCGACCGCACTTCGTATAGCTGGATGCGCCCGGCCATTAAATTCGCGATTATCATGGGCTACACCTCCGTGATCCTCGTGATGCTGCTCGGCCAGAGCCGGGTGTTCTTTTCGATGTCGCGCGACGGGCTGCTGCCAGCGGTCTTCAGCGCCGTCCATCCCCGGTTCCGGACGCCGTGGCGCTCCAATCTCCTGTTCATGATCTTCACCGGCGTGTTCGCGGCCTTCGCGCCCATCTCCGCGCTGGGCGAAATGACCAGCATCGGCACGCTGTTTGCGTTCGTGCTGGTGTGCACCGGCATCATCATCATGCGTCGCACGCATCCTGACGTGCCGCGGCCCTTCAAGACTCCTTTCGTCCCCCTGATCCCCATCCTCGGGATCGCCTTCAACGCGCTGTTGATGTACGGCCTGGGCTGGACGAATTGGGCCAGGTTGGCAGGCTGGATGATCGTCGGCCTGATTATCTACTTCACTTACAGCCGCAAGCACAGCGTCACGCACCAGCGCTGATCACCATCGCCGCGATCTCATCCCCGATCGCCAGCGACGCCGTGGCCCCCGGGCTCGGCGCGTTGACCACATGAATGACGCGCTCGCCCTGCACGAAGTGGAAATCGTCCAGCAGCGATCCGTCGGCCGCCATCGCCTGCGCGCGCACTCCCGCGCCCCCGGAAACCAGGTCATCGAGCCGAATCTCCGGAACCAGCCGCTGCAGCGTGCGGCAGAACAGCTCGCGGCGGAAGGATCGCTTCAGTTCCATCCAGGACGCGTCCGGATACTTGCGCAAGAACCTCCACAGGCCCGGAAAGCGGAGGGCATCGGCGAGGTCCCGCACGTTCACGTCGGTTTTCCGGTAGCCTTCTCGGGAAAACGCAAGCACGGCATTGGGCCCGCACTCCACCCCGCCCCGAATCATCCTGGTGAAATGCACCCCCAGGAACGGGAATCGCGGATCCGGCACCGGGTAAATCAGATTGCGCACCAGGTGCTGCCGTGCCGGACGGATCAAAAAATATTCGCCGCGAAAAGGCACGATCCGCACGGAATCGCGGAATCCCGTCATCGCCGCGACGCGGTCCGAGTGGAGACCCGCACACGTGATCACCCAGCCGGCCGGCAGATCGCCCGAGGAATGCTCGATGTGCCAGCCCGGCGCGGCGCGGCGGATCGCCGTGACCTCCGCGTTGGTCCGCACCTCGCCGCCCCGCGCCCGAATTTCGGCCACGAGCGCCTCGCACACGCGCGGATAATCCGCGATGCCCTCCTGCGGTACGCGGATCGCGGCGACCCCCGCCGCGTGAGGTTCGATTTCGCGCAGGGCTTCGGGAGAAAGCAGCCGCAGCCCGCTTAGCCCGTTCTGCTGGCCGCGCTCGAACAAAGCATGCAGCCGCGGCACTTCCTCGTCATTCGCCGCCACCACCACTTTCCCGCACACATCGTGCGGAATCGAATGCCGCTGGCAGAACGCCACCATCTGCTGGATGCCGCACACTGCGAGCCGCGCGCGGCGCGATCCCGGCCGGTAGTACAGCCCGCAATGCAGCACGCCGCTGTTGTGGCCGCTCTGGTGCTGCGCCACCGCGGATTCTTTCTCAAGCACCGTGACCTGCGCGCCGGGAAGCCGCTCCAGCAGACGATACGCCGTCGCCAGCCCGATAATGCCCCCGCCCACCACCGCGATGCGCTGATTCACTCTCTTATGATAGGAGCAACGTGCTCATCGTCATGACCGCGCAGGCTGCGCCCGCCGATATTGTGCGCGTGCGCCGCAAGATCGAAGCGCTCGGTTTCCGCGCGCACATCATTCCGGGCGCGCAGCGAACCGCCATCGGCATTACCGGCAATCCCGGCCCGATCGATCCAGCCGAATTCGAAGACCTGCCCGGCGTCGCCGAAGCCATTCGCGTTTCGAAACCGTATAAGCTCGTGAGCCGCGACGTCAAGCCCGAAAACTCCGTCATCCGGGTCCGCGGCGTCGAAGTGGGCGGGCACGAATTGATGTTCTGCGGCGGTCCCTGCTCGGTCGAAAGCCGCGAGCAAATCCTCGAATCCGCACGCGCCGTCAAAGCCGCGGGCGCGCAGTTGCTGCGAGGCGGCGCTTACAAGCCGCGCACGTCGCCCTACGCCTTTCAGGGCCTCGGCGAGGAGGGCCTCAAGCTTCTGGCCGAGGCGCGCGAGGCTACCGGGCTCGGCATCGTCACCGAAGCACTGGATGTGGAGACCTTCGAATCGGGTCGAGGAGTGCGCGGACTGCATCCAGATCGGCGCGCGCAACATGCAGAATTTCGCTCTGCTGCGCCGCGCCGGACGTTCGCGCAAGCCGGTGCTGCTGAAACGCGGCATCTCCGCCACGCTCGAAGAATTTCTGATGGCCGCCGAATACATCCTCTCCGAAGGCAATTACAACGTGATCCTCTGCGAGCGCGGCGTCCGCACCTTCGCGGACCATTCGCGCAACACCTTGGACCTGAGCGTCGTGCCCGCGGTGCAGCGCCTGAGCCATCTGCCGATCATCGTCGATCCGAGCCACGGCACCGGCAGGCGCGATCAGGTCTACCCCATGGCGCTCGCCGCCATCGCCGCCGGCGCCGCCGGCCTGCTCGTGGAAGTACACCCGAGTCCCGACCGCGCGGTTTCCGACGGCTATCAGACCATCTTTCCGGAACAGTTCGCCGAAGTGGTGCGCGATGGCCGCGCTATCGCGGAACTGCTGCGGCGTAGCCGGTCATCTCCAAATATCCCGACCCGCTCAGCGCTCCCCCCTGCTTGACGCCGATCGCGTCCACTGCTCCTTCCCAATAGGTCTGCGTTTCGGTGAACTCCTGCTGGGGCAGCCGCGTCGCAATCGCCGCGTCCACGCCGAGCGAAGGGATGCGGACCGTCCACTCGATCGGATAGGCCTTCCACTTTTTTCCCGGCGTCATGGTGAAATCGTCCGAAGCGAGAAATCGCGATCGCCCTTGTGGATCCACGTACGTCCCCGCGGAGTGCGGATCGATGGAGCCGTCCTGGCGCCGCAGCCGGTACAGCATGATCTCGGAGCCGTCTGCGAGTTGCAGGCTCAGCCAGTCCCAGCCGGTCTGCGCGGCGTCGAGCTGCTCGGTGAAGAATTCGTGATCCATCCAGCTCAGACCTTCCACCGGATAGCGCGTGCCGCCTAAGTCGAGAACGCCCGCCGTCGCCAGGCGAGTGAGGGAAATATAGTGCGACGCGCGGCCCTCGCCCTCGGCCTTCTGGCTCACGCCGTTCTTGCCGTGAATCACCGGCGGCTTGTCCGAGTGCAGATCGAACCGGAACGAAAATTCATCGGAGACCGCGCTCAGTTCCTGGGAAGCGAAGCCCGGCTGCCATTTCGCCTGCCAGTTCCCGTTCCACACGCGAGCCTGCACAAGGTCCGCGCCCGCCAGCCCCGCGCCCGCTCGATTCAACCGCTCGGCGTGCAGGAACCTGTTGCCGCCGATATCGCTGAGCGCCAGGTGCGCCATCCAGATGTCGTTCACGTCCCAGACAGATTTGGTTTCGGCCGGACGATTGACGCCCCGGCGGAAAAAAGTCAGCTCGAAGCCGAAGCGCTGGCCCCCGCGAGTATGGACATTGCCGGTGTAATACCACCATTCGGTTTGAAATTCGGGGTGATTGAAGTGGTCGCGCGGAAATTCGTAGTGATAGCCAGGCAGCGCGAGCCGGTACGCCAGCAGCAGCCCGGCGAGACTACTCTTCATGGATCGCCTCAATCGGCACGATGCCCGTGGCGATGCGCGCCGGATACAGGCCGGCCAGCAGCGTCGCCGCGTACACGACCGACAGCGCGCCGGACAGCACCGCCACCGGCCAGTGGAACTGAATCGTCCAGCCAAACGATTGCTTGTTGATCACGTAAATCAGCAGCAGCGAAAGAAGGAAGCCCAGGATCAATCCCGCGGCGTTCGACAGCAGCCCCAGAAACCCGGCTTCGAACAGGATCATGCGGCGAATCTGCGGGTCGGCCGCGCCCAGAAATTTCAGCAGGCCGAATTCGCGGCGGCGGTCGATCACCAGCGCCAGCAGCGACCCGCCGACTCCCATCACCGCAACGAAAACCGCCACCGCCTCCAGCGCGTACGTAATCGCGAAGGTGCGGTCGAAGACGCGCAGCCCCTCTTCCCGCAAAGCTCGGTTCGTGGCGACGATCACTCTGCGGTCTCCCAGAGCGGCTTCCACCGCCCGGCGTCCGTCGTCCAGCGCTACGCCGGGCTTCAGATATACGGCGAGGTTCGAAGGGGCGGGATCGGGCAGATACTTAAGCAGCGTGGCGCGGTCGACAAATACCGTGCCACGTTCGTTCGAGTAGTCGTAGTAAATGTCGATCACCCGCAAGGCTCGCCAGGCGCCGCCCAGTTTCAAATGCAGCACGCCGCCCGCGCGAACGTGATGTTTGTTGGCGAAGGGCTCGCTTACGATCGCCGCGTCGCTCCCGGCAAGCTGCGCGAAAACGGACGCGGCCTTCGCGCCCGACAAAAACCCGCGCGTGCCATAAAGACTCGCCACCCGCACGCTCGCTCCGGCCAGCGTCGCAGGAAGACCATCGTATTCGATTTCGTACGTCCGCAACTGGTCCACCTCGGCGACCTCCGGCAGCCCGGAGATCCGCTGCGCAATCTCGGGACACAGGGTCGGGTTGCGATCCGGCGCGGAAGCAACCGCGGGCCTCAGGTACAGGTCCGCCTGAATGCGGTCGCCCATCCACCGCGCCACCGTTTCTCGGAAACTGCCGACCATGATCCCCACCGCCGCAAGCATGGCGACGGCCGTCGAGAGCGCACCTGCCAGTACCGAGCTTCGCCGGAGCGAGCCCAACAGGCCGCGGCTCGCCAGCAGCGGCTCCACCGGCTGCGTGCGGCGCCACTTCGACAGCGCGAACGAGAGAAACGCCGGCATCGCCAGGGCGGACGCGGCCACCATCAGCAGCGCCGCGGCGTAGCCGAACATAGGCTTGCCCGCGACGGGCGGCTGCCGCGAAGCCACCCAGGCGCACCCCGCCAGCGCCGTCGCAATCGCCAGATCCCGGCCGCGATGCAGGCGCACTTCGTGCTCCCGGCGCGCCCGTCCCATCGCCTCCACCGGCGCGACCTGCGCGGCTTCCCATGCAGGAGCCAGCGCCGAAAGCGCCGCCGTCACCACGCCGATCGCCAGCGCAAGCACCGCCGATTCCCAGCTCAACGCGATGGGCGCCGG
>Ga0070739_10007594_pt1 | contig 11426 bp, 9 predicted proteins | sample Coa_R1_7_FD_66445 | JGI IMG/M metagenome (GOLD analysis project Ga0070739, IMG submission 66445) | Surface soil microbial communities from Centralia Pennsylvania, which are recovering from an underground coalmine fire - Coalmine... | ecosystem: Environmental > Terrestrial > Soil > Unclassified ... | reverse complement strand
GCCGGCGCGCGTAAAGCCGGCTCGCCTTATGTGCTGTTTATTGACGCTGATATGGAATTGAAAGACCGCACACTGGTGCGCCACGCCATGGAACTGGCGGAGCGCCGCAAACTGCACTGCGTGACCACGAACATCTGGTGCTCGCAAGGCACGGTGCGCGATAACTTTCTTTATTTTCTTAACAATGTAGCGCAGTACGGATCGGTGATTTTCAAGCCGTTCAGCACCGGCATGTTCATGCTGTTTGATAGAGAAACTTTCAACCGGCTTGGCGGTTTCCATGAAGGCGCTCTGTATGCGGAAGATTATTTGTTGAGCAAAAAAGTCCGTAATCGCAGGTTTGGAATTGTGAGCGGGCGCATTCACACCACGAATCGCCGGTTCCGCAACATGGGCCATCTCAAGATTGTGGGCATGTTCCTGAAGACCATGCTGAATTCCTGGAATGATAATTATTTTCTCCACGACCATGGATACTGGCGGCAAAAGGTCTAAAATTCGATTTAAAGAATGGATATACAGCCCCGTGATCAAGCTTCCGCGTTCCCCGCTGATTTTATCTGGGGCGTAGCTACTTCTTCTCATCAGGTAGAGGGCGGCAATACCAATAATCAATGGGCGGTGTGGGAGCAGCGCGGCCGCATCAAGTCAAAAGATTGTGTTGGGCTGGCGTGTGACTGGTGGCAAAATGCGGAAAAAGATTTTGACCTTGCGCAGCAGCTGGGGGTAAATGCCCTGCGGCTCTCCGTGGAGTGGAGCCGGATTGAACCTCAGGAAGGCAAGTGGGATGATGCCGCCCTGGCGCGCTATCGCCAGATGCTCAAGGCGCTGCATGATCGCGGCATACGGCCGTTTGTAACGCTGCACCATTTTACGAATCCGCTTTGGTTTGAGGCGCAGCAGGCGTTTCTGGGAAAAAAATCTGTTGCGCTGTTTGAGCGATTCACCAAGCGGGTGATTGGAGCGCTGGGCGATCTCTGTCGCGATTGGGTCACATTCAACGAACCGAATGTTTATTCCTCACTGGGCTATTTTCTGGGCGAGTTTCCACCGGGAAGAAAAGGCCGGTTCATTCAATTGGCGCGGGTCACGCGCAATCTCTGTCTGGCGCATGCCGCGGCTTATCGCATGATTCATTCTTTGCAGGCCGGCGCGAATGTTGGCTGGGCGCAGCATTATGTTGTATTCAAGCCTCGCAGGCCGGAGTCTGCCGCAGATCGCTGGATCTGCGGATTCATCCAGCGCCGGTTCAACAACAATTTTGCTGAAAGCATCCAGAGCGGCAGTGCGCCTTTTCCCTTTAACAAATTCGGGCAGAACCTGGAAGAAGTCAAGGATACGTGCGATTTTATAGGCATTAATTATTACAGCCGCCTGCGCGTTGGGTTTGAAGCAAAGAGCCCGAAGACTTTGTTTTTTCAGATCACGGTTCCACCACACAAGCCGCAGGGAGATTCCGGCATTGAGGTCCCTTATGGCGAGGCTTATCCGGAAGGCTTGCGCAACGCGGTGGAACATTTTGCCGGATTCAAAAAGCCCATTTACATCCTGGAAAATGGCGTGCCTGATCGCAATGACCGGATACGCCCATGGGTGATTGAGTCAACGTTCAACCAGATGCGCACACTGTTACAGGAAGGCGTGGACCTGCGCGGCTATTTCCATTGGACCCTGGCCGACAACTTTGAGTGGAATGAAGGCTGGCATCTGCGCTTTGGCTTATTTGAACTGGATACCGCAACGCAGACGCGCAAGCCCAGGCCCAGCGGGGAGCTTTATGCCCGGTTGATTCGCGAGAGCAGGAACGGACACGGGACGTCTTCTGCCAGTAAAGACAGGCAGATTAATGGTGCGGAGCGGAGAGACGCGCATACGCTGGAAGGGGCTTCCGGGCAGTTCAAAGCGCACGATGCAGAAAGCAATGTGCGCTGAGCAAACCAATGCTGTTCTCAGCGGGAGCTAAGTAGTTTGTCTGAAGTCTTTTTATTCCAAGAGTAGGAACTTACTCTCCGCCAACGGGGCGGCGCGCGCTTGAGCCCGCAGGGTCAAGCCGGGCAAGTTCCAGCAGCGCAAAGCATTTGGCGTCTTCTTTGCGCGCGGTTTCATGCAGAACAACAACTTCGCCTGAGTTTTCCTGCTTGATTACGCAGCGCCAGAGGTTGGGTGCGCCGGGACTTTGCGGTTTGATTTGTGCCTGGTACGGAGGTTGGACAATCTTCATGCATCTCTCCCTTTTGCTAACCAGCAGGCCATAGCGCCCACTACTTAACAACCACAGAACTTAATTCAATTTTCAAAAATGGGTGCCAGACCTACGGCGAATCCCAAATTAGGCGAACAATCATTCTTTTCTACGCCTTATTGTCCCAATTGAATGTTAAGAACGTGTTAAAAAGAGGCCGTGGCCTGTGGAAGACCAGTCCTGAAGAAGCGCTTAAAATGTATGCAAGTTATTGCTAGCGTGAGACTTCTGCTCTGGCGGCCTCGTCCTGGGTAGCGGCGAAAGAAAGCTGCTCTGGAGCGCCTACAGCAGACTGGATGCCCCAAATTTCGCGGGCATATTCGCTGATAGTGCGATCACTGGAGAAGAACCCGGTGCGCGCCACATTGATGATGGCCTTGGTTGCCCATGTCGCGGGTGACTGGAAATCCTTCTCCGCGAGACGGCTGGCATTCACATAAGAAGACAAATCAGCCAGATGGAAATAGCGGTCGCCCCGGTCAAGAAGCTCGTCCACAATCCAGCGGAACAGGCCGGGCTCGTCCGGGCAGAAGCGATTGGAACCAATGTTATCCACCACACGGCGGACAATGGGATCGTCATTGTAGAATTCGCGCGGATGATAGCCGCCTGACTGCTGATACCAGCTCACTACTTCTCGCGTGAGGCCGAATGTATAGATGTTTTCCTTGCCCACGGCTTCCATGATTTCAATATTCGCGCCGTCCAGGGTGCCCAGGGTGAGCGCGCCGTTCATGGCCAGCTTCATGTTGCCGGTGCCGGAGGCTTCCATGCCGGCAGTGGAAATCTGCTCGCTGAGATCGGCGGCGGGCATGATAATTTCCGCCAGAGAAACCCGATAATTCGGCACAAAAACTACCTTCATGCGGTCTTTTACGCGTGGGTCTTTGTCCACGACTTGGGCGACGTTATTGATCAGCTTGATGATCTGCTTGGCGGCCCAGTATCCGGGCGCGGCCTTGCCGGCAAAAACATAGGTGCGCGCTGTTTGCGGCTCAAGGCCATCATCCACAATGCACAAATATTCATGGATAATGCGCATCACGTTCAGAAGCTGGCGCTTGTATTCATGGATGCGCTTCACCTGCACATCAAACATGGAATGCGGATCAACCGTGATGGCCGTGGTGTCAAAAATTTCACGCGCCAGGCGGAACTTGTTGCCCCGCTTGATCTCCATGAACTCCTGCTGGAACGCCGGATCAGAGGAATGGTTTTCAATTTCGCGGACCTGCTCCAGGTCGGTAATCCAGCCTTCGCCAACGGTGCGCGTCAGCAGCCGGGCCAGACCGGGATTTGCCTTCAGGAGCCAGCGGCGCGGTGCAACACCGTTTGTCTTGTTGCTGAAGCGCTCAGGTAACAGTTGGGCAAAATCCGGCACCAGTGAAGTCTTGATCAGCTCGGTATGCAGAGCGGAAACCCCATTGATGGCGTGGCTGCCGATAATGGCCAGGTTCGCCATGCGGACCTGCTTCTCAGCCCCTTCTTCAATGATCGACATGCGGCGCTGGCGCTCCATGTCACCGGGCCAGCTACGCGCAACCGTGCGCAAAAACTGATGATTAATGCCGAATATGATCTCCATGTGCCGGGGCAGCACGCGCTCCATGAGCGAGATGGGCCATTTCTCCAGGGCTTCCGGCAGCAGCGTGTGATTGGTGTAGCCAAGCGTGGCAACAGTAATTTCCCAGGCCTTGTCCCAATCCACTTCATATTCGTCCACCAGCAGGCGCATCAGCTCCGCCACGCAGAGGCTGGGATGCGTGTCATTCATCTGCACGGCGAATTTATTAGGCAGGTCGCTGAAGCCGGAATGCTCGGCAACGTAATGGCGCAGAATGTCCCGCAAAGAGCAGGCCACCAGGAAATATTCCTGCGTGAGCCGCAACTCTTTGCCGGAGAGCACGGAATCAGAGGGATAAAGAACGCGCGAAATGTTTTCCGAGGCGATCTTCTGCTCAATGGCGCGGATATAGTCGCCGCGATTGAAAATCTCAATATCAAAATCCTCTGAGGCGCGCGCGGTAAATAGCCGCAGATAATTCACGGTTACGCCGTCATAACCGGCCACCGGCATGTCATTGGGCACGCCGATGACAATTTTGGAATCAAGCCAGCTCTGGCGGCGGTTGCCATGCGAATCACGCGAAGACAGGATGCGGCCATAGAGCGGAACCGCGCAAAGGTCATGCGGGCGGTCGATATAAAACGGCGTCCCTTCGGACTTCCATTGATCGGGCTTTTCACGCTGAAAGCCGCCGACAATCTCCTGCTTGAACATGCCGTATTCATAATCAATGCCATAGCCGAAGCCGGGCATGCCCATGGTGGCAAGCGATTCAAGAAAACAGGCGGCAAGGCGCCCAAGGCCGCCATTGCCCAGGCCGGCATCCGTCTCAACCTCCAGAACGTCTTCCAGCTTGATTCCGAATTCCGCCAGCACGGCGCGGCATGGCTCATTCAGATTTAAATTGCAGAGATTGTCACTCAGCCAGCGCCCCATAAGAAATTCCATGGAGAGGTAGCACAGGCGCTTGACCTTCTGTTCACGGTAGCGCTGTTCAGTCTTGAGCAGGCCGTCAATCAGGTAGTCGCGCAGGGTGAGCGATACGGGCTTGAACAACTCCAGCGGAACAAGTTGGCCACCCGGGCGGGCGAGCGTGTAATGGATATGCCGCAGGATGGACTGACGCAGCGGTTCTGGGTCAAATGGTGTTCCGGTCAATGAATCAACAGACATTCTGAATCGTTAGAAGCAAAAAATCCCGCTCAGGTACAGTCTGTATGCGGGAAAAGCCATCTTTAGTATGGCATAGCCATTCCAGCGGCGCACACAGGGGAAATACCTGAATTAGCTTAGTTTAGGGTGCTTACGGTGCCAGTCTGTCTGGCGCTGAAAGATGCGGGCGGCCTGCACCACTTTGGCATCGTCCAAGGCCCGGCCAACAAACTGCAGCCCCACAGGTAGATTATTCTGGCCAAAGCCGCAGGGAACGCTGATGGCGGGCAAACCGCAGACATTGCCAATGCCGCCGATGGGATCAGGAAATGTAAGGGCAATATCGAGGTTCGCATCGGCTTTGGGCGCTGTTACCGGCAATGATGCGCTGGCCAGAACGTCGACCTGGGTAAAAATCTCGTCCATTTTCTTTTGCAGGACAGCGCGGATGCGCTGGGCCAGAATGAAATCTGAGGCGCTGATCTCTTCATTCATATAGCCGCCAATCCTGCCCAGAGGATCACTTAATTCCGCGACGTGGCCGGAATGAATAAGATCGCGAAATGCCGTTGCTCCTTCCACGGAGACAATGGTCCCAGCGGCGATTTCCCATGGACCTTCCGGCAAAGTAACGTTGCTCAGCGCAATGGAAGGATTCTTCTCCAGCACGGCGCGCGCTGCCATTGCCGCATTATTTACGTCCGGCGCAATTTCCTTCCATTGATTCACCAGCCAGCCCACGCGGAGTTTGCCTCTGGGTTCTTCCGCGCCAGCGTATTTTGCCGAGGCTTCCGGCAGGGAACCAAGATCTTCAGGATCGTGTCCGGAGATGATTTTTAAGACCAGGTCACAATCATCGGCACTGCGGGTAATGGGACCGATCTTATCCATGGTGTAGGCAAGCGCCATGGCACCGGTGCGGCTCACGCGTCCATAAGTAGGACGCAAGCCGCTCAGTCCGCAAAAGCCGGAAGGACAAATAATGGAGCCCCATGTCTCCGTGCCAATGGCAAAAGCCGCAAGACCAGCAGCGGCGATTGCGGCCGATCCGCTGGAAGAGCCGCAAGTCCAGTAATCTGTGTTCCAGGGATTTTTCGCAGCGCCCGTGGCGGAAGCGGTGGGGTAGCGATAACCCATGCCGCCCGCCAGCTCAATCATGGCAGCCTTGCCGATCAACACAGCGCCGACAGCTTCCAGCTTCTTGATGACAACGGCGTCATAGTCAAAGCGCTGGTCAGAATAAGGCTTTGCGCCCCAGGTTGTGGGATAGCCTTTTACGGCGAGCAGGTCTTTTGCGGCGTAAGGAATACCATGCAATGGCCCGCGATATTTGCCGGCAGCAATTTCTTTTTCAGCCGCGTGCGCCTGCTGCATCGCCAAGTCAGGCGTGAGCGTGACATAGGCGTTTAGCTTTGGCCCGATCTGGCGGCTGCGCTCCAGGTAGCTTTCCGTAAGTTCCACGGGTGAAAGCTGCCGCGCACGGATACGCTTGCTTAATTCGGTGACAGAGAGAAAAAGAATATCTTCGCTGAGCATTATTTCCTTTGGCCGTGGGAGGTCCCGGCATGGGCAGAGGCTGCGTGGGTTTTTTCTTCCTTATTTTCCTGACGATACGCGCGGAAGGAGTCAGCCGGCTGGTCGCCATTTTCAAGCACAAAAGCGCGCATCTTCTCCAGGCCTTCCTGCGTTTCCGCCATAATGCGGCGAATGTCCGCCTGTTGCTCAGCATTGAGCTTGCTGCCATACTTGCGGAAGATGGAGGCCACCTTCATCTCCACTTCCGCCTGGGCTGGAGTGGCAAGGCGCGCGAGCGCGGCTTTGGCTTTTTCGTCGAGAGAGCCTGTATCAGATTGGGCCAGCAGGTCGCCAGGGCAGACAAGTGCGGTGGTGGCAGCAGCGGCCGCGCCAAGCGCAAAATTGCGGCGGTCCAGGAAAAATTTGGGCATTCTAATCTCCGCGCGATTTTAGGTCTTTTTAGGTCTAAGGCCGGAGAGTACATGAAGCCGCAAAAGCCGTCAAACACAGAGCTGCGGATTTGCATCTTACATAAACGCCAATCGTCTAAAACCTGAATAACAGGGCGGTACCCTATGGCACGCTGGATCACATTCGATCAGGAAACCTTTTCACTTCTCCGTTCAAAACTGGCGCGGGGAACCACCATTGAAACATTCGGTCGCGGCCCAGTGGATTACGCTCTGGCAAAACCCGGCGCGGTGATTACACTGCTGCCCGCCACCGGAAGCAGCGCCGTGGGCGTGGCTGTCTTCAGGCAGCATAGAACGCCAGCGCCGCCTGTGCGCAGAACAATGCCGCCGGCCAATCCTGTTTCCACCAGCACGCGCGCGGGCGGTTTTTTGGGCTTGAGCGATGAACCGGATTTTGGAGAAGAGTCCACAGAGAAGAAAGCTGGCTGGTGGCGGAAGTTCTGGGACGAGTAGTTGTAAATCCCGGGTCGCGCGGAGCGGGCGAGGGGAGCCCTATGATCGCTGAGCGTGTTAGATGGGATGGCTGAGTGGTTCTTAGCCGCGAATAAACGCGAATAAATCATCAAAAAAAGTCATCCTAGAGTCGCAGCGACCATCAGAATGGCTTAATCGAAGCCATAAGTAATTTCTTATTTTCATAATTCGGAATGATTTTAAGCAGCAACGTGCAAATTCGCCGCGTCCATCCAAAGTCGAATTAACTATCGATAGGTCTCGGAGCGCTGGCACCGGCTGATGTCTGAGCTTGGTTATTCTCGCTATGGTGCAAGCGGCTATGACTTTGGGGCCGGGGTGACGACGATCCTTGCATTCGATCACCCAGAATCGGTAATCGGTATCCATCTCACCACATTAGAGTCGGACCTCACCCCCATAGTGAATGACGCGGAGTTATCTGATGCCGAGTGTTCGTACCTTGAGGTTAACCGTCATTGGGATGCGACGGAGCGGGGCTACAGTGCAATCCAGTCCACCAAGCCTCAGACCGTCGGCTATGGGCTCAACGACTCGCCAGCGGGGCTGGCCGCATACCTGTGCGAGAAGTGGCACTCCTGGAGCGACGTCACGCCATCCAATGACTTCCTCTGCGCCACACTCACCCTGTACTGGGCTACGCAGACCATCACCTCCTCAATGCGCGACTATTGGGACAATCGCTGGTATCCGGTTCAACGCGCTTACGTCAGCACGCCCACCGCATTTGGTGTGTTCGCGCACCAGACCATTTCTGAGGGCGCACCACCGCGCTCATATCTGGAACGCGTGTACAACATCCAGCGCTGGACAGTCTTTCCACGTGGAGGACATTTCGCCCCGGCTGAGGAACCGGCTGCGGTCGCGGATGATCTGACTGCGTTTTTCCGTATCTAAGCTGAGCCGCATGCCCATTGATCCGCGCCTTTCCAAAATGCAACCCGATGATAAGCATGCGTCTTCAACTCTTTCTTTTAAGCTCATAATCCCCGAGGCCGGTGATTAGATTCGATAATTGCTACATGCTGCTGGAGATTCTTCACCTATTTGATCGCGAATCCACCTGCTTCCTTGTCATTCGATTTCCCGCTCAGATGGGGCATCACGAAAATTGTCACGTCATCTAACGCTTATATCTCCGCAGAAAAAGAGGTGGAAACCCATATGCCTCAGAATTCCGTATCCGCAGTAGGCATCCAGGATGCCGGTCGCGGCTATTCATGGAACAACAAATCGGGAGGCGAACCAACACGGTTGCGGCGTAGAGCAGCAGTATGGGTGTTCGCGCAGGTATGGGTATCGAGCAGAGTATAAACGTCGCGCCGCGTAAGTGAATCAGGCCGGTGGTTCGCGCATCGAGATTTATTCGCAAGCGCGCATCGGGCTTTTCGCACAGTTCGCAAAGGAGGATTACGTGAGTAATTTAAAGGGGCGGCGCATCGCCGTACTCGCCACTTACGGTTTTGAAAAAGTTGAGCTTACCATTCCGGTAAGTGCGCTCAAGAAAGCGGGCGCGGAAGTTGAGGTCATTTCTCTTCATCATGGTTCCATACGCGGGGTGAACCTGCACGAGCCAGCGAGCAGGGTTGATGTTGATAAGACAATCGCCGAAGTACGGCCCGCCAATTACGACGCGCTTCTGCTTCCGGGCGGGTTCATCAACCCGGACCTGCTGCGGCAATCGGCTGAAGCTCGCGAGTGGGTGCGTGAATTCGTCCAATCGGGCAAGCCAATCGCAAGCCTGTGCCACGGACCGTGGCTGCTTGCATCGGCGGGATTGCTGAAGGGGCGCGTGCTCACGAGCTGGCCGGGCATTCGTGATGACCTTGTCAACGCCGGCGCCACATGGGTCAATTCCGAGTTCGTGCAGGACCGCAACCTTGTGACCAGCCGCGGCCCGCAAGATCTGCTCCCGTTCATACGCGGCATTAAGAAACATTTTGCCGCCGGGGCTTCCATGCAACAGCGCACACGGGTGTCGAACTCGTCTCCACAGGCCCAAGAGCCTCCCAAGGTGGTGGTCAAGGCCATGCAGTACATGCCCAAGCCATCGGTGAGAACGGCTGTGGTTCTCGGTGCGTTTGCTGCCGGTCTTTACGCGGCGAACCGACGCGGGCTGTTTGATCGCGCAAAGCAGCAGTTGTCGAGAATGGCGGCGTAAGGAGCTGATGTCCCCATGCCCGTGTTGGAACAAATCGTTGGCGGGCTGCTGATGCTGCTCGTGCTCGCGGATGTGTTCCTTACTGTGTTGTACGCGCGCATGGGCACAGGGCTCATCAGCCTGCATCTTGCGCGCGGAACCTGGTCGATGTTTCGCATGCTCGGGAGGGCTGCGGGCCCTAGGCGGGGAAAAGTACTCTCGTTTTGCGGGCCAACAATCCTTGTGCTGCTGGTGATGACGTGGGGGTTGGGACTCACACTCGGCGCAGCTATGGTCCTGCACCCTCACCTCGGGACGTCAATTAAGGCTAGCAGCGGGCCAACTTCGCGCGACTTCATTACCGCCATGTTCGCTGGCGGTGGCAGTATCTCCATCGTGGGATCAGGATCATATTCGCCGCAGAACGGCTGGTTGAAAATGTTCTACCTTTTCAACTCCCTCGTCGGCATGTCGGTTATATCGCTCACTCTCACGTACCTGATGCCGATCTATACCGCTCTGAAGCAGCGTAATTCCCTTGGGCTCAACCTGCACATTGGCACGTCACAAAAGGGTGATGCGGCTGAATTGATCGCGGGTCTTGGGCCGCAGGGAAAGTTCGATATCGGTTACACAACGCTGGTGAACCTCTCTGACAGCCTGGCCCAAACGAAAGAAGCACACCACTTTTATCCTGTGCTCTTTTACTTTCGCTTTGAGGAGCCGTTTTATTCGGTGTCGCGCGTGACCAACGTGGCACTCGATGCAGTTGCGCTGATTCAATGCGCGCTTGATCCGGAGGAATACCAATGGCTGCTGGGGGCCGGCGCTGTGGCGGAGATTCACGATGCTTCGCTGCTGCTCCTTGGAACGCTGCAGGAGACGTTTCTACCGGGCGGAAAAGCCGGCGCGGAGTTTCCAAATGAACCTACTCGCGAACTTTGGAGGCAGCGCTTCCTTCATGCAGTAGAGCGCCTGCGCTCGGCTAACATCAGCATGATTTCTGACGTGGACACAGCGGCAGACCGATACATGGCACAGCGCGCTCGCTGGAGCACACAGGTGCAAAATCTCGCACAATCTATGCTGTACTCGGAGGAAGAAATCGACCCAGCCCTGGTCCAGGCCGCTGGCGCGGTCAACGAACACAGCCGTGCATTGCGCGAGAACGAAACCCAAATACGCGCTCAGCTGCAAAAAAATCGACATGCGTCGTAACCGCCTCTTAGATTAGCTGTTACCGCCCGGTCGGAATTTACTGTGTGAACCTGAGTTGCAGGTTCGATTCCTTCCGCGCTCACCAAATCTTTTCACCAACTTAGAATCCCGGAAGAGCAGCCATTCATCCGCTAATCTTGCGACTGCTTCAGGTGGAGGTGGTACATACCGTGCCTTGTTGATTCAGCTGAGCCAATCCAGACGTGAACTGCACGGAAACGCCCTCTGGTGTGGCTGAATTTTAAGAACGTCTGAACAGCTTGTGGTGCCCCATGTAACTTCCCATCGTTCTGACATGCTGCATGAGAGTCTTTCTCGATTGACATCTGCTATGTCGCGTGCGGCTCAACACAGCGGTGCAACGATGCCCTTCAGTTGCTCCGGATAGTGTTCTACTAATGGCTCCGGGATTTTGACTTTGGTCCCGCTCAGCATATTTTTGAGTTCCAATGCATTTACCGCCGCTTGGCCCTTGTAATGATTATTTGTCACCACGAATGTCTTCTCAGCCTTTTGCGAGATGTCGTTAATCTTCTCTTTCCAGCCCTCAAGCTCTTTTGGCTTATACAGATAGTTGTAACGATCATTTCGGTTGTCGGCTTGGAACCATTCCTTATAATTCCTTCCATGCAGACGCACATAACC
>Ga0070739_10007593_pt1 | contig 11427 bp, 12 predicted proteins | sample Coa_R1_7_FD_66445 | JGI IMG/M metagenome (GOLD analysis project Ga0070739, IMG submission 66445) | Surface soil microbial communities from Centralia Pennsylvania, which are recovering from an underground coalmine fire - Coalmine... | ecosystem: Environmental > Terrestrial > Soil > Unclassified ... | reverse complement strand
TCGACGACGACATCTTGCTGACGGAGGGCTGGCTGGAGCGGCTGCGAGAGACGATGGACCGCACCGGCGCGGGCGCCGTCTCCGCCCGCCAGTTGCGGATGGACGGCACGCCGCTGTCCAGCGGCGCGGCTTGCGCCAGGGGCGAGATCGTCGAGATCTGTTTCGGCGGTGCCTGTTTCATGTTCCGCACCGACCTGGGCATGCGCTTCGACGAGACCTACGTGCGCAGCCAGTGGGACGACTTCGACTTCATCTTCCAGATCTACGAGAAGGGCTACAAGGCCTACATCGACGGTCGGGTGGAGTTCTACCACCACGCCGACCCGAAGATCTGCCAGGACCAGAACTACGACTACTTCGTTCGGAAGTGGACCCAGAAGGGCCTGTACCGTGGGTTGATGTACTGCCGCTACCCGTTCGGCCACCGCGGCTACCTGCCGAACTTCGGGGCCTGAGCGTACAATAACGGGGTTGGCCGCGCGAGGCGTCGGCCGGCGCCCGCCGAGACGCGGCGTGAGGAGTAATGATGACCGATGGCTCGCGGGCCGTGCAGCCCGCCGAGGCCAGTGCCGATGGGGCGCAGCCCGAACGGGTCGTGCCGCGCCTGCTGCCCGGGCTCCACCTGGGCGAGCTCGACAGTGGCGCGACGGAGCAAGCCTACCTGCTCACCCTGCCGGACGGCCGCAACTTCCAGCTCGCCGGCGCGCTCTACCACCTGACCTGCCTGCTCGACGGCGAGCGCGACACGGTCGAGATCGCCGCGGCGCTGTCGCAGCGCATCGGACGACGGGTCACTGCCGAGGAGGTGGAGACGATCGTCGATCGCAAGCTGGCGCCGCTCGGGATCCTCGCCCCACGGGGGCTGCCCGAATTGGCGCTCGGCTCCGGCCTGGAGATGGGCTTCGGCTTTGGTGCGCCGCCGGCCCCGGCGCCGGACGCCGCCCTGGGCATCCTCGGCAGGCTCCCGCTCGTGCCCGCGCGATTCTTCGAGCCGGTCGCGGAGACCGCCAAGCAGCTCTACCGGCCCGCCCTGGCCGTGCCGATCCTGCTGGCCATCGCCGCGGCGCATGTCTACGCCTACCACGAGTTGGCACCCTACCTGGCCAACTTCAACCCGATGAGCGTACCGCTCGCCGTGTGGCTGCTCGTGCTGCTCGCGGTGCAGGTGATCATTCCCTGGCACGAGCTCGGGCATGCCGCGGCGGCGCGCTCCTTCGGCGCGCAGCACGGGCCGATGGGCGTCGGCCTGATGGGCTTCGGCATCGTCGCCTACGTGGACGTAGGCGACGTCTGGCGCCTGCCTCGGCGCCAGCGGCTGGTCGTCGACCTCGGTGGAGTGTACTTCCAGTCGATGACCATCGTCCTGTTCGCCCTGTGGGCCTGGGTGGCCGCCCAGCCGATGGTGCTCTGGGTCGTGCTGGCGATGGACTTCGCGATGCTGATGAACCTCAACCCGTTGTTCAAGCTAGACGGCTACTGGGCGGTGTCCGACGCGACGGGCATCCCCAACCTGCACCAGCGGGTGGGCCAGCAGCTTGGTAGCTTCGCGGCCGCGCGCATCCTGGACCTGGCGCGGCTCCTCCACGTTCGTCGGTTGAGCCAGGAGCCGCGCCTGGTCGCCGCCGCGAGCAACGGCGGCGCGCTCGACGCCTTCGGCGGCGGCGCCCGCCTGGCGCTCGCCCTGTACTCGGTCCTGTTCGTCCTCTCCGCCGCCTACTTCCTGATGCTGCTCGTCTTCATCGTCCCGATGATGATCCTGTCGTACCCGCTGATCGTCGTCCAGGCCGTCCTGGCCGTCGCGGCCGCGGTCGGTGGAAACAGCGACGCGGGCTTCGCCGTGATGGCGCTGCTGCAGTGGGTGTTCGTCACGGCCCTCCTGGCGAACCTCGCCGTGGCGGCGGTGCTGCTGATCCGCGCCGCTCGCAACCGCAATCGGCCGCCGCCGGGCTTCGCGATGGGCGGTTGGGGCGCGCGAGGGTAGGCACGGCGTGGGACGGCTCGACGGCAAAGTCGCACTGGTTACCGGCGGCGCGTCCGGCATCGGGCGGGCGGCGGCGCTGCTGTTCGCTCACGAGGGAGCCCGCGTCCTGGTCGCCACGGGGCGCAACGAGGCCGCGGCCCGCGCGACGGTCGCAGCTATCGAGGACGCGGGCGGTGCCGCCGCCTGGGCGCTGGGCAACGTGGCGCGGCCGAGCGATGCCGAGCGGCTGGTGACGACGACCGTGGCCACCTTCGGCCGGGTAGACGTGCTGCTGAACAGCGCCGGCGTTACGATCCCGGGCTCGCTGCTGCACGACGTCGACGCAGCGGCCTGGCAGCACGTGCTCGCGGTCGACCTGACCGGCACGTTCCTGATGATGAAGTACTGCATTCCGGCCATGCTCGACGGCGGCGGCGGCGCGATCGTCAACGTGTCCAGCGTCCTGGCGCTGGCCGGGGTACCGGGCTGCGCCGCCTACGCCGCGGCCAAGGCCGGGCTGATCGGCCTCACCCGGACGGCGGCTATCGAGTACGCCCAGCGCGGCATCCGCGTGAACGTGCTGCTGCCGGGCTTCGTCTGGACGCCGATGCACGCCGTCGCTGACCCCGCCGCGGCCGACCCGTCGGGGGCGCCGAGCGGCGAGTACGCCGCCTTCGTCGCCAGCCAGGTCGAGCCGATCGGCCGCTGGGGAACGCCTGAGGAGGTTGCCGCGAGCGCGCTCTTCCTCGCCGCCGACGAGTCGTCGTTCGTCACCGGCAGCACGCTGGCCGTCGACGGCGGCCTGCTGGCCCGCTAACGCCGATGGCCATCATCATCCCTAGCCAGCGGGTGGACGGCAAGGTCGTCCTGATCACCGGCTGCGGCGCCGGCATCGGCCGGGCGCTCGCGCTAGGGCTGGCCGCGGCCGGCGCTGACGTGGCCGCGACGGAGATGCCAGCACAGCTCTTCCTGGCCGAGCGGAACGCCGTCGACGTGGAAGCGCTGGGCCGCCGCGCGCTGGTCGAGGCGCTGGACGTGACCGACCTGGACAGCATCGCGAGCGCCGTGGCGGCCGTGCGGGAGCACTACGGGCGCATCGACATCCTGGTCAACAACGCGGGCGTGAACATCGTGAAACCGGCCTTCGAGATCACCGCCGAGGACTGGGACCTCACCCACAACGTGAACCTGCGCGGCCTGTTCTTCTGCTCGCAGGCGGTGGGCCGGGTGATGGCCGAGCAGGGCCGCGGCAAGATCATCAACGTCGCCTCGCAGTTCGGCCTGGTCGGCTACTACGGGCGGGCCACCTACAGCGCCAGCAAGGCCGGCGTGGTGAACCTGACCCGCACGCTGGCCGTGGAGTGGGCTCGCTACCATATCACCGTCAACGCCATCGCGCCCACCTATACGGCGACGGTCCACAATGTCGTGGGACGCGACGACCCGGCCTTCGTACGCGAGCTGGTGGACCGCATTCCGCTAGGCCGGCTGGGGCTGCCGGAGGACCTCGTCGGAGCCGTCGTCTACCTGGCTAGCCCGAGCGCGGACATGGTGACCGGCCAGACGCTGGCGATCGACGGGGGGTGGACGGCGTGGTAGGGCCCGATCCGACCCCGACGGCCGAGAACACGCCGCCGGCCGGCAGCGAGTGGGGCCTGGCGCCGGGCGTCTGGCCGGTGGAAGGCTTCGCCATCGGCACGCCGCGTCCCGAGCCGGCACACGTCTACACGCTGGTCCGGCCCGATGGGCGGCGCTTTCAGGTCAGCGAGTCGCTGTACCGCCTGGCCGAGCTGCTGGAGGCACGGCAGTCGCTCACGGCTATCGCCGCAGAGCTAAGCGGGCGGCTCGGGCGGCCGCTCGGAGCCGACGACGTCGACCGCCTGATCCGCGAGAAGCTCCTGCCCTGGGCCGTGGTCGCACCCCGCTAGGCGATCTGGTACCATCGCCCCCTGTGGGCCGCGCAGCGGCCTCGGCCCCATCCATGCCGCGCCCTGCTCAGCAGCAGCGCGAACACGAAGCGGAGAACGAGAGTGAAGGTCGAAGTGATCTACGGCGAGCCCCAGGATCTCGCAGCGGCGCTTCGCGAGTGGCTCAGCCAGCACCCGCGTGCTCAGGTGCAGGCCGCGCAGCCGACCAGCGCGACGGATAGCAGCGGCAAGGTCATCGTGACCGTGGTGATCTGGTACCGCGAGTAGGAATAGCGCGCCATCCTGGGTGTGAGCCGGAGGCTCACACCCAGGATGGCAGTGAAGACCAGGCATCCGTACTGAGTGAGCACCTGCGGCCCACACCCAGGATTGCGGTAGAGGTAGGACTACCTACGACGGCGGCTGGTCTGGGGGCTGCTCGGGCGGCGGGTAGCGCGAGAACATCTCCTGGTTCCAGGCCGCCAGGCTCTGCTGGGCGGCGACGAAGTCGTCCGTCCCGCTGGTGCGCCAGTCCGGGTCGCCAGCCTGCAGGGCGTTCAGCCAGGCGCTCGCCGCGCGGCGCAGGGCCTGACGCTGCTCGACCGCTAGCGTACGGAGCGATTCCAGGCTCGGCGGGGCCTGCGGCGCGGCGTTCGGGTCGAGCGCCAGCACTTGCTGCAGGTCGGCCACGATCTTGGCTTGCGTGTCGGCGTCGGGGAGGCCGGCATCCGGACCGGCCAGTCCGAACATATCGATCAGCGGCATCACCCACTGAAGCTGCACCTGCTGATCGGCATCGAGATAGGAGGCCTCCGCCGGGGACAGCGAGTAGCCGGCTTGCTGCAGGAACTGGCTCATCGGCAGCGGGCCTTGCGCTGGGTCGGGCGCCTGCTGCGCCTGGACCTGGGCCACTGGCGCGGTGGCGAGCAGCCCGGCGAGCGCGAACACGGCGAACAGACGATGCATCGGTTTGTCCCTCGTCTCCTGGAATCGGCGACGCGTGATGGACCCCGTGAAACGTCGCTACCGGAGGTTACCCGGATTCCAGGTCGGGGCACAAGCGACCGGGCGGCTGCTGAGGTTGCCCGCCGCCAATGGTAGCGGTGGCAGGGGGGCGAAGGGCGACGATTCCTGAAAAAGCCAGTCGAGCGCCCCGAAATTGCTGGACAGAGCGGCCTAGCTTTGGTACGCTATCAGTGGTCGCGGGCGCTCGCTTTGCGTCAAGTGCCAGCGCGGGCGCTAACGTCGCTGCCTACTCGTTGATCGGGGCGAGTAAGGGTACCTTCGCGGCGCAACTCGAGATTCAAGGAGGGGGGCAGTTGGAAGAACATTTCGACCTGGACCAGGAGTTCGACATCGTAGAACTCGAGCCACGCGGCGCGGCTTCGCCCGACGGCCTGGTCATCGTCGTCAACAATGGCGGTGGTTCGGGCGGTGTGGGCAGCGGCAGCCTCACCAGCGGCAGCGGCGGCAGCGGCGGCAGCGGTGGCGGTATCCCGTTCAGCGCTACCATCACCGGCACGATCGGCGGCGGTAGCGGCACCTAAGCCGATACAGCCGTTCGGCTGTTTCACCGATCGCCCCGAGCTAGTAGGTAATCTTGCAGCACCGGGTCCACAGCCCAGCCGGCGGGGCCCGGTGCTGGTTTTTGGGAGACACCAAGCCCTCGATGATCGTCCTCCACGACGTGCACCATACTTACCGCGTCGGCAGTCAGGCGGTGCGCGCCGTCGACGGCATTGACCTGACGATCGACAGCGGCGCGGTCACTTGTCTGCTCGGCCCGTCCGGCTCTGGTAAGAGCACGCTATTGCACCTGATCGGTGGTATCGAGCGCTGCCAGCAGGGGGAGATCAGCGTCGACCAGTGGCTCGTGTCCCGACTCCCGCCGCCCGAGCTGGCTCGCTACCGCCGCACCTACGTCGGGTTCGTGTTCCAGGCGTTTCACCTGCTGCCGATGCTCACGGCCGTCGAGAACGTCGAGGTCCCGCTCGTGCTCACCGGCGCGGCGCCCGCCGCGCGCCGCGCCCGCGCGCTCGCGCTGCTCGACCAGGTAGGGCTGGCGGCTCGCGCCGGGCACCGCCCGGACCAGCTCTCCGGTGGCGAGCAGCAGCGCGTGGCCGTCGCACGCGCGCTGATCGCCGAGCCGCGCCTGCTGCTCGCCGACGAGCCGACCGGCAACCTGGACAGCGAGACGGGCGAGGCGATCGTCGAGCTGCTGCTGGGGACCTGCCGGGAGCGCGGCTGCACGGTGCTCGTCGCCACGCACAACGAGGCGCTGGCCGAGCGTGCCGATCGGCAGCTCCGCCTGCGCGACGGCCGCCTGCTCCCGACACCCGCCAAGGCTTAGAGTGTCTATCCATACCCGTTGTGAGCCGCTCGCTTATAACGGGTATTGCCGGTCTCGTTAGCGGCTCATAGATTAGGACCGAATCGATGCGAGGCGCGGACTACCTGGCCTATACCTGGCGGAACATCAGTCGTGCGCAGCTGCGGCTGCTGCTGACGGTGGCCGCGGTGGTCATCGGCGCGACGCTGGTCGTTGTCATGACCTCCGTGGGCGGCGGCATCCAGCGCAACGTCCTCGAGGACATCCGCTCCGCCGGCGGCCTCAACGAGATCCTCGTCTCCGGCAGCTTCGGTGCGCCGCCGGGCGCGGCGGGCAGCGCGTCGGGCGTGCTGGGCGACAGCGCGATCGAGTCGATTGCGGACATTCCGGGCGTCGTGGCCGTGCTGCCGGAGATCGTGCTGCCCTTCGGCCTGACCCAGCTCACCTACGACGACCTCACCGCGCAACTGCTGGTCGCCGGCGTCCCCCCCGACCGGACCGCGCCGTACGGCTTCACCGCTAGCCGCGGCTCGGTCGCACCTGGCTCCGGCCAGGTCGTGCTGGGAGCGGGGGTAGCGGAGCGCTTCTTCGACGCGAACCGCCAGCGCGCCACGCCGCCCGACCTCTTTGGTCAGACGGTGACGCTGGTGACCCAACGCTTCGGCGGGGGGCCCAGCGGCCCTCCCCAGGCGGCGCCGGGCTTCGGTGCGCCGGCGGCGCCCGGCTTCGGCGCTGCTCCTAGCCAGCCGCAGCGACACGAGGTGCCCCTCACGGTCGTCGGCGTGCTCGCCCCGAGCGGCACGCAGGACGACTACACGGCATGGGTCGACGTCGACACCGTGCTCGATATCCTGCAGTGGCTGACTGGCCGTCGCCCCGACCCGGCCAGTAGCGGCTACCAGGCACTGCGGGTGAAGACCGCCTCGGTAGACCAGGTCCGGCCCGTGCAGCAGGCGATCGCCGCGCTGGACTTCCAGGCCACATCGCCCCTCAGCGTGCAGGACGACGTGAACCGCGGCATGCTGGTGCTGCAGGCGCTTCTGGCGGCGATCGGGCTCGTCGCCCTGATCGTCTCGGGGCTAGGCGTCGCCAACACGATGCTCATGGCCGCTTTCGAGCGGACCCGCGAGATCGGGATCCTCAAGGCGCTGGGGGCGACCGAAGGCCAGATCGCCCGCCTGTTCCTGTTCGAGGCCAGCTTCATTGGCCTCCTCGGCGCCCTGGTGGGCCTGGCGCTGGGCTGGCTGCTCACCCAGGTCATCAACGCCATCGTGCTGAGCTACCTAGCCGGCTCGCTCGGGGCGGCGCCGGGCCCGCCGCGTGCGGTCCTGCACACGCCCGGCTGGGTTCCGGCCGCCGTGATCGTGATGGCCTGGCTGGTCGCTGTGGCCGCGGGGCTCTACCCCGCGCTGCGCGCCTCGCGGCTAGACATCGCCCGAGCGCTCCGCGCGGACTGAGCGCCGCGAACGACGGTTGGAGCCCGGCCGGCGCGGGTGGGAGACGGCCGGGTTGGATCGAGAGTCGAACAGGGAAACGAACCGATGCAGCGCTCTCCCTGGTACCTGGTCCCGCTGCTCCTCGCCGCCTGCGCACCGCCAGGCCCGGCCCCGCCCACTCCGCCGCCCGCCCCGACCGCCACGGTCATGCTCGTGGCGCCCGACGCGCCGGCCCGCCCGGCTCCCGGCGGCGCGACGGCTGCGGCGGACGCAACCGCACCCACGGCAACTGCTGAGGTCGCCGAGGCGCCGCCGGCCGGCCCATCCCCCACGGCCGTGTCCGGTGAGACCATCGCGGGCCCCGCGGAAGCGCAGGCGCTAGCCGCCGCGCCCGCGCCGGGCGGCCCTGCTGCGCCGGCCAGCGGCCCAACGGCCGCCGCCCTGCCCCCATCGGCCCGCGAGGTGCCGCGCCAGGCGCCCACCGCGGCCGTCCTGGCCAGCTCGGCGCCCGTGCTCGCGGTCGGCGGGACGCCGGCCGGAACGGCCGACTACGCCAAGGCGATCAAGATCGCCCAGGACGCCCGCAAGGGGCCGGGGGAGCCGCGCCTCGAGGAGCGGATCAACGCGGCGATCGCTCGCGCTCGCGCCAACGGCAGCGACGTCGAGGTGACCGGCTGGCAAGCGGCGCTGAAGGGAACGACCAACCTGTACGAGGTTACGTTCGCGCTGCGCGCGGACCGCCTGGGGCTCCGCGCCGAATGGGAAGTCGACCTCACGACGAATACTGTTCGCCCGACCAACCCGCTGGCCGAGGCCCTGGAGGGCTCGTAACCGACGGCCTTGCGCTCCCTCCGGAGCTCGGCCTACCTGGTGTGAGCGGCATGCTCACGCCAGGTAGTGAAAGCATTGCTTACTCGGGACTCGGCTGGCCATCCGCCAGGGCTACCTGGCCGACCCGTTGCACCGAGTCGATGCGCCAGCCATCAGCGCCGGCGGTCAGGTAGTACTCCGTCTGCCAGGCCGACCGCTGGCGGACCAGCACGTGGCCGTCGGGCTCGCGCAGCCCCGTCGAGCCGACCACCGTCGCCGACACGCGCGCCACATTTGGCCCCTCGGGTCGGATCGCGGTGAAGTCGAGCGCGCTCAACTCGGCAAACGGCCAGGCGCCCTGCGTGCGCGCGGCGGCCTGGGCTCGCGCGAACTCGTCCCCGATCAGGCCGGCCGCCTCTTCGGTCCAGCCGCCGCGCCGAAGCTCGGCTTTCGGGTCGTCGGCGCTGAGTGCGCCCATGTAGCTCCGCACACCGCCGAGCACCGCCGAGCGAATGGCCTCGACGGAGACTGCGGCCGCGCCATCGGAGAGCCGCGAGGCGACGAAGAGAACGCCCTGGGTGTCGTCGTTGGCCACCGACGGCGCGGTGAGGGGCAGGCGCTGCGCCAGCGCTGTCAGCTCGTCGACTCGCTCGCGCAGCGCCACGAACACGACTGGACCACCCTCGCTCAGGGGAGCGAGGGTAGTAGCCTGGTCGGGCTCGACGTTCACACAGCGCGCGTCCGGCGCCAGGTAGGCGAGCGTGAGGTAGCTCTGGCACCAGATTCGGCCGCCGAACAGATAGAGCACCGTCCCCGGCCCGAGGTCGCGCAGGTAGTAGGCCAGCTCGGTGGTAGTGGTGGAGTTCAGCCCACCGTAGCGGGGCAGGGCGGCCCACTGCCCGAAATACGAATAGAGGCTGAGGATCGCGCTAGCTAGCACGGTGACGCCGAGCGCGCCGAGCGCGGCCGGGCGCGGGACGCGACAGCAGCGGACGAGGAGCCGAGCGAGGGTGACGAACCCAAGCGCGACCAGCAGCGCGACGGTCGGCGCCAGGATGACGATGCGCTGGTCCTGCGGCATGCCCTCCGTGAGCGTCGCCGCGAGCAGCGGCACCCAGTAGGCGGTGAGGACGAGGAAGTAGGCGCGCTCCCGCCAGCGGTACAGGGCGTAGACCATCCCCAGGACGAGGGCCACGGCGGCAGGCCAGACCAGCAGGCCCCGCTCCGGCGTGTAGTAGATGTCGACGGGCGGGCCGTAGTTGAAGATCAGCGCCGTTCGGAGCACCTGGTTGGCGAGCACCGCTAGCGGACTGTCTCCCGTGCGCCGCGCTTCCATCTCCAGCCAGCCAGAGGCGAAGACCGATACCTGGTTCGTGCGGTGGTTGTACTCCCCGGGAAAGCGCGCGTAGTGGACCAGTAGCGGGGCGACCGCGACTAGGGTGCCGCCAGCGGCGGCGAGCAGGCGCGGCGCGGCCGCGCGCAGCCAGCCGCGCCGGAGCGCCGCCTCGCGGGCGAACAGCACGATCAGCACCACTGGCAGGATGCGGGCGCCGAAGTAGCCGTACAGACCCAGGCCCAACAGCAGCCCCGTTAGCGCATAGTCGAGCGCTCGCTCGCGGGTGACCGCGCGATAGGCGAACAGGAGCGTCGCCGCGACGAAGAAGGTGTCGGTGACGTGGTAGGTGGCCAGCCGGCTGAAGAAGACGTGGTAGTCGTAGGTGGCGAGGAACGCCAGCGCGACCAGCGCCACGAGCAGCCCGAACAGGTCGCGGGCGAGGAAGTAGGTCACTACTAGCGCCGCGACGCCGACCAGGGCGGGCGCCAGGCGTGCGCCGACGACCGGATCGGGCGCGAGGGCCATCGGCACGGCCTGGAGGAAGTAGAACAGCGTGGGCGTGCCGTACCAGCCAGTCTGGAACGGGTTGGTGAGCGTGCCGCGCAGGACGGCCAGGGCGGACAGGGCCTGGCTGCCCTCGTCGCCGCCGAAGTTGCGGGGGAAGCGATCCAGGCGCCCAACGCGCAAGACCAGGCCGAGCAGCAGCAATCCGCCGGCCGCCAGCGTCTCGCGCCGGCCCGCGGTCCACCGGCGCGCCCACCAGCCGCGCGGCCAGCGCTCAACGAACGCCCCGCCGTAGGCCAGCAGGCCGACGAGCCAGACGGCGGCGACGTACCAGTACGATGGCTGGCGCGGCGCATCGGCCAGCAGCTCCGGACTGGCGGCGTAGCTGCTCGGGAGCACCTGGAGCAACCCGACGGCCGCGCTCGCGCTGGCCAGGGCGACGAGCAAGCACGCCGATTGGCGCCGGCGCAGGTGGGGACGCGCCACGACCAGGGAGGCGCCACGCTGGGCGAGCGAGAGGCCACCCAGGAACACGCCGCCGCCGGCCGCCAGCAGCACGAGCGCCAGCGCGCCCAGGCCCAGAAGCTGCCCGGCCAGCACGAGGCCGACGCCGAGGCCAACGAGCCAGCCCGGGGCGACGCGCACGCTCGCTATCCCGGTCGCGGGCGCCGCATCGACGATGGGGGGGACGCCCGCGACCAGCGGCGTCAGGCGGGTAGTCGCGTCGACGGGCGTGCTGCGTAGCGCGCGACCGTTGGTCGGCCTCCCATCGGCGCGGACTCCCCGGACGAGCCAGCCAGCGCGCCGGCGCCAGCGCCCGACTGCCTTGCGGATTCCAGCGCCGCCGCGCAGCACGCCACTACTCACTCGGCGCCGTCAGCGGTGGGAACGTCGGTGGCCGCCGCGGCGAGTCCCAGCTCGCCGCTCAGGTAGTCGACGAACTGGCGGGCCGTGCGGCCGGAACGGCCCTTGTGGCGAGTCGCCCAGGCTAGGGCGCGGCTACGCAGCGTTGGACCGTCGATCGGCAGGCGCCGTGCGGCGGCCAGGGCGGTCACGATGGCCAGGTAACGCTCCTGGTCGGGCGCGAGGAACGTCAGCGTGATCCCGAACCGATCGCTGAGCGACAGCTTCTCCTGCGCCGTGTC
>Ga0070739_10007587_pt1 | contig 11434 bp, 9 predicted proteins | sample Coa_R1_7_FD_66445 | JGI IMG/M metagenome (GOLD analysis project Ga0070739, IMG submission 66445) | Surface soil microbial communities from Centralia Pennsylvania, which are recovering from an underground coalmine fire - Coalmine... | ecosystem: Environmental > Terrestrial > Soil > Unclassified ... | reverse complement strand
TCGAGACCGTTTCGGTGAAAGACAAAAACGGCAAGCCGGTTGAAGGGCTCACCGCCAAAGACTTCACGGTCACCGAAGACGGCGTCCCGCAAACCATCAAATTTTTCGAGTTCCAGCGATTCGACGACCCGGGCGCCGCACCACCGCCGCCGGACCATCACGTGGTGACGCCGCTGCCCAAATATCCTCGCGCCCAGATCGCCGTCGAGCCACCGGGAAACATTCGTTACCGCGACCGGCGCCTTCTGGCCCTGTACTTCGACATGAGCGCGATGCCCGCCGCGGACCAGTTGCGCGCGCTGGCCGCGGCCGAAAAATTCGTGCGCACGCAGATGTCCCCCGCGGATTTGATCGCCATCCTGATGTATCAGGGTTCGGCGGTCCAGGTATTGCAGGATTTCACCGACGATCGCGACCGCATTCTCACCGTGATCCAGACGCTGGTGGTCGGCGAGGATCAGAACAGCGGGGACACCACCAACGACGCGGCCACGGCGGATACCGGCGCGGCCTTCGGCCAGGACGATAGCGAGTTCAACATCTTTAATACGGACCGGCAATTGTCGGCTCTGCAAACCGCGGCCAAAATGCTCGGCTCGCTGAACGAGAAGAAGGCGTTGATCTATTTCGCCAGCGGCCTCAACCTGAACGGAACCGATAACCAGGCGCAGCTCCACGCGACGATTAACGCCGCCATCCGGGCGGGAGTGTCGTTCTGGCCCATTGACGCGCGGGGGCTGGTGGCGCAGGCGCCGCTGGGCAACGCCACCCGGGGCTCGTCCGGGGGCCAGCAGATGTACACCGGCGGCAACGCTCTGGCGTTGACCTCGCGGTTTCAGCAGTCCCAGGACACGCTGTATGCGCTGGCATCGGACACTGGCGGCAAGGCGCTGTTCGATTACAACGACCTGAGCCGGGGGATGGTCCAAGCCGAGCAGTCGATCAGCAGCTACTACATCCTCGGCTACTACACCACGAATCAGAATCTCGACGGCAAATTCCGGCGGATCAGGATTTCCCTGAATAACGACCTGAAAGCCAGCCTCGATTTTCGCCAGGGCTACTATGCCGGTAAACAGTTCGGCAAATTCACCGCGGCCGAAAAGGAAAGGCAGCTCGAGGACGCCCTCATGCTGGGGGATCCGATCACGGAGCTGACCATCGCCATGGAGATCGATTACTTCCAGTTGAATCGGGCCGAGTATTTCGTTCCCGTGGTGGTCAAAATTCCGGGCAGCGAACTGGCGCTCGCCAAACGAGGCGGCGCCGAGCACACGCTCCTCGATTTCATCGGCGAAGTCAAGGATGAATACGGAACCACGATCTCCAACGTCCGCGACAAGATCGACGCCAAGCTGAGCGACTTCACGGCCGCGGAACTCGCCAAGCGCCCGATCCAATACGACACCGGATTTACGCTGCTGCCGGGGAAATACAAGCTGAAATTTCTGGCGCGCGACGCGGAAACGGGGAGAATCGGGACGTATGAAACCACGTTCGTCATTCCGAACTTGAACAAGGAAGACAAGCGCATCCCCATCAGCTCCGTCGTGCTGAGCAGCCAGCGCGTGGACTTGCGGGAAGCCCTGTTCAACGCGGCCAAGGACAAAGGCGCCGCCGAATCGGTGAATCCTCTGGTGCAGGAGGGCCAGAAGCTGATTCCCAGTGTCACGCGCGTGTTCAGCAAGAGCCGCGACATGTTCGTGTACTTACAGGCCTATGAGCAGGGCGCCGAGACGGTGCGCCCGCTGGTCGCTTATGTGACTTTCTACCGCGGCCAGACCAAGGCCTTCGAGACCGCGCCTCTCAAGGTGGAGGAGGCCTCGAACAACCGCCTGCACACCGTGCCCTTGAAGTTCGATCTCGCGCTCGACAAGCTGCCCGTGGGCCAGTACAATGTGCAAGTAACGATCGCCGATCCGTCGGGCCAGAAGGCAGCGTTCTGGCGAGCGCCCGTAATGCTGGTGCCATGAACTCCAAACCATATCTGGTGGCCGGGCTGGCCGCGGCCGCGGCGCTTGCGCAAACTCCCGCCTTTGAGGTCGCCACCGTGCGCGAATCTCCTCCGATGACGCCCGAGAGCTTTCGCTCCGGCAAGCTGCACCTGGGCATGAACGTCGATGAAGCCCGCGTGGATATTGGCTCCATGCCGCTCGCAACGTTGATCCAAATCGCATATGGCGTGAAGGAATTTCAAGTGTCGGGTCCGGACTGGCTGCGGCAGGAACGGTTCGACATCGTGGCGAAAATTCCGGAGGGCGTCTCGAAGGATCGGGTTCCGGACATGCTCCAGGCGCTGCTGGCCGAGCGATTCAAGCTCGCCCTGCATCGTGAGAACAAGGATCATCCCATCTACGCGCTGGTGGCCGGCAAGAACGGGCCCAAATTGAAGCCTGCGGCCGAAGTGGAAGATCCCGCGCCGAATCCTCCGGACAGCGGCCGCGGATTTTCGATCGGCACGCCCCAGGGGGCCGTCACGATTCAGCTCGGGGGCCGCGGCGCGGTGCTTTCCGGCGACCGGATGGGGACTGCGAAAGTATCGGCCGGACCGAACGGCACGATACACATGGAGCTGTCGAAGATCACCATGGCGGCTTTCGCGGATATGCTGACCCAGTTCACCGACCGGCCGGTGCTGGACATGACCGAACTGAAGGGCGCCTATCAGGTCACGCTGGAGCTCTCCATGCAGGAGATGCTAGAGATGGCCCGGACGCGAGTGCCCGGCTTGCCGCTGCCGCCGGGCGGCGGATTCCCTGGCGCCGGGCTCGGAGGCCCCGGCGCTCCAGGAGCGCCGAACCCGCCCACGGCCGCCGATCCCTCCGGCGGAGCCACGATTTTCCAGGCGGTGCAGCAGTTCGGGCTGAAGCTGGAGCCGCGCAAAGCGCCTGTGGAGACGATCGTCGTCGATCACGCGGAAAAAACGCCCACCGAGAACTAGAGTGCGGAGTTCACGATGGCCGCAAAGGAGCCTGGATCCAGGCTGGCCCCGCCGACCAGCGCGCCGTCCAGCTCGGGCTGCGCCATCAGCCCTTCGATATTGTCGGGCTTGACGCTGCCGCCATAGAGAATGCGGCAGGAATCGGCGGCCCCGGCTCCGAATTTGGCGCGAATCTGATCGCGCAAAAACGCGTGCGCCCGCGAGGCGATTTCAGGCGTGGCGGTGCGGCCCGTGCCGATGGCCCACACGGGCTCATAGGCGATCACCACTCGCGTGAATTGTTCCGGCGTGAGCCCCGCCAGACCACCCGCGAATTGCGCCGCCAGCACGGCTTCCGTGTCGCCCGATTCGCGCTGCTCCAGCCGCTCGCCCACGCAGACGATGGGCGTCAGATGGGCCTCCAGCGCCGCAGCGGTCTTCTTGAAGACCGTCTCATCCGTCTCGTGAAAATACTGGCGCCGCTCGCTGTGGCCGATAATCACCCAGGAGCAGCCTACGGCGGTAAGCATGGGCGCGGAAACTTCACCGGTGTAAGCGCCTTCCTTGAGCCAGAACACGTCCTGCGCGCCCACTCCAATATTGGTTCCCCGGCAGGCTTCCCCGGCGGCTGGGAGATTCACGAACGGCGGGCAGATCACGATGTCCACCCGGGTCTCGCCGGACACCAGCGGCGCGAAGCGCCGGAGGTACTCGGATGTCTCCGCGGCCGTCTTGTAGAGCTTCCAGTTGCCCGCCATGACGCGTCTGCGCATGCTAACAGAGTAGGGCATTCGCCGGGCCGTGCGAACCACGGGCCGTTAAGGGCCGCATCCCGGCGCCCAATACGATCCGGCGCCAGCGCGGCTCAGACGGGGCGCGGCTCAGGCGCGGAGATGGCGCCACTCGCCGATCAGCTCGAAATTTGTACGGACGTCCCGGATCGCTTCGCCGCGCTGATCGATCCGGGCCTCCTCAGTGACGCCGAGGACGTCGGAGGCCATGGCCAGATACTCGATTTTCGCCGGATCCAGGCCCATAATGCGGCAGCACGTCGCATCCACGGCCGGCAGATCCGAACCCATCACCAGGACTTCGGCCGGCTTGGGCGTGCCTTGAATCGGACCGTTGCCTTCCATGCCGACGATGCCATCCACGATCGCAAAGCTGCGGCGGAAGATGCGCGACAATTCGACGATCGATTGCGGGATGCCGATCTGGTGGAGCTCATTCTTCGGCCACCCGTAAACCGAGCCCGGCACCAGCCCGAAGTAATTCTTCATGGAGAGCGTCGCCCCGGCCCAGTGATGGGTCTTCATTTTGGCCAGAGAAACGATCAGATCCGCACGCAGCGCCGTGTTGGGGAAATACATCTCCTCGCGGTCGGCAAAGCGCCGCAGCGGGCTCACATCGTCGCGATTCAAATCCACGAACCGGGCATCGAACTTCGGAATTTCGTCCCGGTAGTGAGCCATCTCGGCCAGAGCATAGGTATCGCGCCGGTGGCCCGGTCCTTCGCCGATCACCACCTCGGCCGCGCCCAGCGATTCGAAGACTTCGTACGCCGCCGCGATCACCGCGGCGTTGGTGTTGATACAGGTGTGGGGATCGAACTCCACCAGGTTCGGCTTGAGCAGGACGCGTTTCCCGCGCACGCAGTTCTCGACGTCGAAGCCGCATTCCCGGATGCCTGCGCGCATGCGCGAGACCAGGTCGCCGGTGTAGGAGGCGGCCTTCACGATCGCCACTGCGGATCTCCCGGCCGGCTTCTGCGCGGGCTTCGAGCGCGCATCCAGAGCCGCATATCCGCCGAGCGCGCCGGCTCCGGCCAACGTCAGCATGTCCCGACGGGAAAGTTTCACGCCAACCTCGCTTTCAGCAGTCCATGATTGCCTTCGGGCGCGGCCAGCGCCTCGAGAGCGGTGAGCAGCAGGTCCCGCGAAGGCTCGCCGGCCGGAGGCGCCGCCGGTTTCGCGCCATTCACTTGAAGCGCGATCCGCAGCCAGGCTTGCGCCAGCGGCGACGGCGTACTCTCCAGCAGGCGCCCGGCGCGGTCCAGGATGGGCCCCAGATCCGAACGCCCTTGCAAACCCACCAGCGCCAGCGCGGTGGTCTCCGGGTACGAAGGCAGATCCACCCCCCGCGCCACTGGCGCGCCGTAATTCCAGCCGCCGTCCTTGCAGCGAACATCGAACAGTTGCGCTTCTCCCAGGCGCACCCGCTCGCGCAGAAGCTGGCCCGAAAATTCCTGCGAGGCTTTCTTGAGGGCGACCAGCGAATGGCAGGTCGGCTCCACCCAGGAGGCCTCGTCCGGCTTCCACGGCCATCCCGTCAGGCTCCGGTTGCGATCCGGCGTCAACCCGAACAGCCGCATGGCCGCGCCGATCATCCTTTGCGTCAGACCGTATTCGCTACCCACCGTGGATAAAAGCCAGCTTACGCCGCGGCGGAACGGCTCGTCGAATTCGCCGCGCACGCAGGCCAGCGTGACGCACAGCGCCGTGGCCGAATTGTCCACCGCAACCTCGGCCGCCGGACGCCAACTGCCGTTCGACTGCTGCCAGGAAGTGGCCAGCGACCACGCGCGATCCGCGGCGGTTTCCCCGTGCAGCGCCAGAGCCGCGTAAATCGTGGGCTCCAACCAGCTCTTGTTGCCGGGAAAATACCCCCACCCGCCATCCGGGTTTTGCGTGCTTCTAAGCCGATCCAGCCGGCAGACCAGGTAGTCTCCCACAAGCGATTTATCGGCAGGTTCGAAGGCCGCATTATATGGCGCTTGCGTCCTATTACTTTTTCTTTACAGTACTATCCCGTGGTGGATTTACGAAATAAGGTGTTTGAATTAGACTGAGCATGAGGATACCCGAGGACTCACCGGTGAATCAGCTACTTCTTCAGTATTCCTACTTACAAGTACTGGACTTCTTGACGACGGTCGCATTCCTGATCAACGGCGTGCGGGAGGCGAACCCGCTGGTCCGGTTTGCCCTCAAGTACTCGCCGGACCCGATCACCGGACTGCTGGCCGTAAAGATCGCGGCCATCGGCTTGGGCCTCTATTGCTGGGTGCGTAACCGCGGGCGAACGCTCGTGAAAATGAACGTGCTGTTCGCGCTACTGGTGGCCTGGAACCTGGCGGCGCTGATTCTCTCCTCGGCCGCAAGGGCTTAGAGCGGCGAGCGGCTCAGCGCCAGCGGATACGCAACCGATTCCAGCAGCCAGTCGCGGTTCTGTTTCACATCCGCGGTAAGGCGGCGGCACAGTTCCTCGCGATTCTCAAACAGCCGGTACCCTTGGCGAGGCCGCAGATAGCCGCGGGCCTTGGGCTCGCGCTCCAACAGCGCCTGCTCGCCGATCCGCTCGGCCTGCTGCTCATACCGCGTGCGATTATCGAGCAGCGCTTTGACCAGAAACGGCATCACCGCCGAGTAGTCCGCCTGCATGCTCTCTGTGGTCTTCGTATAACTTTCCTTATCGACCTTGCCCCAGGTGACGGCCTCCGCCGGGGGGCAGGAGGAAAGCGAACCATCGGTAACTGGCGCTGTAACGATCTGCACGTCGAAGTGGTAACCGCGCACGTTGGGCAGCCCGAGCACCTGGCCCAGCGCGGGCTCGGGCTGAAGGTTATAGTTTTTGGGGACGCCGCCGCCCAGGATCACGGCGCCCAGCGCGTAGGGCGGCTGATCGAACAGACCCCAGCGGTGATAGGCGCATGCTTCATAGACTTCGGCGTGCATGTCGATTTCGAACTGGTAGGAATCCACCAAGCCGGCCCGCTGCATGGCCCACAGCTTCATCGAGTTCAAAAAAACGCTGCCGTCGGCGGGCGCGCCCACAAACACGGGAATCGCCAGGCGATGGCAGGTTGATAGCAGGCCGGGCGCAACACCATTGGCGCGCTCCTGCTCGGCGTAGAACGCTCCCAGCCGGTAGCGCAGTTCGGTTCCCGTCATCCGGCGCTGAAATTCGGGCCGCGTCAACACCGCGGAGAGAAACTTATCCTGGTCCAGCAGCACCTGCTCGGCGAAGGCCATGTCGGTGACGCGGATGGTTCCGCCGTCGCGAAGCGCGCCGTCGTCGATCCAAATGGGCACCTCGAACACCGGATCGCGATGGGCGTTCAGGCTACGATGGCCGTCGTGGTAACAAACCGCGTCGGTGGTGCTGAGGTATGCGATCCAGCCGGTTTCCAGTAGCGGAATCAGCCAGGCCTGATGCTGGCCCGACACCGTGACCGGTCCCGATACGGCCAGCGTCAGCGGGCAGCCCATGCCTACCGCCTGGTCGAGAATCGTGTAGATGCGGCGCAGAAACGCGCCGCCGAAAGCCGGGAAACAGTGGCGGATCAACTCGTCCAGCGTGTCGCATTCATCGACACGCCGGACCTGGACCGAAGGGCGTTGGGAGGGCATTCAACTTGATGGTAACGTGCGGCGAAGCGAAAAACGCATCTAACGCCAGACCTGCCGCGCCGTCTCGACCACCAGCTCCAGCTTGCGCCACTGCTGGTCCTCGGTAAGAAGATTGCCTTCCATGGTCGAGGCGAAACCGCACTGCGGGCTCACCGCGAGCCGCTCCAGCGGGACAAAGCGGCTGGCCTGATCGACCCGGCGAGCCAGGCCGTCTCTGGATTCGAGCGCGGGTTCCTTGCTGCTGACCAGCCCCAGCACCACGGCTTTATCCGGAGGAACGAATCGCAGCGGCTCGAACGTGCCGGCGCGCGCGGACTCGTATTCCAGCAGAAAAACGTCCACGCCGAGCTGCTGGAACAATTTTTCGGCGATCGGATCGTAGCCGCCTTCGGCGTACCATTGGCTGCGATTGTTCCCCCGGCAAAGATGGATGCCCACCATGACGCCCTCCCGGCGCGCGCCTTCGAGCGTTGCATTTTCCGCCCGAATCGCTTCGTCCAGCGCCGTCTCCGGATCCACACCCAATTCGTCCTGAATATATCCGCGCCACTTCGGATCGATGTAGTAGCTGTAGCGGGGAGCGTCGATCTGGATGTATTTCACGCCCTCGGCCAAAAGCGCCTGAATTTCAGAGCGGATAATCGGCACGATGTCCCACAGAAATTCGGAATACGTGGGATAAGCGCGCTCGCTGATGCCCCGTTTGTAAACGATCGCCGGGAATTGATTGGCCGACGGCAGCGTCATCTTGATGCTGCCGCGGCGATTCTGATTCAGAAAGCCTTGCTCCCTCAGGAAATCGGTCTCATGAGCGGTCAGGCGGCGCTTCTGCCGGATTTTTTCGATCACGATGCCGGCGGGCGTTCCCGCCGATTTCCCACCCGGCGTCCCGGATCCCTTCCACACGCGCTGGATCTCGGCGTTGTGATCCAGCCCCTCCACCGACTCGTAAAAATCGCTCATAAACCCGCGCCGGCGGAGCTCACCGTCTGTGAGCGCCTGAAAGCCGAGATCGATCTGGCGCTGGAGCACCCGCAGGATGTGACGGTTCTCGATCTCGTGAAGCTGCTCCGGAGAGACATCTGGATGGGCGCGCGCCTCCAGCAGTTCTTTCGGGCGGAGCAGGCTGCCGACGTGATCGGCGCGGTAGGGAAAGTTCATCGGTACATTCTACTTCGCTCCAGGAACGCGCCCGCCGCGGGCTCAGCCTTCGTATTGAAGCACGTTCAGCCCGGCGTTCCAATCGGTCACGTACACCAGGCCGTCGGGGGTGACCAGAATGTCCGCCGATTTTGCGGCGAGCGCCACGTTGGGCCGGGGATCGATGAGCTTTTTCGGAGCCGGCGGCACCCAGTAGGCGATTTCCTTGGGAGCGAACGCATCCTTGATATCGAACACGCGCACTCCGGCCACGTTGTAGGTAGCGAACAGCATCTCTTCGCTGCGAAAGGTTCCGGGCCGGTTTTCGTGAAGGTTATGCGGGCCGAAAGTGCCGGAGCCGCAGAAGTCGCGCTCCTTGGGTGTGGGCAGCGTGGCGATCGGGACCGGGTTTTCTTCGGCTCGCAGATCGACAAGGAAGGTGCAGAATGTGCCTTTGGCGCACTTTTCCGCATTGGCTTCGTCAGCCACCGCGGCCAGCTTCCGGCCGGGCAGCGGCAGCGGGGTGTGGGTGCCGCCCGGAAACGGCGGGCACCAGTTGATGTGCGAGATCAGCTTGGGCCTGGTGGGATCGCTGAGGTCGTGGACCGTGAAGCCGCCGTCGCGCCACGCGCCGTAGCCCCGGTTGCCGGCTGTGATCATGTGGTGCAGCGCCACGCGGCGGCCGGGCGGCAGCGCCGACGGCTCGCCCGCTGCGCGATTCATGCCCGGCATCCACCAGCGGCCCACAATTTCCGGCTTGGTGATGTTTTGCAGATCCACCATGCAGAGAATGTGATCGGTGAAGCCGTCGAAATGGGCCGCTACGGCGGCGTAACGCCCTCCGGCCCACCACAGGCGGTTGACACCCAGCCCGGGCATCTCAAGAAACGCGATTTCCGGCATGGCCGGCGGCCGGGAGATATCGTGAATGCTCAGGCCCGAGCGGAACTTCTTGCGGTTGGTGATGCTATCGGCCAAAGCGTTCTCGAAATAGCCGCGGATGTTGTCGTAGGATTGCATCGCGACGATATTCGCTCCGTTGGCCACCAGGAGGAGGTCGTCGGAAACCTGCAAGTGGTGTGTGCGGGTGTAATCGCCGCCCGTGAAGAAGCCGGCCGGTTTCAGCTTGCGGGGATCTGAGGCGTCCAGCACCGTAAGCCCGTTACTGAACATGTGGCCGACGTAAAGACGCCGGCGGTTGAGCATCACCTGCACGCTATCGGGGCGCCCGCCGATATCGCTGTAGGAGAGATGACGAAAACGGTGGCCGATGCCCTGCGGCGGGATCGTAGCTTCCTGGGCGGCGGACCGCTTCTGGCCGCAGGCTAACCCCGCCAAGCCAAGCAGGCCCTTGCCGCAATCGCGCCGGGTGATCGTCATGTGTGGCTCCTGGTCGAAAACTCACCACCAGCTTACACTTCGCCGAGGCCGCCCGCGATCCCGCCCGGAAGCGTCTCCTGGACGAAAGGAGCGCCCGCAGCTGGGTGCGCGACATAAAAGTGGAAATCAAGCCGCGCGGCGAGCCTCCCAATAGTCCGCGAAGCGGCCGTGAGATGGCAGCACCGCAGAGCCAGGATGGAATTGGCCCGTTATCGGCCAACGCCTCAAACAATCCGGCATGTTCTGGACCGTAAAGGGAGTTTTGCAGCCTGGCTCGATGACGCCCGATCCGATGAAAAGTGCTGTTTGCGGAAACGGGGGTAGTTCATGCGAGGTTGGCGACTTTGCCTTTATCCAAACAGCCTTTCTGATGCAGGCCGATCCAGGCATTACGCCGTTTGCTGTCGCTGGGAAACAACAGACGCGCTACATCCCACAGGTGTTGGCGTGCGTGATACAGATCCACGATCTGAATCGCGCCGGGAAAATGATCTCTGGCCAGATTCCAGATCCATTCCGCGCCATCACCAAGCACTACCTTAGTTGTGGCACGGCTCCAGCCGCGTTTCCAGGCCTCCACGTACAGCCGTTTGCGGAACTGTTTGGCGGATTCGATGGCGCCGACGTAAGCTGGTCGAAGCGGAGTCGCGAAGCGCAAAGCCTTCTTCATCCCACTTGGTTTGGGTGAACACGCAACCCAGATTGGGTTCGCGCGTGTGCGCGGGCAGGCCATCGAGCTTGCCTTTGCGACCCACCGTTTCCTTCTTCACCAAACAGTACACCGGTTCCATCCAATTCGATGTACAAGATGGGCACGGGCTCGCCGACGATCAGCGGCAGATCCAGTTGCACGGCACGATCGATCTCGGCTTGCTCGCATCGCGCAATATCTGCGCCGATGGATTCAGCCACGCGTTCCACCGATTTGGCGGTGAGTTCCAGGCCGGCCAGCCGTTTGATCTGCTCACGGCCGTGGTCGAAGGAGACGTCCTGTCCCACCAACGCTTGCAGGCGCCGCACGCCGGCGACAACTCGGTGTCGGCGATATCAAGATCTTGATCTGCCGGGAACTGCCCTTGATGACAGTGCGGACAGAGATAATAGGGCCGCGAGACCTTCACCGGGCCAACCACTGCGTGCCTGGTTCAGGTTGATGGATGAATGCGCCACCGGAGGCAGCCTCGGGGGATGTCCGGTTCTTTGTTAGTAACGGCGGCTTCCCAGGGGTAGTTTAACTCAAGCGGTGCGGCTGATCGCCTTCGAGGAACCGAACTGCGCAGCGAGGATATCGATCAAGCTGGGGAGTTCCCGATAGCCGTCGATGCGGCGGAATTTCTTTTTCAGCGAACCACAAGCCGGAGCAAATCCAACGTTCCCGTTGATCGCCCGGCCGCCAGCGTTTGACATTGCGGCACACGACACGAACGGTGTCGAAAACGGATTCAATCGGGTTGGTGGTGCGAAGCGTTTTGCGCAGTGGCACGGGAACGTTGAGCTTGTGCAGCGTGAGGGTTTTTCCTCCACGGAATTTGTCAATGACTTTGAGACACCTGCCCGCATAAATTCGTGTTGCTGCTGTTCGCTC
>Ga0070739_10007586_pt1 | contig 11439 bp, 9 predicted proteins | sample Coa_R1_7_FD_66445 | JGI IMG/M metagenome (GOLD analysis project Ga0070739, IMG submission 66445) | Surface soil microbial communities from Centralia Pennsylvania, which are recovering from an underground coalmine fire - Coalmine... | ecosystem: Environmental > Terrestrial > Soil > Unclassified ... | reverse complement strand
TTCGGCTGCGGGTGTGCGGCGGCAGCGTGACACAATGGGCAGTTGGGACCGGTGGCTCAGAGGTCCCGGAGGTTTCCTGAATGCAGGTGAAAGTCCTGGCGTTTGTGCTTGCGGGCGGCAAGGGCACGCGCCTGTACCCGCTCACGAAGGAACGGGCCAAACCGGCGGTGCCGTTCGGCGGCCGCTATCGCATCATCGACTTCGTGCTCAGCAACCTCATCAATTCCGGGATCTATTCGATTTATGTGCTGATCCAGTTCCGCAGCCAGTCGCTGCTGCAGCACCTGCGCGAGGGCTGGGAGGCGGCCAGCCTGCTGCGGAATCACTTCATTATTCCCGTGCCGGCGCAAATGCGCTCCCCGGGCGAGGACTGGTATCGCGGCACCGCCGACGCGATTTACCAGAACATCAACCTCATCGAGCAGGCGGACCCGTTTCTGGTGGCGATTTTCGGCGCCGACCATATCTACCGAATGAATATCCGCGAGATGGTGGAGTACCACGTACAAAAGCGCGCGCAGGTGACCATCTCGGCCATTCCGGTGGAAAAGGAGCAGTCCGTCGAGTTCGGCGTGATCGAAACGCGCGAGGACGGCTCGGTGGTCGGGTTCCATGAGAAGAATCCGAATGCGCCGACCATGCCCGGCGATCCCAACCGCGTGTATGCGTCGATGGGGAACTATATTTTCAGTACGCGGGCCCTGCTGGACGAGCTTTACGCCGATGCGAAGCGCGAGGACAGCTCGCACGATTTCGGCCGCAACATTCTGCCCGGCATGATCGGCCGCTACGACATGTTCGCCTACGATTTCCAGACCAACCGCATTCCCGGCGATGCTCCGGGCGCGCCGGTGTACTGGCGCGACGTCGGGACGCTGGATGCTTACTTCGAGGCGAGTATGGACCTGCGCTCAGTGTCGCCGATCCTCAACCTCTACAACCGCCAGTGGCCGCTGCGCACGGCCGGCTATTCCGACGCGCCGGCGAAGTTCATCTTCGATTACGAAGGCCGCCGTGGGCACGCGCTGGACTCCATTGTTTCCGGCGGCACGATTCTTTCGGGCGGCGAAGCGCGCGGGTCGGTGATCGGCCGCGGCGTGCGCATCCATTCCGGCGCTTATATCGAAGACTCCATCATTTTCGACAACTGCGATATCGGCCGGCGGGCGAAGGTGCGGCGCGCGATCCTGGACAAGAACGTCAAAGTGCCCGAGGAGAGCACAATCGGTTACGACCTGGAAGCGGACAGGAAGAAGCCGGGATACCACGTAACCGAAAGCGGCATCGTGGTAGTGGAAGGCTCGCGCACGACCGTGGACATCTCCAGCATGAATCTCTGATCAGCGTTCATCAGGCGGATAATTCAGCGCTCTAGCCCCGGATCAGCCGCACGGCCTCAGCCACCGCATTCGGCTCACCACGTCTCGGCCCGCCATTGTCGCCGCTTTCCACGACGTCGCCCTCACCCGGCGCCAGGAACAAATTCGCCTCGATCCCGTGCTGCCGCGTATACAGGTCGTAGTAACGCCCCTGCAGAGCATAGAGCTCCTGATGCGTTCCACGCTCGACGATCCGGCCGTTCTCGACCACGAGGATCTGGTCCGCGCGCCGAATCGTCGACAAACGGTGCGCGATCACAAACGTGGTGCGCCCCTCCATCAAGTACTTCAACCCTTCCTGAATCGCCGCCTCGGATTCCGAATCGAGGCTGGAGGTGGCCTCGTCCAGGATGAGAATGCGCGGGTCGGCCAGAATCGCGCGCGCAATCGACACGCGCTGTTTCTGCCCGCCGGAGAGTTTGACCCCGCGCTCGCCGACGACAGTATCATAGCCTTCGGTGAATCGCTCGGCGAACTCGTCCACGCGCGCGATATGGCAGGCGCGCAGGATCTCCTCCTCGCCGGCTTCCGGCCTGGAAAAGGCCACGTTCTCGCGAATCGTTCCGTCAAACAGGAACGTGTCCTGAAGCACGAGGCCGAGCTGCGTGCGCCAGGAATCGAGACGGACGGTCGAGAGATCCACGCCGTCTACGCACACCGCGCCCTCGAGCGGCTTGTGGAAGGCGGCGATCAGCCCGATGATGGTCGACTTCCCTCCCCCCGACGCGCCGACCAACGCCGTAACGGTTCCGGGCAGCGCATGGAAAGAGACGTCATGCAGCACCGGCTTGCCGGGCTCGTACGCAAAGGACACGTGGTCAAATTCGACATCGCCGCGCACCGAAGGCAGTGTGGCGACCCGCTCCGGATCGCGATCCTCGGGTTGTTCGGAGAGCACCTCATGTGTGCGATCGAGTCCGGCGAGCGCCTCGGTCAGCTGCGTCCCGATGGCCACGATCTGGAACATGGGCGCTACCAGATACGCCAGCAGGGCGGTAAACGCCATCAGTGAACCGAGCGGCATGTGCCCGGCCAGGATCGCGCGTCCGCCGATGTACATAACGCTGGCGCCAACGATGCCCATGGCAACCGTCGCGGACAGGCTCATCACCGACATGGCGGTGAGGCTCTTCAGCACGTTCTGGAGCAGCCGCTCGACACCGCCGGAGAAAACGCCCTGCTCGCGCGCCTCGGCGTGATAACCCTTCACCACACGCACGCCACCGAGCGATTCGGTCAGGCGTCCGTTCACCTCAGCGGTGATCTTCGCGCGCTCACGGAAGATGGGCCGGATAGTCTTGAAAGCCTTCTGCAGAATACCCACGAAACAGGCGATGATGACCAGCGCCACGAGCGTCATGAAGGCATTGATATACAACAGCGCCCCGAGGGCGAGAATAGCCGCCAGGACGCCGCCGACGAACTCCACCAGACCGGTGCCCAGCAGGTTGCGGACGCCCTCGACGTCGTTCATGATGCGCGACACCAGGGTTCCGGTCTTATTGGAGTCGTAATAGGAGACCGGCAGCAGGCTGACGTGCGCCTGCACCTTGCGCCGCAGCTCGGCGATGAGGCGCTGGCCGGCTTTGGACAGCAGCTGGGTAAGAGTAAAGGATGTGACGCCCTGGATCAGCGTGGCCAGCAGCACGGCGAGAATCAGCGGGGCCAGGAGTTGCGGATGCGGCGGCTTGCCAAGGACGCGATCCACCAGCACTTTGGTGGACAGCGGCAGCACCAGTCCGCAGAGTTTGTTTACGATGATCAGCGCGAATCCGCCGGCCAGAAGCGCGCGGCGGGGCCGAATCATCTCCCGAACGTCCGGCCAGACCGAGCGGAAGCGCTCTACCGTGCTCTTCTTCGGGCCGGCGGCTATATCGCCGCGGCCCGGCGCGCGGGACGTTCTTTCAGCGGACATATGGCTGGGCATTCGATACTTTGATGACGGCGCGCGGTCCGCGGAATCGGCCAGTAGACCTGCTCGAACGAGCAGGCGCGCGTGAAGACCCCCTTCCGATTTACCATACCGGAATGGCGCGGCTTTTCTGCGGCACCTCCGGTTTTGCCTACACCTCGTGGAAACCCGAGTTTTACCCCGACAAACTCCCTGCGAAGAAGTTCCTGAACCATTATGCCGGGAGGCTGAACGCGGTGGAGATTAACTATACCTTTCGCCGGCTGCCCTCGGCGTCCACGCTCGAAAGCTGGTTACGCGAAACACCACACGGTTTCCTGTTCTGTCCCAAGGCGCACATGCGCATTACCCACGTGCAGCGGCTCCAAGCGAGCGAATTCACGGGCGTCTTTTTCAAGGCCATCGACCCGCTGCGAATCGCGCAACGCCTGGGTCCCGTTTTGTTCCAGCTGCCGCCGCAGTTCCGTTCCGATGCGGCGTGTCTGGAGCGGTTCCTGAGTGAGTTGCCGAGCGATATCCGGTGTGCGTTCGAGTTCCGGCACGATTCCTGGTTGACTGACGAGGTCTACGATATTCTGCGGCGGCACGGCGTGGCGCTGTGCCTGGCGGAATCGGAGAAACTGGTCATCCCGCACGTGGTCACGGCGGATTTCGTCTATTCGCGGCTGCGCAAGGGCGAGTACAGCGACGAGGAGCGGCGCGAAATCGCGGAGCGCGCGCGCGGGGTGCTGAACGGCGGCCGCGACATGTATGTCTTCTTCAAGCACGAGGAAACCGCCGCGGGCGCACTATACGCGGAAGAACTTCTCAGAGCCGCCGCGTAATTCCGCCAGCCGGCCTATCGATTTGTTGGCAATAACCAGGACTCGGGGGAGTGGCATCGCGCAAGTACTATGACCAGTTTCGACTTACAGCACTATAGTGTGTCCCGGTACAAGAGTTCTCTAAAGCGGCATTCGCCCCGGCCCAACGACTGTTTCATGTCGATTCGCCCGTCGGCGGCAGTCGCAGGCGGTTTTCCCTGGCCAGAACTACAACATCAGCAGACCGCGACGCACGCCGATGGACACCGCCTGCGTTCGGCTCGCTGCGTCGAGTCGGTTCAGGATGGACGCAACGTGAAATTTGACAGTGTGCTCGGAGATGCCCATCCGCCAGGCGATCTCCTTGTTCGCCAGGCCCTCCGCCATGAGTTGAAGGACCTCGAGTTCACGCGGGCTGAGCACGCCAGTCGGGGCAGGCTCGACCGCGCTTGTCGCCTCAAGCAGAGCCGCGGCGTAGGCCGCCGGATACGCGATCAGCCCCGCGGCCACGGCCTGGACGGCGGCTGCAAGCTCTTCGCCCGTGCAGTTGCCGGGCAGTAAGGCTCGGATACCGCGTTCGATTGACGGCGGTGAGTCCTGCTCCACACCGACGAGCACGATCGGCGGTCCGGCCTCGCCGCCGTCGGCGGAATCGGCAACGATGACATCGGGATCGGCGTCGGCCGAGACCACATCGAATCCCGCTCCTCGGAGCATCGCCTCCAGTCCCACGCGCAGAGCGGGGCCTGCCACCTGCACGGCTACCCGAATCAAGCGGCCTTGCTCCGCATCTGTTCGAGCGGGACCGCGACCCGCCGGACTACGCCGGATCCGCCGCGCAGGAATTCCAGCCGCAGCATCGACGGCCCACCATCGAGCAGATCGCCGAGGTCCGCGGTGGTGGTGAGATTGATGCCATTCGCTGCGACCAGAGTATCGCCAGGCAGCAACGAAGCCGTTTCGGCCCGGCTCCCCGCTTCCACTTCAAGCACCAGCAGACCGGTACGGATCGGCCGCAGGGTCACGCCCAGCCGAATCGGGGCACCGGTGCGCGTCAGAAATGCGATGACGGCACTCGCCGGAATCGCCAGTCCCAGGCCACCGCTGACGACCATGCTGTTGATGCCGATCACGCGCCCCTGCGCGTCGGCCAGTGGTCCCCCGGAGTTCCCGGGCGCCAGCCGCACCTGCGCTTGTATATAAGCACGACGGCCCAGTCCTGCAACCGGCCCGAACCCGTGCACTACGCCCGTGCTCAACGCGCCGGAAAACCCGAGCGGATTGCCGACGGCAACCACCAGTTCACCGCGGCGCACGTCCTCCGCTTCGCGAATCCGCGCGGTCTCACGCGGCCTGATCGCGAGGGTGAGGGCGGCCAGATCCGGGCGCGCGTCCAGCCGATGCGGCTCGGCGCGCGACTCACTGCCATCCCAGAAGCGGACCATGGCCGATTCCCCGCCCGCTACGTGCGCGTTCGTCACGACCATGGCCGGCGTTCCCGGCCAGATCACGCCCGACCCTGACCCCCGGCTGCCCCGCGCGCTTATTTCCACGGTGCACCGCCGGAGTTGCTCACCGACCTCTCCGATGCTGCGCACGTTATCCTCGCCGTTGCCGCTCGCCCGGCTTGACACTGACTTCGCGTTTTTCGCCGCCACGAAGAATTTCGAAGGGGACGTTCTGCCCCGCCCTGCCCTCCAGTGCATCCTGCACATCGTCAGTCTCCACCACGACGCGACCGCCGATGCCAAGCAAAATGTCGCCGGGCAGAAGGCCCGATTGCGCCGCCGGTCCGCCGTCCTCGAGGGAGACGATCATCAGCCCGGTTCGCTCCGCCCGGTTCCCTGACAGATGCGCCGGCAAATTGACCGGCTGCAGGCCGACGCCCAGCCATGCCCGAGTGACGTGCCCATTCGACAGGATCTGGTCCACTACCCGGTCCAGCGTCGCGTTCGGAATCGCGACGCCCGCGGCGCGCGACAGCGCGGTGGTCGCCATGCCAAGCACGTGTCCGTCGGCATCGACCACGGCCGCGCCTGAGGATCCCGGATACATTCCGACGTCCAGACGGATGTACTGGTCGATGCTGCCGCCGCGCCATGTCCGCCACGTGCCGCGAACGCCGCTGATGATGCCCATCGCCGCCAGGGTGCCGATCTCCGGCGCGCGGCCAACAGTCAGCACCAGCGCGCCCGGACGAATCCCGCCGGCCGTACGCCGCTCGAGAGGCGCCGCAAGGCCATCCACCTTCACGACGGCGATATCGGTCCCGCTGTCCCGCCCGGCCACGGTGGCAGTAGCTCGCGTGCCGTCGGGCAGCGTCGCTGCAATCTGGTCGCCCTGGGCGATGGCGTGCTCGGCGGTAACAATCACCCCCGGCCGCCAGACCATCCCGCTGGCGTAGAAGTGCCGCCGGCCGTCCAGCGAGACAACGTGCGGCTCGGCGGCAGCGACCGCGCGGGTGACGTCATCGGAGAAAGCTGTAAGCGTGTTGCTCATGCCTCAAGGATGCGCTTGCCTGCCCCGCCGCGCCTCCCCAAAACGGGCAGGTCAGCGGGCCGATCAAACGGTTAGGAACGGTATCCAGGACCGTTTCAGTCGTAGTACCCTGAATGTATGCGGTCGCTCCTTATTGCTGCAATCAGTGTCTCCACCGCTTTGTCCGTGCTCGGAGCAAAGCTGCCGTCAACCAGTGTTCGTGGTGAATATGTCGAAGCGCGAACGGCGGATGTATATACCGGTCCGTGTTTCGCCAATGCCGAAGTCGGCCTCGGCGGCGATCTCGCCGTCATGGGCTGGAAGATCGACAAGGGTGAGTGGCAGGGCGTCAGCCTCGATGGCCTCTCGGTAATGGGCGTCGTTCATGCCAGCGGCACGCTCGGCGACGTCAACGAGACTGTTTACCCGGTCAAGTCAGTCCTGATCGTCGATGACAAGGCCAGTCCTGAACAGCGGCTCGCGCTCCGCGATTTCGCGCAGAAGATGGGGGGTCAGCTTTTGGCCGACGTGGTGCACGTCGAGTATCAGCCCATCAGCTTCTCACTTGCGGATAACAGCGTGCACTCCATGAAGGCGGAGATGGTTGCCGGCAAGCTGGCAAAGATCGCCACCCGTCCAATGGAAGGCCACGATCAGATCTGCCATAACGAAGAGGTCTGGTATCAGCCCCTGACTCCGGTGGATCACGCCATGCCTGCTTACACCCTGGCCAACAGCTACAACGGTCCGGGTCTCGGGACTGCCTGGAGCAGCCCGTACAAGCGCAGCGCTTTCGTCGCCAGCTTCCACTACTCGGAGTAAGCCGGATCGCAACGCAAGCCGCCCGGAAGAAGCGCCAGCGGCCCGCATCTGCCGTCGTCGCACGGCCGCCGCGTTTCAGCCTGCGCGCCGCTGCTCCCTGGCTGTTCATCTACGCCGCCACGCTGGTCGCCTACCTGCCCGCACTCAACGGCGGCTTAGTTTGGGACGACGATCACCACCTGACCGCGCCGGTGCTTCAGGGCTTTGATGGCCTGGGGCGGATCTGGTTGCAACTCGGCGCCACGCAGCAATATTACCCACTGCTACACAGCGCGTTCTGGCTGGAGCACCACCTCTGGGGCGACGCGGTCTTCGGCTATCACCTGCTGAACGTACTGCTGCACGCGACCGCTGCATGCCTGCTCGTGCTGATCGCGCGAAGGCTGTCGCTCGCCGGAGCATGGATCGCCGGATTTGTCTTCGCGCTCCACCCTGTTTGTGTCGAGGCGGTCGCCTGGATCTCCGAGCAGAAGAGCACGCTCTCGGGCGTGTTCTGCCTCGGCGCGGCGCTGGGGTATCTGCACTTTGACCAGACGCGCCGCAGACGCACATACCTGCTTGCCCTCGGTCTGTTCGTGCTGGCATTGCTGAGCAAGACCGTCACAGCCACGCTTCCGGCGGCGCTGCTGGTTGTGCTTTGGTGGAAGTGCGGGCGCCTCGAGTGGAAGCGCGACCTTCGTCCGCTCGCCGGCTGGATCGTGATTGGCGCCACGGCCGGGCTCTTCACCGCCTGGGTCGAGCGGACTTACGTGGGCGCGCACGGCGCGGACTACGTCATGACGACCGGCCAGCGCCTGCTGCTTGCGCCACGAGCCATCTGCTTTTACGCCTGCAAGCTCGTTCTGCCGCTGAACCTCACGTTTACGTACCCGCGCTGGGACCTCGATCCGCACCAGTGGTGGCAGTACCTGTTCCCCCTCGGCCTGCTCGCGGTGACGGTCTGGTTCGTGATCCTCGCCCGCCGCAACCGTGGGCCTCTCGCGAGCCTGCTGATCTTCGCCGGCACGCTGTTCCCTGTACTCGGGTTCTTCAGCGTCTACCCGTTCGCCTACTCATGGGTGGCCGACCACTTTCAATACCTCGCCAGCCTGGCCATCATCCTGCCGGTGACAGCTTTTGCAGCGGCGCACCTGTCCCGCACTGCTGCAAGGAACATTGCCGCGGCTGTGGTGGCGATCCTGGCGGAGCTCACGTGGCTCCAGGCCGGCATGTATCGCGATGGCGAGACTCTGTACCGCGAAACGCTGCGCCGCAATCCCACCAGCTATATGGCGCACAACAACCTTGGCAATCTGCTCGTAGAGATGCCCGGCCGCAATGCCGAGGCAATCGCCGAGTTCCGCGCCGCCCTGCGCATTCGGCCGAACAATGCTGAGGCGCACAACAACCTCGCCAATGCGCTCTCGCAGGATCCCGCGCGACTCGATCAGGCCATCGCGGAATACCGGGCGGCGCTGCGGTTGAAGCCCATGGACGCGGAGGCGCACAGCAATCTCGCCAGCGCACTCACGCGGACCGGCCGTGTGGATGAGGCCATCGCGGAAGCCGAAAAGGCCGTGCGCCTTCAGCCGAACGACGCCAAGTCGCACAACAACCTGGCGGGCGCACTGATTCGTGTACCTGGCCGCACTGACGATGCTATCGCGGAGTATCGGACGGCGCTGCGCCTTGACCCCGACCTGCAGGCGGCGCACTTCAACCTCGCCGACGCCCTGGCGAGGATTCCCGGCCAGCTGCCCGAAGCAATCGCGGAGTTTCGAGAGGCGCTGCGCCTCGATCCGGAGGATGTGGAGGCTCGCGTGAAACTCGGGAATGCATTGCTGCAGGTTCCCGGCGGACAGCAGGAAGCGGTAGAAGAGTTTCGGACAGCCCTGCGCATGCGGCCCGACTATGGCCCGGCGCTCGCGGCTTTGCAGCGTCTCGGCGCGCAGTAGCGCCTACTCGTCGGATTCCTGCAGGAACGTGCTCTCGAACGCGCGATCCGCCAGTTCTTCGGTTAGCTGGAACGGGCGCTTCTCGAAGTGGATGAAGTCGATGGCGTGCGAGAGCACGTCGCGCGGGTGGCAGCGGCGGAACGGCTTGCCGGTCTTCCTGTAGTGCTTCTCGATGAACTTCGATACCAGCTCCGGGGGGCAGGCCAGTTCCTTGCCGCGGCAGAAGCCCTCGAAGATCTGCCGGAACTCGTTCTCGTCCGGATTGCGCATGAGCATCTTGTACTGAATGCGGCGCAGGAACGCCTCATCGCCGAGGTTCTCCGGCTTGAGGTTGGTGGAGAAGATGAGGAAGGCCTCGAACGGCACGGTCATCTTGCCGCCGCTGATGAACGACAGGTAGTCGATGCGGCGCTCCATGGGCACGATCCAACGGTTCAGGATTTCCGCCGGCGTCGCCTTCTGACGGCCGAAGTCGTCGATGAGGTAGACGCCGTTGTTGGCCTTCACCTGGAAAGGCGCGTCGTAGATCTTCGACACCGGGTTGTAACTGAGGTCCAGCATCTCCAGCGAGAGTTCGCCGCCGGTGACGATGAACGGACGCCGGCACTTGACGAAGCGCTTGTCATACGTGGGGTCGGAGGTGAACACGGAGCTTTCCACGTCGTCGTCCACGCGCTGATGATAGATGGGATCGAACACCTGGATGATCTGCCCCTGGCATTCGATTGCGAACGGCACGAATACGGTGGACTCGTCGATATTGATCAGCGCCTCGGCAAGGAACGTCTTGCCGTTGCCGGGCTGTCCATAAATCAGGAACGAATTGCCGGAGCTTACCGCCGGGCCGATCTGGTTCAGGATATGGTCGGTGACCACCATGCGGCGATACGCATGGGCCAGCATCTGCTGTGTGAGCCAGCCTTCTTTACGGCGCTGCTTCCGGACCAGAATGGAGTACTGATACAGCGGCACGGGCGCGGGGCCAACGTACTGGTTGATCTCCAGGAACTCACGCGCCGAGTTGCGGCCGCTCTCCGACAGCATGAAGATGGCGCTGGCGTTGCCCATGCCCAGGGACTTTTTCACCTGAACCATGTGCTGCCGCTTCATGGTCTCCATGATGTCTTCGATGAGGCTGAACTTGAATCCCAGCGCGGAAGCCAGGTCGCGGCCCAGGATCTCGCCGCGATAGAACAGCATCTTGAGGATGATCTGCTCCACGATGGCGGTGGAGATGCCCGCTTCTTCGATGGTTTCCGGAACGGGAGGCACGATCTCGGACGGTTCCGGCGGAGCGGACGCCGCGAACGAGGGAAGAGGAAGCGCACTCATGCTACTGCTCCTCAATTCGGCGGAGTGCGCTCCCTGCTCTATGGGAAAAAAGTTCTACTCCCGCGCGGAGCGCCGCGTTACGCCAGCGCGTTCTTCATGAATTCGAAACACTTGCGCACTTCGGCCACGGTATCCATCCCTTCCTTGCCGTACTCGTACTCGATCATTGCGGGAATAGGATAGTGCTTCGTCTTCAGCACCTGCAGCACTTCGCGGATCTTCGTTTCGCCCTGCCCGAACGGCATATTGTCGCCGTGATTCTTCTTCCGGTCCTTTATATGAAGAGTGAGGATGCGGTCGTGATGCTGCTCGAGGAATGAGACCGGGTCGAACCCGGCGGCGGTGAAGTGACCGATGTCGAGGTTGATGCAGATGTACTTCGAGCGGCCCTTCATGGCCGTGGCGAAGTCGTCCGGCGTGGAGAACTCGTTCTTCTTCATGCTGTCGTGATTGTGGAATCCGACATAGATGTGGTACTTCTGCGCGTACTTGTCCGCGCGCGGCGAGACGTCCACGTTGGAGGAGGCGGTGATTTTGTTCACGCCCAGCGCCTTCGCCATCTGGAAGCCCTTGTCGATCTCGTCGTCGGTGAACTCGTCGCGGAAGCTGTAGTTGAAGGCGTAGAGGACGATGCCCGCGTCGTCGAACTGCTTGCGCACCTCATGCAGCTTGTCGAACGGCGGGTTGTCGCGGAACTCCTTCGTCGCGGCGGCATTGTCCTCGGGAGGCGCCACGTGGCCTTCCCACAGCTCGCAGTAGCCGAGGCCGATGTCCTTCAT
>Ga0070739_10007584_pt1 | contig 11441 bp, 6 predicted proteins | sample Coa_R1_7_FD_66445 | JGI IMG/M metagenome (GOLD analysis project Ga0070739, IMG submission 66445) | Surface soil microbial communities from Centralia Pennsylvania, which are recovering from an underground coalmine fire - Coalmine... | ecosystem: Environmental > Terrestrial > Soil > Unclassified ... | reverse complement strand
CCTGGATTAAACCGTCGCGCGATGCGCGGTGACGGTTCCGCTTACGCTGCTTTGGGGCTCGAGCCGGATGCGGATTGGGCGGAGATCGACCGTGCCTACAAACGGCTCATCAAGCTTCATCATCCCGATCGGGATGGGGGCGACGAGGTCCGTGCGGCGGAGATAAACCGCGCCTATCGCGAGCTCCGCGGGCGCACCGCGCCCGCCTTCGAGTTTCATGATGCCGAGCCGCTGCCAGCGACTGGGCGCGGCTGGGCGCGAGCGGCGATGGTCCTCCTGGTCGGCGTCGCCGCGCTGCTCTTCGCGAGCGGGCCCGTCACGGCGCTGCTCTCGACCCACTCGCAGGAGGCCCCAGGCGGCGCCGCAGGCGCAGCGGCTATAGCCGACCCAATGGACCGGCCGATCGACGGGATAGAGGTGAACCGCGCCATCCGCGACGCCGTGCGGATCGCCCGGCAGCACAGCGACGCGGCGCTGGTCAGCGCCAGCCGCGAATGTCACCGGCAGCTGCGCCTCGAGCCCACGATCAACCGGCTCGACCGCTGCGCAGCGTTCGACGATGCCGTCATTCAGATTCAGAACCGTGATCCGATGTGGGATAGGGGGCCGTTCAGTCAGCTCGCGGTCACCGGCCGGCAATGGAGCGCCGCGTCGGCGCTTTCGAATGACTATCTCGCGGTTGACGGAAGGCTCGACCGCATCCGGCTTCAGGTTGAGCTTGCGCTGGCGGCGCCGGACTCGCGAAGCTGAGACTAGTGCCCGGCCGACTGCGTGCCTGAGCCGGCGGCCGGCGTTTTGCCCAGCGGCGATTCGTTCGAAGCGACTGCGTCGCCGGAAAGCGCGTATTTGAGGTTGTCCGAAACCTCGAACTTTTTCGCGTAATCCTCATGCACCGCGTCGTCGGACGCCTTGCGCGCGACGAGATTGAAGCGGACCGCGACGCGCTTGTCGCCGCGCATCGACGGTGCGAGTTTGATCGGCTCGGCGCCCGGTATGTCCTTGATCGCTTCAGCAACGCTCGACGGTGTGCCCGCCGTCACATGGATCGCCGCCAGAGCGGCATTGCGCAGCGCCACCGCATTCGGCTCGTGACCGGCATAGGCCTTCACGAACGCGGCCGGCTGACCCCAACCGCCAGTCCAGCGATAGAAGATGTGCGCTCCGACAATGGCGTTCTTGGCCAGAGTCGAGGCCCAATAAGGCACCACATAATTGGCGTGATAGTGGGTCGCATAGCCAACCGGCGCATAGACGTAGCCGGTAAGCGCCGCCTCCGCGATGCGATAGGCGCGTTTCCAGCCTTCCGCGTCGGGCTGGCGGTACATCGAGCCGTCGCATGTAAAGGTGAACTGGCAGCCCGTTGGCCGGGTCGAGCCTTCATAGACGACGCCGCACACGCTCGCCGGAAAGGCGGGGTGGCGGACGCGGTTGAGCACGACCTGAGCGACGGCGCGCTCGCCATTATCATCCTGGCTGCCGGCCTCGTAATAGACGGCGCTCGCAAGGCATTCGAGCGCCTGCGCGCGAGCGGCCTTGTCGCCGGTGAAGACGAACGGCTTTGCAGGCGGGTTGGGGCCGTTCGCAATCGGGATGTCCTGGTTGACCTGCAACGCCTGCTCCGGCGCGAGCTGACGAATGAGCAGCGGCGGAGGAGCGGGAGGCGCGGCTTGCGGCGCGGAGCGCGAAACTTCCGGCGTGGAGTTGGCGACCCCGCCGATGGCAGCCGCGACGGCGACGCCGAGCAGGCCCAAACCGATCGTCTCGCGCGGATGGGCGCGCCATAGCGCCGCCACGTGCAGCTTCACCTGCGCGGCGCTCTTGCGCAGCCCGTCGACCGGGCGGGAGAGACTTAAAGCCTGTTGCATGCCCCTTGCTGATATAGAGTTCTAATACAGCTTCTTCAATGGAATGGACGCCAGACCTCGTTACAAGCCCTTGTGGAAGGAGCCGCTGGCTATCCATCTCACCAATGGTTTCAACGGGATGATCCAGATTATTCCCATAGTGAGATAGAATGCCGCCTGAACGAGAACAGGCCAGCGCCCGACCAAGTGCGCCATGCTTGCGACGAACGCCGCCCAGACGACGATAAGCAGCAGGATCAGCGCAATTCCGCCGAGCGGGCGCAAGTTCGGGGAGGGCTGTTGCGCCATTGCGGACCCCATAGCCTCAGGAGTCCGATAAGTCTCGAATCGAGGCGGCTCCAACGGCGGATGGTCGCTAACCTTTGCCCTTCCTATTGCTAGTCAGTTCGTTAGGGCTGCTCGCGATCGCCTGTCCTGACCTTAAGGCCCTTCGAACGAATCGTGAGGCTGCTCCACTCCATCCCCGATGCCGCCACTCCGGTCTATAGCCGCGGCATTGCCTCATTCCGGCGGGTGTTCCGCTCGAGCGAAGCTGCGCTGATCCTGCTCGCCGTGGCGGTGGGGCTCGCCGCCGGGCTGTTGATGATGCTGCAGCACGGGCTCGCCCATGGTCTTCAGGCACTGATCTACGGCCTCAGCGGCGCGAGCTTGAGCGCCGCGCCGTCGGTCAGCCCGGTCCGGCTGATCGCGCTTCCGCTCATGGGCCTGCTGCTTGGCGTGGCCACGCGCGCGGCGATGCGCCGCTGGCGGACTCCGGTCGACGTGGTCGAGGCGAACGCATTGCACGGCGGCGCGATTCCGCTGCGGGATTCGCTGATCGTCTGCGCCCAGACGATCGCGTCGAACGGAGCTGGCGCTTCGGTCGGCCTTGAAGCCGCCTACGCGCAGGCGGCCGGAGGGCTTGCATCGGTGCTTGGGCAGTGGTTGCGCTTGCGCCGCGCGGACATGCGCATCCTGGTCGGCGCAGGGGCGGGGGCAGCGATCGGCGCGGCGTTCAGCGCGCCGCTCACCGGAGCATTCTACGCATTCGAGATCGTCATCGGCGCCTATACGCCCGCGGCTATCGCGCCGGTTGCCGCGGCGTGTCTCTCCGCAGTGCTGCTCATCCGCCTTGCAGGTGTCGAAGCGTATGTCGTTGCCCTGCCCGGCGCGCGGGCGATCACGACGGTCGATTACCTGCTCTACGCGGCGCTTGGACTGATCTGCGCATTTATCGGTATCGCAGTTATGCGGGGCGTGACCTTCTTCGAATCGCACATCCGCCGTTCCTTCATCCCTGAAGGATGGCGCCCGGCCGTCGGCGGTCTTCTGCTCATCCCGCTCGCTATGATCACGCCGCAGGTGCTTTCAGCCGGTCACGGCGCCCTGCACATCGATCTCGGCGCCGAAGTCGCGCTTCGCTTCATTCTCCTCGTGCTCATCGTGAAGATCGCCGCGTCGACGATCTCGCTCGGCTTCGGCTTTCGCGGCGGCCTCTTTTTCGCGTCGCTGTTCATCGGCTCGCTCGTCGGTCAGCTGTTCGCGGGCGCGGTGGGTCGATTCGCCATCTTTCCCCCGGTCGACCCATCCGACGCGGCACTGATCGGCATGGCCGCCATGGCCGTGGCGATTGTCGGCGGGCCGATGACCATGTCGATGCTCGTGCTCGAGGTGACTCACGATTTCGCGCTGACCAGCGTCGCCATTACCGCCGCGCTGTGCGCGAGCACATTCGTGCGCGAGACCTTCGGCTTCTCCTTCTCGACGTGGCGGCTCCATACGCGCGGCGAGAGCATCCGCAGCGCCCGGGACGTGGGCCGGGTGCGTGCCTTGACGGTGGGCAAGATGATGCAACGCGCCGTCGAGACTACGCCGGCGACCACCACGATCGCCGAGTTCCGCCGCCGCTTCCCCCTAGGATCGACGAGCAAGGTGGTGTTGGTCGATTCCGTGGGTCGTTACGCCGGCATCGTCGAGACGGCCAAAGCCTTCGACGCCGCGACGGACGCGGATGTGGAGATCGGCACGCTCGCCGCGTTGCAGAGCATCGCGCTCGGGCCAGCCGAGGACGTACGCTCTGCCATCCGGACCTTCGATCTCAGCGAGGCGGATTATCTCGCAGTTGTCGATGAGGACGGAGCCGTGCTCGGGACCTTGTCGGAACGGTTCGTGCATCGGCGTTATGCCGACGAGGTCGAAAAGGCGCAGCGCGAGATGTTCGGTGAGTAGCGATATCGATCCGCAGCCTCCGCCTATGTTCCGCGGAGTGATCCTCGGGACTGTGCTCCTCGCGGCCGCGCTGGGTGGCGCGCTCATTGCTCGCCTGGTCTCTCCCGCGCACCAGCCCTCATCGACGCAGCGCCAGGCGCGTCCCATCGTGCAGATCGTCCGGCAGCAGCCCGGCCTTCCGGACCTCGCCGATCTCATCGACCGTTTGTGCCCCTCGATAGCGATCATCGTTCCGCGCGGTTCGGACTCGCTCGACCCCAAAGGCAACCCGGGAATTCCGGCATCCGCTTATTCGGCCGACGGATGGCTGGTCACCTCGGTGTCGGATCTGCCGCCAATGCCGCTCGACGCCGTGTTCGGCGATGGCCGCCGGGCCGGCCTGTCCGACGTCAGGACTGATCCGGTGTCGGGCCTCGTCATCATGAAGGCCGACGTCGCTGCCGCGCCGCTGCCGTTCAGCGATCAGGCATTTCCCCGAGTCGGTCAGTTCGGCTTCGCCATCTCCACCCCTGCGGGGACCGGGTGCAGTGCGAGTGCGGCGATGATCGGCAGTGACTTCCTGGCAGACGGCGGCGCGCCGGTCGGCTACGTGCGTTTGCGGCCGCCGCCGGACGACTGGAGCGCAGGCGTGCCCCTGCTGGGAACCGACGGCCGCGTGCTCGGGATCGGAACCGATGATCCCGCCGGCGCGGTCATTCCCGCGCCGATCGCCAGCGTCATTATCGATGAGCTGATTCGCAACAGCCTGTCGCCCTCGACGAGCTTCGGCTTCCGCGCGATCGACTATGCGGCGCCCTTCGCAGCCCGCCTTGGCGACGTGCGTTCGGGCGCAGGCGTGGCGATCGTCCAAGCCAAGTCGCCAGCAGACAAGGCCGGGCTTCGAGCAGGGGACATCATCATCGCCGTCAACGATGTCCCGGTCTCGAGCGCGTCCGAGCTCAGCCGGGCACTGGACGCTCTTTCAGGCAAGGCGACGCTCACTCTTCAGCGGCGTTCGCAGCAGCTCCAGCTTACGATCAAACGGGCCGCTTAGCGGCCGCTCGCCAGGCTCGCCGTGCTCGCCCGCGCGAGGTCCACTGCCGAATCGAGCCGCGACGCATAAGCATCGAGGACTGCAGCGGTTCGGCCGACATAGGTCCGCGCGTCGTCGAAGCGGCGTTGCTCGATCGCTTCGCGCACGCCCGGCAGCGTCTTGGCGCCATATCCCGTGAGGGTGCCCGGGGCATAGACGAGGTTCTGGAACCACGGCCGCCCGGGCAGACCCCGGGGATCCAGCAACAGCTGATCGATGTTCGCGAGCATCGCATTGATCCGCGCCTGCGTCGCTGCGGGCAGCGTGTCCTCGCGCCCGAGCATCGCGTCGGCGGCCGAGGCGGAATGCTTGAGGTGATCGACCGCATTTTCTAGCGGCAGCATGTCGATAAGCGGCGTGATCCCCTCGTCGCGCGGGGCGACGATCGGGTCCGTCGGCGACGACGCGAGCCGGAAGTCGCCCTCGTTCCTCAGGTGCGACAAAGTGATGTCCTTCTCGCGCTGGTCGGCAGCAAGATTCTTGATTTCGGCCAGGTAGCGCGAGACGGTCGAGGCGAAGTCCGAGTAGCGGGCGGGCACCCGCGGCGCGTCGGCGGCACGCATGACCAGCCTGCCGACGACCTTCGACAGGGCCGCTCCATATTGCAGTCCCGGATCGTCGAAATGCATCACATGATAATAGCTGTCGTAGACGGAGTGATAGCTGCCGGCGCTCTCATTCTCACCGCCGAAGCCAAGGTTCAGCGACCCGATGCCGAGATGCTGGAGGAAAGCGGTGTAGTCCGAGCCTGAGCCCAGCGCTCCGAGCGGCATGTCGCCGCCGGCCTTCGCGGCATCGACGACCTCCTGCTCCTGATGACCCTCGCCCATGTAGGAGGCGGCGAGGATTCCGGCGCGGCCGCGCTGCGCGGCGGAGACTCCGGTCCTCGGGTCCGCCACATCATTCGCGGCCTGGTTGAAATAATGCTGCAGCTCATGGCTGCCTTCCCCGCGCAGGAACCCGCGGCCGTTGGAGTCGGTGTTGATGTAGATGAGCGCCTTCTGCTTGAGCTCCGCAGCGTGCGCCTCCGCCCATTCGGTCGAGCCGAGGAGTCCCGGCTCCTCGCCGTCCCAGCTCGCGTAGACGATGGTCCGCGCCGGCCGCCAGCCCTGGCGGTAGAGCGCCCCAAGGGCCTTGGCTTCGTTCATCAGCGCGACCTGACCGGTGAGCGGATCGGAAGCACCGAACACCCATCCGTCATGATGATTGCCGCGGACGATCCACTGGTCGGGATAGGTCGAGCCGTGCAGCGTCCCGATCACATCATAGACCGGCTTCAGCGACCAGTCGGACTTGACCGCGAGATGGACCTGAACCGCGTCCGTGCCGCCCCAATGGTAAGCAAGGCCCAGCGCACCGCGCTCCTTGCCGGTGACCAGCGGTCCCTGGAGCGAAGCGATGATCTTGCTCGCGTCGCCATAAGAAATGGGGAGGGTGGGGATCTTGAGGATCGTCTTCGCCTCGGCGCGCGTGAGGCGCTTGGCGTTCGGCGTTGCTCCGACGCCCGGCGTCAGCGGATCGCCCGGATAGACCGGCATGTCGGCGACGGAGCCGCGCTGCACGCCTGCTTCGGGGCGTCCGCCGCCGCGCGGATAGACGTCGGCCTCGGCATAGCTGTCGTCGGCCGGGTCCGAATAGATCAGGCAGCCGACCGCGCCATGCTCCTGCGCCAGCTTCGGCTTGAGGCCGCGCCAGCCGCCGCCATAGCGCGCGAGCACGATCTTGCCCTTGACGCTGATTCCGCGCTGCTCGAGCGCATCATAGTCGTCGGGCATGCCGTAATTGACGTAAACAACCGGCGCAGTGACGTCGCCGTCCCCCTGGTAAGCGACATAAGGCGGCAGTGCGTTCGCGGTGTTCGCGGAAGTTGGGTCTCCGGGCACCGGCGGCTCCTGCCCGCCGAGCTTCACGCGCTGCGGAGCGACCAGCTCGAGCGTGGTGGAGATAGGTGTCGGATAGAGGACGTCGAAGCGCTCGATATGAGCGTCCCAGCCCCATTGCTTGAATAGCGCCAGCTCCATCTCGGCATTCGCTCGGTCGTGCGGCGAACCGACATGGTTCGGCGCCGATGACATTTGCTCGAGCCAGCTCATCTGCTCGGCCGGGCTGATCATGCTGTCGAAACTTGCCTCGACACGAGCTTGGTTCTGACGGCTGGCAGGGCTGTTCAGCGCAGCGGCGCTGACGGATTGGGCGGCGAGGATAAGCAGTAGGGACACGGGCGCGCCTTTCACCAGATGTGCGGTGGAGGCCTGGGCGGGACCGCTCAGACCTACGGGGAATCAATCTTTTAAGCCGCACGTGCCTCATGTCCATCCTGCGCAAATGACGCTATGGTGCATGTGCTCCGAGTACATCGGCTGGGGCTGCCGGTGAGTTCAAATGGGGGACGGGCAACGGCGAGGCACCACCTGTTGGCGGCCAGCGCACTCGCAATCGCAGTCGCGATTGCCAGCCCGGTTCACGCGGCAGCCAAGCAGAAGCCGGACAAGGCCCGGCGTCCGACTCCGAAAGCATCGGCTCCTGCGCAAATCCCGCAGGCCATCAAACCGCCGGCCGCGCCGGAAGTAGTTCAGACGATCGTCGTCACCGGGTCGCGGATCCCGCGGGTCAATCTCACTTCCGTGAGCCCCATCACGGTAGTCGATAGCGGGGAAGTGAAGCTCGAAGGCGCGGTGCTCACCGAGAACCTGTTGAACGACTTGCCTCAGGTCACGCCTGACCAGGGCGTCTATTTCTCGAACAACGCGACGGGCACGGCGACGGTCAACCTTCGCGATCTCGGCGCGTCACGGACGCTGGTGCTGATCAACGGCCGCCGCTTCATGCCCGGCGATCCCCAGAATCCGGCTGCCGATATCAACGCGATCCCCTCGGCGTTGATCAAGCGTGTCGAGGTCCTGACCGGCGGCGCGTCGTCGGTCTACGGTTCGGACGCGGTTTCGGGTGTGGTGAACTTCATTCTCGATACCCGCATCGAGGGACTGCGCCTCGATGCGCAGAGCTCCTTCTATCAGCACGACAACCGCAACGGCTCAGGCATCCGCAGCCTGCTGATCGCGGCCAACGATCCCTTCCGCACGGGCAATGTCGTCGATGGCGGAATCCAGGACCTCAACGCCGCCTGGGGGAGCTCATTCCTTCACGGGCGGGGGCACGTCACGATCTACGGCGGATATCGCAACATCGAGCCGGTCACCCAGGCCGCGCGGGACTACAGTTCCTGCACGCCCATCGCGCAGGCTCCTGACGATCCGCTGATTTGCGGTGGTTCAGTAGTCTCGGCCCAAGGCAATTTCCTGACCGCGTTCGACTTCTTCAGCCTCGGACCAGGCGATACAATCATTCCCGCGCCGACCTTCTTCAACTTTGCGCCAACGAATTACTTCCAGCGTCCCGGACGGCGCATCACGGCCGGCGGCTTTGCCGACATCGAGCTGAGCGCGGCTGTGAACCCCTATCTCGAAGCGATGTTCATGGACGACCACTCGGTCGCGCAGATTGCGTCAAGCGGCGATTTTGGAAACACGAGCACCATCAATTGCGATAATCCCCTGCTTACGCCGCAGGAGTTCGCGATCGTCTGCCAACCTGGCAACTTCGTCACGGACGACAATGGCAATCCCATCCCATTCGTCGACCCGGTCACCGGCTCCAATTATTTCCGCGCCAACCTGTTTGTCCTCCGCCGCAACGTCGAGGGTGGCCCGAGGCGCGACGATTTGCGGCACAAGAACCTCCGGCTCCTCGGCGGGGTCAAAGGCGATCTGGGCCGCGGCGTCACCTACGACGTCAGCTATCTCGAGGGACGGGTGAGGGTGGTCGACGTCCTCACCAACGACATCTCGGTTGCTCGGCTTGAGCGCGCGCTCGACGTCGTCACTGACCCGGCCACCGGCCAACCGGTCTGCAGATCGGTGCTCACCGGCGAAGACCCGGCATGCCTGCCGTGGAATATTTTCACGCTGGGTGCCGTGAATCCAGCGGCTGCCGCCTACCTTACGGTGCCCGCGCGGCTCGCTGGGACGGTGAAGCAGCGGGTCGCGACAGGATTCGTGACTGCGGCCCTGGACGCGTGGGGAATCCGCAGTCCGTGGGCAACCGATGCCCCGTCCGTGAACATCGGTGTGGAGTACCGCAAGGACAGCGTCGATCTGCAGCCCGACGAGCATTACCAAACCGCGGACCTCGCAGGCTCCGGCCCGCCGATTCTTCCGGTCCAGGGATCGACGCAGGTCAAGGAGCTGTTCGGCGAAACCCGCATCCCGGTGGTTTCATCCGGACGTCTGATCGACAAGCTGACACTCGAGGGCGGCTATCGCCAATCCTGGCATGCGGACGGCAATCATCGCTTTTCGACCAACAGCTACAAGCTGGGGCTGGAGCTCACGGTCGTCCGAGGATTTCGCTTCCGAGCGAGCGATCAGCGAGCCGTGCGCGCCCCCAACGTTCAGGAGCTGTTCGCACCGGACTTCCCTGACGTCATCGACGCGGATCCATGCGCCGGCCCTGCTCCGACGGCGACCGCGGCTCAGTGCGCCTTCACGGGCGTTACGGCCGCCCAATATGGGCACATTCCGAGGAACCCGTTTGAAAATATCGAGGGCGACCACGCGATCAGCGGCGGGAATCCTGACCTGACGCCCGAGATCGCACGGACGCGTTCAATCGGCGTGGTGCTCGAGCCCCGCTTCCTTCCGGGCCTCGCCGCGACCGTCGACTGGTGGGACATCAACCTCAAGGGATCGATCCAAACGATCGGGGGAGATGCAATCCTCACAACCTGTCTCGCCACAGGCGACCCGTTCTTCTGCAGCAGGATTCACCGCGACGCGAATGGAACCCTGTGGCAGACGCTCCAGGGGTTCGTCGACAATACCAACGCCAACATCGGAGCATTGAAAGTACGGGGCGTCGACGTCGGGGCCGCATTTGCGCGATCGCTCGGGCACTTCGGCTCGGCGACGTTCGATCTCAACGGAACCTGGCTCGATCACTATATCGTGGAGAACGGCGGGCTTGCCACGCCTTACCGGTGCGAAGGAAGGTTCGGGTCTGTATGCGGCGTTCCACAGCCTCACTGGCGGCACATCGCGAGGCTCACCTGGCAGACTAGGAACGGCGTATCGCTGTCGCTGAGCTGGCGGCATATCGGAGCGGTGACATCGGACGCGCTAAGCAACAGTCCGGAGCTGACGCGCCCCATCAGTCCGGCTGCGGCCAGGATTCCGGTGCGCGATTATTTCGACCTTTCGGCGCTCCTGAGCTTCCGCAGCAAATATCTCCTGCGGTTCGGGATCAGGAACATCTTCGACCGCGAGCCGCCGATCCTTCCCGGAGGCGACGCGGGCAATTGCAGCAACCAGTGCAATGGCAATACCTACCCGCAGCTCTACGATCCGCTGGGACGCTTCATCTTCGCCGGCGTGACGGTGAACCTCTAATCAATGGAAGACCTTGGCGCGGTTGACTCGAACGAGGCAGCAGCCCAGCCTTCGCCCAGCAGTCGGTGTATGGGGCAGATCTTCCTCAGCTACGCGCGTGAAGACCGCGGCACCGCGCAAATCCTGGCCCGCGTGCTCGACCAGGCTGGGCACGAAGTCTGGTGGGACCGGCATCTCGACAGCGGCGAGGAATTCGCCGACCAGATCGAAGCCGCGCTGAACAGAGCTGACATCGTTCTGGTGGCCTGGTCCAAAGGGTCCGTCAAATCGCGCTGGGTGCGCGACGAAGCCGCCGCGGGGGGTGACACCGACAGGCTCATCCCGGTCAGCATCGACGGTTCGCTGCCGCCGATGGGCTTCCGGCAATTCCACACCATGGACCTCGCCGGCTGGAAGGGCGGCAAGCGCGACACGCGCACGGCCGAGCTGCTTCAGACGATCGAGCGGCGGCTTGATGGAAAGTCGCAGGCGCCTCCCGCCGCCGCACCGAAGCTCAAAACCAATGCATCGACCGGTCGACGCAGTTGGGCTTTCGTGGGCGCCGGAATCGCGCTGGTGATCGGCGCCGCGGCGCTGTTGATGTTCGTCGGCAATCCCTTTGGTCGAAGCGCAGCGACAGCGCCGACGATTGCCATCGCGCCGTTCACCGCAATCTCCTCGGACCCGGCGGTACGGGATCTCGCCAGTCAGTCGAGAGATTCGGTGGCTCATGCGCTTTCGCAAAGCGGTCTCCCGGTCAAGCTGATCGACGCGGCTGCGTCGAACAGCGGCAAGCCACCGGCGGACTACATTCTTTCCGCCGAACTCAGCGGTCAGCCGGACAAGATTCTCGCGACGGTCCGGATGGACGAT
>Ga0070739_10007582_pt1 | contig 11442 bp, 10 predicted proteins | sample Coa_R1_7_FD_66445 | JGI IMG/M metagenome (GOLD analysis project Ga0070739, IMG submission 66445) | Surface soil microbial communities from Centralia Pennsylvania, which are recovering from an underground coalmine fire - Coalmine... | ecosystem: Environmental > Terrestrial > Soil > Unclassified ... | reverse complement strand
GTTAGCTCGCGGCAGCGAGTCCGCCTGGTGGAACGCCGGAAGGCGAGCTGCGCCGCTTGGTCTTGAGCGGAGCAGCGCCGCACCCTCGCGGTGCGGCGGTTCTGTCTGCGTCTTTCGGCGTTCCGCTTCCTTCTTTCTTGGCGGTTCGTCGGTGGTGCGTGGTGCGTGGCCCGGATGGAGGTGCGTAGCCCGGACGGAGCGACAGCGAAGTCCGGGAGCAACGATGATGCTCCATCCCGGCGACGCGCCCAACCCGATTGTGATGAGGTCCGGACATCCACCCCCGGACTAAATCCGACGACGGTCGGGACCGGCGCAAAACCCATACGGCGTGCCCCTGCGGCGACCGGCCACTCGCATGCGACCACGGTGCGAGAACGAAGACGCTCGTTCAGCGCAAGCTTGGGCGCGCTCGTCCGCCCCGCGAAGTCAAGCGGAGCGGGAGGGGACTTTCAGGATGAGGGACAATGCGCCGGACACGACAACCGATGAAAACGCTTCCCGTGACGGCGCGCACGATCGCATCGTCGCCGCCCGAAGCGGACGGACCATGCAGGCGTGGCGGAGAGGGAGGGATTCGAACCCCCGATACGGTTGCCCGTATGCCGCATTTCGAGTGCGGTGCATTCAACCACTCTGCCACCTCTCCGCGGCATGCGGCGCGCTTCGGCCTTGCGGCGCTGTATTTAGCGGCCGCCCGACGACGAAACAAGGTGGATCGGGGTGGCTGGGGGCCGGCTTCCGCCAACTGCGGAATTTTCGCGCCCAGCCGGCGCCTAAAGCTCGCGGCCGATCAGCCGGTCGAGCGAGTAGGGCCCGCCGCCGCGCAGCGCAATGGCGAAGAAGATCAGGCCCCAGAGGAAGACGAATTCCCAACCGTGCCGGCTCCAGGCGTAGCCATTGGGCAAGAATTGGATGCTGATCATCGCCATTTCGATGGCGATCGAGGCGGCAAACAAGCGTGTGAACAGGCCGAGAATGATGCAAACGGCGCCGAGGGTTTCGTTGAGGAGGGCAAGGACGGCGAAGAGCATGGCGGGTTCGTGCCCCAACTTCGCCATCTCCTCGGCGGCGCGTGACAGCGGGATCATCGCTCGGTTGATGCCATGAACCAAGAGCGTGCCGCCGACCGTCGCGCGGATCAGAGGATAGGATATGTCGCGCGCGAAATGCTCATAGAACGGCGCCAAGGCCGGGATGATCGGCCGCGGCTCCGCCCCGCTGCGCTTCGCAGATATTGTCATTACCGGTCCCCCTCGCATGATGCGGCCGCGGCCGCGAGATATTGCGCCCAGACTATAAACACCAAGACTGCCAAAAATCATGCCGCGGCCCAAGGCGCGCATGGCCTTCACGGCGGAGCGCCGGCCCTCGTTACGCCCGCGCTGCGAGCCGCCCTGTTGCTGACCGCGCCGCCCACCTATACTGCGAAGCCGAACGCCGTGCAGCGGGCGATCCGCGGATGGCAAGACGAGGAGCGGTTCATGGCGGAATGGTTCGTCGCCAAGGCCTCGGAATTGGCCGACGGCGACCGGCGCATTGTGGTTGCCGGCAACAGCGAGATCGGCGTCTTTCGCCACGGCGGCGCCTATTACGCGTACAGCAATTATTGCGTCCATTCCGGCGGGCCGGCCTGCGAGGGCCTCCTGATCAATAAGGTCGTGGATATCATCGCGCCGGACCGCACCTATCAGGGGCAGACCTTCTCAGACGAGGTGCATTTCGTCTGCCCTTGGCACGGCTACGAGTACGAATTGACCACCGGCCGCTGCGTCGGCGACCGCAAGCTCAAGCTGAAGAAATTCGAGGTGGTGCGCCGCGGCGATGACATCTACGTGGTCGCCTGAACGCCAACGGAGCCGAGCCATGGACACGATGCCGAGCGAAGTTCGTAAGCTGAACTTCGACGATTATTCGACCGCCAAGCATCTGGAGCACGCCGCGCAGCAGGCCCGTGCCCGCAACTTTCAGGATTTTCTGATCGTCGACGTTGACGCCCATCACTATGAGAACGAGTCCTACAAGGACGTCTTTCAGTACATCGAGAGCCCGGTGATCCGCCACGACATGATCGATTCGGCGCGGCGTCCGGGCCGGTCCGGCCTGCTCAACTCATCGGTCGGCAACCAGAATCTCGGCGGCCGCATCACTCGCGCCAATCTGCGCGCCTTGCAGAAGGTGCCGGCCGACGGCCGCCACCGCGACATCGCCATGACGCTGGAGTGGATGGACGCCATGGGCGTCGATTACGCCTGCCTGTTTCCGACGCCGATGCTGTTTCTCGGCTTGCATCCGCAGGTCGAGATCGAGGTTGCGATGTGCCGCGCCTATAACCGCTGGCTCTGCGAGCGGATTCTCGGCGTCGAACCGCGCCTCATCTCGATGCTCTACATTCCATTCAACGATCCGGATGCTGCCTACCGCACCGTGCAGGACTTTGGCGACAAGAAGGGCGTGGTGGGCTTCATGGTCACCTCGCCGCGCTACAAGCCGGTGCACGACAACGCCTACATGAAGACCTATGCGCTGCTCGAGGAGCTGGGCAAGCCGATCTCGTTCCACGCCGCTTATAGCTGGGAGGATCGCGCGCTGCAGATGACCAATCGGTTCATCTCGGTGCATTCGCTCGGGTTCATGTGGTTCAACATGATCCATATGACGAACTGGGTGGTGAACGGATTGCCTGAGCGCTTCCCGAAGCTCAAGGTCTTGTGGATCGAGAGTGGGCTGACGTGGGCGTATTCGCTGATGCAGCGGCTCGATCATTCCTACATGATGCGGACGTCCGATTGCCCCTCGCTCAAGCGCAAGCCCAGCGAGTACATGCGCGAAATGTATTATTCGTCACAGCCGATGGAGATTCCGGACGACCTCTCGATCCTGGAAGCGACCTTCAAGATGATCAACGCCGACACGCAGCTTTTGTGGTCGTCCGACTACCCGCATTGGGACTTCGATCTGCCCGGCGCGATCTATGACCTGCCGTTCCTGAGCGAGCAGGGCAAGCGCAACATCCTCGGCGGCAACGCCGCGCGCGTATTCAATCTCGATACCAAGGTGGTCAAAAGGATTCCGTGACGCTATTTGGCCTGGACCACCAGCGAGTAGCGCTCGTCGGCGGCGAGGCATTCGGCCTCGGGGTAGCCGAGCTCCTTGCGCACCATGTTCGTGCCGAGCACAAGCGAGACCATCTTGTAGAAGGCATGGCGCCGGCTCATGCCCTCGCGGCCCATGCCGCAGTCGGTCGAGATCACGAGCCGCTCCGGCGGGATGTGCTTGAGCGCGGCGCGGACCTTCGCCGCGACTTCATCCGGCGTTTCCACCTGCAGGACATGATGGTCGATGACGCCGATGGCGATCTTCTTATCGGTGATCGCCTGACCGATGGCCTCAAGGTCAATGCCGCCAGAGCTTGATGATTCGAACGTAATGACGTCGGCGTCGACGGTGTTGTAGGCCTCCAGCGCTGGCTTGTAGCTTTGCACTTGCGCAAACATTCTTTGCTGCGATGGGTTGCCCCAGCAGGAATGCGCCCACACCTCGGTCTTGGCGCGCAGCCCTTGCACAGTCCGATTAAAGACCTCGACCATCAACTGCGGTGTAATCACCTTGTCCTGGATCTTGCGAATGGCGATCAGATGGATCTGCGGCTCCTCGATCTGGATCACCGGGCAACCGGCATCGGCGAGCTCGTGATATTCCTCGTTGAATGCGTCGGCGATGGCGAACATGCGCTCCGGAATGCTTTTGTAGTGGCGATCCTGCAGGGCGAAGGCCACTATCTCGGCCGAGACCGCACCGAATTTCACGGGACGCTTGGTGAAGCGCTGCGCCGCCTTCCACATCGCCGCGTACTGGAGATTGCCGCGGCCGATCGGGCCGGTGATCACCGGCATCACGCGTGATTCCAGATAATCATGCAGAATATGTCCGCGCGGGAACCAAATGCCACCGCGCCCGGCGGGGGTCGCTTGCGGGTGAGCCACGTCGAGACCGCTCATGTGATTGGGCGGATACGCGGTCCAGCTCTGGCCGCCGACATCGTCATCGAAGCGGCAATCGCCGTCGGTGCAGATATCGAGGCCCGCCAGCTCCTGATCGCGCAGATAGCAGGTCAGTGCGTCCTCGTATTGCTCGCGGAAGCGGCGGCTGACCATGGCTTCGAGGAAATGACGCGTGCCAAGATTTTCCGTATACCAGCTCGGCCGCGGCAGCGAGCCGGTGATGGTGGTTGGCAGCATTATGTCTTTGGTGGCCCGGTACATAGCGAACGCCCTCCCTATGCTGGCGGCGAGCGAGGTCGCCGCTTCGCCCGAAACGTCAAATTAGCAAGCAGCGGCGGGTGCTGATAAGCAGAAGTATCGACGCCAAGGTCATCCCACTCGCGCTGCTCCCGATGGGCAAGAGTGGGCAGAAGACGCGCTAGGTCCCGGTGAAGATCGGCTTGCGCTTTTCCATGAAGGCGCTCCGCCCCTCATTGTAATCGCGGCTCGTATAGCACTGCTCCACCATTTCCACAGTGCGGCCGATATTGCGCTTGGACTCGTCCTTAAGAATTTCACCCACGGTGAATTTCACCGCCTTGATGGTCAGCGGCGCATTCGCGCAAATCATGTCGGTTATCGCCTTGACCGCGCTTTCCAGCTCAGGGCCTGGCACAATGCGATTGACGAGCCCCATGGCGAAGGCTTCTTGGGCATCGAACTGCCGCGCCGTATAGAAAATTTCCTTGGCAAATGCCGGGCCAACGATATCAACCAGGCGTTTGAGCCCCGCATAGCCGTAACCGAGGCCCAGCTTGGCGGCCGGCACGGCAAACCGCGAATTGTCGCTGCAGAGGCGCAAGTCGCAGCAGGTGGCAAGGCCCAGTCCGCCGCCGATGCAATAGCCGCGGATCATGGCGATCGTCGGCTTCGGGAACTCGTAGATGCTCGCGTAGGCTGCTTCCGATTTCGCGTTATAGGCGCGCGCCGCGTCGAGGTTGGCCCGCTCCGTGGCAAATCGCGAAATGTCGGCTCCCGACACAAAGGCTTTCGTGCCGGCGCCCGTGAGCACCACGACACGAATGTCCTCGTCGGCGGCAAAACCGTCCAAGATGTGTTTGGTTGCCTCCCACATGTCGAGCGATACCGCATTGTGTCGCTCCGGATTATTGAAGGTGACGATGCCGACGCCGCCGTCCTTGCGTGACAGCACCTTATCGGACTGGCTCATTCGCCTGCTCCTTTGGTTGCCTTTGCGGGTCGCGGTGCAGCTGCAACCGTGCGCCGCCATTCCGGGCTTGGCTAAAAACTGGAGCCCGGAAGATTGTCATCGGCGGCCCACCCGTGCAGGCGGCGATTGCGCCCGAGAGAAAGCGCGCATCACACCGCTTTAACGCTGTGCAGTGCTGCGATTTCGCGCGCCGAGAAGCCGAATTCCCGAAGCACCGCGTCGGTGTGCTCGCCGAGCTCGGGCGGCCGCGCTACGAGTTTTGACGGCGTGCGGGAGAGCGTCACCGGCTGGCCGACGAGACTCATCTTGCTTTTGTCCTTCTTGGTCACGCTCTGCGCTATGCCGAGGTGCTGGACCTGCGGATCGGCGAACACTTCGTCGATCTTGTAGATCGGCCCGCAGGGCACGCCCGCGTTGTTCAGGCGTTCTACCCATTCGGCGCTGGTGCCTTCGGCGAGGTAGCGCTCGATCTCGGCATTGAGCGCATCCCGGTTCTTCGAGCGTGCGGCGCCGGTCGCATAATCCGGATTTTCGAAAAGGGCCCGGGCCCCGACCGCCTCGCAAAACCGTTTCCAGATCGTTTGTCCGGCCGAGGCAATGTTGATGTGCCCGTCCTTGGTCCTAAATACGCCGGTCGGAATGCTGGTCGGATGATTGTTGCCGGCCTGTCCCGGCACTTCGCCGCTGACGAGATAGCGGGCGGCCTGGAAATCGAGCATGAAAATTTGGGCCTGCAACAACGACGTGCTGACGTATTGACCCTTGCGCGACTTCTCGCGCTCGAGCAAAGCAATCAGAATGCCGATCGAAGCAAATATTCCAGCACTGAGATCGGCGATCGGAATGCCGACACGGAGGGGGCCCTGTCCCGGCAGACCGGTTACCGACATCAAGCCGCCCATGCCCTGGGCGATCTGGTCAAACCCAGGCCGGTTCGCGTACGGACCGGTCTGGCCGAAACCGGAAATGCTGGCATAGACAATGCGCGGGTTGATCCTCGACAGCGCCTTGTAGTCGATGCCGAGGCGTTTCTTCACGTCGGGCCGGAAATTCTCGACCACGACGTCGGCCTTCTTGATCATGCGCTTGAACGCAGCCAGCCCCTCCGGCACCTTCAAGTTAAGCGTCATGCTGCGCTTGTTGCGGTGCAGGTTTTGAAAGTCGCCGCCTTCGCGCGGCCCGCCCATCGGCTCTTCGACGCCGGGTGGCGTTTCGATCTTGATGACTTTGGCGCCCCAATCGGCGAGCTGGCGGACACAGGTCGGCCCGGACCGCACACGGGTGAGGTCGAGCACGGTAAACCGTGCAAGGGCTTTTGAAGCGCGGGGAAAGGGCATTGCAGGCGCCTCCAACGCCGATAGATTGCCGGCTTCATGAATGCCGGTGATTTTTGCCGGCGGGCGCCGGGGAGGGCGAACTTTCCCGATCTTCGCGCCGTTGTCTACTGGTCCTGGATCACCCAATGAAGCATCGTTTTATTGCTGCCGATCGGATAGAATTTCGCTTGGCTTGGCTGACAGCGCCGGCCATGTTTTGGGCGTCATCATGAGGCCGATATGGATGAAGATACTTTCAATGTGAGCGTACGAAAGGTTCTCAAGAAGGTAGGCATTACATCTCAGCGCGAAATCGAGCAGAAGGTGCGAGACGCGGTGGCGCGGGTCGACTCAAGGGGAACGAGGCCTTGCCGGCGACGATGAAGCTCACCGTCGAGGGATTGGACCTTTCAATCGACATTAAGGGCGCCATCGAGCTCGAATAGCGCCTTTTGAGTTGTCCCTTGCTGATCTGGAAAACAGTCATGGTTGCTTTGCGTTGCAGTCTTGTCGTGTTGATGCTAGCCGCCATCGTGACCACGGCTGCGGCTCAGGGACATTCCGATCGTCCGGAACACGGCAGCGCGGATCGGTCTACCCGTCAAGAGCAGAGCGATCACGGCGGTCCCGGACATAATCAGGGCGGCCCGGGCGTATTGTCGTTGCTCCCCGGCGACTCGGTCACCCAGCACAGTATCGATCTCGCCGGCGGCACCAAACTCGACTACACGGCGACCGCAGGTACATTCCCGTTATTCGACCAGGGAGGCGAGCGCTCGGCGGAGGTTTTCTACACCGCGTTCGTCGCGAAAGGCGCCAATTCCGCAGCGCGGCCGCTGACCTTCGTGTTCAATGGCGGACCTGGCGCCGCTTCCGCCTTCCTCGACCTGGGCCTGGTTGGGCCGCGGATCGCCGAATTCGGCGCCGCGGGCCACGACGGCGCCAGCGTGCATCTGACCGACAATCCGGACACTTGGCTCGCTTTTACGGATCTGGTGTTTGTCGATCCGATTGGAACGGGCTGGAGCCGCGCGGCGAAGCCCGATGGCGGCAGCGCGTTTTGGGGTGTTCGCAGCGATGCGGAAGTCATGGCGAAAGTCATCGCGCTCTACGTTGCCAAGAACGGCCGTGTCAGTTCGCCGAAATACATTCTCGGCGAAAGCTACGGGGGCTTTCGCGCCGCCAAGGTCGCGCGCACCGTGCAGAACGAGCAAGGGATTGTGATCTCCGGCATCCTGATGGCTTCGCCGATGCTCGAAGGCGCCTTCCAGTTCGGCGGCGACCGTTTCGCGCTTGGCGCCGCGCTGCAATTGCCATCGCTGGCCGCAGCCGAGCTCGAGCGCAAGGGCACTTTCAGCACCTCCGCTTTGGCGCAGGCTGAGCACTTTGCCCTGACCGACTATCTTACGGCGCTTGCCGGTCCGCCGTTGCAGGGCGATGCCGCCAAGAGCTTCTATGCACGAATCGCCAGCTTGACCGGATTGCCGACTGATGTCGTGGCGCGGTCGCGCGGCTTTATTCATGATGAATACGTCAAGAATTTCGACGCGCGCGAGCATAAGATCGTGAGCCACTATGACGCGACATTCGCGTCCGACGATCCTTATCCCGAGTCGCCCACTGCTCGCGGCCCCGATCCCATCCTTGATGGCGTGGTGCGCTCCTACGGCAGCGCCTTTGTCGCCTATGCGCGCGACGAACTCGGCTTCAAGACCGAAATGACCTACAATCTGCTGAATTCCGAAATCGCGGGTAAATGGAATTGGCACGAGGGTTCGAGCCATGGCCAGCCCAGCGTAGCGGACGATCTGCGCGTGCTGCTGGCGCTGACGCCGTCGTTTCGTCTAATGATTGCGCACGGCTACAGCGACATGGTCACGCCTTTTGCGGTGACGCGCTACGTGCTCGACCACCTGCCGCCGAACGAAACCGAGGAACGCGCTCAGCTTAAGCTCTATCGCGGCGGCCACATGTTTTATCTAGATCCGGAGTCTCGCAAGGCATTCACCGCCGATGCCCGGACCATGTATCCGCCTTCCTAAGTGCATCTCGCCGCGCGGAGCTGAATAGGCTCTGTTGGCAGTGTGCTCTGGCCCTCCGGCGTAAGGACGAGGCAAGCGCAATCCCACGAAGTTGCGCGACAGCGGGTCAGGCCATTGATTACGCTCGTTGCTCCCGGCACGATGTGATCCGGGTGAGGGATCATGAGTCTGCTACAGGTCGAGAACGTAACGAAGCATTTTGGCAGCCTTGTCGCAGTCAGTCATGTTTCGATGCGCGTCGAACCCGGCGAATTGCGCGCGGTGATCGGCCCCAATGGCGCGGGCAAGACAACCTTCTTCAATCTAATCAGCGGTTTTTTCCCGCCGACATCGGGCCAGATCATCCTTGGCGGCGAGGATATCACCAGCCTGCCGCCTGCACGCCGGGTATGGCAAGGCATCGCACGGACTTTTCAGATCACCGAAGTCTTTCCCGAGCTGTCAGTACGCGATAACTTGCGCATTCCGGTCGAGGTGGCTTCGGGATACCGCTTGCGGCCGTGGCTGTCGGGCGAGGAGGACGGCAAGATTCGCGACCGCGTCGCCCAATTGCTCGATATCAGCGGCCTATCGAGTAAGGCCAATCGGCGGCTCGGAGAGCTCGCCCATGGCGATCAGCGCGCAACCGAAATCATGATGGCGCTCGCGCTTAAGCCTCGTCTGCTGCTTCTTGACGAGCCGACGGCGGGGATGGGCGACCAGGATACGTATGAGATTATCCGTTTGATCCGCCGACTGCACAGGAATGACAAGCTGACAATTCTTTTGATCGAGCATGACATGCGCGTGGTGTTTCACCTCGCCGAACACATCATGGTACTCGATCAAGGCAAATTCCTCGCCGAGGGGACCCCGGCGGAAATCGCCGCCAACGCCGCCGTGCAGACGGCATATTTGGGGCGGGCCGCATGAGCGCCCTGGCCGCCGAGGGACTGCAAACCTATTACGGCAAGAGTCACATTCTCCACGGGATCGCTCTGGAGGCCGCTGAGGGCCAGGTGACGGCGCTGCTCGGACGCAACGGCGCCGGCAAGACCACCACGCTGCGCAGTCTCATGGGCCTGACGCCGGTGCGCGAGGGCCGTGTCTCGATTTTCGGCACCGACACGACCGGCTGGCCGTCGTACAGGATAGTGTCCCTGGGCGTCGGGTATGTACCGGAAGGCCGCAGAATTTTTCCTCACCTCACCGTCGACGAGAACCTGCGCGTGCCGCTCGAGCGTCCGGGGCAATGGACACGCGCCAGTGTCTATCGCCTGTTTCCGCGGCTGGAGGAACGCCGGACCAACCGCGGGCGGCAATTATCGGGCGGCGAGCAGGAAATGCTGTCGATCGCGCGCGCCTTGCTGGTCAATCCCAAGCTGCTGCTGCTCGACGAGCCCTCCCAGGGCTTGGCGCCGCTGATTGTCCGCGACGTGTTCCGCATCGTGGCGCAAATGCGCGCCGAAGGCATTTCGGTCCTGCTTGTGGAGCAGAATGTGCGCATGAGCCTGGAGATCGCGGATTACGCTTACGTCCTCGACGACGGCCACGTCGTCTATGCCGGCCCGGCGCGGGAGCTTGCAGCCGACGAAGCGCGCGTTCAGGCGTTAGCCGGCGCCAGTCCGGAGGAGTGGAGACCGCCCGGTTAGGCGCATCAACGAAGCCGCTTCACTTAATCGGCTCATTCAGGTGGCCTTGTTCGGATCAAGGCCATGCTGGGCACACATGTCGGCGACGATCGAGGCGTCTTTGCCGCCGGCGATCAGGCCGAGCGCCGCTGCCGTGATGTGCCCGCCTGTGACCTTGACGTCGACGATGTAAGCTTGCTTGCCGCTATAGGCGGCGTGAGGGCTTTTGGCGTTGACCGTTGCACAATACGCGGGCGTATCGGATTCAGGAACGAGCGGAAACGTGGTCCACTTGTACTTGGCCGTGGCCGGATCGCGGAGCGCCGGCGCCACCGCGTTCATGATGATTTTCTTCTCTTGTGACGTAAGGTCGCGCTGGGCCGCCGCGCTCGGCTGATCCGCGGTAAGCGCTGTGGCTGCTGAGGGTACAGCCTCCGCTGCTGCGGCGGGCGGCGCCTCAACGACAGGCGGCGTCGCGGCGCACCCCGAAAGTACAGCGCTCGCCACCACCGCGGCTATGCCGGTTGGCACTCGTGTCATGGATTGGAGGACCGTACCAAAGATCCGCGCAAGAGCGCAATTCAGTGTCGCTTTTTTGATCCGCGCTTGCGGCGCCTGCTCAGGCGCCGGCGCTTGCGACAACCGACATCGAACGCAAGAGCCTATTCGGCGGCGCGCCTGTGGACGAGGGCTGCGGCTGCCTTGTCGTAATTCTCCTCGCGCTCCAACACCGCCTTTAGGCCAACGAGCTCGTAGTAATCTTCGAGCGGCAGCAGGTGATCGAATGTGGCGGTCAAAGAGTTCTCGCGCTTTAGAATACGCAGCACATTGCGGACGGCATGCGCGGCAGCAAATAAAGCAAGTGACGGAAATGTTGCGGCGACAACGCCCGCGGCTTCGAGTTCTTCAACGCTTCTGCGCTTTGGACCGGCGGCCTGCGATAGCGTCGCCATGTGCGGCCCGCCGACTTCGCGCATTACCCGTTTGATGTCCTCAAGGCTGTCTACCCCCATCGGCTTTGCCATGTCGGCTCCGGCTTCCATGAACAACTGGGAACGCTCGATCGCCGCATTCAGACCTGCCACGCCGGCAGCGTCCGTGCGCGCCGCAATGAAGAAGTCCGGATCGCGGCGAGCATCGAGCGCGGCCTTGATCTTGGCCAGCATTTGTTCGACCGGAATAATCTGCTTACCGGGAAGATAGCCGCACCGGTTGGGAAACACCTGATCGCTGATGAAGAGGCCGGCCACTCCGGCGGTC